>Ga0326511_10001631_pt1 | contig 18488 bp, 9 predicted proteins | sample 0_2496_0518_D_FD_203701 | JGI IMG/M metagenome (GOLD analysis project Ga0326511, IMG submission 203701) | Bovine rumen microbial communities from UC Davis, California, United States - 0_2496_0518 | ecosystem: Host-associated > Mammals > Digestive system > Stomach > Rumen | place: USA: California... | reverse complement strand
CTCACTTCCTTCCTGAAGTTGAGCACGTCGGAGACCAGCGTCTTCAGCTGAGCCACGTTGCGCCCCACTATTTCAAGGAGTTTCTGCCTGTCGTCGGCGGTACCTTTACCTTCAAGAAGCTGCTTGACGGGGCCTTCGATCAGCGTGAGGGGTGTCTTCAGCTGATGACTTGCGTTGGTGAAGAAAGCTGTCTGCTCGTCATGCGCTTGCCTGATGCGTCGATGTGCCTCGCTCATCTTCCGACTTGCACGCCAAGCCAGCAGTACGGCCACCACCAGCAGGAGGATGGCGACGATGCACACAGCGATGACTTTGCTCTGCACGTTGTAAAGGCCGAAATACTCGTCGAGCTTGTCCTGCACGGTCACCAAGTCTTCGTATTGCCGCTTCAGTTCGTCGGTATAGAGGGCAACCGTCTCCACATTGTCGGGCGTGATCATCATGCCACGCAGATAGTTCACCCGCTCATAAGGCTTTCCTGTCAGGATGTCCAAGGCCAGCCGCACGATCTTCTCGCCGTGGGTGGGATAGACACAGGTGCCGGCAAACAATCCCTTGCGCACGGCCTCAATGCCCTCGTTCTCCCCTGGCAAACCGTCAACGCCTAAAATCTTCACCCGTGAGGCCTGGTTCAGCTCGGCAGCTCCGCGATAGGCTCCATAGGCCATGAAGTCGCTATGACAGAAGATGATGTCGGGGCGATGGCTGCCCGTCAGTTCCTTCTTCACGATGTCGCAGGTATGGTTGTCGTCCCAGTCGCTCTTGATACATACGTAGTCCACTTCGTCGTGTCCCTGCATGGCCTGCGAGAAGCCTTCATGGCGGTCGCGTGCCGGCGAGGTGTTAAGCAGTGCGGTAATCTCCAGTATCACCGGGCGGTGATCGGGTTGCTCTTTCAGCAGTGCCCTTGCCAGCTCAAGCGCATAGTCGCCCGACATGCGTCCCGTGGCCACATTGTCTCCACCGATGAATGCCGTCTCGTCTTCCGTCTCGGTCTTGCGGTCGAAGAAGATGACGGGAATGCCCTTCTTCCTTGTCCTACTGACGGCCTCGGCTATCTTTGAGTAGTCGTTGGGGGCCACCACCAGCAGGTCGATGCCCGAGTCGGCCAGGCTGTCTATCTGCCTAATCTGCAAGGCTGAGTTGTCGTAGCAACTGATGATGGAGACTTCGGCATCTTGCTCGTAGAGGTGCTGAGCGGCTCTTATCTCATCGTTCAACTTCCACCGCCAGTTGCCTTCTGAGCATTGCGAAACGGCTATTTTGTAGGTCTTTCGTTGCTCGTCCTGCTCGTCTGCACGTAGTCCTGTATGCTGGGAGCAGGAGGTTAAGCAACCTGCTATCATAATCAGGGTAAAGATGATTGTTCGCATAGATTATTTGGTTTGACCCGACAAATTTACGAAAAGTCGAGAGCAAAACAAAAGATTTTATTCATTTTTATGCCGAGACGGGGGAATTTCACCATTTATGATGGCAGATTGCGAAGAAGTTTCCTTGAACAAAGCGAAAAAATTCGCCATTAAAGATGGCTGATTACGAAAAGTCGGGCACCAAAAAAGCCAGCCCGAGAGAGGACTGGCATCTTTTAAGAAAAGGGTGTTTCGCACTTTTAACGTGTTCTCACGAACATCTTCCGAGCATTCTTGCCTTGAATGATGTAGATACCGCTGGACTTCATGTCGGTGCGACGCTGTCCGGAGATAGAGTACATCCTGTGGGCTGCCGTAGGCTCTGCGCCCTGGACATCCTGAATGGCCGTCAACGTACCTCCATCGGTGAAGATGGTGATGGCGGGGCACTTTTCCTGTATCTGATCCCAATAGGCATCCTTGAGCGTGACTCCGCGCACGTCGAGCGTGGTGACATCGGAGGCCAACTTGTCCTTCAGCAGGGCAAAATCGTCGTAGTCAACACGGAACCAGTCACCATTGGCATTCTGGCAGTCACCACGCATGAGTGAGCCCGTCACCACGACGCTGCCCGTCAAGGAGTTGTCGGCCACGTCCTTCAGCAGCTGTCCGCCTACCATTGGCTGAGGCTCCACCATGATATTGTCCACATAGACATCCTGTGGCTCATTGACATCGCCCGTCTGTGCGGTGATGGCAAAGACGCCTGGGTAGTCGTTCATCCCGTCGTTGGTCGAGAAGTCAAGCACCACCTTCTGCCAGCGGCCCTCGCTACCATACCAAGCGGCCGTTTTCTGCCAATAGTTGTCGGCGCCGTTGGTGGGGTCGGAGAGCTCTACCAGCAAGTTCTCGTTCTGGGCCTTCTTGATCATCACCGAGAAACGACGGTTGCCGTTGAGGTTGAGCTGATTGCCACTCTCGGCATTCATCCAGTCGCGGAAGGGCAAGGCAAGGTGCTTCTGCCCGAAGTCGTTGCCTGTCATCGTGAACTTCAGGCACTTGGCCGACGGGTTGATGCCGTCCTTCTCAGGGTTGTCGACGACCGATGGGTTTCCTCTGTCCCACCATCCGCCAAATTCGTTACGCGAGGTAATGGCCTCGTCCTCACCGTCCCACAGCACTGTCTGTGCCGAGGCTGTCATTGCGGCCATCATCGTGGCCAGTAGAAGTATATTTTTTTTCATATCGTTTTTGTTTTTAGTGGATGGTGGATAGTGGATGGTGGATAGTATGCACCTCTCTTCTCCTCCATTGAACCGAAACAAGCTGAGCTTGCGAAGTTGATAAAAGAGTTATCCTGAAAAACAATCTTTAACCAATGAATATATAATAACTAACTTAAAACTGCGTGTGTCATTGCTGACTGACATGCACGTCGCTTACCGTGACGGAGCCACCGTAGTTGTTGACGCTCCAGCAGTTCTTCTGGATGCCATAGATGCGCTGGGTGTAAGCACAGACGTCGTTCTCGCCTTGCGAGCGACCAGAGGTCGAGCGGACGTACATCACGAGGACTGAGTTGTCGGTATAGATGTCGATGCTGTAGATGTTGTCGGCGGGGCGCTCAAACCAGTAGCCGTCGGCGGCCTCGATGAAGCCCTTGCCCTCTTCGCCTTCCTGCTCGAAGTTCACCTTGCGGTGGTTCTCATCCTCGGGATTGACCACGATGGTGTAGTACTTCTTTGAGTCGGTGCCGCGGACGAAGGAGATGCCGAACTTGTCCCAGTTGTTGGAGGTCTTCACCGTGAACGTGATGTGGTTGCAGGTGCCTAAGCGGTTGTAGAGCACGTAGGCATCATCGCCGCTAAGGGTGGCCCCCCCGTCGATTCCCGAGAGGGTGGCTCCGTTGCTGGCCATCACCGTGAGGGGCTGCTCCTGATTGTACTTGGCGGCCATAGCGGGGACGGCTCCGAGGGTCAGCGTACCGTCGGCATGCTGGATGAGCTTGTGGCAGATCAGCGCACCGCTCCAGTTGGGCTCGTTGCCGTCGCCAGCTCCCACGTTGACGTTCTTCTCATGGAGGTCGGCACCCGAGCGGAATGGGCACCAGCCCCAGATGTAGCGATCAGTGCCGTTGGAGGCTGTCTTGCCGGCATAGAAGGCACGGCTGTCGAGCACGCCTTCATGACCGTCGGCAGGCCACTTAGGACCGTCGTTGAAGCAGCGCTTCAGCTCGTCGAAGGTGGGGGCCATCATATACTTCACCTTGCGGCTCCAGCTGGCACGGAAGCTCTCGCTATAGACGAGATACCAGTAGTCGCCCATCTTGAAGACATCGGGACACTCGAGCATGCGGTCCCAGATCATGCGGATGCGCCCTACGTGCTCCCAGCTCTGCAGGTCGCCTGACTTGAACTCGGCGAAGACGGGGTCGCCGCCATTGACGGGATAGGTGGAGATGAGCATGTGGTAGAGGCCGTCGTCGGCGACGAAGATCTGCGGGTCGCGGAAGTCGTTGCCTGAGTAGCCGAAGTCGGGACCGTTGAGGGCCCACAGCTCGTCCTTGGTCCAGGTCTTGAAGTCGCTCGAGGTGGCACGCATCACCACCTCACGGTTGTTGCAGTTGCCGTTGTGACCAGTATAATAGACGTAGTAGGTGCCGTCCTTCTCGTAGGCACATCCGGTGCCGAGGGCTGCGTCCTGCTGGTAGTCGTTGGTGCCGAAGGGAATGATCTCGCCCAATGACTCATAGTGGGCTCCGTCCTTGGTGGAAACGGCCCAGATGGGGTGGAAACGATGGCTCATGTTGTTGTCGAACTCCTGCAGGTAGAGCACCTTGAAGTCGCCCGACTGCTGATCGTAGAAGGGCATGGGGTCGCCGACACGACCCACAGCGGGGGTGAAGTAGGTGCCGAAGCCCTGTGCATCGACCGAGGCGAAGAAGGTGGATGTACCACTCCAGTCTTTTTCGGGATCGCCGCAGAAATCATCGTCGGAGCAGGCGGCAAGAAGCCCCCCTCCCACTCCCCAGAGGGGGAGTGCTGTCAGGATGTAAGCGGCCAATGATATGATATTCTTTTTCATAACTGTTGTCATTTATAGTATTTATGTTTTTTGTCTATCTATTTCCTCCCCTAAGGGGGAGGCCAGGAGGGGGCTTTTCTTTCTTTTTCTTTTTTTTACTTTGTCAGGTAGTCAAATGCGTTGAGCATGATGGTTGCCATGTTGTCGTGATAGTTGGACGTGTAGGGCGTGGGAGAGTTCCAGTCGAAGAGACCAGAGCCGAAGCAGATGATACCACCCGTACCGAACTGGCCGCTGGCGGACTTCAGTTCCCAGGCAGAGACGCTGTTGTCGCCTGCCAAGGCGTGGGCACCCGTCTTGGCCTCCATCGCATCCTTACCACCTCCGTAGGTGTCCCAGAAACCGTACTGCGAGGTAGTGTTGCAGATGGTATAGTCCTTGTCGAGGGTATAGACGGCATTGTCGGCGGCACCCGGGTAGGTCTTCAGGTTGCTCCACAGGGGGTGCGAGATGTCGTAGGCATAGAAGTGCCAGGGATCGTCACCCATCAGGTCGGAGCCTTCACCGCCTCCACCACCCCACACATTGTTGGGATAGGCGTCCTCGGGCATAGCACCTAAGGCAATGGCATAGTTGACGGCCGAGCGTCCCAGCACGAAGCCTACGCCGCGCTGCCACAGCTCCTTCATCTTGGGCAGGGCCATCATAGCACCGCTCTCGGCTTCGGCAAAGCCGTTGTAGTTGCCGTAGGATGGGCAATGACGGTGGAAGAAGACGAGCTGGCACTTGTCGAGTGAGATATTGCCGCTGGCGACGTCGCTCCATGATGCGTAGGCGGCGCTGGCGATATTGCCCGTCAGCCACTTGGCAGCTGCTTTCTCCTCGTCGTTGAGCAGTTCGATATTCTCTGCCTCGCCCACAAACAGGGCCACGGGGTCTGCGATCAGCGTGACATAGACGGTATAGACTGTGGTGGCCGTGTTGTCGCTCAACGTGATCTGGAACGGCTCCGTGAAGTTGCCCCGCGTGCCGCTGGCGGGACTACAGGTGGCATCCTCGCTGCACTCCACCTCGAAGGTGGCGTTGGTCAGGTCGATACCGCTGTTGGCCATCACGCTGACGGTGATAGTCTTGTCCTGCTGGTTGATGGCTCCCTTCACACCCTCCAGGATGAAGAGTGACATCAGGGCCTCGTCGTTGCGCACACTGACCTGATAGTCCATGACGAGATCGCCGTTGGTGATATGCAGCGTGCGATCGGCATCGAAATTGATGTGGTCGCCCACCCGCATATTTGTCTGGGCACCAGCCGATACTGTCAGACTGGTCACCTCCATAGAACCCTTCTGGTTGAAGTCCACGGGCACCTTCACCTTCACCAGTCGCTTCTCGGTACTGATGATGCCCTCGTACTGGCCGTTGAGCTCGAACTTCTCCACGAGACAGGAACCGCTCACGTCGATGCTGCCTGTGTGATCGTCGCTGCAGGAGCAGAGGAGCCCCCCTCCAACTCCCCCGAGAGGGAGAGCTGTCAGCATGTAAGTGACAAATGATATGATTTGCTTTTTCATATTTTCAATTTATAATATTTGTTTATTGAATTCTATAACTCAAGTTTCGCTTTTGCTCCGCTCGGCTTTGCCGCTTGGCTTGCCAAGAACTTCTTAACTTCTTAACTTCTTAACTTCTACCACTCTCCACAGTTCTGCGTATAGTGACCGTTAGAGGCAGCCATCTGCTCGAAAGGCACCGGCAGGTATTCGTTCTTGTTGGCTGTGAATTGCGAACCACTTAGGAAGTTCATCTTCTCGCTCTCGGTGCTGTAGTACTTGTTGAGGACGGTAGCGGCATCGCCCCAGCGCACCAGGTCGAAGAAGCGTTCGCTCTCCATAGCCAGTTCCAGGCGGCGCTCCATCTTGATGATCTTCATAGCCTCGTCCTTACCAAACGAACCGCTGTACTTGCCCACTGCGTAGTGTACGCCATATTTGTTAGGATAGCCAGCAACCACGCTGCTGTTCATCATGTTGGCTGCACGGCTGCGCACCTGATTGACCAGTGCGATAGCTTCGGCGGTCTTGTTCAACTGAGCCAAGGCCTCAGCACGCATCAGCAGCACGTCGGCATAGCGGAAGACAATGCGATTCATAGAGCTGGCCCACTGCGAGTCGCACAGATAGAGATAGCTGTCGGTGAGCGAGGGGTCAACGTTCTGCTTCAGCGATACATAGTAGCCGAAGGTGCCACCCGAACGGCTCCAGGCATTGGTCTCGCTAATCATGAAGTTAGGATTGAACATATAGGGGGTGCCTGGCACGCCTACCGTCACGAAGAGGCGCGGGTCAACAGTCTGGGTGCTGCCTACGGTGTAGTCAACGTCGGCGAAGGTGTCAAGCAGGGGCAGGCCGTCGCTGTTGGTACGATAGGCATCCACGAGGTTGTGAGAAGGCTTGTAGAAGTCGCAGCCAGAGTCGTGTACCTTGGGAATGCAGGGGACGATGAGTCGATAGGAGAAATTCAGGTTGCCATAGACGGTACCGTCGTTTCTGGAGTACTGGATGGCCCAGAGGCTCTCCTTGCCGTTCTCGTACTGCTCCTCAGGACGGAAGTTGTTGTGCAGGTCTTCTTCGAGGCCATAGCCGCTATAGATAGAGCTGCTGGTATATTCCACCACCTGCTGCAAGTCGGCTTCGCTGATGCTCGTCACCTGATTGCTGTTGGCATCGTCCTGATGATAGGCCTTATAGAGATAGACCTTTGCGAGGAAGGCTGCACAGGCGGCTTTGGTGGGGCGTCCCTTGTCGGCCTGAGTGGCGGGCAGCACGGCGTAGGCCTCCTCAAGGTCGTTGATGATCTGCTGCCAACCCTCGTCGTTGCTGTATTCGGTGTTAGAGAGGTTGTTGTAGTCGGCTTCCTCCATGTTGGGCTTGTTCACAAAGGGAATCTTCTTGAACAGGCGCTTGAGCTGGAAATGTCCGTAGGCACGCAGGAACTTCATCTCGGCAGTACGCTGCTGAATGGTAGCGTTGTCCTGATCGGCACTGCCTAAGATGTCGAGCGACAGGCTGACACGTGATAGATAGTTGTAGAATCTGTTCCAGATAGAGCTGAAAGGCCAGTCGGTGGTCATCACGCCCGTGCTCTTTTCCAGACGGTGGAAGGGTTCGCCGTCGGAGAAGTCAGAGCCTCCCACGTAGGAGTCGTCCGAGCGAGTATCATAGTTCCAGAGTGAGAACGAAGCGTTCATGTCCTCGATGGAGAGCAGACCGGCGTAGGCCGAAATCAGCACATTGTCGATATACTCGGCGTTTTTCACCTCGTCCTGAGTCAGCGTAGCCTGTGGCACCTGCTCTTCGAGGAAATCGCTGCAGGAGCAGAGGAGCCCCCCTCCAACTCCCCCGACAGGGAGAGCTGTTGCTAAGTAAAGAGCATATTTGATGATATTCTTTTTCATATTGCTGTTATGTGATTATTATTCTGTATTTGTTTTTCTTTCTATTTCCTCCCCTAAGGGGGAGGCCAGGAGGGGGCTTCTTCTTTTAGAAGCTCACATTCAGTCCGAATGTCAGATTAAGAGGTATGGGATAGTTGAATCCGGGATTTTCAGGATCGGCACCCGTGAACTTGCTGCTCTTGATGGTCAGCAGGTTCTGAGCCGAGGCATAGAGGCGGATGCGGTCCATGTGCAGCTTTTCTGTCAGCTTCTTGGGCATGTTGTAGCCTAACTGAATGGTGCGCAGCTTCACATAGCTGCCGTTCTCGATGTAGTAGGATGACACGCGGCCCTCGTTGTTGGTATCGGAAGTGGTGAGTGCCGGAATGTCGCTGCCAGGATTGGCGGTGCTCCATGCGTCAAGTGCGCGGATGCCCTTATTAAGATAGGGAACGTTGATAGCCGAGTTGGCCCAGAAGTCGGTCTGTGACTTATAGCCGCGGCAGTCTACATCGACGCCCTGCACACCCTGCCAGAACATAGTCAGATCCCAGTCCTTGTACTGCAAGTAGATGTTGAGACCCCAGGTGAAGTCGGGAGTCGGGTCGTAGATCCAGTCCTGGTCATCCTCGGTGATCTTGCCGTCGCCGTTCAGGTCCTTATAGCGTATGCGACCGAGGCCTGCACCCTCTTGGGTAGCATGATTGTCTATCTCTGACTGGCTCTTGAAGATGCCGTCGTAGATATAGCCCACCTGCGAGAACATCGGATGCCCCACCACGCTCTTCACGCCGTTGCCACCATATTTACCGTTGGCGGCTACAGTCTCGGGCAGTTTGGTAATCTCATTGACATACTTGCTGACGTTTCCGCTGATGTCCCACGAGAAGTCGTTGGGCAGGCGATGACGATAGCCTACGGTCAGTTCCCAACCGTTGTTCTTCACCTCACCGGCGTTAATCCACTGGCCAGAGCCCTCACCCATCGCGGCGATACCTTCCATGAAGAGCAGGATGTCGGTGGTCTTCTTGTTGAACCAGTCGAAGCTACCATAGATTTCGTTGCCTAAGATGGCGAAGTCCAGACCGATGTTATGCTGTGTAGTGGTCTCCCACTTGATGTCGTTGTTGCCACGCTGATTGCGCACGTAGCCGTTGTCAAGATCGTAGCCGCCGTTCTTTCCGCTGATGTCGTAGGAAGAACCTGCCTGACCGCTGCCCCACAGTCCGGTGGAAACCACAGACTTGTAGAGGGTATAGCGTGCGGTGTTAGAGATTTCCTGGTTACCCGTCTGTCCCCAAGAGTAGCGGAGCTTCAGATTGTCGAGCCAGCCTTTGGTCGACTCCATAAACTTCTCCTGAGAGAGGCGCCAGCCTGCGCTGACCGAGGGGAAGGTACCATACTGCTTGTTGGTACCGAAGCGGCTGGAACCGTCGCGACGGATGGTGAACGAAGCTAAGTACTTGTCGTCAAATGTATAGTTGACCTTGCCGAAGAACGACACGAGGGAGAAACCTTCGCCGAAGCCTTCAGCTAACTGGCGGCCTGCGCCTGCCGACGGCCACATATAGTCGGTGTTCAGAATGGCCAGCTCGTAGCGCTTGGCGCTGTACATCTTATAGTCCATGCGGTTGACCTCAGTACCAATCATGGCATCACCACGATGCTTGCCTATCTCTAAGTTATAGGTGGCAATAGCATTCCACATCCAGCGCATCGTGTGCTCCTGCTTGCCCTCAACGGCTGAGTCGGTGCGCATCACCTTACCATTGGCAATGGGGAAGGTGAAGAAGCGCTGCTCCTTCTGGGTGTAGTCCATACCGAGGGTCGTGCGAATCATGAAGTCTTTGAAGGGAGTGATGCTCAGATGGACGTCGCCGAACGAGCGCCATTGGGTATATTCGTTCTCCTTAGCATTGTCAATCATGCTCAGCGGGTTCTCGCGCTCCGAGTAGGCACCCAGGGCCTGGGCATACTTGCCATTCTCAGCATAGATGGGGAAGTTGGGGTTGAACTCCAGCGCATGCTCCAGCACACCGCCGGGAGCGTCGACGCCCTTGGTGCGGTTCATCGTGAAGTTCTCGCCGATGACCACCTTACCGTCAAACATCTTATAGTCGGCATTGGCACGGGCCGAGAGGCGGCTGAAGTAGCTGTCCTTGATGGTACCCTGATTGTCGTAGTAGCCCACGCTGAAGAAGGAGTTGCCCTTCTCCGATCCGTTGCTGACGGAGAGGTTGTACTGCTGGACCACACCGGTGCGGGTGATCTCGTCAAACCAGTCGGTATCGCCTGCCCTCACGCTGGCGTTCTCATCAAGAAACATGTTCATCGTCATCTTGTTGAGCACGGGACGTCCGTTGGCATCGTAGCTCCAGTCGTAGTTGTAGCCCAGGTTGTTGTTCGAGGGGTTCACACCGTCGTTCACGCAAGCCTGCCAGTAGGCACGACCCCACTCGCTGGCATTCATGGTCTCAATCTTATTAGTATAGAAAGAGGTGGCTACCGATCCGTCGAAGTTGACCTTCACCTTGCCGTCCTTGCCCTTCTTGGTGGTGATGATAATCACACCATTGGCAGCACGCGAACCGTAGATGCTGGCCGAAGCGGCATCCTTCAGCACCTGGATGCTCTCGATGTCGTTGCCGTTCAGCTCGTGCATACCTGCCTTAGTGGGCACGCCGTCGATGATGTAGAGCGGGTCGTTGTCGTTGAGCGTACCCACACCGCGGATGCGCACCGTAGCAGCACCCGAGGGGTTACCGTCGGCCTGAATATTCATGCCTGGTACGCGACCCTGCAGGGCCTTCATCGGGTTGTTTTCGTTTTGCTTGGCCATCTCGTCAACGCTCACCGTCGAGATAGCACCAGTTAGGTCGGCCTTGCGCTGGGTGGTATAGCCTGTGACCACCACTTCGTTCAGCGTCTGGGCGTCGTCCTTCATCTGCACCTTCATGCCTTGTGCGGCGGGCAGTTCTTGAGTGGTGAAGCCCACGTAGCTGAACACCAGCGTTGCGCCAGCCTTCACCTTCAGCTTGAAGTTACCTTCGAAGTCGGTCACTGTGCCGTTCGAAGTACCCTTCTCCATCACCGTGGCACCGATGACACCGTCGCCGAAGTCATCGACCACCGTTCCTGAAATCATTCCCGACTCAGTTTGCGCATACGTTATAGTACACGCAAGAAAGAGCGTCATGCTCAGCAGAAATCTCCTTAGTCTTTCCATTTGCTTTTACTTTTTTGGGTTAGTACTTTTACAATTAATCGATTCTGTTGCAAAAGTACAAACTTTATTGGGTAAAAGCTTAGCAATAATCGTTCTCTAACTAATAAAAATGTTACATGAAACAATCGTTGACTATAAAGTTCGTTTCGTTGCACGCATTTTCAGGCGTTTTTTCTACTTTCTCAAATCGCCTGGCAGCTTACCATATTGCTCCCTGAAACATTTGGAAAAATAGCCGGGCGTATTGAAACCCACCTCGAAGGCTATCTCGGATACCGTCTTGGTGGTGTTCCCCAGCAAGGCGTAGGCACGCTGCAGGCGCATCTGACGCAGCAGTTCCACCGGAGAGAGTCCGGTCACCGCCTTCACTTTTCTGTATAGCTGCACACGACTCAGACCTATCTCCTCACCCAAGTCCTCCATCTTCAGGTTGGGGTTGGACATGTGCTTGCGAATGGCCTCGTTCAGTTGCTCGGCGAAGAGCATATCTTGCGAGCGTGGCTGCGAGGTATCGTCCTCCGGCTCATCAAACAGCTGGTGCAGCTTGCGATGACTGGCATCGGTGTAGAACAGCGTCTGCTCCTCGTTTACGGCCTGACGCTGACGGATGGCCTTGCGCGTCTGAATGTAGGCACGCCATATCATGAGAACAGCCAGCCCCAGCAGGACGATGGTTGCCAGACTGCCAATCAGCATCTTGTGCTGGGTGTCATAGAGGCCAAAGGCCTGCTCCAACTTCTGGTGAATGGTCACCAGGTCGGCGTTCTGCTTCATCAGCTCACGACTGTTCCGTGCTATCAGTTCCACATTCTCAGGCGTCACCATCATACCCTCCAGCTCGTTGTCCCGCTCATAGGGCTGTCCGGTCAGTATCTCCAGCGCCAGCCTAACAATTTCCTCACCGTGGGTGGGGTAGGTGTATGAACCCACCTGATGACCGAACTGCACATACTCGATACCCTCGCCCGGCAGTCCGTCTATTCCAATAATCATCACCTTGCCTTCCTGCCCGGTTTCTACAACGGCCTTGTAGGCTCCCGTTGCCATTCCGTCATTATGACAGAACACAATATCTGGATGCGGGCCTTGCTCTATCTGTTCCTTCACAATCCTGCAGGCCTCGTCGGATGTCCAGTCGCCCTTCGTAGAGATATAGTCCAGCTCATCATGTCCCTTCATCACTTTGGCAAATCCCTCATGCCGCTCTTGTGCAGGCGAGGTGGTCATAGCGCCCGTCACTTCAAGCACTACGGGCTTGTGTCCAGAGACCTTTCCAGCCATCAGCACAGCATAGTGGCCTACTGACTGGCCTGCCTCCACGTTGTTGCCACCAATGAAGGCGGTATAGTCCTCAGTCAATGCCTTGCGGTCGAAGAAGATAACGGGAATACCCTGACGGCGCACTTTGGCGATCGCCTCAGCGACGAGTGCCGACTCGTTGGGTGCCACCACCAGCAGGTCGATGCCGCTATTGGCCAAACTGTCTATCTGCCGTATCTGCCACTCTGTATCATCATAGGCGCAGGCTATGCTTACCTGGGCGTTCTGTTCATACAGGTGCTGTGCAGCAAGCATCTCGCTGTTCACCTTCTCACGCCATCTGCCAGACCCACACTGCGACACACCAATCCTGTAGGTCTTCTCTTCGGAACAGGATAGCAGCAAGAATGTCAGAGCCAAGAGTGCCAAAAGGGCACGGGGTATATTCGTTTTCATGATTGTTTATGATTGGACTATCTGTAAAATACGCTTGAAATCTCTATTGTGACTGCAAAGGTACGAAAAGTCAAGCGCAAAACAAAGAAAACGATTCCTTTTTTTTTCGAGACAGCGCACCTTCGCCACTTACGGCTAAGGGATTCGTTATCTACACAATCACCTTAGCCGCTCGGCGAACCGCTGTCCGATGATGAGCCGCTGCTGATAAAATCATTAGGGGGTGCCCAATGAGAGACTTCGTTGACAGCAGCGAAAGGGAAAGCGAAGGACTGGGAGGCGTTTAAGCTATTTCACGAGGACATCGAGGGTGATGTTGACTTGCTGGCCACCAACCTTGATGGGATAGACTATATGCTGAAGCCCTTTGGGAGTCTTCGCATCTACGGTGAAGCGAATGGGAGCCATAGAGGTTTGATTCTTATTCCTGTGGAGAACAACGACGGTGCGTTCCTTAGTCTCCCCTTGGTGCATGATACCGAGATCGAAGCGATTGGTGGAGAGGCGTAGGGTGTCGCTGACCCGGATGGGGAACTGTCGCAGCAGCGTCTCCTCGCTGGTGATACAATGACCAATCAAACTCAGCTGCAGGCGCTTGTGCTTCTGTCCGTAGACGATGGTTCCCACTTCCTCAAACTCGCCGCCCTTGCCGCGGGGATTGAAACGCAGCGTCACCGCGGTACTGTCGCCGGGAGCTACGGCCTTGTCCTTCTCGAAGTGGATGGTGGTGCAGCCGCAGGAGGTGTAGCCCTGGGCAAGCATCACCTTCTGGTTGCCGCAGTTGCGCAACCAGAAAGTGTGTTCCTTTACACCGTCGGCCTCCTGAATGTTGCCAAGAGAAATAGTGGCGAGGCCTATGACAATCAGAGAATCGAGCATCATATTATTTCTATCAGATACTACCTCACGATCTTGCGACCGTCTTGAATATAGATGCCGCGCTGCGACGATATGCACGTGCCCGACTGGGCTATGCGGCGTCCCAGCAGGTTGTAAACTGCGGGATTGTATTGGCCTACTCCGCCGCCTGTAACGGGACGGATGCCGTCGGCATCACGCGAGGCGTCGAGCACCCAGGCGTTGATCTTGGCAGCAGTAGAGGCGTTGGCGAAGGCCTCAACCTCCACAGCATTAGCATCGGTGGGGAAGAGACGCACGCTGAAGGCCCAGCGGTCGTTGACAAAGATATCGACGATGCTACCATCGAGGAATACGTGGAGCTTCAGCGTCTCACCCGCATTGACCTTCTGGGGTAGGGCGGCAGACCACTGGCCAGCATCGGTACTCACGCGACTGAGTGTAGTGTAGTCGAGGGTGAGGATGCCTGTGGCGGGGTCGTAGCTGAGCTGTGCCTGCTTGTCGCCTGACTTCAGGAAGTTGAAGCCACAGGCACCTGTGCCAACCGTGAACTCACCCAGCAGTTCTATCTGACGGCCGGAGACGGGAGACAGCGAGTGGGCACCTTGCAGGGTCAGTTCCTGACTGTAGGCAGTCTGCGTGCGCATTGCCGTTAGCCCGCTGTAAGGCTGCTGCACTAACGACCCATCAGCAGCGAGGCTGAAGGTACGCGGCAGCGAATAGTTGTGTGCCCATCCTATCTCGTAATTGGTCTGAGTAGGCAGTTTGTCGGGGACGATGCCTAAAAGAAGGTGTCCCTCTCCCGTACCCCCTTGAGAGGATGACTCCTGCAGCGGGAGGAGGCTGATGCTGGGCGAGAGAAGACCGAATCCGTCGCGGCTGATGCCACCCATCTCCAGATACTGCATAGCGCCTTCTTGTCCTCCGAGGGGAGTAAATTTGCCGTCGTTACCGATGGTGCCCACCCAGCATAGGACGCGCACACCGACGCTGGTGCCCAATGGGGTGCAGGTGAAAAGGAACTTTCCGTCGGCAAGAGGTGTGACATTGGGCATCTCCCAGAAGGTACCGTGCTGGGCCACATTGCCACCCTGAAAGAAGATGGTGCCGTCGTTGCTCCAAGAGGTGCCGTTCCACTTGTGGAGGGTGCAGGCACCTACGCCGTCCTTGCTCGTGCCCACAATGATATATTTCTGTCCGTTAGCCACAAAGAAGTAGGGGTCGCGGAAGTCGTCGCTAAGGCCTGCGGGACGTCCGTCTATGACGACGGTCTTGTCGCCCCACTCCACAAGCTGACTGTCCTTCGCCTTAGCCCGTACGATGCGTGCTTTGGCATTGTCGACAGCTGTGTAGAGGATATAGGTGTTGCCCTCGTCCTCATAGACGCATCCGCTCCAGCATCCCTTGATGTCGAAGGGCTGGTCGGGATAGATGGCGATGGGCTCCTCGGTCCAGTTGTAGAGGTTGGCGCTGGAGATGTGTCCCCAATGCAGGCGCGACATATAGGGCCCGTTGGCATTCTTCTGGAAGAAAGCGTGGTAGCGTCCACCACTATAGATAAGCCCGTGGGTCTCGTTGGTCCAGCTGCCCGAGGGCATTCCGTGAAAGTGAGGACGCCAGAGTCCTCCCAAAGGAGAAGATTCGTAGCGGGATGCAGGATACTGGAAGTCGGGTGTTGACACCTCTCCCAAGGATGAGGCTGGGAGTAGGCTGTTATACACCGCAATATCGTCTATCGCCCCGCAGAACGTATTGATGAGGAAGGGGCCCCACTTCTTATCGTCGGTGGACTTGCCTATCATGAAGGGGCCGGAAGCATGAAGCAGGTCGCAGCGGTTGGTCTTCTTGCTGCCGATAGCGGTGCCGTTCAGATAGAGTGTGACAGCGTTGCCCGCCTTATCGAAGGTCATCGTGACCACGTTCCACCGTCCGCGCTGCAACTTTTGGTCACCGTCCACGCTGACGAGGTACCCGCCTCCGTAGTTCACGTAGAGCTGTAGCCGCAGGTCGCCTTGCGACGATAGCTGGATGGCGAAGCCCCGCTTGGCCGCTTCGTCCAGGTTGCCGCAGAGGGTGGCAAAGGTGGGGGTAGTCTCAGCGACGTCCACCTGCATCATGGGATAGGTCTCGGCGGCCAGCACCATACTTACGGTCAGCGTCTCTGCGCTCAACGATGCTATGGGCAGGCCTGCTTTCACAAAGTTACTATAACCATCGAAGCGTAGGGCTTCGCCGTCGATGCCCGCCACATTGCAAGCAGGCAGTTGACTATTGACGCTATAGGTGTTACCCGTTGCTTTCTCGGTTATCTTTCCCTCGTTCAGGGTCATGTCGTAGTGTACGACTGGAGTCTGTGCCATCAGCGTAGTGGCGAGCAGAGCCGCCGGAAGCAGGGTCATCAGTTTGTTGCGTTGTATCATTGTCGTTCTTGTTTTAGTTTTCCGTTGGCAAAGTTCGGAATAATTTTCCATTTAGTATGCCACATTTGTTACAAATGCTGACAATAATCGTTCACGAGGGCGAAAGAAAAGCCTTTTTGGGGTTAGCAAATGATGCTGAGTAAAGGAGATAATGGGTTCTCACTAACAAAAAGAAGGGAGCCTCGCCACGAAAATGGCAAAACTCCCCGAATCCTAAACAATCTTCTTACCTACTTTTTACTAAACTAATTCTGAGAAACTTACTATTATAATGATGAAACTGTGGTAGTCTAATCACATGATACTACTTCAGATAACTGATGCAGTTGCTGGTGAAGCGCTCCAACTCCGACTGATAGGTGTTCTCGCCACCGAGATTCCATTCGTAGGCAGCAAGGCCAACAGCAAGGATGCGGGCGGGAATGGACGTTGTGGGCTCGAAGTCGACGATACCGGCACAGCAGTAGTCAACTACGTGGTTCCAAGTACCGAGTACGGTGGAGTTGGTGATCTCCTCCCAAGCCGTCACCACGTTGGGGTTGGGGGCGAGCTGATAGGCATTGAGGTCCCACATGCAGTTGTGGTCGCCTTTCTGTCCAGGTCCCTCGAAGCAGTAGATGCCAGCGAAGAGGTCGGGCATGTAGGTCATACCCCAGTAGATGGGATGATTGGTGTGGTCGTAGATCTGACCTTCGACGTTACCGATGACAGGGTGTACGCCCCAGACATCACCGTTGTTGCCGCCTTCACCATCACCGAAGATACCAGGAGCATAACGGTCGGAGATACGGCCGATGGCTACGGTGAGCTGGGTAGCGTGGTTGGTGAGCAGGAGGTTGCCGCCGTCGTTAGCGAAAGCCTTCAGAGCCTCGATGGTAGCGGTGCTGGCGAGGTCGCCGGGCAGCTTCTCCCATCCATGACCCACACCGATGCGGTCGCACATAACCCAAAGCATCGGGTTCTGTTCAATATCGAGGTTGTCGATAGTGGCAGGTGTCAGGAGCACGCCACGACCAGTGGACACATAGGTCTTCTGGAACCAGTCAACGGCGCTCTTCTCATCGTCAGAAGCGGTATAGTCGTTGGGCACGAGCATAGCCACCTTCTGTTCGGCGGGTGTGGCAACGTACTTCAGACAGTTGGCGGTGAACATCTCCAGCTGATCCTGCTTTTCGTTCTCGCCACCGAGTTCCCACTCGTAGGCAGCAAGGCCGACAGCGAGGACGCGGGCAGGGAAGGCAGAGGTCGGCTCGAAGTCGACGATACCGGCGCAGCAGTAGTCAACTACGTGGTTCCAAGTACCGAGTACGGTGGAGTTGGTGATCTCCTCCCAAGCCGTCACGACGTTGGGGTTGGGGGCGAGCTGATAGGCATTGAGGTCCCACATGCAGTTGTGGTCGCCTTTGAGGCCGGGGCCTTCGAAGCAGTAGATACCAGCGAAGAGGTCGGGCATGTAGGTCAGGCCGCGATAGATATCATGACCGCTGTGGTCATAGATCTGACCCTCGACGTTGCCAATGATGGGGTGTACGCCCCAGATGTCGCCGTTGTTGCCGCCTTCACCATCACCGAAGATACCAGGAGCATAACGGTCGGAGATACGTCCGATGGCTACGGTGAGCTGAGTAGCGTGGTTGGTGAGCAGGAGGTTGCCGCCGTCGTTGCCGAAAGCCTTCAAGGCCTCAATGGTAGCGGTGCTGGCAAGTCCGCCGGGCAGCTTCTCCCATCCGTGACCCACACCGATGCGGTCGCACATAACCCAGCAGGCTGACTGCTTCTCGATGTCGAGGTTGTCGATAGTGGCGGGAGTGATGATAATGCCCTTGTTCTTGGCTACGTAGTTCTTCTGGAACCAGTCGGCAGCGCTCTTCTCGTCGGCTGAGCCTGTGGCATAGTCGTCGGGCAGCAGCATAGCTACGGCACCACTGGCCTTCTTTGCCTCATACGGGATGAAGAGACGAACGGTCTGGCCCTTCGACACCGTACCGTCGGCAAAGCGGGCCTTCACGGTATAGGAGACGTCGACGTTGGCGGGAGCCTTCTTGATGAGGTAGCTGGTCTGTGCGCCCTCGAGTTCGATGACGTCGGCATCATCCTTGATTATCTGTATGCCGCTGATTTCGCCGGCAGGATTGGTCCAACTGAGGGTCAGCTGGCGGGTGCCCTCGGGCACGTCGTACTTCAACTCGGTGACGGTGGCTTTGGCGTCGGACTTAGAAGCGGGAATGTCGACGTCGCTGCAGCTGGCCAGGGTTGTAGCTAAACCCCAACATAAGGAACATGCAATGAATGCTTTGAATATCTTGGTTTTCATAATTGTCAGTTTTGAATGTTCAATGATCAATGTTCAACGCTCAATTCTTATACAGTCCGTTTGAATTCTCGATCTGTGAAATGGGGATAGGCAGGTAGAGCTCATCCTCGCTGATGCTGGCTCCAGCGTAGTAGGGACGCAGGGC
>Ga0326511_10001630_pt1 | contig 18491 bp, 15 predicted proteins | sample 0_2496_0518_D_FD_203701 | JGI IMG/M metagenome (GOLD analysis project Ga0326511, IMG submission 203701) | Bovine rumen microbial communities from UC Davis, California, United States - 0_2496_0518 | ecosystem: Host-associated > Mammals > Digestive system > Stomach > Rumen | place: USA... | reverse complement strand
CGCTTGTAGCACTCCTGGCCCGTCTCACGGTAGCGCCGCCAGTTGTCCGTGTTCTCTGCCGTGTTGCATGCCGCCATCAGGTCTTCCAGGCGAGTGAGAGGGCGACAATGCTTCTCGTCGCCCTCCATGTAGATCAGATTCACCATACCGCTCCGTCCTCCAGTTGCTTCTTCACCTTCCGTGCTATCACCCCTGCCTGGCGCACCAGCTCGGCGGGCAGCTCCTCGGCGCGCTCCTGCTCCATCGAGAACACGAAGTAGAAGCGGCGGTTCCTGCCCAGCGACAGGCTCGCGTTGTCGTCGCGGAAGATGGGCTTGTTTCTCACGCGCTTCGCCTTCTCCTCCATGTAGAGGTTGCCGTCGCGCATGCCCTGCACCTTGAACTCACTCTTGAAGGGCTCGGCCTCCACGTCCTCGCAGCACTCGAAGTCCAGCAGTCTGCGGCCGCATTCCAACTTGCCGAAGGCCATCAGGCCCTCCACCATCACTTGCTTTCCGAAAAGCTTTGTCATTCTTGTCTTCATCTTGACGGTCTCCTTTTTCGTTAATAATGTTACTTACCCATCTTCGCAATGTCGGTGATCAGGATCTCCTGGAACACCTGTCCCTGATACTCATGCGTGGTGTAGCGGAGCGTGGCGGCCACCACCTCGCCCTCGTCGAACTTGCACCAGGCCATGTTGCCCAGCATCACGCACAAATATTCGTTCTCATACTTCGAGCCGCCCATCTCCCGCAGCACGATGTTGCACTTCAGGATCTGTCCCGACTCGCTCTTGCTCGACTGTACGTTGTAGGCCTCGCCCTGACGTACCACTCTGTAAAGCTTTGCTTCCATAATCAATCTGATGTCTTAAGAATAAAACAAAATTGTTAAAATCACGGATGCAAAGTTACGCCGCTGCTTTCCTAATGTCCAGTCCCGTCGGCCACATTCTCGTTTGATTAGGATTTCCCGTCATAACCGCCTGATACCCAGCGGCCATCAGATGCAAAAAAAAAGTGCCGCAAGCCTCCTAACGAGCCTGCGGCACTGTTTTCATTAGAGTAATTCGATCAGGTCATTGATCTTTTATAGGAGTTTTATGTTGTAATCACCATTTCTCATTCCTCATTTCTCATTCCTCATTTAAAATGTATCTGCAAGTCCACTCCGCATAGGGGTTCTGCCGCGACTCCTCGCTGCCCGCCGGATGGCTCAGGTAGGAGGCAAAACGCTTCGCCTCGTCCTCCTTCACCTGCGCAACACCCGGCGTAGCCGTGAAGGCCCTCGCTATTTTGGCCTTGCTGCCCTTGAGCACGCCCGCTGCCATCAGCGCCCCTACCACATGGCCCTTGATCAGCATCTGGCGGTTGCGCGTACCATTGCCCTTCCACCCCCGGGCGATGCCCTCGCCAAACTCCCCCATCAGTGCCTTCACGAAGTCCGAACGCCACTTCATCCCATACTTCTCCTTGTCTGTAGAGAACAGCCCGAAGCCCTCCTTCGCCAGCAGGCTCACCAGCTTGCTGTGAGGCGTCTGCAAGTCCGGCTTCTCAGGCTTCCCCTTCTTCTCTGGAGTCACCTTCTGCCCCTGCGGCTGCTCTTTCGCCTGCGCTTCAGCACAGTTGCGCCTGCCCATCACCTGCACTTTGGGGCACAGTTCTATGAATCCCATAAATCGGCGATAGTCCGAATCCTCCATTCTCAACACAATCTCCTTCATTTTCTTTCCGATGCTTTGTGAGATGAGTGTGGATGTAGCGCGCGTTTTGATGTTTCTCATGAGAGACATCCCACAAATCCCGGATTACTGTCTAATGTCTATTGTCTCCTTTGCTCTTTTAATAATTAATAATGTCAACTCTCAACCCAGCGGACCGGGTGTTTGTAGAGACCCTTTCCCGACTGGTTTCGCTTGCAAAGGTAGAGAAATTTCAAAAGCACTTTTTCCTTTCTCCGTTGTTCAGCTCTGATTTCAGCAAATAACGGAAAAAGTGAAGGACTCCCACCAATCGATGAAAGTCCTTCCCTTCTGAAAACTATAGTTTTTCCGTCAGCCTAACAGTGTTTCACCCCTGATGACGGATTTCAACACCGACAGCCTCTCCATGATGCTCTCGCCGTTGCCGTTCCTGTAGTCATTGATGCTGGGTGTGTTCTCGTGTTCCTCATAGAGGTATGGGGCAAGGCCAAGCTGGCGCAAGTCTCGCTGCACCACCTTGTTGATGATGCTCAGACACAACCAGTAATAGTTCTTCAGCTTTATGAACTCCTTCAGGCTGTAGTTGCCCGCCAGATGATTCTCATCCATTGTGCCAAACACGCTGCCGAGCAGTTTCCCTGTCCAATCAGTCAGCGTCTTCTGGTCTTTTATCCCTTCGTCTGCCTTCAGATAAGCTTTCTCTATGTAAGCCTTCATCTGCAGGCCGTTGCCGCTGGCCTTATAGACAAGTCCCAAGTCCTGCATCGCCATCTGCAGTGCGCTATACTGATAGTAATGCCTGAAATCCACATAAGTCCCGATGGTAGCTGCCAGCAGGAAGGCGAGTTCCTGCGATGCACGGTTTACAAACAGATCCTTGTATGCTTCATCTGCCGGCATCAGCAAGTCGAAGCTTTCGATATGTCGGCTCAGGAGCGTCCGACATCGCACATAACGGAAATGGCGGGCCAGATCTTCTATCGTCAGCTTATCCCTGTTTTCCACCACAAACGCCGCTGGTCTCTGACCGTTCAGAACCCACTCGTTCAGCTCTGCCAGTGTCTTGAAGTCGTGCCTGTCGGTAGCCTGCCGGTCCATGCGGTTGAGAAAGCGCTGATAGGTGGATTTCTCCTTGTCGCCGCTCACCTCTGTGTATTCCTCCACCTGGCTTACAAATCGCGCCCTGTCGTCTTCCCACAACTCTTCCACATAGTTGTCCTCTAGTGTTTTCAGCCGCTCATTCTGTCTGTCGGCATCGGCCTTCAGTTTCTGGTAGTCATCGATGATGCCTCTCATGATCCGTCCCAATTGCGAGAGCCTTTCGTCTATCGCGCCGCACATCAGCGAGGCATTCTCCATCAGTCCTACGCGCATGTCCAGGAAGTTGAAGTCGTCATCGTCTGATATGCGGATGTCAAAGTCGTAGTCGGTATCCTCCTTGAGTGCGATGTCGAGCGGATTGGTCAGGGGCAGGTTGTGCTTGTCGAGATTGTGGAAGATGGGAGCCCCCTTCAAATCCTCGTCCCATATCTTGTGCAGGTTCTCTATCCTTCTGGCATAGTCGAGATAGTCTATGCGGAAGGGGTCGAGCAAGTTCTGCCTCAAGAGTGCAGCCACATTTCTCATATTGGCCGTCACCTGGCCTGTGGCAGCCGTCATAGCCAGCAGCAGGGCGGCTCGTTCGGTACAGGTGATATGGGGATAGAGGTCGATAATCCGTTGACCCATGTCGAGCACATGGGTCAGTTTCCGTTCTATGTTCTCTTTGTCGCTTGTTGTCATAGTCTTACGAGTAGTTTTTATGGCATTCATGAGGAAGCGTGAGGACGGTAGTATCGAGATAACTACACCCCAAGGCTCTGGTAAGGCACCTTCAGAAAAAGTCAACAAGACTTGCCGTCTCACGCTGAAATCAGCTAAGACGTCAATTCTCGTCACGTTTCTGTTTATGCCGTTTTGAATTTACCAGATTCTGATGGGTATCGAAACGCTAACGACGCACAATTATTTTTTCGGCTGTAAAGGTACTACCTTTTCACCAAACTGCCAAATGAATGCCTATAATTTTACTTTTCTTTTAGTTTTTCTATCTTGTTCATTAACTCTTCTATTTTTGATACGATACGGTGTTGCTCGGCTAATGGTGGAAGAGGGATTAATGCCTGGAGTATATCTTCTCTGGAAATTCCAGGTATCATGCTTTTGGCATTCTTTTGAAGCTTAAAAACTATATTCATTAGAAAGAACCTTATATATTGTAGGAATACGAAATCAGAACTAATAGCCATAACTTGTCTTGCTATATGGATATCCCCAATGTTGTTATATGCCATAGTGCCTATTGTTCCCTTACATGTAATCAACAAATCACCTTTTTTTGAAATAGCTATGGGGTTGGGTGTCCACCTGTTTTCAATCAGAGAATCATTATTAAAGTTGCTAGCCCCTGTTATATATGGTATGCCTATTTTTTTATCATTATACTCTTCTGGTGACAAATCCCTTCCTGACAAAAGAGAAATTATACTACCTAATCTACTCCACTCCCAACTTTTTGGTAAATCAAAAGGAATCTCCCCGTCAACACAGACATCCTCGCGCTTCTTATCCTCGAAGTGTTCCATCCAATGCCCATCCTCCGTGCGACAGATGCGGCTTTCGTTCTTGGCGGCCTTTATTTTCTTCTCCTTCACCAGCTTTGCCTTCTCCTTGCGGATATTATCGAGCAATACGGATGCAGGTTCATCTTTTGGGTCTTGTGGTATAAGCCTACCCTCTATGGCTTCTTGCAGAATGCTCTTCTTCAGCTTCTCAGGCAAATCCTTATTCAGTTTGTCAAGAGCCTCCTGCGCCTTGCCGTATTCCTCTACTATAGGCAGCAGTTCATCTACCTTCGCAACAATACGTTGTTGTTCAGATAGAGGAGGAAGAGGAAAACAAGCGGCATTCCCCTGCTTGCTACCTAATCTTGGCATTTTAACACCATAAGCATCGTTCATTGCATATTGAACGAAAAAAGGACTCATCAAATATAACTGAGCGTATTTGTTGAAAATTTCCCCAAAATCGAAAGCAAGTATTTCTGATGTGCAAAATCCATCTTCATCAGCTATAATAACTTTATTTAAATATGGACGCAATTTGCTGTAAAGGACATCTCCCTTTTTAAACCTATGCTTATCACTTTTTGCATCACAATCCTGCATTGTTTTTTTTCTTAGAAGCCTGCCAGAATCCTTTTCTATGTCTTCTAAATCCAAAACCCAATCCGTCTTCTTGATATAATCAGATTTTATAGATGAAGCCTTACTGAAATCAATAATATAACCAAGTCTAACCCACTCCCAGCTCTTGGGAATCTCAAACGGCTTCTCCTCCTCACTGATTGGGATTTCCTCGAGATCTTTTTTCTTAAGCTTCCCCTTCTTCACCAGTTTCTGCTTCTCTTTCCTAATCCTCTCCAAAAGCACCGATGCAGGCTCATCGCTGGGATCCTGCAGCACAAGCCTGCCCTCGATGGCCTCTTGGAGGATGGCGTTTCTTAATTGTTGTCCAGTCATAATCATTTACCTTATTTATTCCAGACCATGCAGCACAAAAAGAAACATTCTGAAGAAATTTCCTTTCCCCAGAACGTTTATGGAAGTTGAAATCATCTATATAGCCTCAGGCCTCCTGAAGTCCCGCTGTTACGCAAGCTACTTCAACTTTGCCTCACGATTTTCGCGACGCATTATGATGAGATTATAAACGACGCCAATAATTGCTATCACTGTCCCTATCAAATAAATATAAGTCATTGTTGTCATGTCAATATCTATTTTGTTGCTCTTCTAACTAATACGATTTCTCAAAAATACTTGCTTTTTCCTTTTCATACGCATTACAATTTAAGTGAATTGATATTGTTAACGCTGCAAAGGTAAGAAAATTCGGTGAGACCGCCAAATCTTTCAGCGGATTTTTTTCTCAACCTACTTCAAGCTTCCTTTGTGCCACAATGTCAAAGAACGATATTTTCTTTTATTCTGTTATCTGTCGATGCCCAATATGGCTTCTATCTGCTTGAGCTGCGCGTCTATCCTGGCCTCGAGGGCCGTGCGCTCCTCGTGATACTGCTTCAGCAGCGCTTCAGGGCGCATCACCACTTCTTCCTCCTTGGGAAACTTGCACTGGTCGAAGTTGCAGCCGGCATCCATCAGCTCCTGAGGCGTAAGGCTGCGGCTCTTCTCGCCATTGTCCAATACTTGGCGATTCGTCCACCATTCGTTCACCACCTCAAAGTGCTCATTCAGGATGGGGCGCGTCTTGGAGAAATGCTTGTAGCCCTCAGGCATGTCCATACGGTAGAACCAAGTCTCGCGCGTGGCATAGCCCTCCGGCGCACCCTCTGCCCGCTCGTTGTTGAAGAAGAGGATGTTGGTGGCTATCGAGGTATAAGGCGAAAAGACGCTGCCGGGCAGACGGATCACGGTGTGCAGGTTGAAATCCGCAAGCAGCCGTTTCTTGATGGCCAGCTTGGCCCCGTCCGTACCAAACAGGAATCCATCGGGCACCACAACTCCAGCCCTTCCCCCTCTGTTCAGCCGCTGCATGATGAGCACCATGAAGAGGTCGGCTGTCTCCGATGAGCGATACTCCTGCTTGAAGTTCATCTTCGTGGCCGCATCGGTGGCTCCGCCGTATGGGGGATTCATGGCGATGGTGTCGAGCTTGCCTTCTTCCTGATACTCGCTCATGTTCTTGCCCAGCGAGTCCATGTGGTAGAGCATGGGATCCTTGATGCCATGCAGCATGATGTTGGTCACGCCTAACAGGTAGGGGAAGGGCTTCCATTCCTGCCCCATCACGGAGCGTTGGAACAGCTCCTCGTCCCTTGCAGTCTTCTTCTGCCGCTCCAAGTATTTCAGCGTGGAAACGATAAATCCGCCCGTGCCCGACGACAAGTCGCCCATCAGTTCGCCAAGCTTCGGCTGAAGTTTCTCCACTGTAAAGTCGGTGAGCGGTCGCGGAGTATAGAATTCGCCTGCATTGCCAGCTGCCTGAAGATCTTTCAGCAGCGTCTCATACATATCGCCGAAAGCATGACTCTCTGCACTGTCGAGCAGGTCTACGGCATCTATCTCGTCGACCATCTGGCGCAGCAGCACGCCATTCTTCATATACTGGTTCACCTCCTGGAACACATCTCTCACTACAGCCTGATGGCGTGCCGTCTCGCGCGTCACCTGAATGCCCTTGATTTTTCCGTCAAGGCTGTCCTCACCCTTCAGCACGAGAAACAGCTTCTCGTTGATGAAGTCGAGTAGCGGCTGTGCGGTCAGGAAGTCGCTCTTCAGCCTGCCTTCCTCGTCGGTTGAGGGTGCCCAGTTGCGCCAGCGCAGCTCTTCGGGGATGATGCTCCTGAACTCCTCTCCCCTGTCCAGCGCATCCACTTCCCAGTCTTCCTCGGCTGCATCGTATACTTTCAGGAAGAACATCCACACCATCTGCTCGATGCGCTGCGCATCGCCGTTGATGCCGGCATCCTTGCGCATGATGTCCTGCAGCCGTTTTACCAAGTTTCCTACTGCCATTTTTTCTCTCTTTATCCTTCTTTATATAATTCGTTTTCCAATTCTTTCACGGCCCTGTTGTAGGCATCGGGGTTCTCGAATACGCCCTTCATGATCCTTGCCCGCTTGCCTATCTGGGAGAAGGGGTTGAGGTTGAGTATCTGCGAGTTCTCGATGTTGGTCACGCCCACCTCGCCGTATTTCTCCATCAGTCCGGCCACCACGTCGCGCGCCTTGCCTTCATACTTGGCCAGATAGTTGCGCTTCTTCACACCGTCGATGCGCTCCCTGCGGGTGAGCGGCTTCTGGTCGAAGGCCACATGACAGATGATGTCGAAGTAGTCGCAGTCGGCCAGCCGGGGGTTCTCCTCGCGCACGGCGTCCAGCAGCACGTTGTTCTCAGCCAACTCGTCGATGATGGCCTGCTTCTTGTCGGCCTTCCACCAAGCCCCCCGGAAGGCATCGAGCGTGGGGTATTGCTTCTTGATGGCCTTTCGGGTGAAGTCAGTCAGCCGTTCGGTGAACAGCGTCTTTCCGTCTTCGCCCAGGAATTGCACCACCTCGTGCACGATCTTCACCTCCCGTCCGTCCACATAGTATTTCTTGCGCTGCGGTGTGTCGCCCCCTTTGTCGCCGTCCTTCGGGGGCTTCTTGCCGCCATCGTCCTTATCCTCCTTGCGGTCTTTATAGTCCTCCGGCTCCACTATCTCGTCAAACCCCTTCTCAAACAGCAGCGTGGCTCCACGGAAGTCAAGTATCTCAAAGTTCATCTTGTCCTTCTTCTCGAAGATGCGGGTTCCCCTGCCTATCATCTGCTTGAAGGTCGTGGGGTTGTTCACCTCCTTGTCTATCACGATCAGCCCACAGGTCTTGCAGTCCACTCCTGTGGTCAGCAGTTCGCTCGTGGTGGCGATCACTGGACAAGGCTCATAGGGGTCGATGAAGTTGTCGAGCAGGTCTTTTCCCCTCCGGTCGTCGCTGGTGATGCGCACCACGTAGTCGGGATAGCGTCTCACCATGTCCTGGTTCATCGCTATCAGCAGCTCTCTCATGATGGCCGCCTCCTCCTGGTCGGGACAGAACACGATGGTCTTGGTCATTCGACCTATCACCTTCATCATCTGCGTGATGCGATAGGCCACCACCTTCTGGCGGCTGGAAATATTGATCTCGCGCCCGAAGCTGTTGCGGGTGTAGACGCTGTCTTCCAGCTCCTGGCCAAACAAGTCTTGCTCGCCCTCTTCAGCCACATAGCCCTCCATATCCACGTTGATGAACGATTTGGTGACGCGATAGGGAGCCAGATAGCCGTCGGCAATGCCTTGGTTGAGCGAATAGGTGTAGACAGGAGGGTCAAAGTATTCTATGTTGTTGGAACCGGGCACGCACTTAGGCGTTGCCGTCAGACCTATCTGCACCGACTGGTCGAAATAGGTCAGGATGCGGTGCCACTCCTTGTCCTCATTTACACTGGAGCGATGGCACTCGTCCACCACTATCAGGTCGAAGAAGTCCTTGGCATAGTGCTCGTAGGGCTGCTTTTCGCCGGGCTGCAGTTCTTTCTCGTTCTTCACCCACTGGCCGTAGAGGCTCATGTAGATCTCGAAACCTTTCTCCGCACTCTTGCCCTGCACCTTCGACATCACCTTGCGAAAAGGCTTGAAGTCCTGCCTCATGGTCTGGTCTATCAGGATGTTGCGGTCGGCCAGGTAGAGTATGCGCCTCATGCGGCCCGAGGCATGCAGGCGATGGATGATCTGAAACGCCGTATAGGTCTTGCCTGTGCCCGTGGCCATCACCAACAGGATTTTCTTCTTGCCGCAAGCCACAGCCTCTATCACCTTGTTGATGGCTATGCGCTGATAGTAGCGCGGGGGAAAGCTGTCGCTGTCGGTATAGTAGGGTATGCCGAGCAGCTGCGCCCCCTCGTCGGTCAGATTCATGTGCTCATACATCCATCGGCGATGCCGCTCGCGCAGAGCCAGGGGCGTGGGAAACTCATCCATCCCGAAGGCACGTTCCTGGCCCGTATTCATGTCGTGCTCCACAAACCTCTCCCCGTTACAGGCGTAGGCAAAGGGCAGGTCGAGGTCGTGGGCATAGTCGATAGCCTGCTGGATGCCGTCGGCTGGCGCGTGACTATGGTCTTTGGCCTCCACAACGGCGATGGGATAGTTGTCTTCGGTATAGAGCAGATAGTCAACGCGCTTGCCCCGCTTGCGGTGCTTCAAAGCACCTTGCACCACAATCTGCCCAGCAGTATAGGGATACTCCAGCCGCATGTGATACCTGTCCCACCCTCTGGCTTCAAGGGCAGGCTGGATATATCGGCTCTTGATGTCCTCTTCCGACAGATGGTTGTCGGCATCGGTGGCTTTTTTTATTTCATCTTCTATCATATTTTTGTATAAAGTCCTCGTATGTACCACTCAAATGGTCAGAACCTTTGTGCGCTCGTGATCTTTTATTCCATCAAAACCTTGACTGTTTTTCCACCCATCTTGACGATGCCTACTTCACCCGAACGAAGGGTCGTGCTGACACTTGCTGAACCAGAGACAGCCTTCGATGCGCCTACTGGATGGCCAGACACGTCGTAAACTCTGACGGCGGTTCCATCAACTATGCCAGTAATGGTAATCATACCGCCTAAGTTCTGAATCATGACAGGATTTGCCCGTATCTCAGTTACACTATTGACGATACCCTCAGTCTGGGGATTGACATCGAGCCAGCAAAGAGTAGCTGTAGCTACATCGGAGTCCGTATAACCACTTTTAGTAGCGAATACGCTGATATGGTAGGTCACATTGAGACTTATTTCGTTACCACTGAAGTTTGAAATGTCTGAGTTGCTGATTTGGGATTGACAAATAGCACCCTCAGTTTCGCTCGTGAAAACTAATTTGCCTTTCTGATAGGTGATTACTGGTTTTTCGCATTTCTTGGAGTCGTCCATTCCGCTTCCACTAATAGTAACTATCTTACCAAACTGGCTCCAAGGAAAAATTGACTTGTAATCATCTATGGCGACGTCTGGTACATGAAGGGTCGTTAATTTAAAGTCTAGTCCCTCAAAAGCACTAGCTCCTGTTGATGGAACTTCTTCAATATAGCAAAATATGTCTTTTAAACCAGTACAGTAAGCTAACATTCCACTTGGTATATTTGTCACACCCTTTGGGATAGAAATTGAGGTTAAACTTGTACATTTGTAGAAAGCAGAATATCCAATAGATGTCACACCGTTAGGGATGGAAATTGAGGATAAACTTGAACAACCCGCGAAAGCTTCATTTCCAATAGATGTCACACTGTTCGGGATGGAAATTGAGGTTAAACTTGCACAGCCCTGGAATGAACAGCCACTAATGGAAGTCACACTGTTCGGGATGGAAATTGAGGTTAAACTTGCACAGCCACTGAATAAACCGGCACTAATGGATGTCACACCGTTAGGGATGGAAATTGAGGTTAAACTTGCACAGCCCCCGAAAGCTTGATAGTCAATAGATGTCACACTGTTCGGGATGGAAATTGAGGTTAAACTTGCACAGTCCATGAAAGCTAGACATTCAATAGATGTCACACTGTTCGGGATGGAAACTGAAGTTAATCCACGACATCCTCTGAAAGCATAACTACCGATGGTTGTCACACTGTTCGGGATAGAAATTGAGGTTAATCCACTACACCCGTAGAAAGTACAATGTTCGATAGATGTCACACTGTTCGGGATGGAAACTGAAGTTAATCCACTACACTCGTTGAAAGCATAACTACCGATGGAAGTCACACTGTTCGGAATGGAAACTGAAGTTAATCCACTACACTCGTTGAAAGCATAACTACCGATGGAAGTCACACTGTTCGGAATGGAAACTGAAGTTAATCCAAAACATCTTTCAAAAGCATATTCTCCTATGGACACAACTGAATACTTTTCATTTTCATAGTCAATAGAAGCTGGAATTTTAACGTAACCAGTAATAAAATTAGAAGCCACTGATGCTGTTTTGGCTGTTGAATTTATTTCAAAATGAATTCCATCAACAGTTATTTCCGCAGCTTCAACTGTCATTGCTATCAATACAACTGTAAATAGTAAGAATGTTTTTTTAATCATATCATTGTTATTTTTAAATGGATTTAATATTACTCATAAATTGACATTAAGCAGATATGTGTCTACCAAGGCTTATCGAGGATATTTATATATAAAGTCCTCATATATATACTTGTTAGCCCCTGTAGTAAGTTTCTTCATATGATTATCATCGACATGAGCATGACAATACAAGCAGAGACATTGCAAATTGCCTTCCTTATTGTTCAGTTTTTCTCCATCCTTATGGTGTACGTGCATGAATTGCCTGTCATACGCATCGTCGATTTTCAAGCCGCAGCGTTCGCAAGTGTAATGGTGCTTTTCCCTGTACTGCTTACTGATGAGATCCCAGTCTTTTGTATAGCCAAACAGATCCCGTTCCACTCCCTCGTAATCCTCTTCCGAGTTTTTGTTTGCGCTTTTCAGCACCTCTATGAATTGCGTAGTGGTAAGGCTACCATAGCTTGACATCATCTTTTTGCAAAAAGCGCATAAGGGCAGCGTATAGATTTGTTCCAACCTGTTACCATTATCGAGGTCAATTACAGGCACTGGCTCAGAATTGGCTCTAACATAATGCTGCTTGAATCTCCCACGACTGATAAAATCGTCTATAACTTCGCATTTGCATATATGATACCTGGGTTTTCCAAATCTTTTAAGATGATAGTCTTTCTTATACAGGAACACCTGTCGCTCTATTCCATCATTCCCTTTTACGAAGATGCCTTCAGTTGTGAACGACATTGTCCCGTTAGACACATCGGCAGGCTTAACGTCCTCTGGCACAAAAGGCTCGTATGCCTCACGTGTTCCTACCGTATACCCCCTTTTCTTGAGAAATTCTTTCAAGGGAGAAAAGTCGAAGATGGGTACTTCTGTCTCGTCCATGTCAATTCTTCTTTTTTACAAAATCTTCCAACACCTCATCACCTGTTGTCACTATCCTGAACTCCACCCGTCGAGACTTGTCCCTGTCGATAGAGTCACCCGACAACGCTGCATATCTCTCATTCACGTCAAGCGCCTTTCCGTATGAGAGTCCGTTGGCTGTAAACCAGTAGTTTAAAAGTTTCTTTTCATCAGGTGTGAATTCTTCGAACTCTGGCATTTCCCTGATATATTTCAAAACGTTGTATGCTCTTTCTTGCGAAAGTAATACATTTGAAAGAAAGGGATCATTACCATATTTCTTCATTGTTAGGTCATCCGTGTGGCCTTCAATTCTTATTTCTTGGATGCGCTTACGCAGAGCAGTATCTGTGGTAAGAAGAATATTCAGATAGCGTGGAATAAACTCGTCTAAGATTTCCTTGAACTTCGGCTGTATCTCACCAGAGCCTAAGCCAAAAAGCACTTCAGGCTCCTTGAACTTCATCGAAAGGTCTTTTCCTATAACCATCTTCCATCGGGGAGCATCGCTTTTGAATTCATCCACCAGGCGTTCATGCAACTTTTTTCTTGTGTCAACATAGTCCGTCAGGACTGACTGGTTTTCCTGCACCTGTATCATATAGGCTACAGCGACGAACAGAAAAATGACCATCAAGCCTGTCATCAAGTCGGAAACTGACATCCACACATTATGTTTAGCCATCTTTTACCTCCTATTCCTTTCCGACTTTTCTACAAGAGCCTGAATACAGTTGTCAAGTTGAGCCAATGTTGTACTCAAGCGACGATAAAACTGATTGTCCAGCCCAACAACTTGATTGTTCAACGCCTCCGTACCTCCCTTTATAATTCCAATACCCTCGTTCATACTGTTACGTGTGGCCTGCCAGAACTGCTCTCCATAGTCGCGGATCTTGTTGAGTTCATCTAGCTTGTTGATGAGTACCATCACACCGTCTACGAAGTTACGCTGTTTCTTTACCCAGTCATTCAATTTCCGGGTAGCCTCGTCAAACTGCTCATAATTGGTCTTCGTAAGAGCGGCTGTGCTCTGGAGGTCGTTCGAAATCTTTATAAATTTCTCATCTTCGACAATGACTTGGCTTAATGCATCTACTATCTGATGGAGTTTTCCACCCTCACTCACCAGCTGGCGTGTGTCTTCATCCACCTTTGACAGCGATGTGGATGTTTCTTCGAAGTTTTCTGCCATCTGTCTATACTGGTTGGTGAGCGACTGTATCATCTCCTTATTCTCTTGCTGCCATGTGTTCAGCCGTTCTACGCTCTTGTTAAGTTGGTCAAAATTCTCCTGTATCAACTTGTTGATAAGCGCATTCATCTGTTGCTGGAACTCCTCCGTTACTTTCTTCATTACTTCCACAAGGGCCTCAGTATTGCTCTTTTTCAGTAGTTCCGCAAATTCCTCGAATTTTTCCGTCAGCAGCTTGTTGGTTTCCGACATCTTGTCTTCGATTTCTACTATCTCACCATGTAGCCTATCGCCAAAATTTGCCACATGTTTAGAAATCTCGTCCTGTCCGCTCACCAGTGCTTCAGTATGGTCAAGCATTTCTCCCACTCGTCCTACCTGCTCCTTAGTTTGCGTCAGCAATTCCTTATTGGCTTCTTCAATATTTCCCACAGACAAAAGTATACTTTCTGATTTACCATCTAATGCGGACTGTGTTTTTCCGATAGAGGAAACGTCTAAACCTATGGAATTTACAGCAAGGCTGATTGTATTGCTATTTGCAGACATTGCTGACAAGCTCTGGTTCATCTGTTGCATTTGCTGAAAGACATCGTTATAAAACAATACCTGCGACTGGGCCTGCTTCTCGGATTGAGCCTGCAAACCCTGCAAGGCTCTAACAATGATACCCGCAGCTTCGGCAGAATCGCTAACCCCTCCTGTTTTTTCATCATATAGTCTGTTGACCTGCCCAGACAGAATCAGCGATCCAACCATACCTGCAAGTGAGGTAAAGAAAGCCGTCTTAAGGCCACTTAGAAGAAGAGGAATGCTTACGGGGAGGTCGTTAGTATCGAAATAATAAAGCCCCATCGTGATACCAGCAAACGTACCCAATACACCGAGTGTGGAAATCAGGGAGGGAATCATTTCTATAATGCCTCTATGGTCAAGAAGCTCATCGTTGCTTTTCTTCTTCCTAATATATAGGTAGCCTGCTATTGCGAAAGCCACGATAACTGCAACCATTGTTATCGAGACTTCCATACCGTGATCTTGGATTATTTCTTCAATTGTCATTTTTTCTTTATATAACAGCGTTCAGGGGACAGGTCTTTGATCTTTTTTCTGAAAAACGATCAGGGGCCTGTCCCCGTGATCTCTTTTTATTTCACAATCACCTTGACGCTCTTCTGGCCTATCTTGACGATGGCGATGGAGCCGGGCTGCAGAGTGGTGGCGATGACAGCGCGGCCATTGGTGCTGACGGCAGAGCCAGCCTGATGGCCGGTGGTGGCGTAGGCGGCGATGGGCGTGCCGTCGTCTGCTCCGTCTATGGTCAATGAGCCTCCGTTGCTGCTGATCATCACGGCACGGGCTGATACCTGGGACATATCATTTGCTGTACCCCCTGCCTGTGGCTGCTGGTCAATCCAGCAGAGTGTGGCGGTGGCCACATCGGAGTTTTCGTAGCCAGACTTCGTGGCGTAGACGCTGATGACGTATGTGACTGAGAGTTGAATACTGGCCTCATTGTACTTTTTGATGTCTGTATCAGCAATCTCCGACACGAACTCTGCACCCTCTGTTGCGCAAGCAAAATTCAACTGCCCATTCTCATAGCGGATAGTGGGCTTTTCACACTTGGGGGTGGTTGGGGTTTCGTCACCTTCTAAAACAACGATGTTCATGAAATTCTTCCAAGGGTCAGTAACCTTATAAATATCAATATATGCTGCTGGTACATGAAGCGTGGCATATTCGATAAAAGACCCTTCAAATGCTTTTGTATTTATTATAGGAACATACTTTCCATAACAGAACACATCTGAAAGTTCTGGAATATTACCGAATGCAAATTCCTCAATGCCAGATACACTTTTGGTGAAGGTGATGCTGGTAATGTTTGTACAACCATAGAAAGCCTTCCTTCCTATCTTGGTTACGCTGTTAGGGATTGTGATGCTGGTCAGGCTGGTACAGCCATAGAAAGTATTTCTCCTTATGTTGGTCACGCTGTTGGGGATAGTAATGCTGGAAAGGATGATACATCCCCAAAAAGCACTCTCCCCAATGCTGGTCACGCTGTTGGGGATTGTGATTGTAGTCAGACTGCTACACCCTTGGAAAGCGTTATCCCCTATGCTGGTTACACTGTTAGGGATGGTGATGTTGGTCAGGCTGGTACAATCATAGAAAGCACTAGTCCCTATACTAGTTACACTGTTAGGGATGGTGATGCTGGTCAAGCTTGTGCAATGAGAGAAAACACCACTCCCTATACTGGTTACACTGTTAGGGATGGTGATGCTGGTCAAGCTTGTGCAGCCATAGAAAGCACCACCCCCTATGTTGGTCACGCTGTTAGGGATGGTGATGCTGGTCAGGCTGGTACAGCCCCAAAAAACACTCTCCCCTATGCTGGTTAGGCTGTTGGGGATTGTAATGCTGGTCAGGCTGGGGCAATCCAAGAAAGCACTCCTCCCTATACTAGTCACACTGTTAGGGATGGTGATGCTGGTCAGGCTGGTACAATGATTGAAAGCACTACCCCCTATACTAGTCACACCATAATCATTACCGTCATACGATACTGATTCAGGAATTACAATATTGCCTGAGTAGTAGTCGCCTGTTTGATCGTTAGGATTCGATGTTACTTCAGCATAGTTTAATTCTACCTTTTTTATCAGATTGTAATAGATGCCGTCGATCTCTACAGTATCGGCATTTGCAGCCATCGGCAGCAAAGCCATTACGAAAAGTAGTAATTGTTTCATTGTCGTTTTATTTTTTTATTCGTTTTAATATACTATCGGGGCGGCGTTCTTGCGTCCCTTCGGTAGCAAGCGACCTGAGGTCGAGCGAGACAAGCAAACACCTATGTTATCTCTAGGACTCGTGTGGTTGTTAATTTTTCTCCACTCCATCTGGCGTGTGAGTGCGCAGAAAGTCGATGTTTGACGCCCTGGATTTCTCTACCGCCGCGAGGATAGCCCTTGCCAGGCACTCGGCCTCGTAGGCCTTCATCGTCACGTAGGCATAGCCGGACGGCTCGTCCTTGCCGCTCTCGTAGTTCTCCACCAGCAGCTCTATGCCGCTCTCCACTGTCACGGGCGCACCCTCCACATCGGATATCACGACGCGGCTTGCGCCTTCATTGAAGTCTAACTTTATGTTCATCATCTATTTCCTTTCTTGTTATATCGTTGGCGAGGGGCAGGGCGTTTCGGGATTCCGCTGCGGCCGCATCAGCCCCCTTAGGGCGCAGGACTCCACGACCCACCGGGTGATGTGGCGGTCGCTGAGATAGCCCGTCTTGCGCAGGGTGAGGGTGTCGCCGCGCCGGAGGTTGGAGGGATTCATGCGGCCATAGCCGCTGATGTCGAAGCTGCGCACATGGACGCGGGTGTGGCGGCCATCGGGGAAGTCGACCAGCACAAAACGAAGATGCTTGGACCTGGTCTTGAGGAATCCGCCCACGACCCCCTGGAGGGTTTCGCCAAGGGCAAAATCCTCATCGTAGTTGCGATAGAGAAATTTCCTATAGTTGGCCTTGTCCTTCCTGCTGGATTGCCGCGATGACGTGCTGGCAGGCGAGGTGCAGGGAGCAAAATCAGAGGGTGCTGATGGTCTGGCAACGGGCGAGATGGCCCTTGCCAAGGAGCTTAACAGGCGGGGTAATCGCTGGAAAAATGTAGAAGATTTTCTACCTACACCGTTCGGGGGGGTATAAGTTATTGGTTTTCAATGTATTATATTTTAAACTGTTGTATTCTGTCATTCGGATTGTCAGTTTTATTGGGCACAAAGGTAAGCAATAATCCTGAGCCAAGCAAATTTTTCGCCAAGAAAATGCGATCACGGGGACAGGTCTTTGATCTATTTTTCCTGAAAAACGATCAGGGGGCTGTCCCTCAGGATCTTCCTATGTCAAGTGCAATTATCTCTTTTGATAAATCTTCAATGGCTTACGCTTAGAAGAACGGATGCTCAAAACGGTCAAATGCCTCGAGTTAAGCGAAATATAACCGTAAAGCCCATCAGATAGAAAAACGAACATCGGTTCGGGTTGACGGACTTGATGCCGTCGGCATACAAGACAATTCTTGCAACTTGTCTAATAGCGAATGGAGCAATCTGCGGCTATAATCAGCGGACCCATTGCGTTCATCGTAGAACGCAAGGATTTTCTGAAGCTGGTTGGTAGAGCGTAGGCTGAACTCTATGACTAAAGCCATTGGGCAAACATCGTTTTAAACTGGCTCATAGAAACTGTCTCTCCACAATCCGCCTCTGCTATTTCCTCCTCTATATCGGGGGACACCTGCAATACTCCATCGACAACGTCTGCAAAGTCAATCTCTTCTGGCATAATGACATCTTCAGCCTTCTGAATTGCTAAAGCTGCCTCCTGAGCGGTCATGCAGCTGCCGTTTTCTTCCTCTATCTCTGGATATGTTTTGTTTTCATTCATCGCCATTATCTGATTTGCAGGCAAAATTACAACAAATAAGTGAAAGTTCCAAATTTTCGCCCGATTATTTGTTCCTTCTTCATACTGGTTGATCACCTGCAGGCGGTTGTTATAGACATTCTGCTTGTCAATGAGCTTGATGTTCTTCATCAGCCCATTATCCATCGTCAGGTTCAGCACATAGCCTTTGCCTTGCAGCATCTCTGTCTTGTCGAGAATGGTCATCTGCTCATTAGAAATCATGGGCAGCAGCCGTTTCCACTCGCTGTCGCTCAACGTTACGTCGTTCAGCAGTTCCAGTTGCCGGCGCAGGTTTTGCAGCAGGCTTGCCTCATTCTTCACCTGACGGGCATACTCATAGCCCTGTCCCACCAATTGCTCGATGAAGTCAGCCTCCAGCCGAGCCTCGCTCTGGTAGCTGCCACCGTCGCGCCGTGGAGGTTCGTAGCGGCCCACCACCGTCGAGTTGTCCTGCTCTATGATGATTTTATAGTCGTCCATGTCACAATTTTCTTGTTTTTATTTGTTGTTTCATTATTTATTCGTATTTTTGCAGCGTGATAGTTAAATAGTAGCGT
>Ga0326511_10001629_pt1 | contig 18496 bp, 22 predicted proteins | sample 0_2496_0518_D_FD_203701 | JGI IMG/M metagenome (GOLD analysis project Ga0326511, IMG submission 203701) | Bovine rumen microbial communities from UC Davis, California, United States - 0_2496_0518 | ecosystem: Host-associated > Mammals > Digestive system > Stomach > Rumen | place: USA... | reverse complement strand
CAGGTTGTGCGTCTGCACCAGGCGCCCGGCCCATCTGCCGGAGCGGTTGGCCCCGTAGAACTGCAGGATCCCGCGCAGGCGTCCGTCCCTGCAGACGGCCTCCAGCATCGTGCTGTATTTGCTGACCGAGGTCTTGCCCAGGGCCTGCCGGATCTCCAGCACGCGCCGGACTTCATCCGGGAGATCCTCCTGCAGCATGGCCGCGATCGTGTCCTTGGTGATGCTGGTCTGCCGGATGCCCTCGCTGGCCAGCCACGTCTTCAGCTGGGCCAGGCTGTTGGGGTTCTTCAGGCCGGTGATCTCTCTCGCCTCCTGCTGCAGCTCCTCGCGGTGCTGCTGGTCGTATTCAACTATTTTTTCGATCATCGGAACGTCGAGGCGGACGCCGTTGTCGTTCATCCGCTGGTCGAGGCTCCAGAGCTCCTGCTCACTCTCCGGGATCTTGTAGATCGAGAGCCGCTTCAGTATTTCCTGTTCGGTCACGACGTCCTGGCGGTTGTAGCTGATGAAGAGCTTCCACTTGTCAGGATCATGCTGCGGGAGGTTTCGGGTCCGTCCGCCGTTGGCCTTGGTAGGCTTGCACGGCTTGGAGAAGTACTGGATCAGGGCCTTGCCCTGCGGGTCCTTCAGCTTGTCCTCAGGAAGGCCGAGGGCCATGCCCGCGGCCGCCAGGCTTCCCGGGAGCCCCATATTCAGCGCGCGGATCATAGTGCAGCGCCACTGCTCCGGCGGCATGGGCTGACCGTACCACTTGGCCAGGCAGGTCCTCTCGAAGTTGGCGTTGAAGGCTGTCTTGATGACTTCCGGATCCACGACGGCGGCAGAGAACTCCGCCATCATGTCCGGATCCGGGTCAGATGTGTCGATGACCTTGACCGCGTCCTCGTCGTCCCACTTGTAACCGATCAGTAATATGTCAAAGTCCGGGGCCTCCGCGTAGCGGTAGACCCCGGTGCGGTTCAGATCCACGGAGGAGTAGGTTTCAATGTCCACGCCCATCACTTCGTGCATCTTGCTCCTCCTCTTTAGAAGTTCTCGTCGTCAGTGTCCTCAAAGTCGTCGCCGAAGTCAGACTCCGCGGAAGCTCTGGAAGAGCCGAGGCGCTCGCCGTCCTTCAGCTTCTGAACGTTATTGAGGCCGGCGCCGATGCCCTTGTTGCCGTTCGTGTTGAAGGCGAAGAAGTTGATGGAGGCGCGGCCCCAGCATCCGCTGTAGACCTCGTCCGGGTCCAGGATCTCGTTCAGGTCCTTGTCGACGATGCCGGGCTTCTGGTTGCTGTTGGCGTTGAGGAAGTACATGCCCTCGTACTCCGGAGCTTCGTCAGCTCTTTCCTCGTCTCCGTCGCGGAGCGGGAGCTTCAGGTTCCCGGGCTTCTTGCCGCCCCACTTGGAGCTGATGCCGTCCTGGATGGCCGCCTCGATCGCCGCGCGGATCTTCTTGACGGTTGCCTTGTCTTCCTTCGGGATCAGGAGGCAGATGGAATACTTTGCCGTCTGCCCTTCCTGGAAGGCCCTGCTGCGGAAGATGTTCACGTAAGAGAAGCGAACCTTGCCTGTTACTACCTTTGTTGACTGTGCTGCCATGATGTTTTTCCTCCTTTGATTAGCAGAACGGGATCGCGTCCTCGTCTGCGGGTGCTGTGTTGAAGTCGGCCTTGGCCGCTTCGGTTGTGTTGATGGCCGGGCGTTTGTCCGTTTCCGGCACGAGTGTCGGCTTGCCCGCTGGTTTGATGATCAGCGGGTTCTTCGGGTCCTTGTTGAGGATCTCCGTGAGCTTCTTCTTGCCGACCAGCTTCTCCATGGCTGTGATGCCGTAGAGCTTGCGCTCGTAGAGCATGGCCTCCTTGAAGCCTGCAGCCTTCAGGGCGTCGGCTACCTTGGTGTCGTCCACGTACTGGCGGTTGGCCCTGCCCTCCACGAGCTTCCAGCCGTCGAAGTGCTTCCCGGCCAGCGCCTGGTTCATGATGTACTCCTTGACGTCGTCGACCCATTTGCTGAGCTTCTCAGCTCTCTCCAGGACCTCGCCCATCTCTTCGTCTGAGAGGAGCGGCGGCTCTCTGAAGTCGTCCTTGGCCAGCTCCAGGTTGTACTCGGCGCGCTTCCTGCAGGCTGCCTTTGCAGGGCAGAAGCGGCACCAGTCGCCGACGGCCGTGTAGTCGGTGCCGTTCATGGCCATCCTGGCCCTCGGCGCGACGTCCTCCTCGCCCCAGAGCTTCAGCTCGGAGAGCGGAAGCTCCTCGGTGCTGACATGGTCGAGGCGGGGCTGGATGATCGTCATCTTGACGGTGCCGAAGTCGTAGATGTCGCCGAAGAGGGCAGCAGCTCCCAGGCCGTAGAGCCTCAGCTGCGGGTTGCCCTTGGCGTCGATCCGGATGCCCTTGCCGTACTTCAGGTCGATGACCTGGATCGTGTTGCCGCCGATCACGACCGCGTCCGAAGTGCCGAAGCCGTCCGGGACGTAGTCGGTCAGGGTGAACTGCTGCTCGACCATGAGCTCCGCGTCCTTGCCTGCTGCCGCCAGGGCTTCGATGACCGTGTCCATGTAGAAGTCGGTGGCCTCGTCCATCTCGCAGCAGAAGTATTCCGACTTCCTGAGCGGTGCCATGGCCTTCTCGAAGTCTTTGTCGCTCAGCTCGCCGGTCATGTGGCGGAGCTTGGCCTCGCCGATCGCGTGGGCCAGGGTTCCCTCGTCCGCGTAGCTGCTCGAGGCGGGAACCGGGAACTGATCGCTCAGCGCCACGGACCCCGGGCAGTTGATCCAGCGGAAGGCGCTGGAAGCGGACAGCCTTGCGTGCTTATTCGGCATAGCTTTCAGCCTTCTGCAGCAGCTCGGCCAGACGGTCCTCGGGGACGTTGGTCAGCACGTCGAAGCCCATCTCGTGGATCAGCTTGGCGGCCGTGTTCTCTTTGGTTCTCTTGTTGAGGGCGGCCAGGGTCTTCCTGACGGTCACGCGGTCGACTGCAGGAGCGGCCGGAGCAGGGGCCCGCTGAGGTTCGTCCTGGGCTTCCTTGGCGGGCTTTTCAGCCTTGGGCGTAGACTTTACCGGCTCAGCTTCTGCAGGGGCTTCTTGGGCCTCCTGGGCGGCCTTCTTGATCTTCTTGGCATTATCTTCTGCGGATGCTGCCATTGCCTTGGCAGCCTCGCCTGACATCACGATCGTGGCGGCAGGCTGCTGGCCCATGTACTTCTGGAACTCTTCCAGACTTTCAAAGTTCACTGTAATGTTCATGTCTTTCCTCCTGTGGTATAATTGGCTGTGTCAGATCCTTGCCTCGGCAGCGCTCAGCTCCGGGGCTTTTTTAATGCACTCATTAGCATCACCTCCCAAAATAGTGGTCGCCGTGCACGTACATCGGCACGCAGTACGGGTTATAGCCTCCGGCGGTGAAGAAGAGGATGTCATAGTCCAGGCGCCGGTCGCCTTCCATTTCCAGCCGGGCGGCCTCGTAGTCCTCCGGCGTTGCGTCGGTGAAGCCCTGCTCGAGGGCCCCGTTCCCGGCCGTTGTGAACTGCCAGACGCCTCCGTGCTCCTCATGGATCACTCCGCCGATCGTGTCAGCGAACTGGTCAGAGTCGACGCGGTTCAGGACGACATCCGCCACGAGCCGCTTGCCGGTGAGGTCCTGGTTCCCTGCCTCTGCGTGGATCAGCGCGGCCATCAGGTCGAGGTCTGTGTCCTCGACGGCCACCAGAGGCTCCGCCTGGGCTTCACTGGCAGGCTGCTCCTGGATCATGTCGACCGTGTCGGTCACGGCTGCCTCTTCCTGCAGGACGTAGTAGTCGGTCGCCTGAATGGGCGGGTGCTCGACCGGTGTCCGGTGGGCGTTAGCATACAGCGCGAGCGGCAGACCGATCGCCACGCCGATCAGCGCGCTGATCGCGTTCTCCTTCAGGGTGTAACGTCTTGGTCTCATTGCTTTCCTCCAGTCTCTTCCGGGTTCCTTCCAGAGCCGCGATGGCCAGCATGGTCAGGTCCGGATATATGGCTGCCATCACATGCCTCCCAGCAGCTGCCACTGCCTGGCGTATGCCCTCAGCTGGTCGACTGTCGCTTCCTGCAGGTTGGAAGTCCAGGAGCGGGTCATCCATCGGCGCGCTGTCGATCAGCTCGATCAGGCGGTCCTTCTCGCTTGTAGTGTTCACGAAGTGTGTACCCCTTCCTCAAAAAATAAAGACCCTACCGGGACTTTGTAATATCTGGCCAGTATGACTTTGGCCTGGTCAGTGGGGACCCGTTCGCCGCTCTCGTAGTTGGCCAGAGCCGACTCGGAGATGCCGGTCTCCTGGGCGACGATCCGGCGCGGCTTGAAGCCTCTGAGCTCTCTGAGCTTCTTGGCGATCTCTTCCTTGTTCATTGTTTCCTCCTTCATTTACCTGCATTTAGATGGTTCAGCACTGTCTGAGCGGAGCAGCCCATCTCGTCGCCGATCTTTTTCAGCGTCCAGCCTGCTGCCTGCAGCGCCTTGGCCTTGCCGATGTCGAAGGCCTTCCTGCGTCCGCTTTTCGGTTTTTCCTCTTCAGCAGGCTGGCATTGCTGCTCCGGCTCCTGATCCGTAGTCGGGGCAGGGGTCACCTCCGGCCCGCTTTTTTTTTCTTCGTCCTCTGGCCATTCTTTGCCGGTCGAGAAGCTGATAGGCAGCCTCTTTTTCAGCCCCTTGTCATGGTCGAAGATGCCGCTCGAGATTGCCCTGTCAATCTGGTTGATGCAGTCCTGACAGAAATCGAGTTGATCTGTTCTCAGATTAAAGGCATAGGTCTCGCCCTTGCTGTTTTCATGGGATAGGTGCCATACATCGCGCGGCTGGATCTCTTTCCCGCATCGGTCACAAAATATCTTTTTCATTGTTTTCTTTACTCCTTATTATTCATCGCTTCGTCCGCCCTGCTCGCAGTCGGCCCATACCGGGCATTGCCCAGGGCAGCAGAGCCTTTCGTTTACTTCGATACAGTACCAGCCGTGCCTTACCAGGAAGAGCCGGTCGTCTAAGAGGTTCCAGTCGAGCTCCTTCTTTCCCGGCTCGTACATGCTGTCCGCTTCCTTGAAGCGCCTGCAGTCGATCTCCGTGAAGGGAAGGTCCTCGCAGGCGTCAGTTCCCTGTGCGAGTACCTTGGCTTTGCCCCTGGTCTCTGCGAAGACGACAGCCGCGCTCATCTCGTCCGGATCCCGGACTATCCAAGCCTTTACGGTCTCCACCTCGCTCCCCTGCAGTGTGTAGTCGCTGAGGATCTCGGCGAGGGTCGACTTCCTGAGGCGGAAGTGGCGGCCGTTCCTGCTGCCCATCCAGTTGAGAATGTCGCCCCACTGCATGAACTGGGCGGCGTAGTAGTTGCCGCTCGGGTAGCGGACGACCTCGATGAACTTGTTGGGGTTCCGGTTGTTCTTCCAGATCTGCTTCGTCATAGTCTTGCCTCCTCTGCCTTCCTGGCCGCTTCCTTTTCCTTGTCGGTGAGTGGGTCGCCCTTGAAGATCTCTTCCAGGCGGGCGGTCAGCTCCTCCAGCTGGTGCTTCAGGGCCATCTGCTGCTGTTTGTACTCGGCGACGACCAGAGCCGTCGGGAGCATGTCGCGGATCGCTCTCATGCCGAAGCGGACGTAGATCAGGGCGATGTCGTCCTTGTCGCTGATGCTCGGGTGGTAGTTGTAGACGGTCTCGATGTCCTTGTAGTTGCGGTCGGTGACCTTGACCTCGAAGCCTGCAATTTTGCTGGCGTGGTCTGTAAATTCTTCGTACAACATGTTTTTGTCCTCCTGTGTTGCGGTTCACGAACCGTGTACCTATAAAGTACACGAAACGTGCATAAAAGTCAATACGTTTTGTGTAAAAATATTCACGTTTTGTGATAATATAGGGGCAGGAGGTGGAACTATGGCCGACTTTTCAACGAATTTTAAGAAATTACGCCAGGCACGGCACCTGTCCCAGACCCAGCTGGCTGAACGTCTGGGCGTCTCGAAGAGCGCCGTGTCAATGTATGAGAATGGGAACCGGCAGCCCAGTTTTGAGGATGCTGAGAAGATCGCGGACTTTTTCAATGTAGACCTGAACTACCTGCTGGGGCACTCCGAGAGCGTGACCCAGCTGACCGGGACGCCGGAGGACGATCCTGCAGTGATCAGCGCGAAGGTGTCAGCGGAGGAGCTGGCCGTCGTGAAGGCATACCGGCAGGCGAGCCTGCAGCTGAGAGCGGCCGCGCGGGCCGTGCTGGACGTGAAGCTATGACGCGCGGCGTGATATATGCCCGGTATTCTGAAGGGCCCAGGCAGACGGATCAGTCGATCGAGGGGCAGGTGGCCGACTGCCGCCAGTACGCCCAGGAGCATGACATCGAGATCCTGGAGGTGTACGCCGACCGGCACATCAGCGGGAAGAGTATCGTGGGCCGTGAGGAGTTCCAGCGGATGATGTACGACGCGGGGCGGCACCGCTTCGACGTCGTGATCGTCTGGAAGGTGGACCGCTTCGGCCGTGACCGGCAGGACATAGCGATCTCAAAGATGAAGCTGAAAAAGGCAGGCGTGAAGCTGATGTACGCCAGGGAGTCCGTCCCGGACGGTCCGGAGGGGATCATCCTGGAGAGCGTGCTGGAAGGTTTGGCCGAGTACTACAGCGCGGACCTGAGGCAGAAGGTTACCCGGGGGATCCGCGAGAGCGCGAAGAAGGGGAAGTACTGCATGAGCACGGTGCCGATCGGTTACAAGAGGGACCCGGTGACGCTGCAGGTCACCGTTGACGAACGGGAGGCTGCAGCTGTCCGGAGGGCGTTCGAGATGCAGATCGCCGGAGCGAAGACGGCCGAGATCCGGCAGATGATGAACGACATGGGGATCCTGACCAGCCGTGGGAAGCCGGTGAGCGCCGGGACGGTGTACCGGATGCTGAGAAATGAGAAGTATGTCGGGAAGTGGCAGCTGGCCGGTGTCGATCTGGACGTGCCCGGGATCATCAGCCAGGAGACCTTCGACGAGGCCGCCAGGCACTTCCACACCTCGCGCAATAACGCGGCAGGGACGGCCCAGACGGACTACCTCCTGAGCTGTAAATGTTTCTGCGGGATCTGCGGCAGCCTCATGATCGGAGAGTCCGGGACGGGCAGGAACGGCCGCGTGTATAACTATTACAAGTGTTCGGGAAAAAAGCATAGAAAGAACGGCTGCACCAGCAGGCCGATCTCAGCGAAGACGCTGGAGGATGTGGTGGTCGATGCCACTGTGAAGAACGTCCTGAAGGGTGAGGTGATCGACCGGATCGTGGAGCGGGCCCTGGAGGTTCAGGCCACTGATCTGTCGGCAGATCCGGCCAGCGTGTTCCGGTCGAGACTGGAAGAGAACAAGAAAAAGCAGGAGCGGCTGCTCGACGCGATCGAGGAAGGCGCGGGCCGCGCGATCGGGAAGAGACTGGCCGAGCTGGAGGCTGAAGAGGACGAGCTCGTGCTGCAGATCCAGCAGGCAGAGATCCGGCAGCCGCGTCTCACCGGTGACCAGATCAGGGCCTTCCTGGAGAGCTTCCGGAGCGGAGACGCTGAGGACGCAGCCTTCCGGCAGAAGCTGGTCGAGACGTTCGTGGCGAAGGTCGAAGTGTGGCCGGATCACGTCGTCATCTGGTACAATATCCAGGACGGCCCCGGAGCGGGGAAAGTTTCGACCACGGTTTCAACAAGTCCACTAAGCGGGTCGTGGTCGAAACGGCCCGAGCTCGCAGTGGTTGGCCGTTTCATCGTGCTGGCCGTAAAAATTCCGACTCGCTGAGTCGTGAACGCAAAAAGAGGCCCTCCGGACGGTTGGCAAAACCGTCCGGAGGGCCTCTTCGCTTGTCCGTTACTCCATGTAGCGGGCCGCGCTCAGTATGGACAGGCACGCCGCTCCGAAGAGCGTGGCCAGGCCTATGATGAAGGCGGCAATGATCAGGAGGATTATCATGTGCGCCTCCTTATTCGATGTACTTCTGGCCGTGATAGTAGCCAGCGATCCAGCCGGACGGTGTCCGGATCCAGACGTCAGAGCCGACGGCCTTCTGCTCCAGGCAGGTGACCACGGTGCCCTCGTCCAGGCAGCCGTCGCCGTTCCTGTCATGGCGCTGGCCGTCTGCAGAGAGCTGGCTGTGCTTCTTGGCCTTGTAATTCGTGCCGGGGCCGGTCCTCACGCGGAGCGGAACGGCCAGCTTGTAGGTCTTGCCGATCGTGTAGCTGACGGCCGGGGCCTCCGGGCTCAGGATCTCGTTGACGCGCTTCTGGACGGCTTCGTACTGGCTGCCCAGCGCCGCCTTCCTCGCGTCTCCGATCCCGTACTTCCCGGCGATGACCTCCTGGGCCAGCTCGTCCACGGACTTGGCCGGGGCCGCTCCCCTGAATAACTTCTCGCGGTTAATGATCTGGCTGGCGTCCATGTGGCCGCCCATTGCCTCGCTCGTGTACTGCCAGAGGTCGACTGCCCTGCCGTCGCTGAGGACGGGAGGCTTCTGCGGCCTGCCGTTGTTCGTGCCATACTTGGCGATCCAGCGGATCTCTGCGTTGACCCCGTGCATGTAGGTATTATAGTAATACTCCCCGGTGTAGAGCCCGACGCGGGCGGCGCTTCCCATCTCTTCCTCGAAGGCGTAGAAGTTCTTCCGGGCCATGTAGCCCTTGCCGTTCTCCTCCAGGTCGTAGAAGACCGGGAGCGTGAGCCTGCGGCCGTTCAGAAGGCGCTTGACGTGCTGGGCCTCTCCCCTGGCCTCGGCTTCCGTTCCTGCGTAGCTGTAGAGGTAGAGGCCGTAGGGGATGCCCAGGCGCTCGCACTCCGTGACGTTCCGGAGGAACTGCTTGTCGTCCCGCTTCTGGAGGTTCTGGCCGTAGCCGCAGCGGATGATGGCCGCCTCGATCTGGCCCTTCAGCTTCTCCCAGTTCAGGGTGCCGTTGTGCACCGATACGTCGATGATCATGATCTCACCCCTTTCGCTTGCTGTACTGAGCCTTCAGGGCTGCGACGAGCGCGCCCAGGAGGGTGTCGACTGCTGCGAGGGTTGCGGTGATCTCCGTCGTGTAGGGCACGTTCCAGATCTTCAGCACCGCGGAGATGAAAGTGGCGACGGGGACCGCGATCAGGGCGATCAGCTTCAGAGTGTCATAGGTTTTATTGCTCATAGTCTGCCTCCTTTATATCTTGTTCGTCAGGTATCTGTTGAGGGCTTCGCTTGCGTCCTCGAGGCCCTTGTTATTGTTGCCGTTCAGAGCGTGGTCTGTGAGGGCCTGCAGCGACTGGATGACCATGCGCTGGAAGTCCTTGCTGTTGCTCTCGATCCCGTCGATCCTGGTCTTGTCGTTGTGGAAGTACTGGTCGTAGCCCATGAACTTCTCGCGGATCTCCCGGTTCGAAGTCGCGAGCTGCATCTCCAGGTTGCTCACCCTTGCCCGCAGGTCGTCGCTTGGCTTCTTGGCCGCCTGGACCCATTTGATGATCCAGCCGATGGCTCCGCTGACGGTGATGATGCCGCCGCAGATGGCCAGGAAAACGGCTATAAATTGCTGTATGTCCATTGGTATCTCCTCCCATTGGAAGAGCCCGCCAGAGCTTAGTCTGGCCGGGCCCCCTGGTCTTTACTCTTCAGCGGGTGCTGTGTAGGGCTCGCCCGTGATCTCTTCATACTCGGCCGCCGTGATCCACGGCTTGCTGGCCGGGTGCGTCACTGCGTTGGCCACCCTGATCTTGCCCCAGATGCCCATGCTGTAGAAGCGCTTTACCTTCTCGAAGTTCTTGCTGTGTGCTGTCTCTGCCATTGTCTTATACCTCCTCCAGATTGATGTCCGCCATCATGGCGATGTACTCGATGTCGCCGCGGGTCTTTGCGTCCAGCAGCTCGCGGACCGAGAGCTCGCGGAGGACGAACCAGTACTTCGTGCCGACCTTCTGGATCTGGACGAGCGCCATGTCCTGGTGCGTCTCGCTCCCGCCTTCCGAGTCGGTGATCGTGACGGTGCCGAGGTTGTCCTTAAAGGTCTCCTCCGTCAGCTTGGTGCCGCTGATGAAATTGTTCCCGTTGAGCTTGAGGTTCTCCAGGGCTGTCCCATCAGCCAGCGTAACCGTGAATGTTTTTTCCATTTTGGTCTCCTTTCAAATAGTTGATAGTAGAGCAGGCTCATGTTGCTGATCTGCTGCATGGACATGGTCTTCCAGTTCGAGCCGATCCAGGACTTGAAGGAGTTCTCGATGTCCTCGTAGGGCATGGCGCCCTCGTCCAGTTTCCGCTTGTAGGCCTTCAGCTTCCGGCGCTCCCTGGCGATGCCCTTCGGGTTGATCTTGTGGATCACTCTGCCGGTGTCCGTCAGTGAGTAGCCGGTTTGCAGGTAGCGGTAGAAGCTGCCCAGCTTGCAGATCCTCGTCTTCCTCTCGTTGATGATCACGCCGATCCTGTCGGCGATCCTCTTCACACCGGCCAGGATGGAAGCGAGGAGCTCCCGGCTGCGGCTGATGATGTAAGTGTCGTCCGTATAGCGGCCGAAGAGGTGACAGCTGCGGACGATTGAGATGTAGTTGTCGATCTCATACGGGTGAACGATGCCGACGTCCTGCGAGACCTGGTTGCCGATGTCGACGCCCTTCCTGAGCATCTTCCGGCCGGTCAGCAGACGCGGAGCCACGCCGCGGTTGAGCATGGGGTCGACCTTCTGGATCTCCATGGCCCTGATCTCTTCGTCGGTGAAGCGTGAGACGTCCAGCTCGAAGGTTCTGAAGATCTTCCGGATCAGCCAGGAGGCGATCGCGGCCGTCTCAGGATCCTGCTCCCGCTCGACGAACTGCTCCAGCGTCTGGATGGCCTGCTCGTGCCGGATGTTCCCATAGTAGCCGGAGAAGTCGATGAAGAGGACGAAGCCCTCGTTGGCCCCTTCCTGCATGTAGTAGTGGCGCAGATCCTCCTCGAAGTGCTTCCTGCAGAAGCGGACGCCCTTGCCCTTCTGGCTGGCGCTGTTCGTGTAGGCGAGGTACTTCTGGATGGATGGGGTGATCACTTCATCGCATAGCAGGTGGTTCACGGTCTTGTCCTTCATGAGGTTGCTGGTGATGTACCGGCTGTGACCTCTTTCATTTATCGGGAACTTTGCCCCCGGGTCCGGTTCATAGGTTCCGTGCATGAGTTCGTCCTGGATCCATGCCGTCTGGAGCAGCTGCGTCATCTCGAAGAGCTGCGTCTTGTACTTGAAACGGCTGCCGGACATTGCTTTCGTTCCGGCGTCGTAGATCAGGTTCGCGTCATATAGTTTGTTCATAGTAAAACCATGCAGCAGCGGCTTCGGTCGTAACCGGCCGCGTCATGATTAGCATTTATCGGCCATGCGGCCGAAGGGACAGCCCTTCCTTTCCCATTGCCGCGCGCGGGTCTTTGCCTGATAGTATGCGCGGTTGTGAAATCCGGGCGGACGCCGATCACGTTCGAGGCGTTCCAGTTGTTCGCATTACCATTGTTGTTGACGTTGCAGAAATTCGTTGCCGACTGAACATTTTCAAGAGCTGCCCGCTGCTTATTTCTTCAGATGTTTCTTAAATCGGTTGTCCGACTGCCTGAGCTTCTTGATCGTGTTGAAGAGGTGGTCGATGTCCAGCACGATGGCCATGTACTTGTTCTTGTCTGCAGGAAGGACCTCCGCGATGTACTGCAGCTCGTCCTGGAGCATATTGCAGCACTCGAGGGCCTTGCCCCACTGGAGCCGCCGCTCTTCATATTCCGGCCAGTAGTCTGGCCAGATCGTGTTCGCGGCTCTCATGTGGATGCTGATGTCCTGGCAGAACTGCAGCACGCGGCCGCGCTCCTGCTGGATGTACCAGATGTCAAAGTCTTCCTCGAGCTCCCGGATCTGCTTGGCCCGCTCCTCGCGTTCGCTCTCCGGCAGGTAGTCCGTCACGGCTTTGATGTGCTTCTCGAAGCGCTTCTGGCTGTAGCCGAAGGTGGCCATGAGCTCGGTCGTGATCTTCTTCCGGATCTGGTAGACCTGGTGCTGAGCGCGGAGCGGTGACTCTGACCGCTCGCTCTTTGGGATGTCTGACATGCTTGGTTATCTCCTTATCACCCGGGGCACAAGGCCCCGGGATAGTCGATCAATAGATCAGGAAAGCCGGGCGGACGCCGATCACGTTCGAGGCGTTCCAGGCGTTCGCCGCACCAGAGTTGCTGACGTCGCAGAAATTCGTTGCCGACTGAACATCGCGGAGCCACCAGTTCTCGCGGTTCGTGATCAGGTCCGGGCGTGCCTGGAAGAGGGCGATCTGGCTCTTATCTGCTCCGGTGTCATATCCGTTCTGAGATCCTCCGCCCCATGCGTGGGAGCCGTAGACCATCTTCTCGCTCATGAGGTCGATCTGCCTGTCGTACCATGCCCAGCCGGAGCTTGTCCCGTTGCTGACTGCATTGGATAGCAGCACCCTGTAGGTGAGGATGTGGTCAGCGCCAAAGTCTGCCTTGGCTTTCGCGAGAGCGTCGTTCAGGTTAGAGGTGACCATCTGGCTGCCATAGTAGCCGCCGGTCGTGACGTCGCTGCTGTTCATCTTGGCGTTGTAGAAGCTCTTGTCCGGAAAGACCAACATGTGGTGGGTCGTGAGCTCCGTATCTCCGCAGTGCAGGCGGTAGTCTGCGTGGCCTGCCCAGTACTTCGTGCCGTTGATCGTCCAGAAGCCCCCGGTGCGGACCTTGTTAAACTTGCCGCCCCTGATGTCTGCGGACTGCTCTGCGGTGAAGCTGGCGCCGAGGTCCTTCTCAATTGGGAGGGCGTTGGCCCTTGTGGCTCCCTCTGTCTTCAGCGTTTCGATGATGGTGTTGATCGTGTCGATGCTGTCCTTGTTGTCCCCGGTGAGTCCAAAGATCTCATTGATGGCCGCGACCAGGCTGGTCTTGTCTTCGGTCTCCAGGACTGTGATGTCACCGGCCGCGAAGTCTCTCAGGGCTGAGAGGGGCAGGGCCTTGACGCCGGTGCCGTCTGCCAGTCTGACGAGGACGATGTCCGCGCCGGAGCTGACCGCGTCGATGGCTGGCTGCTCGTTGAAGCGCTTGCCGTTTGTGATGTCAATCTGCATGATTTTCCTCCTTTATGCGTACTTATATTTCCAGTCGACCATGACAGCATTGCCATCGTCGTCCAGGATCATGTTGTCGTCGTCATCGGTGAGCGGCGCGAAGTGGTCGTTGTGGGTCTCCATGTATTCCAGGAGATCCAGGCGCTCCTCGTGCTTGTCGGTGACGTTCACGAGCTTCCCGGCCACGTCTCCGCTCAGCTGGTCCTTCACGCTGGCGAACCACTCGTTAAAGGTGTTCTGGCTCGTCCTTTGGAACTCTTTCAGCTGGGCCGTGATGTCGGCCAGATCGTTGTCGCCCTTATCCTTCAGGCCGCTGACGTAGTCGTCGATGGCAGCCGTGAAGTCCTTGTAGGCGTTCTCGGCCATGTTCTGGAACTCGTCGTAGCTCGCGTTGGACTTGTCAACGAACTCCTTGTAGAAGGCATTGAACTGGTCATAAAAGACCGAGGTGTCGATGCTGTCAATGAACTGGGTGATGTAGCCGCAGACGGAGCTGTCCGGGCGGGTGTCCTGGATGGAGCTCTGGGTGATCTGCCCCTGGTTCGCGTTCACTGTGACCAGCGCCAGGCTCAATTCGTAGTAGTCGCCGCTGGCAGGCTGCAGGAGCTCCGGAGCTGCCGGTGTGGCCGCAGCCGTGCCAGTCTTCACGACGATCTCGCAGAGCCGGTTCAGGTAATTGCAGCGGAGAACGACGCGGTCGATCCTGCTGTAGGATGCTGGAGCCGTTTCCAGGCTCATGACTTCCTCCGCCGAGTCATAGGCGAAGGCGCCGTTGATCAGGCCGAAGCCCGGGCGGATCTTTATGCTGAGGCCGGTGTCGCCTGCCAGGACCTTGAAGGTGTCCGCGGGCTTGGCCAGCACTCCGTTGGTGAGCAGCTTCGCGAAGAGAAGCCGGAAGAGCTCCGAGGTCTCAGCCCGGTCGAAGATGGGCATGCCCTCGGAGTCGACCCCAGTGATCTCAGAGTCGAAGTAGCCGTATCTCATAGCCATTTTATTGTGCCTCCCTCTTGATTATTTTCGTGATGCTTGAAAGCTGATCGACGCCGAAGACGACGCTGAGGGTCTGCTTGCTTCCCTCATAGACTTCCTGGACCTCGGTGATCCTCTTGGTGGTCTCGATCCCGACGTCCGTGTAGCGGTAGGTGCAGAGGTCGCCCAGATCGAAGTCCTTCATGTAGACCAGGTTGGCGTTCGGGTCGACGTCACTGTTGACCGTCTCGACCTTGGCATACTCGACCAGCTTCTCCAGTCCGCGCTGTCTCAGCAGTGCCCTGTATTGCGCGTCGGTGTAGGTGTACTCGTTGCCAGCTTCGTCCTGGTATTTGCTCTGCAGGTCCCGGGCGTCAATGTAGACCTCCCGGCGCTCCTCCTTCGGGTCGCTCCGGATGTCCACCTCGACGACGATCCTGGCAGCTCCCTCGCCTTCTCCCGCGACGTAGGCGTAGTTCTTATAGTCTGCCTCGTTCCGGTCGTAGACCGCGTTCTTGACGTTGTAGAAGCTGTCGGAGAAGATGGCCCAGCTGTTGGCCTCCTGGGTGTCCGTTCTGTCCTTGCCCTTCCATACCTCAAAGCTGAGAGTGTTGGCCTGGTAATCGTAGATCAGCCGGTGGCTCAGCTCCTGGGTCTTCTCGATCTCGTAGAGCTTGTCCCCGAGGTTGTCCCCGGTGGCCGTCATCTCGATGCTGCTGCCCACGCCGTTAACCGCCCCGAGCTGGATGTGCGGGAGCTTCCTGCCCGTGTCGCTTGGCGCGATGACGTAGCGCTGGACCAGCTTCCTGGCGATGGCTTCCGGCGTGCCGCTGATGTTCTCCTGGGTGTTGAGGACCCGGTTGTTCAGCAGCTGCTCCGCGAAGTAGCCCTTGCAGTAGGCCGTCCGGGCGCCCTTGGCGTCTCGCGCGAAGTTGACCTCGCGGATCACTCCCAGGGCGTTCCGGTCACTGCGGAAGAGGTAGCGGCCGCTGTTCATCAGCTCGAAGAACTCGGCGGGCGTGTAGAGCTCGAAGAGTCCGGCCTCGTAGTAGCGCCGGTTCCAGAGCAGGGTGTTGAAGATGCTGACCGAGCCCAGGGTGTCCAGATTTTCGTCCAGTATGATCAGGTTCATGGCTTACACCCCCAGGTACTTCGGCGTGTAGTACAGATTTACATCGAGATTGACGTAGTTATTGTCCGCGCCGTAGGTCAGGCTGTTGTCGCCGACAGACAGCAGGAACGGGCTGCTGCCTCTGTCGATGTGCTGGTAGTAGTTCACGCCGTTCAGGGTGATGGTCTGGTGCCGCTCGTTCGTGTCCACTGTCAGGACGTCGCCCTGCTGCATCTCGACCACGACCCTCATGTACTCCCCGGTGTCGTTCTTCGTGATCTTCGGGTTGCTGACCGCTCCACGGGTAGCCGTGAAGACGATGATCAGACCCGTCGGCACGTCGCCATCGTTGGCCAGGACGGCCTCTTCGTGCAGCGTTCTGTAGCCCATGGTCATGCCACCCAGCATCAGCCCGCGGGCCTCTGCAGGGTAGTCCAGCTTGTTCGTGGCCCTTGCGCTCAGGACTCTCCACGGGAAGGCGAAGAGCCGGGAGATCGCGGCCATGTTCTTGCCGAAGTTGTCGACATTGAGCATGTACGGGTCCGGACAGATCAGGTCGACCATGATGCCGAGCTTGTTGTCCATGTTCCGGGCAGTCGCGAAGGTCCAGCCCTCCAGCTCGTACTCGATGTTCCGGTCGACGCCCATGTTGGTGATCAGGGCCTTGCCGGTGTACTTCGGGTTGAAGAACTGGATGATCCTGGCGCGGTTCTCCGGGTTGTTCTTATTGCTTCTGAAGCTCGCCTCGATGTGGATCGGGCGGGCCTTTATCTTTTTACCGTCGACACTTGCGCCGTCGACGAGGGCGTTGTCTGACGTGCTGAGCTCCAGCTCTGACGACTCCAGGCCGGTGACCTTCAGGAGCCCGAGATCTTCACCGGGCCCCATTGCGAGTGTCTTGCCGTTGCATGTCAGCACGATCTTCAGAGTGTTCGTTGTCATTTCACACCTCCGACCATGTTCCTCAGTGCCTCGCGCTGGTTCTTGCTTACTTCCGACGGTGTAGGCACTGGCACGTTGTAGGTGTTCGCCTGCTCCAGGTGGTTGTCGTTGTAGACCGTCGTGCCTGCGGTTGTCAGAGCTCTGAGCCCTGCAGCTCCGGAGGCGTTGGCCGTAAGCGATCCGGCCGAAGTGGCGACGGACAGCTGCATCTGGCCGACCATCTTGTCCGCCTGCTTCTGCATGTCCTTGATCGCGGCAGGCATGGCCCTGTCGAAGCCCTCAGAGATGCCAGGCGGCAGGAACCGCCCGACCTGGTCCCTGAACTCTCTCGACGGGGAGTTGATGCCCAGGGCGTCCTTGGCCGCGTCCAGGAGGCTGCTGGCCAGGCTGCTGACCTTATCCGTCAGCCAGCTCCAGCCGGAGCTGATGCCGTCCCAGATGCCGCTGACGATGTTCTTGCCGATGTCCAGCATCTTGCTGGGCAGGTCCTTCACACCGTTCACGACTGCGTCGAAGAGGCCCTTGGCCGCCTCCGCGCCCTTTGCCTTTAGATCAGAGCCCCACTGGACCACCTTGCTGGCTGTATTGGCCAGCCATGTCCAGAACTTCTCGGGCAGCTGGCTCAGCCAGCTGATGATTGTCGAGATCATACTGGAGAGCGCGGAGCTGGCATTGCTGATCAGCTGCTGCCTCCACTGAATGACCTTATTGATCGTATTGACCAGCCACGTCCAGAACTTGCCCGGCAGCTGTGAGATCCATGTCACGACCGTGCTCAGCATATTCTGCAGGGCAGAGCTGGCGTTGCTGATCAGCTGCTGCCTCCACTGGATGACCTTATTGATTGTATTGACCAGCCACGTCCAGAACTGTCCGGGCAGTTGGCTGATCCAGCTGATGATGCTGCTCAGCATGTTGCTCATAGCTGCCCCGGCATTAGAGAGCATCTGGCTGGCCCACTCGTAGAGCTTTGTCAGGACGTCGCCGAAGACTTCCCAGAAGATCCCGGGCAGCTGCTTGATGACGCCCCAGATGGCCTGGACGACCTGCAGGAGCGCGTTGCCGATGTCCGGCAGGGCGTTCACGATGCCAGTGCCCAGCGCCAGGATCAGCTCGAAGCCTGCCTTGATGATCTCAGGGATGTGCTGGATCAGAGTGGTGGCGAGGTATGCCACCAGCTGGATGACGGCCGGGATCAGCTTCGGGAGTGCCTGGGCCAGTCCCGTCGCCAGGCCGGTGATGATGTTGGCCGCCGACTGGACGAACTGCTCGAAGCCTCCGGAGTCAATGAAGCTCGTGATCGCGTCCACGACCTTCTGAGCGGCGCCCGCCCAGTCGAACGTGGTGACGAAGTTCTCCAGCTCTTTCATGAGGTCGAAGACCGCGTTGACGACCGCAGGGACCAGGCTCATGACCAGGCTCGGGATCTGTGCCGCGACGGCCTTGATCAGTGCCGGAAGGGTGGAGACCAGCCTCGGGATGATCTCGTTCAGGTTCTTGATGATGTTCTCGGCCGCAGTGCCGAAGGCGTCAGCGAGCTGCTGAGCGTCTCCGGATCCGTTCATGAAGTTGTCCCAGGCTGCCTTGGCCGAAGTCATGGAGCCCTCGAGGGTGGTGGCCGCCTCTTTGGCGGTCGTGCCGGTGATGCCCAGCTCCCCCTGGATGACATGGATCGCACTGTAGACGTCGTTCAGGTTCGAGATGTCGTACTTCTGGCCGCTGATCTTCTCCGCGTCCTTCAGGAGTCGCTCCATCTCTGTCTTGGTGCCGTTATACCCGAGCTTCAGGTTGTCGAGCATGGTGTAGTTCTGTTTCGCGAAGCCCTGGTACGCCTGCTGGATCGAGCCCATGTCGGTGCCCATTTTGTTCGCGTTGTCGGACATGTCGACCAGTGCCTGGTCGGCTGAGCTTGCAGCCTTGTTGACGTCTCCGTCGAGAGACTGCAGCAGGGAAGCCGAGAAGCTGGTGACCGTCGACATATATTCATTCGCGGAGAGGCCTGCTGTCTTGTAAGCGTTGTCTGCGTTGGCGATGACCGTGTCAGCAGCGGACCCGAAGAGGGTCTCGACGCCGCCGACGTTCTGCTCCAGCTGTCCCACACTGTCGAGCGCGGACTTGCCGAGCTGGGCGATGCCGTCCACTGCCTTGGTCATCAGCTGGCCGCTGAAGACTCCCAGGGCGTTCTTCGCGATGTCTCCCAGCCCTCCGAGGCCCTTCTGCAGGCCTCCGGAGTCTATGGAAGTGTCAAATTTTAAGGTGCCGTCTGCCATGGCTTGCTATCTCCTCCGAGTAATGCGGCAGGGTTCCCGCCGTTGATCAATAGAGCAGATAGGTCACTTTCGAGCTGCTGCACGTCCTTGGACTCTGGCAGAGCGTACTGGCGCTTCATTCGTTCATAGAACTGGCGCTGGTCCTTCGGCATTTTGTCCGGGAGCT
>Ga0326511_10001628_pt1 | contig 18524 bp, 15 predicted proteins | sample 0_2496_0518_D_FD_203701 | JGI IMG/M metagenome (GOLD analysis project Ga0326511, IMG submission 203701) | Bovine rumen microbial communities from UC Davis, California, United States - 0_2496_0518 | ecosystem: Host-associated > Mammals > Digestive system > Stomach > Rumen | place: USA... | reverse complement strand
CAGATACAGCAGGATTTATTTTTTGCCGCTTTCGTGCAACAACTCAAACATACTAAAAATACTCTAGCTTCTTTGGTATCTTCTGATACTTGCTTTGATGCAAGTTAATTTCTTGGAAAGTGGTGTTGGAGAATATCCGCAGGAGAACATTCAAGAACATAGCATATCCGTGCAAGAACATCCAAATCCAGCTTTTCTAAATTATTATTGTACCATTTGTTGATGACTTCAAAACGAGTATTAGAAGCTCTTGCAAGATAATTTCTCGTTATCTTTTTGCTGTCCATAATTTCTTTCAGATGAATGCTGATTTTTCCATATTCATTGATTGTGAATACTGATTTAGAGTTTTTCATAAATATCACCCCTTATCATTATTCTATAGTGAAAGTTACTATTTTACAACATACATTTTTGGTGTTACTGCGTATATAGTAACTATATTAAGGAGCGAAATTCATAGAAATTTATACAGTCAGCTTTTTCGGACACCGTGAAGTGGAAAATCCAACAGAAATTGAAAAACGTCTTGATAGACTGTTGTATCACATAATCACGCAAAAAGAATATGTGGAGTTTCTGATTGGACGTGATGGAGATTTTGACTTGCTTGCATCGTCATCTATCAGGAGAGCCATCAAAAACTACAGTTCGGGAAATACTGCATTTATTCTGGTACTGCCGTATCTGAAAGCGGAATATCGTGATAATGAGCAGAATTTTCTTGATTATTATGATGAAGTCGAAATATGCGAGGAGTGTTCGGCTGTTCATTTCAAATCAGCAATTCAGATACGCAACAAGAGCATAATTGACTTTTCAGACCTTGTTGTTTGCTGTATTCAACATAAAACGGGTGGAGCATATCAGTCCGTACAGTATGCGATTCAGAAAAACATTGAAGTCATCAATCTTACTTTGCTTTAGCTTATAAAAGTCAAACAACCTTGATTTCAGATTTCAGTTTCTTGTAAGGTCGGGGGGCAAACTTCTGTGTCACTCCAATAGAAAAGTTCAACCCCGTAAAGTTTTCACTGATATATCGTGCTATTTTCGATACCCAAATGCGGATGAGGATAGTCTAAATCCACATTTTCTGTTCACAAATTTTCAAATAAAGTCCTGTCAATTCATCCTGCAATATGGTGATTTCGTTGGTATCAGTTGTATTTCGAGCATGATTGGCGATTGTTAATATTTCTATTGGCTCAGTTCACAAAATAAAAATGATAATCTATTTTAAAATTACTTGCAAAACTGTGTATTTTGTGGTATAATGGAAAATACGAAAGAAGCGTGAAATCCATGCTGATACTCGACTGGATAGGCAAAGAAAACGTCATCAATCATCATATGGAAGTACCGTCTAGGGTGCTTGAACCGTCCTACATCTACGCAATATGTCGAACGGATGAAAGATTTCCTTCTCCCTCTGGAGAGTGAATATCTCCGGAATCTGTTTGCAATGTGTGGACAAGAAAAATCCGTCGTTTTACAACACCGAAAAGAAACTATTTTACAGGAGGTAATTGAGAATGAAAAAAATACTTGCAGCCGTGCTTGCGGCAATTGTATGCACAGCTCCAATGATGTATCATAATACCAGTGGTACATCCGTAACAGCGGAAGCATCATCTTACTCAGATATTCCGAGCGAATATGTGACTGCTTGTGATTGGGTCTGGAACAACCGAATTTATGATGATGAAAACGAAGACTGGATGAAGGATTATGCAACGATTTATGACCAGCTGATTGCCGGAAACGGTACAATTCAGTATTTGATTCGCTGGGACTCTTACCAGACAATCACGCTGGAACAGCGTCAGAAATTGGAAACAGTTCTGAATGAGGCTCTGAACAAATGGAATGACTGCCTTGAAGGATACGAAAACTGGCCGTTTTCTGATGTCACAGTAAAAATTGTAGGCTGGAGTGTATTAGATGCGAACAGTTTGCAGGATATTCAGCCATATGAAGTGGTCTACACAGAAACAATGAATTCTACCATGCGTGACTATATCATCGAAAGCAATATGGCTGCGGATGCTTCTGCAATCCCAACGCTTGAACCCTCTGAACCCACAGATTTATCAAGATACGTCCATTGGTCGGATAAAAGTTGGACTTATAACGGCAGTTATGATAACCGCTATGATATGTTTTTAGAGGGCATCAATGGGCTGATTGATATGGGCGGTTTCGGCTGGCATTACGGACAGTATCTGTCTTCCAATGCAATTCTTGGCTTGCTGGACGGTACAACAAGTCAGCACGTTCTTCTGCATGAAATGGGACACGGATTTGGTTTCCCTGATTATTACGGAGGAATCGGAGATTCTGACGGGATTCCGCCCGGAGATTTCCCCGGTGGTGAAGGCTCTGTCATGGAAGCAGGCAGGGCATTCCAAATTACAGCATTTGATACATGGTTTGCAAGATATGCATGGAGCAAACTCTCAGCACAAGAGGGGCGTTTTGATTTGTCCGCAGTATCTCCCACTGAGCCGACAACAGAGCCAACAACGGAATCTGTAACGGAAACAACAGAAGAACCGACAGATTCCAAGCTGAAAACAGTTGAATTTACAGACACTATCACTGCTGTTCTGTTGAATGATAACGGAGGTACTGTCAGCTTCTCAGAAAATGGAACATACAGTTTTAATGGAACTGACTATTATGGGAACGACGACAGCAAAAATCTTTCATTCTACGAAAACGGAGACATTATTTCTATTCGTTTTACTTGTAATACAGAAACCAATGAGATTATCAGCATTGAATCATTATCTATACAAACAAATGCACACAAAATAAAGGGTGATGTCAATGCAGATGGCACATTTAACGTTGCGGATGTAATTTTATTCCAGAAATGGTTGCTGGCTGTTCCAGATACACACCTTTCTGACTGGAAAATGGCTGATTTCTGCGAAGATGACAAACTGAATGTGGTGGATTTGTGTCTCATGAAGAGGGAATTACTAAAATAAAAGGAAATATTATAATGAAAGGAATTGATGAAATTGGCAATGAAATTCCCGAATCTTGAGCAAATCATGTTGAATTCAGGCTTTGACAAGGAGATAACAGCCGTTGCGCTTGAATGGCTGGATATCGACAAAGAGCGTGATATGGCTCTTCTTGAAAAGCTGACGGTGCATGACAACAAAATTGAGCAAAATAAAATTCATGACTATCGTAACGCCTTTAGGCAAGATGTGATACCTCTCGACAGCGAGGAGCTTTACCGTAGAATCATCCTTATGAGTTATAAGTTACTGGATGCAGAAGCTTATAGCCTGATTGAACCGCTGTTTTGGGAGATACCGGACATGGATGAGAAAACCTTTACTAAGCTGGCAGATGATGCCATGAAAGAGGTATGGGGCGATGAAGCACAGGCAAGGTCATTTGCGGTACGCTATGCCATGTCTACTCATCGGAAAGGAATTGCTTATGTTGATTTTCCGATGGAGTCAGACCCCTATCTTGAAGCGGCTGAACTGACTTCGGATAAGACTTATGTCATAAAGCTCATGTTATGTGCGAATGCTCTGGAATATATGTCGCTGTCCAAAGGCAAAAAGCTGTCTGATGAAGCACAAAGGGCGGTGTCTATGGTAAAGAATATCATGCAAAGCAATATAGAGAAGGATAGTATCAATCTTCTCACGGCACTTGCGCCTGCAAGCTTTTTCGATGAGCAGTTGAAGAGCCATTTCAATCAATATACAGTCAAAAAAGTGAGTGGTATCTGCAATCATATATCAATATTTATGAAACGTCCCAAACGGACATTGGAAGCCCTTTTCTCGGTTGAGGGTACGTTCACGCAGGAAATCCTTAGTGATATCCTGAGACTTCGCTGTAATTCGGACATATTTATGCAGTCTGCCGCAAAAATGCAGACCCAAACATTCAAAAGCCTTATGCTCCAACAGGGTAACGTCAGTGATATGGTGAAAATGAACAATGCTCTCAAAGCCGTCAAACCAAATGAGGTTATGAACAATGATGCGTTCATGAGCATTGCCAAGGAAAAAACAGCCGAAGCCGTATCCTCATGCTTTCAGGAAAGGGACAAGATAAAAGCCTATATAAATGGAGATATCCCTTTTGATGAAGTATATCCCATAATAAAAAGTACAAAGCTGGGGTATCATGCTCCTGCAAAATGCAATTATATCGGAAACTTTGGAGAGGACGATTTCATCGTGCACTGTATCGCAGTGCTGGGTGGCTGTGTAGGAAGATACAGCTATCATCTGGAGGAAGTGGCAGGATTTAACATAGATCATATCATGGGTATTGTGGATAAAATGCTGGCTGTTGGTGTGAATATCGTTCAGGCACTTGATATCTGCGGAAATATAATGGAACGGTACAGCCCATTCATGACATACAAGGAAAAGTACATAGACAGCTTTTCGGGTCATATTGATGAAATTGCTGCCGAGGACATCACAAAATGCAATGCGACAGCTAAAATCATTGCGCTGACTCTTTTCCAAAATGATGAGAACAAGTACCACAAACAAATTATTTCCCTTGCAGGAGATAGTGCTAAAGCTGTACGTGAGATTATAGCCGAGATAGTCATAAAGCACCCCGATTGGAACGACGATATCAAGGCTTTGCTGAAATCGAAGAAGTCTTTAGCAAGAGATTTCGCTCTTATCGTCATCGAAAGGCAGGGGGCGAAGGCATATGTCCACGCATTGAAAGAGGCTCTCTCCGCTGAAAAGACAGACAAACTGAAAGCACGCATAGGCAGTATGCTTGCGGTGGTATCGGAAGAAGACAGTGCCGAGGAAAAGGCTTCTGCTGAGGACATTGTAAAAGATATGACCAAGGGCAAGAAAACTGCCAAGCTGGACTGGCTGTTTAAAAAGCCTTTTTCGCCCGTACATAAAAAAGACGGCACCAAAGCAGATGAAAGCTATATAAAAGCCCTGATGCTGTGTTTTGCGAACTCCGTGGGACTCAAAGACCCCAATGCAAATGTAATCGTCTCGGAGCTTGTACCTGAGGACGTTTGCAAACTTGCAAATGAAGTCCTTGAGCGTTGGCTCACGACTCCTCCCGAAGTAAAGTCCGAATGGCTGGAGTTTTTCGAGCAGTATGGTTATGCGTATGCAAATACTCTCCATGCGCAGGCTAAGTACAAATGGGTGCTATATTTTGCAAGTGTATATGGTGGCAAAAAGACGCTGGAGCTGTTTGACGAGCTTATGGCTCACTGGCCTTTGATGCAGAAGGGTGGTCTTGCAAAAGAAATACCTCATGCAATTATACTCAACGGCAGCAGTGAGTATATCATGAAGGTCGAAAAGATGTCCCGTAAGCACAGGTTCAACTCCATACGCAAAGCTTCTGCGGATGCATTATTATGTGCTGCTGAAAAACTGGGCATAAGCAAGGAAGAGTTTGCTGATTTTATGGTTCCCGATTTGGATTTCGACGAGAATATGTGTCGTATTTTCGACTACGGCAGCAGGCAGTTCAAGGTGTATCTTTCCCAAAAGCTGGAGCTTGAGATTTACTGCGACGAAAAGAAATTAAAGTCTATGCCAAAGCCTGTGAAGAGCGACGACAGAGAAAAGGCAGATACGGCATATAAGGAATTCACAGCCATAAAAAAGCTGATGAAAACTGTAGTTGCGACTCAGCGGGTACGCCTTGAAAACACCATGCGAACCGCACGAAGCTGGACTTCTCAGAACTGGAAAAAACTGTTTGTTGCTAACCCTGTCATGCACCGTTTCGCCATAGGTCTTATCTGGGGCATATATAAAGATAATCAACTTGAAAAGAGTTTCCGCTATCTTGATGACGGCAGCTTTACCACTGTTGACGATGAAGAATTCACCTTACCCGAAAATGCACAGATAGGGCTTGTTCACCCTGTTGAACTTGGTGACGAAGAGCTTTCAGCGTGGAAACAGCAGCTCAAAGACTATGATATCATACAGCCATTTGCACAGCTTGACAGAAGCATATTCAAGCCGACAGACGAGGAAAAAAACAAGGACTGCATTGAACGTTTCAAGGGACAGGTCATAAATAGCATTGAGCTTGCAGGCACAATGGACAAGATAGGCTGGAGCAAGGGTATTGCAGGGGACGGCGCAATGATAGATGATTTTCTCCGTGAGGATATTTTTGCACGAAACAACGGCATAAAGGCTAGTCTGAGACATTCGGGCATGAGCGTTGAAGTATTCAGGGGCGAAGGGGTTGACGTTACTATTGATGCTCTTTATTTCTGCAAACTGCCTTCTGGGGAGCACATGATTGTGAATGATCTCAGCGACAGATATTTCAGCGAAATAATGTATCAACTGAGCATGGTGTTTGCGTCGGTGATGAAATAGCAATCCCACCAACTGTCGCTTTCAGCCACTTCTCCATGATGATGGGAGTGGCTGGACTCGAACCAGCGCAGACCGAAGTCTCCTGATTTACAGTCAGGTGCAATTGCCACTATGCGACACTCCCATTTAAATATTTTATCATTTCCGTTGGAAGAATCGAACTTCCATTCTCGGCTTCAAAGACCGCTGTCCTACCATTAAACGAAACGGAAGTATTTCAGTGCCTCCGGCAAGAATCGAACTTGCGCCGCCAGATTCTTCAGACCTGCGCTCTACCATCTGAGCTACGAAGGCATATGATTTCCGCTGAGAGAATCGAACTCCCATTACCTGTGCCAGAAACAGGTGTCCTGCCTTTAGACGAAACGGAATGGTGACGGATACGAGACTCGAACTCGTATTACATCCTTGAAAGGGATGTGTCCTGTACCTGTTAGACGAATCCGCCATTGATATCACTTATATCAAGTGGAATTTTCAGTTGAGAATAATAATCTGGTCAATGGTCACATCCAGCATATGTGCCAGAATCACCATATTGTCAATGGAGGGCATGGTATCGCCACGCAACCATTTGAAGATTGCCTGTGGTGTGTTGAATCCACAGCCGTTTTGAATATCCACAATCTTAAGCCCTTTTGCCTTGATGAGATTTTTGATGTTCGCACCAGTTGCTGTCATGTTAATTGTTGGAGCAGCTCCTGTCATAAGAATAACCACCTTTCTGATAGATATAAAATTAACCGCCTGTGTCAGTTTTGCACTGCACACAGACGGTGTTGTTCTATCATAAGATGGTTCACAATGAATCACTATTTTCACCGAATCCGGCGAACTGAACAAGCACTTGTACGTCTTTGATGCAGCACAACGGAGCTTTCCTCCTGCCACTGGAAAAAGCTATATTGCTGATATTCAAAGACATACTGACTACTATTCATCTTTGCATTGTTCATGATAGTGTTCATTGTTTTCACCCTTTCTATTAGTTGGATTTGAGGGAGTACTTCCCTTTGATGTTTTCATTATAGCACAAGATTGAGAGAATGTCAAGTAAACCTGTAGTATAGTTTTTTCATTCCATCAGCCGAGAGAAGCATACCGAACAGCAAACAATCCAAAATATCATTGAAAGTAATTCCATTTTGCTGAAAATATTCCCATGCTTTTCGACAAGCTTCCTGTTTTTCTTCATTCATCTCCAAATTCTTTCCCTCTATAATTTTTTCTGGCTTTTCCCTTGTTTTCAGAAATTCTTCCATTTCCTGCTTAGAAATAAAAAATCGGAACTTGTTTCGTATTCACATCAATCACCACCCTTGAAAGCTTCAGTAATTTCCCTATTAGCTTCTTCTTTCAGTTTTCGTCTAGTTTCTCTCCGCTGTTTTGTCTTATACTTGCTCCATCCATGACAATGATTGTTCGCCCAGCAAGCATATTTGCGTGCAAATTTGTCTTCGGAGACGAGCTTTTTTGTACTATTTTTCTGCATAAAGTTCACCACCAATCATTCTGCTATATATCTATTATAGCATATTTCAGGATGGTTGTCAATAAAAAGTCGCAAAATCATATTGACAATTAACGTATAATATGTTATAATGTATTTTAAAAGGTGTGGCTGAAAAGGCTTTTCGAAGCATCACTAGAACGAGAAACTTTGTCAGGAGGAGAAATTATAAATTTTCTCAAATAGTACGAAACAGCAAAAAATAACCGTTGCACCCCTTACAATGCAACGGAAAAGCGAAATACATAACTATATAACCATTCATGATTATATCACAAAATCAGAGATTTGTCAAGATTTTTTTTGAAAAAATGTATTTTGCTTTTAGAAAGGATATTTTATGGAAAAGCAAAATCAAAAAAACGAAACCAGAATGGTCATATCTCAAGAAGACATCATGAAAATGACAAAGCAAGTGGAAAAATGTGGCTGGAAACGTGTCACCAATACAAAAGGTACAAGAGAAATCAAGCAATATCAGCCAAGATTCCCTAAAATCAATGCAGGAATGGAAGTATTTGTCAGAAACAGAAAGTTGGAAGAAATTGTCAAAAAGACAGTTTCGACAGAATGTGGAAAACCTAATGTTCCACAAATGCCAAAAGAAGATAATTCTCCTCATATTCCCCCACGGTTCTCTCTTTACCGTCAGGAAAAAGATACAAAATCGGTTGCTCCTGTTCCTGATTGTACCCATCTGCCCAAACTTTCGCATTTTCATGAAATTGACAGTCTTGTGTCTCTCCAGTCCACAATCCCCAGCCTTGTCATTTCTATGGATACTGAATTCGAAACTTGTCTGGGTGATATGACTCGTATTCCTGTTTCTTTTCAATTTTCTGTCATTGATGGTACATCCTTAACCGAAGTTATCTTTTTGGTATGTCATCCGAAAGTTTCTTTGGAATTGAATTTTTGTCTTGGGTGGTTGCTGGACTATTTGGCAATTTATGAGGGAGTCAAATCCAGTGACATTTTCCATTATCAATCTTGTTGTGGCTTTGACAATGGTAAGCCTATCCTGCAACAATTTGATTATTCTGATTTTGACAAAGCCTGTGACAATGCGAAATACAAATATTCTCGTGAAAAGGGAAAATTTATTCCTGATTTGATTCCGAAACGTTTTTTTCCCTACTCTCAAAAGGATTGGTCTTGTACACATCGGCTGGTAGATGTTTCTAATGTCTATTTTATTCCCGTTACCATAGTAGGGCATTTTGGAAGAATTGACATTTCAGGTTTTTGCGATTATGAATATCATATGAGAAGATGTGCCGATGTGCAAGGCGGTACGATTACCATGAAATCTTACCGTATTTTTCCTGAATGCCATCAAAAAGCAAGCTACGGTAACGAAAGAGAAAGACACCATTGTTACCCTGTGTTGCTCCAATTCGCAGATACCATGTGTCATGCCCCTGCTGGCATGAAAAAATTAGAAAACCTTGGTGATGTAGTAGGAGTGCCAAAAGTGGATTTGGATGCTCTTTATCCCGAAAAAAATTATATTTCCCACATTCACGATTTATTGATGGATGACCCTGTAACATTTTTGGAATATGCAGGAATGGATGCAGTTGTGACATTGCTGTATGCATCAGCTCTTTATGGATATAACAAAAAGCTTCCTGCCACCATTACCAGTGCCACAGCAAAATGTCTGCAAACAAAGATGATGGAATTTTTCAATCTCCGTACTGTGGACGAATTTAACAAGGTTTATAGAGGCTTGCATACTGTCAATCGTGGCTTAGTAGAAGTCGAACATGGGAAATTGGTAAATGAATATTCTATGGAGTCCATCTCTTCGGATGCTGATATTGTGCAGACGTTTTCGAAAAATGCCTATCATGGCGGTTATAATGGTTCTTCCATCATTGGTTCTTATACAGGATTTGCAACCTATGATTATGATATTTGCTCCGCTTATTCTTCTGTCATGGCTATGATTCCTGATATTGATTGGGAAAATCCCATTGCAAAGGAGCTGACCAATACTCCTCTTTCCTTAGAATATTGGAAAAATGAAGACGGAAAATTCGATTTGAAAAAAGTAGGATTTTTCGAAGTTGATTTCGAATTTCCAGAAGATGTGGAATATCCATGCTTTTGTTGTATGGATAATAATGTCCCTGTCTACCCTCGAAAGTCCTCAGCCATTTCAGGAAGTGTCTATGTTTCTGCACAAGATGTTTATTTAGCTTTACAATTAGGAGCGAAAGTGTATTGTAAAAGAGGGTATTTTTGCAACGTACTGAAAACCCAATCAGGAGATGTCAGTCATTCGTTAAGAAGCGGTGTTGTAAAACTTATCAATGACCGTGCAAGAGCTAAGTCTAACTATGGTAAAAAATCATTGGAAGAACTGATTCTCAAAACAATGGTGAATAGTTTTTATGGAAAAATCGCCCAAAATGTCGTTGATAAGCGTACATGGAATGCCCATTTTAATAAAATGGAAAGCATTGGAATTTCTTCTGTCACCAATCCCGTCTCTGCTTGTATGATTACCAGCTATATCAGATGTATTTTAATCGCTACACATAATCAATTGTCTCGTCTTGGCTACCATTGTTATAGCGTGACAACAGACGGATTTATCAGTGATGTATCACAGAACGTTCTGGATAGTTTGGATTTGTTTGGCTTCCGTGACTTTTTGTTGTCGGCTCGTGCCATCATTGGAGATTCTGGAGCAACATCCTGTTTTGAAATCAAGCACCATCAGACAGAACTTTTGAATTTTACCACAAGAGGCAATGTTTCTTTGTCGGAAGAAGGAGTCTGCGCCCATAACAGCTATTGTACAGATTTTGAGAAAGACAGTGCAGAAGATAGAAAATCTCTTATCACAACGGTATTATCCAGAACGGAAAGATGTGCCTATACAAAAGAATCAGCTCCGCAGTTTAAGGCAATTTTGAATCATCATATTGTACCGATTTTCACGGAAGAAACCAAACATATCAGCATGGATTTTGACATGAAGAGAAAGCCTGTCCGTGAAAGTATGCACAATGTGACTTGTCAGGTTGATGATGAAACTTATGAAATCTGCAACTTTACTACAAAACCTTTTGAAACCGTAGAAGAATTTAGAATGTACTGTAAAAATGCGGAAGCTTGTCGTGCAAATGGTTGTCTTCGCACTATGGAACATTGGGATGTTTTTTATGCTCGGCTCATTTCTGATAGTAGCGAAAATCATGTGCAGAGACATTTCAAGCGTTCTGCAAAAACTAGTGATATTCCTTGGAAGATTCTGACTTCTGTCATTATGGGTTATCGTCTTGGATTGTGGTCGATTCCCTATCTTGATACGGAAGAATTGTCCTTGGAAGAGAAACTTGCATGGATTAACTCTTTCAATGAGACAGGCAAGGAATTTACCATCAATCATTGGAAAAATTGCAGAAGAAAGGATAGAAAAAGTCAAATGCTCCATCAAGAGATGTTGAATGAACTTCTGCAAAAAATGCAACAATATCACCCATCCACATTGACGGAGCAAACAGAAATTATCACTTTGGATGATACCTTACAGGAATCTTGTGAGATAACAGAACCGTCCTGTACAGAAATCAAAACGCAACTCCCAACTACTCAACAGACGACGATTCAACAGACACCAACTAAACCATTTTCCAAAACCACAGCACCATCTTTCTATTGGGAACTCTTTCCCAGAAAACAGAAAAAGAAACCTATCCTTCCTCAAACCAAAAGCTTCCGGATTTTCCCCGTGGAAAGAAAAAAAGTTTCCAGCCAACCCCTTTCCTACCACAACAGAGAATCTTCCTACCGCCCACGGGGTCACGGGGTCAAACATTTTCTTCACCCCAATACAGAAGTTCGACCCCCATGACTTTTCACCAATATATCGCCTTATTTCCATACCCCAAATGTGGATGAGGATGGTCTAAATCCACATTTTCAAATGTTCGTCATCCACAAATTTTCAGCTCCCCTGAACCTTCCAATGCTGTCATTACTGTTCCTTTTCTCTGCCTTATGTTCACAATGTATGGATGTTTTACACAAAAAATATACTGATTTTATTCTTATTTTCTACATAAATCTTTTTGTTAAACATTGACAACTGATATAATATATGATATAATAAATTTAATAATCATTGTGAATGGGGTGAAAAAATGGAAAACATGGCACAAAAATTTTTAGAAGATGTGGATAATACATTTGCTGGAGCTGTAAGTTATATCGAATCTCAAATGAAGCATAGAAAAACTGCTGTTTATGACAAAAGCAAAGTTCTTGTTTCTACTACCCAAGTCAAAAATATTCTGAGAAAAGATAAGAGATTTGGAAATGCGAGTAAAAACAATTTAATCACAGCCATTATTGCTGGAGCATATGTATTCAAAAAAACAAAACAGATTTTCAAAGTGGATATTGACCTGTGCGAAGAATTATTTCGTGATGCAGAGGAACTTGACCATGATTGTGAAATTCCTTGTGATGCTTTGATAAATTTGCCGTATCAGGGCTTTTATATCGAATTTCCGAGAACGGACGATTTTTATTCTGCTGTCATGGTAAGTATGGACTATGGCTATTTCCAGCCTGATTCAGAAGAAGCTTGCTATGCAATTAGTTTGGTAATGGAAAATTATCCTGTCATTTCTTCAGAAGATTCTTTAGACCATCCAACTCCTGTTCATGTTTGTTTGCCCCTTATCACAGGCGGTAAGCTGAATGATGCTCTCACAGAGTCGATTCGTCATTTGATTATGGAACGACAGGAACTTTGGAAGAAAGATATTTCCGAAGATGAACTGCAATCTGAAATGGAAATCACGCTTTTAGTATGGAAGCAAGTATTGACTGTTTTACTGTATATCTGTTCTGTCAATGCGGATATTATTCCACAAACAATGGAAAACAGCTCCGATTCTAAAGAACAAAAAAATCTCAAACCTACTTCCATTTCCAAGAAACAAAAGAAAACTCCTCAACCTAAAAACTATGTATGGAATGTTGGTTTTCGGATTGGTCCTGAATTAAAAGCCCATCGAAATACGGAAAAGTCAATCACTAACTCTGAAAAAGGGATTGGAAAAGGTGGTATCAAACGTTCTCACCTGCGAAGAGGGCATTTCCACCATTATTGGGTTGGCAGTCCAAAAGATAACAGCAGACAATTGGTACTGAAATGGATTGCTCCTGTTGTGATTCACTCACAATATTCTAATCAACTTCCTATTGTACAACATTCTGTGAGAAACGAGGTGAAATCCAATCATGAGAAATACTGAAAATACCGTAAAATCACAGTTGCAAAGATTGGTTCAATATTATCAGACAAAAAAGAAAATCAAATTTTCAGAAGAATTGTTTTCCAGTGAATTATTACAGTATCTCAAAACTTATAGTGATGCATTTCCAGCAAGTCAATGGAATCATTATGACAGTACTCAGGATTGGATATTTTTGATGCAGATGTTGAAACTGATGAAAAATGGTGCAACACTTTCTGAAAAACAGATAAGAAAAACCTATGTATTGATGCAAATTTTACAGCATTCCATTGATAATGGTACATTTCTGGATACTTCTTTGGATGAGAAAGAAAAATTGGTAGTTGCTCCCAAATCTAAAGAAACAAAAGTGATAGGATTTGATGACTTATCAGAAGAACAGCAAGAATTGATTGAACGTGCTAAAAATGGCGAAAATGTTTTAGTAGATGCTTGTATCGGCAGTGGAAAAACAACAGCCATTCAAGTTTTATGCAATGAAATGTCAGATAGAAATATTTTATATTTAACATATAATCGCTTATTAAAATTAGATGCCAAAGGAAAAATTACAGTCAGCAACACTTATGTACAAAATTATCATGGATATGCTTATGTTGGGCGATTCTTTCACCGTTTGCCCTTTGTTGCCCAAAGAAAGTATTGACCTGATAATTGCTGACCCACCATATAATTTAACAAAATCATTCAATGGGAAAAAATTCATGAAGAAGAAAACAGAAGATTATAAAGAATATACTCGTGAATGGCTTGCAATGGTATCCCCGCTGTTAAAGCCAACAGGTTCTATTTATGTTTGCTGTGACTGGGGAACAAGTTTCATCATTGGTCGTGTACTAGGTGAGTTCTTCAAGGTCAGAAACCGTATCACATGGCAACGTGAAAAAGGACGAGGCGCAAAAGCAAACTGGAAAAATAGATTGGAAGATATATGGTTTGCAACGAAAGACGATGAATACACCTTTAACCTTGAGGCAGTCAAAATTCGGAAAAAAGTAATTGCACCTTATCGGGTTGATGGAAAACCAAAAGATTGGACAGAAACAGAAAATGGAAACTATCGTGATACTTGTCCGTCTAATTTTTGGGACGATATTACAATTCCATTTTGGTCTATGCCCGAAAATACAGCCCATCCCACGCAGAAATCTGAAAAATTGATAGCGAAAATCATGCTTGCAAGTTCTAATCAGGAAGATGTTGTTTTTGACCCTTTTTTGGGTTCAGGTACTTCTAGTGTAGTAGCCAAGAAACTGCATCGGCATTTTTTAGGAATCGAACATGAAGAACAATATTGTTTGTGGACGAAGTTGTGCCTTGAAATGGCAGAATCAAATAAAGAAATTCAAGGTTATGAAAATGGCGTATTTTGGGAAAGGGGATGCATTGGTATGAAAAGAAAATGAGATACAAGTGAAAAGCAAAAGTGATTAAATGGCTATTTCATGGGAGTATCAATCTTGAAAATTTGCCCGTTGTGATTCATCCAGTAAAGTAAACTCAAAAAGAAAGAAGAAATTTTTTATGAATACAATTATCTACCGAATTATTGACATTCGTTCGAAGCAAGTGGTATATATTGGACGTACTGAAAGATTGACTTCATCCATATTAACTTGTATCTTTAAGTGCAAAATGTTAAAGTTATCAAAAACAATTGACCTTCAAGACTATGTGGTTGACTGGTATGATGCATCATTATTGGAAACCGATTGCAATACCCAAACATTATATATGAAAGCCATTAAAACGTATCAGCCACTGTACTGTGGAAAGCCAATGCTGGAAAATGCAAAATATTATCCTAAAATGACGGCGGAAGAAAGGAAGAATTGGAAGCCTTTGTTTTTATATCACAGAAGCAATAGTATTTTTGATTATGATGGTTTTCAAAGAAGTTATGCGATTTTTGAAGTCCTGAAAGAAGAAATCTCCTTGCCAGATTCTGAGAAAGTTGAAAAAATGATGAAAGAAATCATGGAAGAAAATGCTAAAATTTCTGATGAAAGATTCCGTAAACAGATTGAAAATAAAATTTTAAGTTCCTATCCTGAAGAATACTATGATTGCTTAAAAATGTTAAGAGAAAAATTTGTTACTTATTTTGAAGACCAGTTTCCGCAGACTCCTGAAGAACCAATCCAAGAAAAGGTGATTTCAGAATCTTTGGAAACAGAAACAATATCAGAAGAACCCTTTGTAACTTCTGTATCTGAAAAAATTCCTAAATTAGAGAAAGTTTCAGAAAATCAGCAAAGAATTATTCAGGCATTAGAGAATGGTTTGGTTGCTTTGGAGTTGAGTATTTCCACTCAGAAAAATTTACTGAAAACTATGAATCTTTTGCTTGCAGAACTGAAACTCGAAAAGTAAGATTGCTTTCTTGACAAAAAGCCTTTTGCTATGATATAATGAAAGAAATACTTAGCAAAGGAGATATTTGATGAAATTAAGAAGAAACTTTTCCATTTTATTTGCTTGTCTGCTTGCAATGGCAGGAGCAAGTTCTTTAGGAGCTGAAACCATATCAGTTCATGCAGAAGAAACTACCCTCAAATGTGATGCAAATGCAGATGGCATATTCAATGTGGTAGATATTGTAGTCTTTCAAAGATGGTTGCATGGTGACAACGTATCACTTTCCAATTGGAAATCAGTCGATATTTACGAAGACGAAAAGCTGAACGTTATCGACCTTTCGTTGATGAAACAAATGCTGATTCAAGGCAGAACATCGGAAACTCTCATTCCAGAACCGGAAGTATTTGATTTTTCCTCAATTCCTGAATACAATGGGGATGCTTGGATTGTCATTGGAAACAATACCCCTGATTTTACTGAAATTGATAGCAGTGAAGTTTTTGAATACTATGCAGATTTGGACGAATATGGTCGCTGTGGTGTGACTTTTGCAAATGTTTGTGAAGAACTGATGCCCACAGAAGAAAGAGGAAGTATCAGCTCCGTGAAACCCACTGGATGGGTATATGAAGGCGTTTCCAATAACAATAAGTACGACTTTATCAGCGGAAAATACATCTATAATCGCTGTCATCTGATTGGCTGGCAATTGACTGGCGAAAATGCCAATGTCTGCAATCTCATCACAGGAACGAGATACCTCAATATCGACGGAATGCTGTCATTTGAAAACATGGTTGCAGAGTACATTCATGAAGAAAACAATCAGGGCATTGATGCTCATGTACTTTACAGAGTAACGCCTTATTTTGAAGGTGATAATCTGGTAGCCTCTGGTGTGCGGATGGAAGCTTGGAGCGTAGAGGATGCAGGCGAAAGCATTTGTTTCGATGTCTATTGTTATAATGTCCAGCCTGATGTGATTATCAACTATGCAACGGGCGAAAACTGGTCTGCTATCGAAACGGAGTAATTTATACAACAGCTCCTGATTTTGGGAGCTGTTTTGATGCAATATGATTTTTTGGCATCATTTTCGTCATTTTTCTTCTCGTTTTTCTCATTATCTATTGACAATCAATATAAAATGTGATATAATTATATTAGCAGGAAAATAAAACATCCCCAAAGGAGAGAATCATATGGAAAATAGCAAAGAAACAGTTACCACTTTGACAGGGAAAATACAGAATGAATCCACTGCTTATCAAAAGCTTGCAATGATTCAGGCAAATTTGAAAGCTCCGAAAGGACAATACAACAGCTATGGAAAGTTTCATTACAGGAGTGCAGAAGATATTTTGCAGGCAGTCAAGCCATTTTTACAACAGCATGAATGCTTGATTCTGATTGATGATAAAATCGAAGAAATTGGAAACAGATTGTTTATCAAAGCAGAAATCAAGTTTTTCAGTACTGATATGCCAGAAACTACAATCATTTCTCATGGATACGCTGAAATCTGCGAACATAACGGCATGACTCTTGACCAATGCACAGGAACAGCAAGCTCCTATGCAAGAAAATATGGTCTGAATGCACTGCTTTTACTGGATGATGCCAAGGAAAGTGATACAGACGAAATCAAGCAAATTGAACAGACAGCAGAACCCACTCAGATAATCAATACTGGATGGGGAAAAAAGAATTCTGAACAGGAAACTCCATCACAACAAAGTAGCGGATGGGGTAAGAAGACAGAAACTGACAGCAGTACGGGTGGCTGGAGAAAACCAGCGGAAAATAATGGTCGTACATGGGGAAAGAAAAATTAACGAAAAATCCATTGTGAAAATCAAACAGTCATTTGGCTACCGTAACAGTCGGAAATACTTCCCCCTTTGTTGTCGTTGTAGGCTACGGTCAACCAATCACATAGCGGATGCATTGAACGTTCTGCATCAGATACGTTATTTTGATAAACAGGTTCAACTCCTTGTCAGCGACACCATTTGTGAAAATCAAATTGTGAACAGGCAACTGTAGGCTTCCTCCGCAGACCATCATTCACAGCCGTAACAATCGGTCATTACGCAGATGTGAAATTCAAACTGTATGATGGTGCAGATATTGTACAACCGTGATAGTCGGTCATGTCACTTTATGCGAACGGAAAGCAATGATAATGGTCTGGTTCAACTCCAGAGAGTGACACCATTCAGCGATGCTTCCTGTGTGGTTTTCAATGAAGAGGGCTGTCTCAGAAATTAGCAGCAAATCAGTGAGCCGCACAAGCTGTGCAACTGTAAAAATTTCTGAATCACAACTTTTCTGTCAAATAGATGTGGGTTTTACACACAGGAAGTATCGTTTACCCCTAAAAGAAGGTGAAAATTATGGAAATTCAAGCATTTCAAGAGGGTACAAAAGCTTGGATGCTGGATTGTCAGTATGGAAACGAAAGCTCATCAAGAGAAATGTATGTGCTGACAGTAGGAAAGAAATATGTCCATGTCATTGGATGTCCCGAATCGGTTACTGAAATTTTGTTTGAAAGAACGGATTACGGAACCCAAAATGCTGAAAATTTTCTGAAAGAACATACTAGCATTGGAAAACGCAGATTATTGTTTCTGACAAAACAAGCATTGGAAGAGTATCTGGAATTTCAGGAATTGGAGAAATGGCTATTTACCGTTCATCACAAACTTTTGATGCATCCCTACTCTCTGCAACAGCTCCGAACTATCAAAAAGATTCTTGAAGACAACTGTCTTTGAATATTGGATAAACAGTTCCTCCGTGAAAGTCGGGAGAAATGCAAATGTGACTGAGTGGAAAGTAACTGCTGAAAGCGGAATGTATTCTGTGCAGTAAGGAATTGGCACAAAATAAAATGAACAGTTTTATAAAAGAACTGCTGTGATTACAATGATTATTCTGATAATTCTAACTTTATATTTCTTCCAAATGTTCAACTTAAATTTCAGC
>Ga0326511_10001627_pt1 | contig 18533 bp, 10 predicted proteins | sample 0_2496_0518_D_FD_203701 | JGI IMG/M metagenome (GOLD analysis project Ga0326511, IMG submission 203701) | Bovine rumen microbial communities from UC Davis, California, United States - 0_2496_0518 | ecosystem: Host-associated > Mammals > Digestive system > Stomach > Rumen | place: USA... | reverse complement strand
AATTGTAATGTACGAATGGATAGATAGTGGGGAATTTCCTCACTCCAGAGAATACCGATGCCAGGTTGAGGCCAACCTCGGCACTCCAGTCCACGGCCCGTTTTGCCACAGGCCCCATGCGGCTGTAAGGCGACTTGCTCGAATAGCGGCGGTTGGCGGCCGTGATGCCCACTGTCTCGGTGATATTGCCGGAGAGGTAGTTGGCCCGGGCGGTGATGTAGCGGTTGACATACTGTATGTCGAAGGAGTAGAGCAGCACGTTGATGTCGCCATACTCAGAATAGGTGACGAGTTTGTCGGCATTCTTTTGGGCCTTCGGGTTGTAGAGTAGCGAAGCGCCGATGCGGAGTCCCTTCACGCCGGTCCAGTTGATGCGGGCGGTATAGGCGGGAGCCGAGAAGTTGTCCACTTCCAAGAATCCCTGTTTGGCCTTCTTCACCCAGTTGTAGGCATCGAAGCCATTGGGGTTGAGACCGCTGGTGATCATAGCTTGGTAGTCGAAAGTGGCAGCCCCCTTGCCGAAGCGTCCGAAGAAGCTGAGACCCGTTTCGTGCCAGGTGGATGCCATGATGGTTGTAGAACCCTCCGGACGTGCAGCGGTGAAGAAGTTGAGGGGCTCATGGTGGGAGTTGGTAAGTCCCACGGGTACGATCATGTGGCCCACCCTGACGTTGAAGGCCGGGGTGACGAGGTGAGTCAGGTGGAACTGCTCCAGGGCCACTTCGCCGCCCTTCTCGACTTCCATCTCATACTCGCCGTTCTCACTGCCCGACTGTGCTTCAATCTCATAGGTGACTCCCGTGCCTCCGGCCTCAAACTCCACCTCGGCACCGAGAATCCACTTCGGGGTAATCTTGTATTCACCTTCTATCACGAAGCGGGGTATGGAAATCTCGCTATGGTTCTTCTTCGTGTTGCCTACGCTGTTGCCGTAGAAACGGTTCAGTCCGTAGTCCTTGAAGGCAGCCAGTATCTCGCCGTAGCTTCCTATGCGCCATTTGTCATAGCCTTGCACTTCGTCCGAGGGGGCCTTGGCCTGTACGGCCTGCACTTCCTGCGTGTCATTGGATGATAGTTCTGTTTCTGTAGGCTCTGTGGCCTGTGCTGAGCCTAAGAGAGAGCCCATCGTGAGCAATCCTATTAGTCTTTTCATTTTTCCTTTTCTTTTTTTTCGGCTGCAAAGGTACGGGTTTCGGGGGGACTATGCAATACCTAAAAATGATGAAATTGTATAAAAACGCTCGACTTTGGGCGTTTTCGGACTTGAAAATACCTAATTCTGATTATTGCGTAATTCGGAAAATATGCCTAATTTTGCACCCAATAATAACTAATAGGTACATACGCAAGATGAAGAATCACAAGATGTATGAGGCCGACGATAAGATGATATCCCTTATCCGCGACAATTACGACCTGCTGCAGTCGCTTGGCAGCTTTGGCATCAGTCTGGGCTTTGGTGACAAGACGGTGCAAGAAACGTGTGAATATAATAAGGTGGATACCTACACTTTCCTGGCAGTGGTCAACTTCACCATCAACGGCTATGGCGAGTTTGAGGCTGACGAGCAGCTCTCCGTTCCTACGCTGCTCCACTACCTGGAGGCAAGCCATGCCTATTTCCTCGACTTCCAGCTGCCCTTCATCAGGAGGGAACTGGCAGAGTCGCTCGATCCGAAGGACTCGTTGGGGCAGCTGATCCTTCGTTTCTATGATGAGTATGCCCACGAGATACGCCGCCACATGCAGTATGAGCAGAAGACGCTGTTCCCCTACGTGGAGTCGCTCATTGCCGGCCAGCCTGCCAGCGACTATACGGTGGAGACCTTCTCAAAGCATCACGGGGCAACCGACAAGAAATTGCGCGAGCTGAAACTTCTCATCATCAAGTATCTGCCTCAGGACGGGCTGCGCAACAACCAGCTGACTGCCACGCTCCATGATATCTACGACAATGAGGAGTGGCTCCGCCAGCACGCCATGGTGGAGGACTGCATCTTCGTGCCTGCCATCCGCCGACTGGAGCAGTTGGCCAAGCAGGTGGATGTCACCAGAAACATATCCGATATGGTGTTCAAGGGAGGGATGCAGAATTCCGAATCGCTCTCCGATCGTGAGAAAGACGTCATCGTTGCATTGGTGCAGGGCATGTCCAACAAGGAGATTGCCGAGCATCTGTGCATCTCAGTCAACACCGTCATCACCCACCGTCGCAACATTGCCCGCAAGTTGCAGATCCACTCCCCCGCAGGCCTTACCATCTACGCGATTGTCAACGGACTTATTGATATCTCAGCAGTCAAGCTGTAACTGCTCAGTCATATAGTCCAAGAAGCTAATTTAAGGACAAAAATCTTCAAAAATCTGGCAAAAATGACAAAATGATAGCCACAGCAGTGCTTGAATATAGATTATCGTATGATTTTTGTAGATTTTGAGTCTTTTGAAAACAACGAATTAGAACGAATTTCACGAATTACACGAATAAAAAATAATGTATTACCGAATTGCATGAATTGGCTATGCTTCGTGTAATTCGTTTTAATTCGTTGTTTTATAAAGGATAATGGTAGTCTCTATTTGGTTTTGAGCCTTGTTGGCGAAACCCTATTTCCGGAGGTAATAGCCCTGTTCGCCATCCTTGAATCTGAGCACGAGGGAGTCGCGGCGCAGCAGGACGATGTCGGTGGTGTCGGTGTTGAATGCCTTCAGGTTGCCTGTCGTGTCGCGGCGTGACTCCGTGAGCAGGAGGTGCCCGTTGAAGATATGCCATTCACGGTATAGCTTGAGGGCAGGAAACTCCACTGGCATCTGCTTGTCATCAGTTCCTGGTCTTACGTAGCCGATGGGCATGGCGACGTTGTCGCGCATGATGTTGATGCCGTATTCACGAGGCTGTAGCCATTTCTTCAAGATGGAGTCCGGCAGGGTGGGTGGCGCCTGGTTCTTGCCGTTGGCGGAGGGGAGCGAGAGCTTCAGTTTCGGCACCACTTGGTAGCACCATTCCCCCTTAAGCCGTTCGAGGTTGATCACCATGTCGGCAACGGTGGAGTCCTGGCTGCTGCGCACGATGGCTATCTCGTCGCCGATGTCGGGACGGCCCAGCATGCGCCGTCTGGCACGTGCTTCAATGATATTGAACGTGTCTGGGTCGCCCCCGGTGTAGGGCAGGAATACGAGGATGGAGTCTGTGCATCCGTCGCAGGCAAGTCCGTAGAGGGTGGAGTCGCCAGGCTGTCTCTGCAGGTCGTTATAGACTGCAGATGTCTGCTGCGGCTGCTGGGTGACGGAAGTGCAGGCCACGGTGAGCATTGCTGGCACAAGGAGTGCAAATAGGGTCTGTTTCATACGTTTTTGACTGATTTGTGGGCAAAGTTAGTAAAATTTATAAAAAAAATGCCAAAAGAATGCATATTTTTGAAATATTTTATCTATTTTTGCGCTCCATAAATACCCAACTAACGTAAAAGTCAGATATGAAGAAAAAAATTCAGTTCAGCCTCGTCTATCGAGATATGTGGCAGTCTTCGGGCAAGTTTCAGCCCCGAAAGGATCAGTTGGAGCGCATTGCTCCGGTCATTATTGACATGGGATGCTTCAGCCGTGTGGAGACCAACGGCGGTGCCTTTGAACAGGTGAACCTGATGGCCGGCGAGAATCCTAATGCCGCAGTACGTGCCTTCTGCAAACCCTTCAATGAGGCGGGAATCAAGACCCACATGCTCGATCGCGGACTGAATGCCCTGCGCATGTATCCCGTGCCCGACGATGTGCGTGCCCTGATGTATCGGGTGAAGCACGCGCAGGGTGTGGATATCCCCCGTATCTTCTGCGGCCTGAACGACACGCGTAATATCATTCCCAGCATCAAGTGGGCCAAGGAGGCCGGCATGACCCCCCAGGCCACGCTTTGCATCACCACCTCTCCTGTCCATACCGTGGAGTACTATTCAAGGATTGCCGATGAGGTGATCGAGGCCGGTGCCGAGGAAATCTGCCTGAAGGATATGGCCGGCATCGGACAGCCTGCCATGCTTGGCGCACTGACAAAGGCCATCAAGGCCAAGCATCCCGACATCATCATCCAGTATCACGGACATTCCGGCCCTGGCTTGTCGATGGCATCCATCCTCGAAGTCTGTAACAACGGTGCCGACATCATCGACACGGCCATTGAGCCGCTATCCTGGGGAAAGGTGCATCCCGACATCATCTCCGTGCAGTCGATGCTGAAGAATGAAGGCTTCGAGGTGCAAGATATAAATATGAATGCGTACATGCAGGCGCGTACCTTAACTCAAGAGTTTATCGACGACTGGCTTGGCTACTTCATCAATCCCGCCAACAAGCACATGTCGAGCCTGCTGTTGGGCAGTGGACTGCCTGGCGGCATGATGGGTTCGATGATGGCCGACCTGGGACCAATCCAGAAGATGATCAACAAGGAGAGGGAGAAAAAGGGCGAGACGTCGCTGACGATGGACGACATGCTCGTCAAGCTCTTCAACGAGGTGGAGTATGTATGGCCAAAGGTGGGCTATCCCCCACTGGTGACCCCCTTCTCGCAGTACACGAAGAACATCGCGCTGATGAACCTCCTCACGATGGAGCAGGGCAAGGGCCGCTATGTGATGATGGACGATGCCATTTGGGGTATGATCCTCGGCAAGAGCGGAAAGGTGCCTGGCACAATTGCTCCCGAACTCATCGAACTGGCCCAGAAGCAGAAGCGCGAGTTTACCGATGCCGACCCGCACACCCTTATTCCCAATGCGCTCGATGGCTTCCGCAAGGAGATGGATGAGAACGGCTGGGACTACGGACAGGACGATGAGGAACTCTTCGAGCTGGCCATGCATCCGGAGCAGTATCGTCCCTTTAAGAGCGGACAGGCCAAGAAACAGCTCCTGGCCGACATCCAGAAGGCCAAGGATGCCAAGCTCGGAGGAGGCAAGAAGATCTCGCAGGAGGAGATTGACGCCCTGAAGCATGCCAAGGCCGATGCCGTCAAGGTGCCCTTGGCCGGACAGTTGCTCTGGGGCTTCGGTGGCGAGGGCGTGATGGCCCCGTGTGTCGAGCCGTTCATCGGACAGCAGTATAAGGAGGGCGACACCTTCTGCTACCTGCAGACCAAGTGGGGAGAGATAGTGGCCATTCCTGCTGCCCTTGGCGGCAAGCTGGTGGACATCAGCGTGAAGCCAGGCCAGAACGTTCGGCAGAATGACACGATTGCTTGGATAGAGCGCGGATGATTTAGTGGTCAAGGAAAAGTGGATTACCAGAAAATCATTGAGAAGTATTATCCTGAGAATGACGCTCTCCGCAGGATTCTCGTCACCCATAGCCGGCAAGTGGCCGACCGCTCGCTCAAGATAGCCAGCAAGCATCCGGAGCTGCGGCTCGACAGGGAGTTTCTCTTGGAGGCAGCCATGCTCCACGACATCGGCATCCTGAAGTGCAACGCCCCCGCCATACAGTGTTTTGGCACCGAACCCTACATCTGTCACGGCTATTTTGGGGGACAGATGCTGCGCCAGGAAGGATGGACACGCCATGCGCTCGTTTGTGAGAGACACACCGGGACGGGTCTCTCGCCCCAGCAGATAGAGCACCAGCACCTGCCACTGCCACTCAACAGGAAATACGAGCCGGAGGCCCTTGAGGAACAAGTCATCTGCTATGCCGACAAGTTTTATTCCAAGTCGGATCTCTCACTGGAGCGGACGGTGGTGGATGCAGCACGCAGCCTGGAGAAATTCGGCCAGGAAGGCGTGAATCGCTTCCTCGGATGGGCCAAGATGTTTGAATGAAAGCAAAAAAATTGGGAGTTAAGCGTTAAGAATTAAGAAAAAATGTGAGATTGTGGCATTTTTCCTAACTCTTAACTCTTAACTCTTAATTAAAAGTATTACCTTTGCAGGCGTGAAACAGAAATCGGTCATACTATCGATACTCTGCACCTTCATCCTGATGATGGCGTGTACACCCTCTTCTCTGCGTCGGGGCAAGGCTCCTGAGGCAGAACAGGCGGGGGCTGTCGTTTCGCTGCCTCAGGTCAAGACTCCCGACATTGCTCCCGACTCCGTGACGTTGCCCGCACTCATCGACAGCATTGCCAATGCCAATAATGTCCAGCCATCCGACACTTCCGTAAGTGCCGTCCCGGCTGTAGGAGCGGCGCAGGCTGCAGAGGTGGCTCAGGCAACGGATGAAGCCCCCCTCGACACGGTTATCCCCAAGGGGGCGCAGTCGGCCATCAAACTGAAGCGCGACACCACCCAGATGGACTCCATCGAGCTCGCCATCTACAAGCACAACAAGGCTGTGGACGACTCCCTCCATCAGGACAGCGTCAACCGCAGGCGGAAGAACGGTATCGACTCCCCCGTGGAATATTCGGCCAACGACTCGCTGACCTACGATGCCCTCAGTGCTACTGCCCACCTCTTTGGCGACTCCAAGGTGAAATACCAGAACATGGACCTGGCGAGCGAGAAGATCTTCATGAGCCTCGACAGCAACCTCGTACATGCCACGGGAAAGATGGACACCACCAAGCACGAGCTAGTGGGAACGCCCGTCTTCAAAATGGGAAATGATGAATACCAGAGCGACTCGATGTCCTTCAACTTCAAGTCAAAGAAAGGACTCATCAAGGATGTCTATACCCAGCAGGAAGACGGATTCCTCACCAGTGAGCTCTCCAAGCGCGGCGCAGAGGGCGAGATGTTCCTCCAGCGCGGCAGGTACACCACCTGCGACGATCCACATCCCGATTTCTACATCGCCATGTCGAGGGCCAAAGTGCGTCCAGGTAAGGATGTCGTGTTCGGACCGGCCTATCTCGTGGTGGCCGATGTGCCACTGCCATTGGCTATCCCCTACGGATTCTTCCCCTTCACCAAGAGCTACTCCAGCGGACTCATCATGCCTACCTATGGCGATGAGACCGAGCGAGGATTCTATCTCCGCGATGGCGGCTACTACTTTGCCATCAACGACAAGTTCGACCTCAAGCTCCTCGGCGAGATCTATACCAAGGGCTCGTGGGGACTCTCTGCTGCCGTCAACTACAAGAAGCGCTACCGCTACAGCGGTTCCTTCTTCGCCAGTTTCCAGAACACCGTCAATGGTGAGAAGAACACGAAGGACTACCTCAAGACCACCAGCTTCAAGATACAGTGGAGCCACCGACAGGACCAGAAGGCCAATCCATTCTCGAACTTCTCGGCGCAGGTGAACTTTGCATCGACCAGCTATGAGCGCAACAACCTCACCTCGATGTACAACCCGCAGAACCTGACGCAGTCGCAGCGCACCTCCTCCGTGTCCTACAGCACCAACTTCTCCAGCATCGGCATGTCGCTCTCCTCACAGATGAACCTCAACCAGAACATGCGCGACTCCACCATCGAGCTGTCCTTCCCAGGACTCTCTATCAATGTGGCCAACTTCTATCCCTTCAAGCGGAAGAAGGCCGTGGGAGAGGAACGCTGGTACGAGAAGATCTCCGTAAGATACACCGGTACGCTCAGAAACGAGGTGAAGGCCAAGGAGAACCAGCTCCTCCACACCAGCTTCAAGCGCGACTGGAAAACCTACATGCAGCACTCCATCCCCATCCAGGCCAGCTTCACGCTGTTCAACTACCTGACCGTCACCCCCAACTTCACCCTCACCGACTACACCTCCTTCCTCAAGCAGGAGAAGTCGTGGGACGAGGAGAAACAGAAGGAAGTGACCGACACCATCAGCGGCTTCTATAATATCTATTCCTGGAACGTGAGCGTCTCGGCATCCACCAAGCTCTATGGCTTCTGGATTCCCAATCGCAAGATATTCGGCAACAAGATCGACCGCATCCGCCACGTCATCACTCCGACGGTGTCGTTCAGCTACCATCCAGACTTCAGTGCTAGCCGCTATGGCTACTATAAGACCTACCAGAAGACCGATGCTGATGGCAATGTGTCGCTCGTGGAATATTCACCCTACAACATCAGCGGCGTCTCGGCTCCAGGAAAGGGCATAGCGGGACAGCTTAACTTTGATGTCAGCAACAATATTGAGATGAAGGTGCGCGACTCCAACGACTCCCTTAGGAAAGTCTCGATTATCGACGAACTCGGAGCCAGCATGTCCTATAACTTTGCAACTGACATCCGTCCGCTCAGCGACCTCGAGACGCGACTGCGCCTGAAGCTGAGCAAGAGCTATACGCTCAACCTCACCGCCCGTTTCGCCTCCTACGTCTATGAGGCCGACAGCGTTGGGGCCACGCCGCGCATCAGTGAGCACACCACCTACTGGCAGAAAGGAAAATGGGGTCGCTTCCAGGGCATCTCGCAGAACCTCTCCTATACCCTCGACAACAAGAAAATGATCGACTTCTTCAAGTGGCTCCGAGGCGAGAAGTTGGAAAAGGATAAAAACAAGAACAAAGGCAGGGGCAACGATGAGGAGGACTGGGAGAACGGCCTGGAGTCAAACATCGACAGAGATATGGAGGAGGGCAAGCACGGTGCCTCAAGAGAAACCTCGAAGGCCGAGACCGACGAGGACGGCTACATGACGTTCAAGATGCCTTGGTCGCTCAGTATCGGCTACGGCATCACAATGAGTGAGGGCAACACCGACTTCAACTACGACAAGATGCGCTATCCCTACAAGTTCACCCAGAACCTCAATCTCAGCGGCAACGTGCGTATTGCCGATGGGTGGAACATCAACTTCTCCAGCGGCTATGACTTCGAGAACAAGTCGATCTCGATGACTACGGCCTCATTGTCGCGCGACCTCCACTGCTTCAACATGTCGTGCCAGGTGGTGCTGGCTCCCCACACGAGCTACAACTTCACCTTCCGCTGTAATGCCTCGACACTTGCCGATGCCTTGAAGTACGACAAGCGCAGCAGCTACTCCAATGCCGTGCAGTGGTATTGATTTCTGCTTTGCGTGAAAAAGTGCCTAACCCTACCATTTTTGGTGTAAGTGATTCATTTTTTCGGAGTGATGATGTGGTAAAACATGCCCTAACATCCTTGTCCCGTTAACTCCTACACGATGTTACGGCTCATTTTGTCGCCCAAAGATTTGGAGGAATGAAAAGAAAATCGTAACTTTGCAGCCGTGTTAATCTTAAACTCTGATGATTATGGAACATAAGAATGAAAAGAAAGAAGCGAAGGCAATGGAAGTAGCAAACCCGATCTATGATGCAGTATTCAAGTACCTGATGGAGGATGACCGCGTGGCCCGCACGATTCTCGGGGCCCTGCTGAAGAAGGCGGTGACGAGTGTTGAGATGCGTCTCCATGAGTACAGCAACACTAAGAAGGAGCCGGTGTCGATGTTCCGCATCGACTTTGCCGCAAATGTGCGGCAGACTGACGGCACGGAGCGGCTCACGCTGATAGAGCTGCAGAAGTCGTGGGTGCCGAGCGAGGTGCTGCGCTTCCGCCAGTATTTAGGCGTGCAATATGAGAGCGAGCGCAATATGTCAGCCGAGGGCTACGGCCTGCCGATGGTGGCGGTTTACATGCTGGGCCACAAGGTGGGCGACATCGATGAACCGGTGATCTACGTCCACAACGAGCCGCGTGACTACGACGGCAATCTTGTGACGAAGGGCCTGCCCGACCCGTTTGTGAGCAGCCTGACCCATGAGAGCATCATCGTGCAGATCCCCCGCCTGCGTGGCAAAATCAACAATCGCCTGGACGAGATTCTCTCCATATTCGACCAGTCGCAGACGAATGCCGACACCAACGAGCATACCATCTTCATCGATGAGGACCGCTATGCGGAGGAGGATGCCGAGATGCAGCGCATCCTGCGCCGCCTGCTGATGGCCGCCGTGAGCAGCGACATCCGTCAGGACATGAACGTTGAGGACGAGTACTACTCCTATCTGGAGCAGAAGGAGACGGAGGTGATGATGAAAGACCGGATTATCGCCCAGCAGGATGCCCAGCTCTCGCAGCAGAATGTGCAACTCTCGCAGCAGAAAGAGCAGCTCTCGCAGAAGGATGCCCAGCTCTCACGGCAGGAAACCCAGCTCAGGGCATCCATCAAGATGCTGCTTGATGCCGGACTGTCTCCTGCGAAGGTGGCAGAGAACCTTGGCATAGATTTGACTGATATTTCAACTGTATGACGAGCCGATTCAATTATCGTTAGAACCGATTCAATCGATGATTCGAGCTGATTCAAGGTTTTATAAGGCACTATGTGCTAAAAAGCCGTATCTGTAACAAAAAAACGGAAAAACATTTGTTGCTCTCAAAAATAATCCTTATCTTTGTAGCCGACAAAGCCAGCCTGTATAGGGCGGGGCTGTCGAAGACATCGAGGAACAGAGGCCGGGGAAACCATTTGTAAGGCCGGCTTCGGGAAAGGCGTTTACTAGACGTTACTATTCTGTGTATTCAAACTTCGCAAACTTGAATTCACTCACAGAGGTAATGCAACGGAACGTCTGCGTGGGGAGATTATATCCCAACTGTAGCTATATATGATATTTAAGGTATATAGCTTATGGTTGTATATATAATCACTTGGCGTGGGATGGCTGCGTTGCTTATCCTTGAAGAGGGGCAATGCGAAGGTCTGAATACAGGGATGGGCGAGAAGTTAAGAACTCCCATGCCTTTTTTTGTTTCCATCTACTAGTTATTAATGCCGAATTTGGGAGGAATAGGCCACTAAAACTATTCTAAAATGAAGAAGTGACAGCCCGTGGCATGCAGACTATGTAATCACCTATTCAAAGGATGCAGACTTTTCCACATCTTATGCCGTAAAAGTATCTGTCTATATGAGAGAATTAATCGGTGGCGATGCTGATTATGATTTTTCATTAAATGAAGGTGTAAATACACAGAAATTGTATGATAAAATGAAGGAGAGGATTCCTGAATACAATATTTACTGCATCGTTGGTTCTTGCAAGTGAATAGTAAAAAGAGATAAGGAGGTAGTGCACATAAAGGGTATCTTATCCTTTGTGTGCCTACTGCTACAAATGCAACAGATACAATCCTGAGTATATCCATCCTCTACATATTTTTTTCCCTATTTAGCCTCCCTGATTTTCAGAAATAATTTGTATCTTTGTGTCAAGGAAGATTGGAATGTTGTTAACCAGTTGGTTGTCAGATACTTGCTGCTGAGAGTCCTTGATACAAACTCGTGCTACAAATCTGATACAGTTTTTCTGTAGCTCCATTTTTGTAGCAGTCGGTCGCCTTTTTTTTACACTATGTGACTTTACTCTAAGTAAACTCCGACTTTACTCTATCTAAAGTCCCAGTTTACTCTGACTAAAGTCAATTCAAAATAATAGGGACAAGTCAGCCGATTCAAAACGGAGAATGAGTTGGCTGAAAAGGGAGATTGGCTCGGATTAAAATGGATGCGGCCTTGGGGCAGATGGTTGGACGGCCCAAGGCAGACGAATAGATGGCCCAGGGCATCCAATCGTCTGCCTCAGGCCGTCTTAAAACGAAAAATTGACTGGTTTGGGGACCTAATAAGCCTTGCTCCTTATGGCTCTACGGGCTCATAGATGATGGAGTGGCCCAGCCGGCGCTGCTTCAGTCGCGGACTGTCGCCATGACACCACGAGTTGAGCTGGCGGGTGGCGGCATATTTCGACAGTCCGCTGTATAGCATGAAACTGCTGATTGTGGTGTAGCCTTTCTCCGCAGCGAGGCTTTTTTGCAAGGCTTGTTCCATGTGCTCGTCGTTAGCCCTTAATACGGTGGAGTCGGCCTTGTGTACATAGCGGAACCCTTCACTCTTGACTTTAAGTTTCACCCTTCTGGTGAATTCGGCTGAAGGCCGGAACTCAATGCCTCTGAATTCCACATCATCATGGCGGACTTCACGGGGATTGCTGACTTTGCGCTTCATGCCCAGTTTGAGGGAGAAAACGCCTAAAGGTGTCTGCACCCGGTAGCCCTCGCTAAGCCAGCAGGCACACTCGTCCATAAAGGCATCGAACGAGCGCTGGAGCTCGCCGGTCTTGATGGCGTTGGTGACACTCATCCATTTTTCCAATTAGTCAAAGTCCTTCGTATGGTTGCTCAATGGCGCTGCATAGAGCATCACATTCCCGTACTCGTCCTTGCTTGGCGAGCGATGTACTTCAAAAGGCAATCCGTCTGTCCTGCGTGGCATGTCAAATCGTATTGGTTGTCATGTGCAAAGATACAACAATAAAAAGCTTTTTGCAAGTGTTTTGCCAAAAATCTTGCTTCTCCAACTGGATTTTTTTGTCATTTCCCTTTGCTGTTCCCCCAAAAATACTGCTTATCTTTGCAACTTAACGTAAATATCTCCTCCTTCTTTCTCATCAACCATGAAAGAGAAATGAGAATGATATGAAAAAGTCCTAATGCATGGTGCAAAAAAAACTGAGAAACATTTGGCGTGTAAGGAATTAATTCGTACCTTTGCAGCGACAAAGTTTAATTCTTAAATTCTATGTATTATGCAAAGACAAGAAGTAAAAAAGAGAGGAGAAGTTAGCGGCATATTTTAAGCCTGCCCTAAGCAGGTGCGGGTGAGGAATTCCAGGTCATCCTCCTCGCCGACTATCCAGATGATGTCACCCTCTTGGAACTTGCGTGTTGGCTTGTAGGGCGAAAGGCTTTCCTTGCCCTCCTCCAGACCTACCACCATGCAGTTGTAGAGGTCGCGGATGCGGCTCTCTATCAGGTCCTTTCCGATGAAGGGACTCTCGCTGCCGATAATCAGCTGCCGCAGCTTCATCTCGCGCTTCTCCAGCTCGGCGTCCTGTCCGAGGACTTCCTTCTCAATGGCTTCGCGCAGGGCAGAGAACTGCTCGTCGCTGCCAATCACCTGTAGCACATCGCCAGGGAAGATAATCGAGTCGCCATCGGGGATGTTCAGCCGGTGCCCCCCACGCAGGATGCTGCTCACGTGGATGCCGTATTTCTGTCCCAGGTTGAGTTGCTTGAGCGTCTGTCCCATCCACTGTGAGTTGCCAGGCACTTCGAATTCCGCGATGTGGATGTCGCGGTCGAGCAGCTTGCCCTCGTAGAGTGGGCGCTTCTTGCCCATCACCTGCGCCTCGATGTCGCGGCTGCGCAGATTAAGGATGAAGAGGCGTTCCAGCTTGATGCTCCGCTGCTTGATGGTGCGCGAGAGGATGATGCACACCAGGACCACGATGCCGATGGTGATCATCAGGGCATTGGTGAAGCGGCTCAGGAAGTTGCAGATATAGAAGATGAACGATACGGCTATCATGGCCCTTACAAGCACGGTGAAGAGCAGGGGCAGGCGGTTGCGGTTGCTCTCTGTCCAGAGGGCCTGCCACTCCTGGCTGTGGTTCTTCTTCATGACCATGGCCCGCAGGAATGGGGCGATGATAATCACCGTCAGAATGCCCGTGATGGCGTTGGCATACCAGTGGAGGTCCCATCCCGGCAGCAGCTGTCGGGTGAAGGGGAGTACGAAGGTGAACATCACGGCGATGGTGGCAGAGGTCAGGATGGAGTAGACCACCGTATTGAGGGTCATCTCGGCGAGCAGTTTCTTCCACAGGCTGTTCTGCTGGGTGTCGGGATGACTCATGGTGAGGTGGTTGAGCGAGGTGATGAGCTTGTTGGGCAGATGGCGCTCCAGGTTGTTGTAAGCCGGTGTGGCGAGCCGTATCATGTAAGGTGTGAGAAATGTGGTAATAACGGATACGGCCACCACAACCGGGTAGAGGAAGTCGCCGATGACGCCGAGCGAGAGTCCCAGCGAGGCGATGATGAAGGAGAACTCGCCAATCTGCGCCATGGAGAATCCGCAGCGCATGGCCGACTTGAGCGACTCGCCTCCCAGCATGAAGGCAAAGGTGCCGAAGACGGCCTGGCCTACGAGAATGGTCATCACGAGGGCGAAGATGGGGAAGGCATAGTCGATGAGGATCTTAGGGTCGACAAGCATGCCCACCGACACGAAGAAGATGGCTCCGAAGAGGTTCTTCACGGGTTCCACGATCTTGATGATCTTCTCGGCCTCGATAGTCTCGGCCAGGATGCTGCCCATGATGAAGGCACCGAAGGCGGAGGAGAATCCCACCTTGGTGGAGAAGACGGCCATGGCACAGCAGAGGCCCAGGGAGACGATGAGGAGCACCTCGCTATTGATAAGCTTGCGCACAGAGCGCAGGAACAGCGGGATGGCAAAGATGCCCACCACCAGCCATAGCACGAGGAAGAATACGATGCGCCAGATGCTGCCCAGCATCTGACCGCCGCCCAGATGCTGTCCGCTGGCAATGGCACTGAGCAGCACCATCATCACAATGGCGAGAATGTCCTCAAGGATGAGTACCGACATGACCAGTCCGGCAAACTGCTGCTGCCGGAGTCCCAAGTCATCGAAGGCTTTATAGATAATAGTGGTCGACGACATGGCCAGCATGCCGCCGAGGAAGATGCAGTCCATCTTGTCCCACCCGAAGAGATAGCCCACGATGACACCCAGCATCGACATGCAGAAGATGATGGTGCAGGTGGAGATGATGGGCGAGGCTCCCATCTTCAGGATTTTCTTGAAAGAGAAGTCGAGACCGAGGGAGAACAGGAGAAACATCACGCCGAGGTCTGACCACAGGTGGATGTTGGCTGAGTCGACCACGGATGCTGTGTAGGGCATGTGGGGACTCACCAGAAATCCGGCTACGACATAGCCCAGTACCAGTGGCTGCTTGAGCTTCTTGAATACCAGCGTGACGATGCCTGCTACGCTAAGAATCAGGGCCAGGTCGTTGACCAGTGCGGGAATCTCTTCCATGGCTTTTCGTGGGGGATTAGTCGTTAAAGTCGGCCACCAGCGAGCATATCTTGACAATCACCTGCATCGCCTTCTCCATCGACTGGATGCTGACGAACTCGTAGGGGCCGTGGAAATTGACCCCACCGGCAAAGATGTTGGGACAGGGGAGACCCTTGAAGGACAGCTGTGCCCCGTCGGTTCCGCCACGGATGGGCTTCACCTTGGGCGCCACCTCACAGGCCTGCATGGCATGGAGCACCAGGTCGATGACGTGCATCTGAGGGTCGATCTTCTCCTTCATATTGTAGTACTGGTCCTTGAGGTCGCAGCTCACAGTGCCTTCGCCGTACTTTTCGTTCATCAGTCCGGCACAGCGCTGCATCAGCCGTTTGCGATCTTCAAACTTGTCTCTGTCGTGGTCGCGGATGATATAGCTGAGCCGTGCCTCCTCGATGTTCGACTGGATGCCCAGCAGGTGGTAGAATCCCTGATAGCCTTCCGTTGTCTCCGGGCGCTCATGCTCTGGGAGCATCGTTGCAAATTCTGCTGCGAGCGCACTGGCGTTGACCATCTTGCCCTTGGCATAGCCGGGGTGTACGCTGACACCTTTTATATATATCTTGGCACTGGCAGCATTGAAGTTCTCAAACTCCAGCTCGCCGATGTCGCCACCGTCCATCGTGTAGGCCCAGTCGCATCCAAACTGCTCCACGTCGAAATGGTGGGCGCCCATGCCTATCTCCTCGTCGGGATTGAAGGCGATGCGTATCTTGCCGTGGCGTATCTCGCGGTGGTCGCGCAGGTAGCACATGGCCTGTACAATCTCCGCGATACCGGCCTTGTCGTCGGCACCGAGAAGGGTGTGCCCGTCGGTGACGATGAGATCCTCTCCCACATGGTGGAGCAGTTCGGGGAATTTCTGGGGCGAGCTGACGATGCCCTCTGAGAGCAGGATCTCGCCGCCGTTGTAGTGGCTCACTATCTGGGGGTTGACATTCGCTCCGCTACAGTCTGGGCTGGTGTCGTAGTGGGCGATAAAGCCGATGGTAGGCACCTCCTCCCGGATATTTGACGGAAGGGTGGCATAGATATAGCCTTTTTCGTCGAGTTCCACTTCAGTGAGTCCTTCGCTCTCAAGTTCTTTCTTAAGATAGGCTGCGAAAATGAGTTGTTTTGACGTGCTTGGCACGCTATCGCTGTCTTCTGCCGACTGCGTGTCAAACTTGGTGTAGTTTAGAAATCGTTCGGTAATATCCATAATAGTGACCCCGTTGGGATTCAAACCCAAGACCTTCAGAACCGGAATCTGACGCTCTATTCAGCTAAGCTACGGGGCCTGGTCATTTTTTTTCGGGTGCAAAGTTACGATAATAAATTGAAAATCGGGAATCGTGAATCGAGAATTATGATTTCTTAACGGATGAGGCGTGGTGCAAAATGTTAGCAGAAATCAAGAATTTGTGTCACTTTGCAGAAAAAATTCGCTTTTTGCTTGCAAATATGCAATAAAAGTGATATCTTTGCACGCAAAATTAACAAAACGTGAAAGTATGAGTAGAATTATCAAACCCCTGAATTATGAGCCGCTGCTTGACACCAAGCAGACAGAGCAGGGCATCAAGCTGATCAAGGAGTTCTTCCAGCAGAACCTTTCGACGGAATTGAGGCTGCGCCGTGTCACGGCGCCGCTCTTTGTGCTGAAAGGACTGGGTATCAACGATGACCTCAACGGGGTGGAGCGTGCCGTCACCTTTCCTATCAAGGATCTGGGCGATGCGCAGGCTGAGGTAGTGCATTCTCTGGCCAAATGGAAGCGGCTGAGCCTCGCAGAATACAAGATAGAGCCTGGCTATGGCATCTATACCGACATGAATGCCATCCGTGCCGATGAGGAGCTGGACAATCTGCACTCGCTCTATGTTGACCAGTGGGACTGGGAGGCCGTGATCCGTCGTGAGGACCGCACGCTGGCGTTTCTGAAGAATGTGGTGGAGCGTATCTATGCCGCCATCCGCCGCACGGAGTATCTAACGTGTGAAACCTATCCGCAGCTGAAGGCTTTCCTGCCGGAGCAAATCCACTTCATCCATGCCGAGGAACTGCTGCAGATGTATCCCGACAAGACACCCAAGGAGCGTGAGGATGCCATCTGTGAGGCCTACGGGGCAGTATTTATTATCGGGATAGGCGGCAAGCTGTCGAATGGCGAGAAGCATGATGGGCGTGCCCCCGACTATGACGACTGGTCGACCGTGGCTGAGAACGGCCTTCAGGGACTCAATGGCGACATCCTCATCTGGTATCCGGTGCTGGGTCGTTCGTTCGAGCTGAGTTCGATGGGCATCCGTGTTGACAAGGAGAGCCTGTTGCGCCAGTTGAAGCTAGAGGGCAAGGAGGAGCGTGAGCAGCTCTACTTCCACCAGCAGCTTCTCAATGGCAGGCTGCCGCTAAGCATTGGCGGCGGTATCGGGCAGAGCCGTCTCTGCATGGTATTGCTTCAGAAGGGGCACATAGGCGAGATACAGGCCAGCATCTGGCCCGACGACATGCGTCGGGAATGCCGTGCCCTTGGCATGACACTTATATAAGTGTACTTCAAGCAAGCGTTAAGTCGAACACCTGCCGTAGCTTTTCTACGGCAGGATTTTTTTCTCTCATTTCCTCAAACTGCTCCCGTCGGGTGAGGATTTTCATCTGGACAGGATTGTCGTTGAGTATGATGTCGAGTGTGATCTGGCTGTTGTGCAGAAACACCTGTAGGGTCTTGACAATCTTTCTGGCTATGGCTTCCATGTCTTGCTTGGCCAGAGCATTGTCTACACTGACTTCCAAGCGTGTTCCCTCCTTGATGATGGGTGTCATGTTCTTCATCCTGCTGGCAATGCTGATGTATTGCTGCGGCATGCGGTTGCACATGGAAAGCCACTGCAACTCAAGATCTTCCTGGGTGAAAGGCTGGTTTTCCTCTTGGCGCGTACCAGTGTCGGCAGGCGAGCCGGGTATGATGTTCATCTTCGAAGGCTTGGTGGCATTGCGCAAGTTGTTCCAGCTGAATCCGAGACCCTTGAGCGAGGGGGCAGTCTGAGGCTTGCCACTTGTTGAGGCGGGTGCCTGCGTGGCGGGTGTCCTGTTGACAGCGGCGCTGGCAGTTGGTGGGGTGGGGGAGGATACAGCCGTCTTGGCAGCGGCTACCTGCGGGGCCGCTTTCTGAGGCTGAGACTGCTGTATCAGGTTCTTAAACAGGGATTTCAATCGCTTGGGGCGACGCCCCGCACCGGCAGCATCGTCGGGCTGGGTGATTTGGGCAATTTCGATGAGGGTCAGCTCCACAAGCAGCCGCTTGTTGCTCGACTGTCGGTAGTTGATGTCGCACTGGTTCATCAGCCGCAGAGCCTGATAGAGGAAGCGCGTGTCGGCTTTCTTGGCCTGTTCCTGATAACGCTGCCTTTGCTGGTCGCTGACTTCCAGCAGCGAGAGCGTCTGTGGGTCCTTGGCCATCAGCACGTTGCGCACGTGCTTTGCCAGGCCCTGTATGAGCAGTCCGCCGTCAAAGCCCTTGTTGATGACATTGTTGAGCAGCACCATGATGTCGCTCACCTTATTATTAATAGAGAGGTCTATCAGCTGGAAATAGTTCTCGGCATCGAGCACGTTGAGGTCTTCTATAACTTTCTGGTAGGTGATGTTGCCCTGGCAGAAGGATGCGGCCTGGTCGAAGATGGAGAGTGCGTCTCGCA
>Ga0326511_10001626_pt1 | contig 18534 bp, 29 predicted proteins | sample 0_2496_0518_D_FD_203701 | JGI IMG/M metagenome (GOLD analysis project Ga0326511, IMG submission 203701) | Bovine rumen microbial communities from UC Davis, California, United States - 0_2496_0518 | ecosystem: Host-associated > Mammals > Digestive system > Stomach > Rumen | place: USA... | reverse complement strand
TCCCTATCAACTTATTTTGCAGAATCATACATAGATAACAAAAAAACATGTGGTTCTCCGGCGTATCCGCATGACGGCACCACCTTTTTAGGTGGCTAAAAGCCGTGAACTACCCACAGGCTAAAGACCTGTGGGCTTCCGGCTTCGCAGGCGGCTGCTCTTGTTGTCCAAGAGTCTTGCGCCACCTCCACCGGTGTAATCGGCAGTCCCTGCCGATATATTTTTTTTGCCCTCGTTAAGAATGTTCACGGCAGCGTTGATGTCCCTGTCGTGGATGGTTCCGCAATGAGGACATTCCCATGTCCTGACGTTCAAGTTTTTAGTGGACTGATTGATGTATCCACACTTGTTGCACGTCTGGGACGATGGGAAATATCTGTTAATCTTAACCAACTTTTTATCCTCCCTGTCGCACTTGTACTGTAGGTACGTGACGAAAGTTCCCCAACTTGCATCTGAAATTGATTTCGCAAGCCTATGGTTCTTCATCATGCCTTTGACATTCAGGTCTTCACAGCAAATGACATCGTACTTGCGTACTAAGTCAGTTGACACCTTATGAAGCATGTCGTTGCGGGAGTTGGATATTTTTTTATGTATTCTGGAAACCTTCCTTCTTTGGTTTTCGTAAGAACGGCTTCCCTTTTGTTTCCTTGAAAGGTGCTTCTGAGCTTTCTTCAGACGCCTTTCATATTTTTTCAAGTACCTGTGGTTCTTGTACCTGTATCCGTCGGAAGTGACTACAAAGTCCTTCAGGCCAAGGTCTATCCCCACAGACTTGTTCGTTTTCTCGGCAGGCTCATATTCCTGCTCTGTCAGTATGGACACAAAATACTTGCCATCAAAATCCTTGGACACCGTCATGGAATTGACCTTACCGACTATTTCACGGCTTGTCTTTATCTTTATCGGAGTCTTGAACTTCGGCAACGTAATTGCTCCTCCTACGACGGAACAATGCTGAGGCACTGTAAATGAATTACGTCCTCTTTTAGACTTGAACCTGGGGAATCTCGCATTCCCCCTGAAAAAATTAAGATATGCCTTTTCTATATTGCGCAAGGAGAATTGGATGGACTGACTGTTGACTTCCTTAAGCCACGAATACCTTCCGTCCTTTTTCAGGATTGTCAGCTTCTTCTCCTGTGTATAAAAGTTGTCGGATTTACCTGTAAGACGATATTGCTCCTTGCGTTCATTCAAGAAGTAGTTATATACAAAACGAGTACAACCGAAATGTTTGTCCAACAGTTCCTTTTGAGGGCCTGTTGGATACATTCTGCATTTATATGTCTTGTATATGGTCTTCATGCTCATGCTGTTATTGACTTTGCAAAATTAATTATTTTTTATAAATTCGCAAAATAAAATCTAACTTTTTTTATCATGCGCAATTATTTTTCTAAAAACAGGCATAAGGGGTACCTGAAATGCCATTTGATATTTGTGTGTAAATATCGTAAAAAGATATTGCATGGTCCATTGGGAGATTCCGTCAAGAAGTCCATGTCTGACATAGCGGACAAAAGTGACTTTTCTATTGAAATGATGGAAACTGACAAAGACCATGTGCATCTGCTCGTTCAATACCCTCCTACATTAAGCGTATCCTCGATAGTGAGGAGGCTGAAACAGGAGAGCGCATGGAATGTATGGTTGTCACACCCCGATGCGCTTCGAAAAACGTATTGGAAAGAGCACACATTGTGGACTGATGGCTATTTTGCATGCTCTACTGGCGATGTAAGTTCTGACATTATCAGAGACTATATTGCTAATCAGGGATGATGCTCATTCTGTCGCAACGCATGCGATTCAACCCATGGGCTAAAGACCCATGGGATTTCTCGCATGTAATGTTAAAAAACGAAATTATGAAAGCAACAAAAACTTTTACTTCGTTCAAGGATTTGTTCGCCGCAATGCCCAGAACAGGCGGCTAAACTCGCCGAAGGCGAACGCAGGGCTAAAGAGAATGAAGCCCGTCAAAAGGCCGCAGCAACAGCCAAAAAACAGGCCGCCGAAACATACAGACGGCTCGCCGAAGGAGCAGCGTGCCTATGGCGCATCTCTCGTCGGTATAAATATACAAAATACGAGGAGTACGCTAAAATAATCAACGAAGTGCATCCTCCAAAGGAGAAATATGCATTGCAGGCCCTCAAAGACATGAGTGCAATGGGCTTCTCCGATTTTTCGGAGGAGTCATTGAAGTCACAGATGCACTATTATCTGGACTCCATGTCCGACGTTTGATTTAAAAATCAATTTCATTTTTAAAAAAAGAGAGAGCAACTAAAATAGTTATCTCTCTTTTTTTGCCTAAAAAGGCAAATCATCATCCAAAACGCGAGGCTCGCATGGTGGCTGAGGTTTGGAGATATAATAAGGCCTCGGAGACGGCAAATTCCTTTTCGCCCATTCTCGGAACCACCTGCCTTTCGAAACCCAATATGGTGGGGACCAAACGCGCCTACGGTATTCCTTTGGGCTGTCCAAATAACTGGCGACATCGGCATTGCATCCGTCGAAAGACAGCTTCACCCTCTCCAAAACCTTACGCTTGGACCGGGTGCGGCCTATATAATCATCATAGATGTTATATAACGGGGAGTTGTCCTCCTCCGCTAATAGCGTTCCGCAGTATGCACAACTATAGCGTGTGTACACCTCCGGGTATATGCCCCTTTCACTGTACTCCTCCACTTTTTCGCAGCCACATATCGGGCATGCTTGGCGCCGCAATCGGCGCTGAAATTCTTTGTTTGTCATATTAGTTTTGTTTTGGGGGCAAAAATATAATTTATCAGCATAAAAATAATACAATATATGTTAATTTAAGCAAAAAGGAACGGCGCAATGCCGTTCCTTTTTTTTAGTATAAATGAATTCGTGATTATTTAATTGTCGATACTTTCTCTTGCTTATTCCAATAAGGAGCATTTACATGCCCCTCTTCGACGATGGCGTATTGTTCGCCATCGTAATAACAGTTGTGTTCCTTGATTGCATTTGCCGCTTTTTCAAGCCACGGCATTCCTGGAGCATACACATCAATATTGATGGTTGTATACTCTTCGTCTTCGCATCGTTTGATGCGAAGGAAGTCTTCGCATACGATACAAACACCTTCTTCAAATATCAGTTCAAAGCCGGCATTGCCGTCGTAATCACACCCCGACGACATTTTGATGTATCGGCCCATATTTACGAAATGGGCGATGACATCAATAGATGATTTTGTTTCTTCCATTTTTATTTATTTTTAAAATGAATTGGCCTTACACGTCATATTCTACGTCTGGGATGGGCTCCCAGTCGTCATAATCGAGGTTGGCATCTTCTGCCATAAAACGCCTTTTTTCGTTGGGCTCTTTTACCTCGGCAATCCAACCTCCCCTGCATATTACCTCAGCGGAATCGCACCCGTTAAACGTAATGCACTGAGCCCAGAGAATGAGCCCATTGGTGGTTCGTCGTATTGGGAACACCTCGAAGGGTATTCCCGACTCAATGCGCCGAGTCATTACAGATGTTGCTTCCGAGTCAAGTTTTACTACCTTGGCGACGAAGCCATCTTCGCCGCCGTTGACTTCCATGAGGAAGTCGTAGTTCTTTCCGTTATGGAGGCAAAACGACTTGGCTGTCGCCAATATGTCTTGTCTTGTAATTTTCATTTTTTTTGTTTTGTAAAATGAATTTGAGGTAGCAGCCACTACAATATTATAAATATTATAGTGGCAACAATAGCGGCCACGACAAGTATTATCACTAATACTACCACCCACATTGGGGTAGTTCCCGTGGCCAGAACGACTTCCCCGTTCTTAACTGTAATGGTGGTAATTTGGTAATAATCATTGATTACTACACTCTCAGCCAACGGCAGTGTGAATGAAGAGCCGTTCTTATAGACTACCGCAAAATGGTCGTCTATCGAGATGCTCTCGATGCAACCGCCTTCGTATGCCTGTCCTACGACCAAGGTGGTGTCAGGCGTGGTTGCTTTTGCGCACATGGCGCACAATGCGCATATGAGCGCAATGATGATTTTTCTCATGGTTATTTGTTTTAAAATGAAGTGTTGCCCACACCTGTCATCTCATATAGGCGTGACCCACGGATATTATTTTCCTCCATGAGTCAATAATATCCTTAGCCTTGGATACCAAGTTGTCCAAGGTGCATTTCTCGTCTATGACGATTACGATGTGGCTGCCATCGTCGTCGCCTACGCGATAATCGTCTTCTACGCAACAATTGTGCACGTCCCTAAAATAGAACTCTAAAGAGGGGAGGTGAAAGCCATAGACTTCGCAAAAGTAGAGGTCAAAAATGCTCATATCGGCGCCCTTGGCCTTCAAAGCTTCTTTGATTTGTTTTAATCTGACAGCTCCCATCCCTGAAGGGATGGGGTTCCGGAGCAAGCATGTCCTAACGGACTACTTTACGCTCTCGTAGGGTCTGTCCTTCCCTATCAATATTTTTTGCAGCGTTAAGGTCCCTGTCGTGGACGGCTCCGCAGTGCGGACACTTCCATCTCCTGACATTAAGGTCCTTGACGCCTTCATTCTTACAACCGCATTCGAAGCAGGTCTGCGAACTTGCGAAATATCTGTCAACTTTGACAAAGTCGCAGCATTTGTATTGCAGCATGTTCAGGAAGTTGGACCACGCCACATCTGCGATTGCCTGTGCAAGCCGATGGTTTCGCATCATGTTCTTTACGGAAAGGTCTTCTGCGGACACATGAAAATAGTTGTCCGCAATGTATCTGCTCACCTTGTGGGCGTAGTCCTTCCGTTGGTTTGCAATGTGCATATGCAGTTTTGCAATCCGTTTTTGAACTGCATTCCACCTATGGCTCTGCTCCTCGGATTTGGCTCCTGGTTTATATTTCCTCGATGCACTTCTTTGAAGGACTCTCAGTTTTCTGATGTCCGCCTTGAGGTATTTTTGGTTTTTAAACACCTCGCCGGTGCTCAGGGTCGCGAAAGTCTTTATGCCGACGTCTATTCCACAGTGCGTGGAGTCGTCGGGAGTGTTCCGGGGAGTGAAGTCGTCGTACAGGACAGATATGAAATACCTGTCCAACCGAGGCTTGTACTCAACGGTATAAGAATGAATGTTTGTAATCTGTTTATTATGGCCCTTGAAGATTTTTACCTTTCCAATCTTTGCGATTGTGACAATCCATCGGTCAAAGTCTATCTTACAAGGGTCTGGGATTCTGAATGTCTCCCTGCACTTTCCCTTCTTTTTGAACTTCGGGAAGCCCGCCTTCGTCTTTTTCATATTGCCAAAGGCGTCGCACATATCGTGCACCTTCTGCTGCAAAGACTGCGAGGGGCATTCAGAAAGGAATGTGTCCGTCTGTTTCCATATTGTCAACATCTTGTCGATGTCGTATTTACTGAGGGACACTTTCTCCTTCTCGTATTTCTCTTTCTTCAATGCAAGAGCTTTGTTATATACGTACCTTGCCGAACCGCATGCCCTTCTTATATGGCTACGCTGTCCAGCTGTAGGTTTTAATTCGTATATGATGCTTCTTAGCATTGTTGTGGGAGTTTTATTTTAACGTTGCAAATATATATAAAATAATTCAGCTATGCAATTTTTTTGTGTCCAATTCATCCCATGTCTGAAGACATGGGATGAATTGGACGATTTCGTAAACATAATTTTGTTTTAAAATGAATCTTCAGGGTCGTTACAGGATTATTGTGTTATTTTTGCTAATGCGAGCAGTACAGCACCAATCAACCACACTACGATAGTGGTAAATCCTAATACTTTGCTACTTTCGCACAGGGCTCCCACCCCAGTAAAAACTCCTGCTACGAGCAGGATGCCTGCAATGACCCAGAGGAAGGTGTTGATATGTGTCCTTCCGTTGGCCACTATCACTTCCCCGTTGCGTATTGTGATGGAGGTGATGGCGGCGTTTTGGACGACTGACGCGCCCTGGGCTATCGGCCATGCGTCACTGATGGCGCCCCTGTGGACAATGGCAAAGTCCCCTTGTATCGTGATTTCGGTGACTTTACCGCCATCAAAATAGCTGTCCACAGACAACGTCGTGTCTGCTGCCATGACGAATGTGCCGGTCAGCAGCATGACAAGCATCAACATTATTGATTTTTTCATGTTTTTGTTTTTTTAAAATGAAGTGAATGATTTTATTTTATGAAGGGTTCAATGTCTTTCACGGGCATCCCATCTACAATTAAATCTTCTGCGTAGATGTTGAAAATCATATCCTTGTTAGGGTATAAAGACTTCACTGCAGACATGAGAATCTCATTCTGCTTTACTTTTTTAGCAAGCCCGGTGATGTATTTCACATTGAAATATTTACCAATCACCCTTGGCTCGTACAAGGACAATGCCCTGCCATTAATCCACATTATGCATGGGTCAGTACGGAATGGTTCCAACTCCCCCCATGCCGTCAATGCGGCAGCCGGGACGTCTTTTATGACGACATGGACGCCCATGTACGTATTATCATACGAGGCCTCCTCATTTGCGAAAATAGGAGGAATTTCCTCAAAGAAATGATTTCCTTTATTTCGGAGCCCTTTTAAAATGTTGTAAATTATTTCTCCGGCAAAAGCTCCAAAGTCGTTTATTTCCATAGCCTTTTTTTTAAAAATGAACGTTTTTCAATCAAAGTCGCCGTATTCAAACAAATACGTGACCTGTGCAAAGTTTGACTTTACGTAGTCGTAGGCTTCGCCTTCATCTGCGAAAGCCCTGTATTTTGCGAAGAACTTTGTCCCCGCCGCCAAAGACGGGCTGTCTTCGCCTTCCGTCTCGGCATCCACGTCCGGTATCAAGAACGTGTCGTCGCCACGGAAGTCGTGGATGCAACGACCTACTGCTCGATTGCCGAACATTACCGTCGAATGGATGCTTCCGGCCAGTCCTAACTCTTTATCTTTATATGTGAACATATTTTATTTGTTTAAAAATAAAAAAGAGCGGCCGTTCCATTGGCTGCTCTTTCATTAATAAGGGTCTTGGCTTTTCAAAAATGCCGTTCGGCGTCTGCCGTTAGTTGATTACTACCATTATGCCCTTGACGTTAGAACCCTTGCGATTCCTCTTCCTGGCGCAGCACTTGCCCGGCATCGCCTGGACACCGGAACTTTGCACGGAAACAGACGGAACCATGTCCACTGTCCTGTTCATTGACAGCATGCCTACAACGAAATTGTCGATGGCGTCATTGCTGTCCTTGCGGACGATGTTCAGGTTGCAGGAATAGCAGCCCATGACGTACATTATGCCGGCCAAGACATAAGCGGCATCGTCGCGCAGTGTGAGAGTACGCTTCTCGCTCGGGTCTAACTCCCGGCAATACTTGTACATATTCCTCGAGACCCCGAACTCGACTTTCGTCTTGCCGCCGCTAATGACATAGACGTTGGTCGCACCTCCGATGCAGTACCCGTACATGAATGCGGCAAAGCGCCTGTCTGTCGCGTCGAGGTCGATGATGACATGAGGGAAGATGACGTTCTTCCCCAGCCACGCTTCGAGGTATATGCCCGAAAGCGACCAGTCGAAAGAGCAGAACTCCTTGGAAGATACGTAATTTACTTCCTTGGCCTGCTGAATGGCAAGAGCCACCTGCTTAGTCCTCAAGGTCTTGCCCTTGTCGTCAGTGATTATTGTAAGTTCCATTTTATTTTGTGATTTGATTGATTTGTTCTATTAATTTGTCGTCCATGATGACGGCATTCCTGCGCCAGTGGGTCTTTATCGTAGACATAACGTCGGAGTAGAATTTGAAATAGTCCCTCTGCCCCTTGTCCGAGCCCCTGGTCCCGTCCACAAGTTGCATGAACACAATCTTGCCGATGCCCGCCTCCCTTATGGACTTGTACAGGAACCTCCACATGGAGGCAATCGAGTCCATGTAGTCGGGCTTGCCCTTGAAGCAGTCCCACACCGAGTATACCACCACGACGTCGCTCTCTGAAGAGCACACGGCGGCCTTTATCGCCGACAACTGCATCAGCCCGTCAAGGAACGGCGTGCTGTTGTAGCCGACGTTCCACAGGCGTTCGGACGTGATGTTGTTAGGCCCGACAACCAAAGCGTCCTCGTAAAAGGCCGTGGCGAACTTCAGGCACAAGCCTGGGTCATGGCAAGACAGGAACGTTATGCTTCTGGACGAATCCTGCGCAGCCAGCTCTCTAACTTTCCGTACAGAGTCTCTGTCCACCGACTTGCCGCCGGGCTCACAAGCGACATAAGACGCAGAACCCCCTCGAACGGCAGCAAGAAGATTGCCGCCAACAGGACCACGACCACCGCTACCGTTATCGCCAACAGCAGCATGAGTGCAAGGAACACCGCCACAATGGCTATCAGCGTCCATACGATTACTTGTACCGTTACCATCTTCATAATGCTCTGATTGCTTGGATTCTCTCTTCATGCCTTTTATTTTCTTGCGCGACGAGCACTTCCTTCGCCGCATGGTAATCTGCCATCACGTCCCTTTCCTGCACGATGGCGTACTGAGCCGTGTTGTTCGGGTTGACGACACCATACGAAATGGAGGTCGTGACGGACGTGCCGGAGATGTCTTCATATGTCCTTTTCGAGACCACCCCCATATGGATGGTCTCGCCTTGGACATAATACACCGTGTCACCGAGGTTGAACTTAAACATTCTTTTTCTTCCTTGACGTTTCGGGTTCTGCCACGGCAGATTCTATTTCAGACGGGAGGAAATACTCCCCGTCCCTGAGTATGAGGCCGAGCCTTGACACAAGTTTGTCCAGACGCATGGTGTTCTCTGTTTCGTTCTGGCCTTGCGGTATGCGCCATACACCTGGCTGCACTTCCTGAAGCCCGTAGAACACCTTGAGGTCGGTGAGGATGCGTGAAACTTTGGCCGCGCTCTCGCGCATGTCGTCGCAGTTCTTCCTCGCGGCGGCCAGCGTGGTGTTGACGGCGTTGATGTCGGCCTGCTTGTGTTCCGCCTGCGTCTTGTAGGTCTGCGCCGCGCTTCGGGCCTGGTTGAGGGCGAGCTCCTTCTCCGCCAGCTCCTGCCTTGCGGCTGACAGCTTGTTCTCCGCCTGCTCGGCCTTGCTGTTGGCGGCGGTTATTTCCGCAGCCTGCGCCTCTATCTTGTCGAGGTACGTCGCCTCATGGCGCTTGAAGTGCTCGATTTTTGCCTTGAGCTCGGTGATGGCGGCGTCCTTCTCCGCCAACTCCTTCTTGAGACCGTCGAACTTAATTTCATACCCCACCTGGATGTTGCTTGTCTCCTCGATGGAGAAGTCCTTGCCTTCGGCGAGCACGGCCTTCGCCTGTTCTGCGCTTTGGAAAATGAAGCCCTCCACGGGACGCCCGACGACGGAGTCTATCTTGTCCTTTTCCCATTCGTCCCCTGCGATAAGGCCGAGCTCGAACTTCCCGTCAGCGCCCATTGCGGTCTTGTATACCTGGTCTATCAGCTTGGGGTCGGCGAGTTCGAGTCCTGACACCGCCTTGTTCTCTTTGATTGTGCCAACCACAACCTGCGAGCCGTCAGTACGAAGGAACCGGCGCTCGCTTTTCGATGCGTTAAAAATGTACATTTTTATTATAATTTATCGTAAAAGTTTTCCTGACCCTATCCTTGCTTTTTTGCAATCCAAACAAGGCCATCTTGAACACGCCCGGCCCCATGTCCGCAGGGTCGGGGAACAGCGTGAAATGCAGAGACATCTTCCCTTCACGGTCAGTTATAAGGTCGAACTGCTCCTGCAGCAGGCCTCCGCTCACGCTGTTGAAATGATTTTTTTTTATGAAATAATACATCAGGTAACAAGCGAACGCCATACCGCCGTGCGCGGAAAAGTCGCGCACATCGCCTTCCGAAGGCATCCTGTCCAGTTTGTCGAACAGGTAATAGCCGGAGCCCGGCGCGTACCTGATGTCATAGCTGCGGAAGGCATCGGTGATGCGGTATGTCTTGAACTTGAACCTCTGCATGCTGTGGGACGGCTTTACGTTCATCTTCTTGTTAGGGCGCCTCGGCCCCAGCACAGGCCCGAAATAACATCCGCTGCGCGATGGCACGCTGACCACCGTGTCCTGTTCCGGGGAAATGTATGGCAGCCGCAGCTTCGTGCCGGACGGAGTGTAGAGGCACTCCATCCGGGCGCGCCATGACTTTATGAACTTCACAAGGGCGGTGCGGCAGTTTATTTTCATGCACATGCCCCTGTAAAGGTATCCGAGGTATGTCAAATGTCCTCCGGACTCAAGCCCCGTGCACAACCTGCCCAATGAGACGTCCATGCCGTCCTGCGAACATGAGCTGCAGACAAGCGACCACGGGGTGGTCAGGTCGTCTGTCACGTTCACCCTCAGCCTGTTCAACGGCACCTTGACGTCATAAGGCTGCACGTTGTCGACACCGGGGAAGGGAAACCTCGATATTACGTTGTTCGTCGCCGCCAGTTTCCTGACGTCCCCGGAATATGCGGGGGAGTTTATTATTATTGTCTTGCCCACGTACCCGTCATGAATCGGGTTGACTATGATGTCGGACTCCGACGCCGACTTTGCCGTGGGCAGCCCGCTGTACCATGCTTCTACCTGGCTTGGCAGCCCGTCGTCAAAAATCTTTTCCATGTCGGGCGCAAAAATACAAAAAAGCCGCATACGCTCCAATTTTTTTTTGCGCATGCGGCCTTTTTTGCTAAGATTCTGCCTATTTCCGACAAAAACCATTGTAGAATCGGACGATGTCGTCGTACATGGCTTTCTGGCTTGCATCCAACGAATTGTAAGTGTCGGACATGTCGGGGGTCATCACTTTGTCGTTGCACAGCCCTATTGTCTTTTCGACAACCTCCTTTACTTGCGGAGGCATTTCACTCAACGACTTATAAAGACCGCTGGCGACAGAGAATACGAAATGAATCATAGGGACAGTGTTGCTGTCATTCAGTTCCCTTGCCCCTGCCTCTATAATGGAGTTCGCGTTGAACTGTTTGCCACCGTATGTAACAGTCGGCAACTTGTCCTTTTGTTCGGGAAGTTGAGGAGCCGGAGCTTGTTGCGTTTGCTGCGCTGGAGCTTGTTGCGCCTGCTGCCGCTGGGGCGGGTTCGATTTGACCTGGGGTTGCTGTCTGCCCTGCCTTGCGTCGGTCATCGAGTCGGGGTCGTCGTCCGACGTAAGGTCGAACACAATCTCCAGCGCCGCACGGCGGGAATACGTCCATGTGGCCTTCCACCTCTTGATGGGGTCGGTCTGGCAGGACGTCACAGGGAACTCGAACAGGTTCTTCTCCTGATACCCGGTCTCCATGTCCACGATGATGAGCCACAGTGCGAGCTTCACGTCCATCTGCGTCCTGTCGCCATTGTACTCGAACTTCATCGCGAGGCCGTGTTCCTTCATGTGCCTTTTCAATTCCGGCAGGATGGCGTCAAGGTCGACATATTTGTACCCTGCATATTCGTTCGCCGCGTTGCGAATCAATGCAGGCATATCATTCTTGACCTTCTCCTTCTTCTCGAGGAGAAGGTACTCTGGGGATTCTTTCCATGTTGTTGATGTCTTGTCCATATGCTTTTTGTTTTTTTGATGCCGCAAAAATATAAAAAGTGAGAACGCGAACCAAACATTTTAACTTTTTTTAGCAGCGAAAACCCACACCGCCATCCCAATGTGGTTTCATGCATCCACGAGGACAACCTCTGCGGCAATCCGCATACCCTCTGCGAAAATCCGCAGACCCCTCTGCGGAAAACCGCAGACCCCTCTGCGGAAATCCGCAGACAATAATATATATAGAATATAATACAGTAGAATATAAGATGATGGAGGAGGAGAGCGCAAGCGCTCCAACACCGCCCCGACAACACACTTGTTTCACATGTTTAGGGGCTGAATTTTTGTCGGTGCCTTATGTATGTAACTGCTCCAATCGGAGAAAAGAAAAAAGTTCCGCGAAAAAGAAAAGATTTGCGCAGCGACATCAATCGTGGAAGAAAGAAAAAAGTTCCGCGAAAAAAGAAAGGACGATACATGAAAATAATATTTGACACAGAGACAAGGACGTTCGCTGTCGCGGACAAACGCACCTTCTGGCAGAAGCACAAAGGCAAGATACTCGCAGGCGCGGCCTTGGCCGGGCTTGGAGGCCTTGCGTATGCGAACAAGGAGGCGATTGGTGATGCAGTCACTAAATTCAGGCGTGGGGACGCAGCGCCAATGAGTGATGGCGTGATAGTCGACGCGCCAAAAGCCACGGGCGAGGAGTTCCAATCACCAAACGCGAAGGACGAAGGTGTACAAGACAACAAGGAAGGTGGCGTACATATTCCTCCGGAATGCATACAAGCTACTAAAACCAGGTCGTACCCCGATTGGCTTTCTAAAAAAGGGTTGGAAGCGTACAACCTTATGTGGTTTGGGTCCATGCCTTGGAACATAAACACAGCCAAAGAACTTCCTGGATTTTTAGCAGCCAATACATTTCCTAAAAAAGAAGCTGATTTTCTGCAAGGAGTGTTGGATGCGTTCCTTGTGGACATGAGGGCGGACAGAGTGAAATTTGCCGACCATATTCCATATTTCGAGAAAAGCAAAATAATAGCAAATGGCTAAAATAACATTCGACCCCTATACACGGCGGTTTTCTTCGTCATCGAAGCAAGGCGTCGTCGAAATAAGCACCAATGCCGTGAAGTATCTCGGCGGCGCCCACGTCACAAGGCGGTTTGACTTCCGCGACTTCAAGAGCGGCGCGTTTTATACAGACGCGGGCAAGGCTTTGCACGGCGGCGAGATGGACCTGGAGTTTTTCAAGTCCGAGGTGGTGCCCAAGGTCGAGGCGGCAATAAACGTGCTTGTGGACTACGGTGTGGACAGGAAGGACATAAAGTGCATCGCCACCGCCCTGCTGCGCGAGGCGGCAAACGCTGATGAGTGCATAAAGATGGTCAAGGACGCCACGGGATTGTACGTGAGAGTGCTCCCCCCCGAGAAAGAGGCCGTCGGCGCGGTGTCGGCGTTCCTGAAGACGACAAGCCGCGACTTGCGCGGCAAATATGTAGTGTCCATGGACATGGGCGGAGGCTCCACCGAACTTGCTGTGGTGCTTGACGGCAACTTGCTGTGGAAGAGGTCTTTCGCCGTGGGACAGAGCCTCGGCAGGCGCGAATCCATCGCCATCCCGGACAGCGTGTTCAAGGACGAGGACAGGGAGAAGGTGCTCGTAGGCACCGGGTATGCGCTCAAAAAGGCGCTCGGAGTTGGAAGCAACGCCGGGATACACGACAAGGAGTTCCCGGTTGAGAAGGTCAGGTCAGGGCTGTCAAAGGAGCCGATGGCGAAGGTGTTCGTGGAAATGGCAAAGAAACTGGGCGTGGGCTCCATAATAGGCAACGGCACGGGGAACATATTCTCGGAGCTGCTGTACAAAAAGATTTCTTAGATGAAGATAGTATTTGACAACAAAACAAGGACGTTCTCTGTCGCCGCCGGCAACGTCAAAGGCAAGCTTAACGCCGTGTACGTCAACGGGCAGCAGGTCAACGTCGACGGATACGGGCAGTTCCGCACCGACGGCCTCAAGTCCATCAGCGGCAAGGGTAAGATAGACTTCAACAGTATGAAGTGCCAGAAGGCTGATTTCAGGGGCAAGACACATTTCTTAGGGATAGAATGCACCAAGTTTGAAGCCTCGGGGGCAATAAACTGCTCGCAAATCAAGGCTTCCAAGGTAAGCGTCGGCTGCAGCGGGGAGATTGGCTCCATCGTCACATCATCCGCGTCCATCAGCAACAAGCCGTACTCGTCGTCCCTGCCGGTCATCAAAGGCATCGCATCCTTCATGAACAATGCACTGGGGGCGTCCGGGGCGCTGCACATCAAGACGCTCACCTGCAACTCGGCGACGCTTGAGGGTGACATAACAATCGACACGCTGAACTGCAAGGGCAAGTGCGTCATATCTGGCGATAATGTGAAGATTATGCACCGCGTGCAATGGCAAAAATAGCATGCAGGCGAAAAAAAATTGCCATTGTCCGTCACAATGTCTAATTTTGCAATAAAATAACTAAATTTTATTGCGAATGAAAATACAAATATTCGAAAAGGAGGAGTTCGGCAAGGTCCGCGTCGCGGAGGTCGACGGGACACCTATGTTTTGTTTGTCTGATGTAGCCAAGGCGTTGGAGTATGCCAGACCTGCAGATGCCGTAACGGCGCATTGCAAGGGGGTCTCCATTTTACCGACCCCCACCACAAACCAGCATGGCGCGGTTGTGATGCAAAATATCAAATACGGCAAGGAAAGCGAGGTGTATCGCCTCGTTATGAAATCCAAGGCGAAAAGGGCCGAAGCTTTTCAGGACTGGGTCTGCGAAGAAGTCCTGCCCTCCATCCGCAAGACCGGTTCGTACAACCTCCCGTCCACCTACCTCGACGCCCTCAAACAACTTGTGGTTGCGGAGGAGGAGAAACAACGGCTCGCTCTGGAGAACTCGGAGATGAAGCCAAAGGCGGAATACTACGACGGCCTTGTGGAGCGCGGACACCTCACCAACTTCAGGGACACCGCGAAGGAGCTTGGCATGAAGCAGAACGCCTTCGTGGACATGCTGATAGAAAAGGGGTACGTGTACCGCGACAAGGGTGGCAAGTTGAAGCCGTATGCCAAATACACGCCCCGGTTCTTCGAGATGAAGGACTTCAAGAGCGAGGGGGGCGCCCATACAGGGACGCAAACATTGATAACTCCGGACGGGAAAGCGGAGTTTTGCAGAATAATAAAAAAATAGTAATGGCGAAAAAATGCCATTGCCCGTAAGACAATAATTTGCGTGAGATGTGTACTGTGATACTAATTGCATTGGCCCTTTGCATTGTAGGCAGGTTCGCCTGCTTGGTGCACAAAGGACGGAAAGAATACGAGGAACAAAAATTCAGGGAGAAAGAACGTGAACGTATAATGTTATAAAGTATTAAAAGTGTTAATAAAAATTGTAATTTTGGAATGCTTTTAGTACCTTTGTTGCCTGATTAAATGCCGATTCATTATGGATTTAGTATATAAGTTCCACATACCGCATACGGACGTCCTTGACGCCATGTTCAGGACTTCAAACAACCTGTACAACCAGGCGTTGTATGTGTTCCGCCAGAGGCTTGAAGCCGACGGAACATGGCTTTGGTATGGGGACTTGGACAAGATAATGAAAACCACCCCGAACCTTGAAGGGCAATGCAACTACCGCCTGCTAAAAGCGCAATGTTCCCAACAGATACTCAAAGTACTGGACAGGAACATAAAGGCGTATTGCAAATCCATCAAGGACTGGAAGGCTAATCCCGGCAAATACCGTGGAATGCCCAAACTCCCCAACTTCCGCAAAAGAGGCGGGATGTTCAATATGTACTATACGAACCAATCGTGTAGCATAAAGGACGGGAAGCTGAGGCTGTCGAAAGATTTGTTTTTGAACATCCCACAATGGGAGAAATACAAGGAAAGGATTTCCAAATTCTGCCAGTGCAACCTCGTCCCCGAGCCTGACAGCGTGAAGGTGGAGATTGTCTACGAAATGGAGACGAAGCCTTCAAGTCTTGACGCTTCAAGATGCGCGTCCATAGACTTGGGCATAGACAATCTCGCCACCATGGCGACGCCAGAAGGTTGTGAGATATTCAGCGGAAGGTTCTTGAAATCGTATAATGTTTATTTTAACAAGACTCTTGCCCGTTTGCAGTCTGTAAAAGACTTGCAGGGCATCAGGGGAATCACCAAGAGGATTCGGCGCATGTATAACAAACGTGACCGCTATATTGACGACGCATTCCACAAGATAAGCCGTCAGATAGTGGACACTCTCGTACAACAGAACGTAGGAATGCTGGCTGTAGGCTATAACGCAGGCTGGAAAAACAATGTCTGCATGGGTAGGAAGAACAATCAGAAGTTCGTACAGATACCCTTTGCGAGGCTGACGTCCTATCTGAAGTACAAGTGTGAGCTATCGGGGATAACGTTTGTAGAGCATGAGGAATCATACACCAGCAAGTGCGACGCATTGGCGTTGGAGCCAATCTGCAAGCACGAGGTGTATCTTGGAAAGAGGAAAAAAAGAGGACTGTTCCAGTCCTCCGTAGGCAAGTGTGTGAACGCAGACCTTAACGGTGCGTGGAACATTCTAAGAAAAGTAGTCGGTGATTCTGTATTCTTGCAGATAGCCGGTAGTGGGCGTTCGTTACGTCCTGTACGACACCGTAGTCCTTTTTAGGATTGCAGGAAGTATGAAAAAAGTTTAATTCATTTTAACAGTTTTAATACTTTTATTAACGTGGAGTTGCTGGATAAAGCCAATCAAGGCGACGAGTCAGCATTGCAACAATATATAACTTTCGATATGGACAGGTGAACTACCCACAGGTTAAAGACCCGTGGGTTTCCTCGTCTGATTCAGATAAACAAGCATACTATGGCAAAAGAAGAATTGGATTTCAAGGCATTGGAGGAGCAGTGCTACCGTGAATACTGCGAAGAGTTCGGGATAGAATGCCCAGAACCAGAGCCCGAACCCGAGGCAAAGCCCACTACATACCCCCTCCCGTCGTCCCCATTCATGGCGACGGGGATGGCTCCGATAGGCAACATGATAGCAAACTACGGCTTTGCTGCCAATCTGAGCGCGGTGCAGGCGACGAACGCCCTTGCGTCGCAGATGTGGTGTGGTCTAACTTTGTAAAAAAATAGCAATGATGAAAATAGTATTCGACCCTGAAACAAGGACGTTCTCCGCCCTTGGACGGTCGGTAAGGGAAGTGGATATTGATTTCACCAACATTAGCACCGATGAGGACATCCACAATCTTTTGCAGGCCAAGTTGGGTCTCGGCGCAAACTACGGGCGCAACTTTGATGCCCTGTACGATATGCTCACATCCATCCCGCACGACTTGAGGATTGTCGTCTCGCATTGGTACCACAACGGGGAGAATGTGCGCAAGGCAGTCCGCGTCATGCAGGATGCACAGAAAGCAAACGGTCACCTGGATGTCTGGGTGAGCAAATAAAGGAATAAAATGGAAGAAACATACATTGAGGGGATGAAAGCCGAAAAGGCTGAATTGAAGGGACGCATCACAAAACTCTTTGCCTTCATAGAGGGCGACAAATTCAAGAGCCTCGAGCCTGACGAACGGCGGCTCCTCATGATGCAGTATTGCGGCATGGAGACCTACCTCACCTCGTTGGCGGCACGTTTGCTCCGCGAGGATGCGAAACGCTACGAAAGCGACATCAAGTCTCTCAAAGCGCAAGCCGACGAGATGCGGAAAGAGGGCAAGACCGACGAGGAAATAATGGCATTATGCGTCCAAAAGGTAAAAGAAATTCCACCTATCGGCGACGGGCAATTCGACAGTCTCGATAGCCTCGTGTCGATGGCATGTGCGATGTTGGACAAGAAACCCTAAATGCAGCATGAGATGAAGATAGCGTTTGATGACGAAACCAGAACGTTCGGCATAATAGATTCCATCAAGAAAATTTTCACTCCAAAATTAGACAAGGACATGGTGTCCGCAAACATAATCGACATGTTGATAGCGGGAGGAATGGAATATAACATATGGAAAATACCAGACTTGGGTTTTTTGGAAGGTCCTTTGCATGGTGACGAAGCATTCCTGATATGCTTCCCAATCATATATTCCGACGACAGTTCCGACCAAATTTTGGAGTCGTACCTTGACAAGGATGAACGAAAATTAGTGTCAGACACGAGACGGCTGCTCAATCAGATGAGTCGAGAATATTCTCCGTCAAAGATAATGAGCAAAGGGACGCTTGTCTATGATTACGAAGACATGAAAAGAACTGCCGCCCAAACTGGAGACAAAAAGCTGAAGCTGGCAATAGAAGACAATGCTTATCGACAGGCATACGTGTATGACGACTATTATTGTTGCCTTGTAGAGAAGAAAGGCAATAAGCATGTCGTAGTGCAGATGGGGTGCATAATAGACAAAATGGTAAAAAACCTCAAATTCCCGGAGGCTTCAGTGCTGGAAGTTGTCGAGGGCAGCTCGTTGGTGACTGAGCATTTGGGGAACAGGAAGAATAGGAAGCTGTTCATTGAAGGGGTGTACGAGGAATACAACAAATTGCGCAAGAGACGCGGGCTGCCTTCTGTACCCACACCCGATGGAGTCGACGTGCTTGGCGTGCCGTATACGGTAGGCGACATATTCCATGCGGGTCGGAACTTGTTTCAATAACGAAAATAGAATGAAGATAGCGTTTGATGAAAAGACCAGGACATTCAGTGTCTTGGACTCCATAAAAAAATGGTTTTCTCCATCAAAAAGAAATAAATCCGTCGTTGCGAAGGACAATACGGGCATCGGCAGTCAGATGGACAAACGTACAGTCTGCACAAATATAATAGAGACATTTTTCTTATATGGTGTTTCAGGGTTTGATGGAATGCCAAGTTTCTATTTCGACTATTTTGACGACTACTCC
>Ga0326511_10001625_pt1 | contig 18535 bp, 23 predicted proteins | sample 0_2496_0518_D_FD_203701 | JGI IMG/M metagenome (GOLD analysis project Ga0326511, IMG submission 203701) | Bovine rumen microbial communities from UC Davis, California, United States - 0_2496_0518 | ecosystem: Host-associated > Mammals > Digestive system > Stomach > Rumen | place: USA... | reverse complement strand
ATAGCTATCAAGAAGGTTTGACTTTCTATTGTGCGATTGGTTGTTGGTGATTCGTGCGGCCGTGTCGGGGAGCCGATAGCTGTAGTAGATTAATTTTCTACTTTACGCTTAAAAAAAATAGCCTCTTTCTCCCTCAGCGACCTAATTTTTAGTAGCTTACAGAGCTTCGTGATCTCGCTCGATGTGAACTCCGTTTCGTTCTTTCTTTTCTTGGCGAAACCGTAACTCGATAAGCCCAACTGCTCGGCAACGAACTGCATCGTAAATCCGTTTGCTCTGATCTTGTCATCGAGCATGATCGTGTCCGTCATCATATCCCTCCTTTCATGCGGTAGATTTAAATTCTACGTAGACTCTACCATATGATGTATAGCAAGTCAACTATTTTTTGCTAATTTGCCAAAAAAAGTTGAATACTGTTCTATTTTAAGGTATATTTACGTTCTCAGGGAGGTGTTGACATGATCGGAGATAAGATAAAACAGAGAAGGCTGGAGCTCGGGCTCACGCAAGAAGAACTTGCCAAAAAATTAGGATATAAGCACAAGTCAAGCATCAATAAGATCGAGTTAAATCAGAACGACATCCGTCAATCGAAGGTCGTAGCATTTGCTGTTGCCCTCGATACGTCTATCGCTTATTTGATGGGCTGGGACGAGGATGCCGAGAACGAACTTCTTTCACTGTTTAGAAATCTGAATGAAGACGGACGCGACGCAGTTATACGTTACGCTGAGCTTCTCGACCGTTCTGGGGAATATAAAAAACACAATAACATTAGCAGATCGGAGAAGGCGGTATGAAAATTAGAAAGCTCCCCTCCGGAACATACCATGCTCAAATACAGGTCAACGGAAAGCGGTACAGTATTACCGGCAGAACCCGTGCAGAAGTGGAAGAGAAGGTCGCAGAACGCCGTCTGACGCTCACAGACGCGCCCAGACAGAAGTTAGGCGTACTGGTGGACAAATACATATCTATCAAAGAAAACGTGCTCTCACCGTCCACAATCAAGGGATATAAGCAGATCAGACGCACATACCTCCCCGACCTGATGGACATGCAAGCGGATCGGATCACCTCTGACGTGCTCCAGGCATCGATCAACGAGCTGTCACTGAACCACTCACCGAAGACCGTGCGGAACATCATCGGGCTGGTCATATCCACTCTGAAAGTCTACGCCCCAAAGACAACCTTGAACGTGTCACTTCCGCAGCGCAAACGCCCGACATATAATGTCCCGACAACGGAAGACGTATTTCGACTAATCGAGTCAGCGAACGGACACCTGAAGACCGCGATCATGCTTGCAGCGTTCTGTGGTCTGCGGAGAGGTGAGATTGTTGCTCTCGATGCGTCCGATCTGAACGGAAATGTTCTCCACATCCAGCGTGCAGCCGTATTCAATGAGGACAACGAGATTGTGGTCAAATCCCCGAAGACATACCAGTCGGATCGCTTCGTGACGGTTCCTGACATCGTGCTCGCTCATATCGCCGATTTAAGCGGACTTATCTGCCCGATGAAGCTGTATTCGCTTACACGTCATTTCATCGCTCTCCGTGACCGTCTCGGCCTCTCATGCCGTTTCCATGACCTGCGTCATTATTATGCAAGTTTTCAGCACGCCATCGACGTTCCTGATGCCTACATCATGCAGTCAGGAGGGTGGAAATCTGATTCAATTTTGAAGTCTGTATATCGGAATACTCTCGACGACGAACGCCGCCGAAATGATGAGAAAATCAACACATTTTTAACGCAAAGTGCAAACAAAATGCAAACGGAATGCCGACAAACCGCGCAAATACTACGTTTGCTCACGGGTTCGAGCCCCGTTGCGCCCATCCGTTACGAAGACCCCGAAAGCCCCTGAAAATGCAGTAAAATCAAGGGCTCCGGGGTTTTTCGCTTTTTCGAAAAATGCAAACGTTTGCACTCTTAAACCGTCACTACAAGCGTCACAAAAATGCGAAGTGCAAATGAAACGCAAACAAAAAACGGGGCAGCCGACTTGCGCGCCAACGCTGTCAACCACCCCATCATCCAAAGGAGGACCCGCATGTCTGCCCTATGGCAGAATGGACGAACGACCTGTGACAGTCGAACGCCCTGAAAAGGAGAAAGAGAGTTTATGATCAAGCCTTAAGCAGCTGATCTCGTAAATGAGAAATCTCGTCACGTGTCTCATCGATGCGCTTAAACGCGGTTTTGTTGTCGCGTTCGAGAATCGCCACACGTTCCACGACCTGATTGTGCTTGTCGATCTTTTCCTCCATCTTGTCAAACTGTTTCTGGAGTGCATCGATCTGCACGTTCAGAACCCGATTGTTTAAGTACACCGATACAACAGCCGTCACCAATGCCGGTATAGCTCCAATGATGGCAATCATGACACTACTACTCATTTATCACACCTTCTTCGTCTTTTTTAATGAAATCCAACCTGCACCGCTTTTCAGCTTGCCCCATTTGCCGCTCGTTTTCACGATCGTGTACACACCGACCGGATGCAGCACCATGATCTTCTTCGACGTGCTGGAGGCTTTCGCCCTGACAACCGCTGTCTCAGTGATCTTGACCTTGTACGACACCCCTCCGCCGACCGTGACCGCGACCTTGAGCGCTTTCCACTTGTCTGCGTTGAGGTACCGTGCCGGACACGGCTTGCCTGTTACGTCATAATGACGGATGATTGTCTTTGCGTTCGGACATTGCTTTTGGATGAATCCTATCAGCCACTTCACCGCCTCGATCTGCTTTGTGCTTGCGTCCTTGTTGACCTGATCGCACATCTCGATCGAGACTGAATTGTAGTTGGTGCATTTGCCATAGTAGGCAGGGTTAGTGCCATAATACTTCGCGCCGCCGACCGACCACGCTGTCACATTCAACGCGATGGATTGAGCGATCACACCGCCCTGATCGACGAAGAAGTGCGCTCCTGCATAGCGTGAATAGTTACGGCTAAAATAGCTTGCTTCGTTCTTTGCCGTGTCTCCGTTCACCGCTGTGTAGTGCAGGACGATGTATTTGACGGATGACAACGCTCTTGAACCGCCATGACAATATGATGTGGCGGGGATATTGTAATTAATCTTCGGCATGGTTCACTCCTTCTGAATAATCACTTCGGTCTGCATCGGTGCGCTCTGCTCCGATCTTGGCAACCTCATCGGCTTCGACTTCAGGAAGTCCCGCAAGGCTTGTCAGGACGGAGAGGATTCCCGCAAGGATAGATGCGGAAACGATGTACTTCCAATCAACGTCCTTCAGAGCAACCGCTGTTCCGATGCTTGCGATCGCCGCTTGCGCTACTGTCTTGACGGCACGAACCGCCGCTGCTTTTATCCATTTGTTCCAGTTCATTTAAAACCTCCTTATGCTATCCTGACCGCCAGTATGCGCCCGCGTGTCAGGTTGCTATAGTTGCAAGCCGTCGACGCGCCTGAAGCGACATGTGTGGTCGTGTTGGTTGTAATCTCCACGGGCACCCATCCCGAGCCCCCTGTGCCCATCGTAAAATACGGGTAGGAAAGCGAACTCGATATATTCGAAAAATAGTATGCTTTGGTTGCCGTGCATGTCGGTGTGATCATGCCGAGCATCCAAACGCCTGGAGTCAGCGTAATGTCTCCTGTCATGGCTGTTCCTGATGCGGAACTGCTCGATGCTGTCCACACGGCTGACAAGCGTGAACCGATCGGTGAATCGTGACCGCCGACTGTGATGTCTCCTGATGCTTCGATGTTGCCGTTCCAGTCGACTGTCAGTGCGTTGGAACTTTCTTTCGGGTCGTCAGGTATTCCGTTACCGTTACCGATTACGAACGCCCAATCTCCGCGATTGAGCGGAGTTCCGCCTGTGTCTGCCTCGTTGAATTCACCGATTACTGTTTGTGATCGTGTTGTGGCTTGCGTGCCACAGTTTTGAGCGTGAGAGTAATACCCACTTGCTGTGGTAGCATCCCCTTCTGCATGAGCGCTTGTCCCGCTTGCTATTGAGTTATTCCCTTCAGCGTGAGAAAAATCGCCGCTTGCTGTGGCGTTGCGTCCCTCTGCGTGTGAGCAATACCCACTCGCCTTAACGTTGAATCCTTCGGCTGAACTATAATTCCCGCGGTCTGCGCTTGCACTTGTTGACCGTGTTCCGAACGTGTAATACGGCGCTGTGGCTGTTCCGCTTTGTGCTACGCCTTCTCCATACCCGATATTAGCTAATTCTGTTGACCCGTCCGATGCATAAAACCTTTGCCCATTCGCATCAATCACCGAATGAGCCGCGCCACTCTGTCCGATCTGCGCTCCTGATGCTCCGAACGTTGCCAGCTCTGTCAGCCCGTCCCGAACTGCAATTCCGTTTGATCTTGCGAGTAGGTTTCCGCCGCCGTTGGCAGGATCCGCTTCGAAGTCTTCCTTCGGTATTTCTGTGATGTGTGCTCCCGTGTCGGTGCCTGTCTCGGTGTGCCAAAAGTATTGATCTGTATTGCCGGCAATCTGCCTTGCCGTGTCCGCAACCTTCTTTGCTCTCTTGGCTGTTTCATTCGCCGTGTCCGCTGCCTGTTGAGCTGTCCCGATGTCCTTCTCGACAATCAGAATGCGCTGTGTTCCAACGGACGGACTCGAATAATTCCCGCCGATATAGAGTTTGTTGTTTCGCCACTCGACCGTCACAGAATCGCCCTTCTTGACTTCGGCAGCTGTCAGCTCTGTCGGGGTTTCGCGATCGCTCCCCGCGAGTCTGACATAGGCAACACCCGTCTGTTTGTCGATTCGTGTGACCTCTGCCTGATACGTGCTGTTCTTGATTTTCGTGTCGGTCTTCAGAGAACTGACAATATCTTTGATTGTTCCATTGCTTACTGCCATAAGTTTATCTCCCTGTTGACTGTTTCCTCGATGACGATGCCGTGATCGCACTCGATCGACTGGTCAACCACTCGCATGTCACCACTCAATCCGTTCAGTGATGCACGGACAACCGAATACACGTTCAGACCATTGACCCATTCACGTGTATATGAGTGCTCATCAACCATGTAGCTCAATGAATGGAGCATCCGCGTTGAATACGCATTGACCGTCTCACCGTTGACCGGAGTCGGTGACTCGTCGATTTCATCCACAAAAAAGCCTCGGCTTGCTACCGAGACGATGCTGTTCGGATCATCATTGATCGCTTCGACCTTGTGGTTTCCGACTATACTAATATACCGGTTTGGAATGTCGCTGATGTCCCTTGTGTACTTGATGCCGTTCTGAAGCAATCGAGCGTTCGAATTGTCAAGGACAACAGTCGGTCGTGTTGGTTTCGGCAGGATGTGGACCACACCGCGTCCGTCTATCTGCATCACGAAGTCACCGGCATTCAGCACCGCCCATGCTGCATCGAGCACTGGTTCACCGATTTCGTGCACCACATTCTCATTCAGGATGAACGAGCCTTCCACTTCAACGGGTGCATTGATCGTGTCCGCGAGCATGTCACCGACGTATTGCGCTCCGTCCACACCTGCTGGAGCATACGCCCCCGTGCTGATCATGGTCTTCGATGCGGGATAGAGCACCGAGAAGCCGTCCGCGCTTGGCATGTCTACGGAATAGTCATAGTCACCGCCTGTGATGTCAAATAGCAGTGTTGCCACGTCTACACGTTCGACCTCACCGCCCTGAATCGCTGTCATCACGATGCGGTAGTAATCTGTCTGAAGTTCACCGACCACATCCATGCTCCCCGATTCCAGGAGATCGCCGTCTGCGGTTTTGGTTACTTCCACCTTATCCACATTGTCGATTGTTTCAGCGTCAGCCCAAGTAGCGCGGTTCACTCGGAACACACGCCACTCGGCTGAATAAGATTTAGAGTAATCAACTGCCATGTTTATGCCTCACTTGTCGGGATCGGCAACTGGAATTCCTGTGTCAGCCCGATCTCCGTTGCATCGACCGCGATCTGTGTGAGTGGTCCGCCGTCCGTTGACAGGTCGGAAACCTGCACGTCTGCTTCATAAGCGGAACCATCAGGAGTGCGGACAAATACAGCGCCAGCGTAATGAGCCAACGCCCTTGCGGACATGATCTCATCCTGCTGATCGAGCCTGATCACATCGGATGAAAGCGAACCAGTCCGTGTAATATTTTTGCGCCAATACGCATCGTTGGTTCCGTTCAGGTGTGCCCGAATCTCAACGTCCTTCGAATAGCTGTCACCGATACTGATGTTGTACGGGAGTTCCAGCGAACCGCCTTGCCAATCAAAGCGCATGACCGCCCCGTCTGCTGTGTACTCGATATCAGCGAACGCAACATCGCCCTCGACCGTTCGAATTGCGAATCGGTAATGATGTGTCAGGTCATCACCGAATGGAGCGTACTCATCTGTTACGGTGTGTGTCAACGGGAACCCCTCGCCGATCAGGTATGAGCCGTCACCTGTGAGTCTGTAAATATCATACAGGTCAGTGCTTGTGCTCCCTGTTGGCGGTGTCAGTGCGATCTCGACCGACTGATGGTGGAACCCGTCATCGTCCGTATAATCCTGCGGAGTCAGCGTCACAAATGATGTGATTGTCTGTGTGTACCATCCGAGTGCTGAAGGATCTTCATCGCCTTCTGGTTCGACCTCAAGGTAATTGTCCCCGACCTTTTCATAGTACGTTTCCTCATCATTGACTTCTGTGTCTGATGTGGCGGTATAGCTAATCAGGACGGGTGATACTGCGGGATTTGTCCAGTTGACAGTGAATGGAAGAAGAATAGTCTCGGACTGAAGTCCTGACGCTTGATCTTCAGCTGTTAAACTGAGCGTGTACGAATCAAGGTTCCAAAAGTCAAGCCCAGCCGGGAATGACAATGTTGCTGTGAACGTATCATTTGATTCTACCCATTCAGGATAGATTATATCGCTATAGATCGTGTCGTTTGCTGTTTGCCTTCTGACTCCATCCGGGAACTGTCCAACTGCGCCTTGTGCAGAAATGATAGCAAGTAGATTGCACGGAGTATTTGCTTCAACGTTGACAGTCATCGGCATACTCTTTAATGTTGGAACTCCGCTTTCCGAAACAAGTGAAGTCGAAGTGATTGAGCAAACAGGCGGATCGACAATCGTGACTGTGTGTTCTTCGGACACAACATAACCACTGCCAGTCGATACCTGAACCGTAAACGTTAGTGAATTGTTTGTTGCGAAATGTGCAATCCTTTCCGCACTGATCTGCGTCGCTCCGAGACTGCTTTGACCGTCCGCAATCACCGTTCCGTTCGTGTCCACTATCTGCCACGCTGTCTGCAGGCTATCAGACGAGAACGTCCAACTGACCGCAAGCGAACCATCAGACGGGACATACGAAGCACATGAAGCAACCACCGAATCGGGAGTCTCGCTTGTTAGCTGTGTGGCGGGGTTCGAATAGTCTGAATACGTCATCTCATCGCCTTCGAGATATCTCCGTGCTTTGATGTAATACACCGTCGATTCTTCGAGTCCCTTAATCGTAATTGTCGCACTGTCATGGTACGTCACATTATCAACCGTGACCGCGCCATCCGACCATGTGAACTCATACGTTTCAGGGTCATCAGTCGAACGCCATGCGTCTTCTGCATCACTCCATGACAGCTCCGTACCCGTCGAGTCATCCTGACCGTCCTTGTTCCATCCGAGATGCACAATGACCGATTTACCATCCGCACCCGCTTCGGTGTCAAGAATGGTAATATCATCATCCGCTGCCGTTGCAGCAGGAGTCTCCAACTGCGTCACTCTCCACGGTACGGAATAGCGATGCAAGACCGCTTCGGCTGCGTGCCATGACTTCACCCTGACCCATGTGTACTTGCCCCTGTCCGGAATAAGGTTGGTCACGGGGATGGTCAGTGCTGTGCATGCCGCATTGTCCACGATGTCCGAACTTGTCCATGCCGCGTCACCTGGAATCAGTGAAGCATCAGGATATTCGCAGTTCGCAAGGTATTCCAGACGTACCTGATCGACGGGGTGCTGTGTGGTGTTGTTCGTACTGATGAATACCGTGCACTTGCCCGTCTGATCGGTTGAGGACACGTCCACATCTTTGATGGTTGCGTCCTTCGGGTACGATACATAGTAAGTGGTTGAGACTATTTCAGAGTCACCTGCGAAACCACGCGCCCATGTTTTGAGCGTCACCTGTACATAATCATCGTATGATAATTGCTGATAATCGCTGACATCATAAGAAGGTGTGACTTCGGTTGCCGTACTATTTGTATTGTGCTGATTCCACGTCTTGTTCTGTAACGTGTCAGTGATCGTCATGATGTAGCGCGTGTCGTATCGCTCAAGATAGCCCTTGCCCGCGTCAGTCGTAATCTTGCATGAGATTCTACCGCCATTTTCGTAATCAAATAACCAGCTTCCGAACGAAGGCTTCTTCGGTGCTTTGAATGACCTTGAAGCCGTGACAGGTGATGTCCCTGTTCCCTTGTCATTAGTCGGAACCACCGTCACCGAAACCGCACTCAACTTCCTTTTGGCGCGTGGGTAGAATGACGCTCGATTGTATGTCTTGCCGTTCGACGCTGTAAAATTGTTAAGATTAAGACTCGATTCCTTCTTTGCGGAACTGCCACTGTCAACCTTCTTCAGTGACCCGATCGTCCATGTTGCCTGAATATGAGATGCGCGTCTGCCGTTCGTCTTTTCTGTGAGTTTCTTCGGAACGACCCACGTTGACTTCATGACATACGGATCGCTCCGTGCTGGTGCGGACAGACTCTTGACAGCGGTGTCAGGCTTCTTAACCACGACCGTCTTTGTGTACTTCCATTTAGCTTTTGACGATCCACCGCCCTCGGTACATTTGTACACATGACCAGTACTTTTGTTCAGATACGTGTCGCCAACGTGCGCGTTCTTTACACCTGAACCCGGAAACTTGCTCGCATTGGTCGATGTACCTGTGATCTTTGTTCCTTTGTAATCATATGTTGCCATTTAAAATGCCCCCGCGCGTCTGTATCTCTTGATACCTCTTGCCAAGTCTCGAAGCATCACATTCGCATCATCCGATGCATTGTAGTTCAAATTGACCGTAATATTGCCGTCATTTGCCCTTATTTTGTCCGCAAGCGTGTCCATCCTCTTCCAGAACGGATCAAGCGGGACGATTGCTTCTGCTCCTGCCTCGCCTGCACCGATCAGCGTCGCACCGTCAACGATACCACCCTTTGCGTACCAGCTAATATCAATTCCAGGCTTTTCGCCCTTGCCGCCAATACCAAACGGTGGTTTTCCGTGTACGCTGAAATGCGGTAATTTAATCGAATCAAAGATTTTTCCGACATGGAGAGGGAAGAACGATTTGATTTTATCAAGAGCACTTTTCACGAAGTTCCTTGCTTTGTCGATTGGTGCCTTGATTGCGTTGTACACATTAGTGAATGTTGATTTGACCTTGCCGACTACCGAGCTGATTCCGTTGATAACCGTCTTGATCGCATTGACCGCCGTCTTGACGATGCTTGACACTTTAGGCCATACCGCCTGAACAACGGACAGAACCGCCCGCATCACCGTTGTAATGATTGACTTGATGACATTCCATGCAGGTGGAACCACCGCCTTCAGAATCTGCATGACAGTCTGAATCGTGCTCTTGATGTTAGGCCATACCTGCTGCACGATGTCAGACATCTGCGGCATGAGCGATTCAAAGATTCCCCAGATATCTTCAAGCGCTGTCTGAACCGCGCTCTTGATCGTCTCGACAACCGGCATCACAACCGATGAAATTGCGGACATTGCCGGAGAGATATAAGTCGAAAACCACTCCTGCACCTTTGCAATCATCGGTTCGATCGTGTTGACCGCGTTCTGAATGCCTGGAATAATTGTCCCTGTCAGCACATTCGCAACACCCGTTGCAAGCGGAGCAAAGATGTCAGCCGTTGCGACCTTCACATTCTGCCACGCAAGCCCCATCTGTTCCGATGCTGTCAGCGTTTCCTGATAGACAGAGTCGAGCGCGCCATTACTTCCTTCCGAAATCGCGGAATACATGTTCTCGAACGACAACTGACCGCGCTGCGCCGCGTCAAACATTGCGATACCAGACCGAGCACCGAACAGGTCAATCGCATCCGCACTGGAAACTGTTCCGTTCTGAACACCCTGAACGAACTGCGAGAAACCGTCTTTTGCACTTACACCTTCCTTCGCCCATTCCGCAACGCCTTTTTTCATACCTGCAAGAATGGTTGACGTGTTGGCTCCGCTCTTCTCGAATTGCGCGAGCATTGCGATTGATTCATCCGTACTGAATCCGAGCTGTTTAAAAGATGCCGCGTTTGCCGTGACCGATTGTGCCAGCGAACTGACATCAACGCCCGACTGCTGCGCTGCCACTGTCATTTTGTCCAGTGTTGCAGCGTAATCGTCGGACGAGATTCCCGCATTGTTCATCATGCGAGTAACGTCCTGAATGGCCTGTGTCGCGTCCACTCCGTTGACTTTGGCATATTTCATTGCCGATTCGGACGCGGACTGCAATTCGTCACCGTTCAGGCCGAGACGTGTGTTCAGCTCACCGACTGCGGAACCAATATCACCGAAGTCACCGACCACGTTCTGTGCGACGTTCTTATATACACCTTCGAGTTCTTTTGCCGCATCGCCTGTAGCACCTGTCGCCTTTATGACGTTGTTTGTGCCTTCCTGAATCTGTTCGAATGCGGAGAAGCCCGCTTTGCCGATTCCGACGATTGCAGCACCAATAGCAGCGGGAACAGCGAACTTGCTCAATGCACCGAGTAAACCGCTGTTGACCTTCTTGCCCGCCGCTTCGCCTTCAGGAGCAATCGCGTCTGAAATTTTACCTTTGATTCCAGTCGCCTCGGGGACGATCTGGACATAAGCTGTACCTAAATCAGCCATTATCTTTTATCCTCTGAAGAAGCCGTTCGTAATACGCGTCAAAATCCGCGCCTGACTTAAATGTCATAGCTTCTGAATCTGTCTGCTTTGGTTTCCGTTTGAGAGCCTCGACGATTGAATCAGGATGCTTTGAATTCTTCTTTGAGAACAAACCGTAAACGATTGCCCGTGCCGCATCCGTAAGTTCTGCGAGCATCAACGTGTCAAGCGGAATGTCCTCGTTCATGCGAGCCGTCACAACGCGCGAACCATGCCGCAACCCAGCTGTAAAGATGCCGAGCAACTTGATCGGAACGCTTTGCCAATCGTAAATGCGGTACGTTTCAGCGAGATCACAGATAAGTTCGTTTTTGTAGTGTGATAGTGTATGAACGAGGATCAGGAGTTTTTTCCTTCGTCCTCTTCCTGACCGAGTTGCTTTATGATCTCGACAATGGCTTTGCCGACATCCTCAACCGGAACGATGCCCTTCTTGTTGCGTATCTTGTCGTACAGCTGTTGTTTTTGCTTGTCCGTCAACAGCTTCGTGACAAGTTTCGGGTATGACATGACGTTTCCTGCATCCACATCAACGAGCACTTCAAGGAATTCCATGTCGTGAAGTTTTTCTTCGTTGATCGATGCTTTGAAACCGTTTGTTAATTCTATTTTTTTCATGCGGGGCCTCCTGAAATTTATTAAGCGTTCTTCATGTATTCGTAGTGAGTATTGCCTGACTCATCCGGAACGGCTGTCAGTGTAATCTCATAGCCGATTGCCTCATCATCCTTGTAGACAATATCGCCGCGCTCTGTAATGGACGCGTTCGGGATGACAATTCTTTTAATCACGTCTCCGCGAAGAACCATCTGGACAACCCATGCCGCGCCTTCCGCTTCGTCGCTGTTGGCTGTGACTGTCAGACCAGATGCAAGCGAACCGGTGACATTGTCATCGTTGTAAACTGCTTTCAGAACATCAGGATTCAGAGACTCGATCAGCGTGAGCTGGAACGTGTCAGACTTGGAACTCTGAATTGTCAGGACCTCGTCACCGCCCCATGCTTTGACCGTGTCTGTTTCCGGGCTGTTGGTGTTGGTCAGTCCGTCCTCGGATACATACCCAAGCTGAACGAATGCATTATCGAGTGCAGTCGTCGCATCTGTGGGGAGTGTTGAACCGAGTGCGGCTCTGAACACAGCACCAGTCGAAGCAGGTTTACCTACTGATACATTTGTTGCTGTAGACATAAAAACCTCCTTAATAGTGCGTAATCGTATAGACAGCCTGGTATCTGTATTTCTTGGCTGTCGCCGATGTGAAATTGTAATCTGTCATGAGTTTCGCGGAGCCGATATCGTCAAGTTCTGGAAGGTCATCCATGACCGCCTTGACTTCTTCGTTCAGAGTCGCCGCATCGAGCAGCCTGTCCGCATATGACTGGATCGCGATCGTTGCTGTCGTGATTCGGTTTAATACGCTCGAACCTGTCTTCTCAACGATCACGTACTGTCCAGAATCGTCTTCTGGTCTTTGCGCGTATGCCTCAACGGACAAATTTCTGTTCAAATAATCAATCAAAATTGCTTCGATCATGGTCAACCACCTTTTCCGCTTCGCAAACCAACCGAACCGAGTGCCTTCAGCAGCGTGTTGCTTTCGTAGTTTTCCTTCGCTGCTTCAGCAGAATCAGGCCACACATTCGCGATGGCTGTGTATGTTGCCTGATGCACACTCGATGCATAATCAGAGCCCGCTGCGCTTGCTACGGCTTGACCAGCGGACTCTAAATGGGCTTGCATTGCTCCGGATTTCATGATTTCGTTAATACCGGACACATTGAAATCAAATCGCACACTTTTACTACTCATAACGATCGACCGTCACTTTCAGGTTCCAGCCGAGAGGGATCAGATCGTCAATGCCCTGACTCGGGATGCCAAACGACTGCCAATCCTTGCCGAAGAACGTGATCTTGCGGTTCGTCCAGTCGTGTGTATCACCCTTCGGGATTGCAAGCGTATAAACCGCCTTGCGTCCGTACAGGTTGACCGTTTCGAGAATCTCCGTCTGCGATGTCGGTGAAACAAGTACGTTGTCTACCGGAACAGGAGTCTCGGTGTAGATCGGTTCATTGAACGCGTCTGTTCCCGTCTGTGTCTTTTCGTATAATGTGACTGTGATTCCTTTTAATCGTGCCATATCTCCATTACTCCGTATTTCTGTCGTCTGATGCCAAGTGCTTTCAGCTCATTCCGCATCAATGACATAGCTACCCCGCCGCCTGGAACTGCATACGTCCCTGACCACGAATAACCGAGTGCGGACTGTGATTCTTGAGACATCGGATCGCCTGTCGTGCTTTGACGCATGACACGGGCAACCACGTCGCACGTTACGAGTTTTACGACGCTTGCATAAGCCGTGTCTGAAGCGACAAGCGCATCGATATCCATTCCGACATCAGCTCCAGCTGTTCGGATAAGATCGGAGACAAGCGGGAGAAGTGCGGAAACACGTTCCTGCTCGGCTGTTGTATAGCTAACGCCCTCAATCGTGAGAACGTCAGCAAGCGTCGCAAAATCACTCATTTTTTCTTGCCTCCGGTCTTCTTTTTCTCGGGCTTTTTAGGCTCGGGAGCCTTGACTGGCTCCCATGCGCCTTTGAGTTCGCTCGGAACGTCAATAATCACGCCCGTTTTCGTGTTCCTGTATTTCATGATTAAGCCTGTACCAGACCGAATGCATCAGCGTCAAGGATTCCCCATCCGATGTATGCTTCAGCACGGAGGCAAACTTCGTTGTAACGCTTCAGGTCGCGTCCTGCACCGTCCGGATCACCATAGCGGATAACATCGAGCGGAATATTGTCAGAATATCCCCACTTGAACGCGCCCTGGAAATCACCAACAAGAACATGGTCAGTTGTCGATCCACCTGTCTCCTGAACAGATACAGTGCTGTTGACATCGGAGCCCATTCCGTAGAATGCATCAGGATTCTGTCCGAATCTGTATTCCGGATACTGCGGAACGCCGTTGACCTTCAGAGCTGCGAGAGCGGCTCCAGCTGTCGGAGACAAAGCCAGACCGGTGACCTCACCGTCTGTAATTGCCTGAATAGCGGAATCGATATTCGCATCGATGTTAGCAGCAGAATAAGCCACGATATTCGAAACGAGTCCGTCAAAACTGTTTGTAGCCTTGAAGGATGCCGGTGCTTTTGTAGCGGGATCAATACCATGAATAGCTGCGATGTCAAGACCACGAGCGATCTTACGTCCGAAGCCCTCTGCGAATGCGGTCAGATACTGGAGACGTACTTCGTCTCCGGCTTTCAGGAATTCATCGGAAACTCTCTGCTGATAGATGAATTTGACGGGCTTGATGACCTTTGCGGTAACTGTGGCATCACCCGCGGGTTTTGCACCGCCTTCAGCGACCAGAGCAGCCTCACCTGCTGCGTTGAAGATGAACTCTGTTACGCCGTTGAACGGGATCGGAGTCTGATTAGAAAGTTTTGCGAGTGCGGAATGACCGCGAACTGCATTGAACATTTCAGTAACGACTGTGGACGGGAAACTTGTTCCTGCATTAATTGTTGCCATTTAAAATACCTCCTGTAGTTGTTTAGCCAGTGCAGCCATATCGGATTTGACGGGATCGTTTTCCTCGTGCGTTGGTTCCACGCCCCCGATCGGTGCAGCCGGTGTCTTGATGAACGAAGCCATCTTCTTCGCGTCTTCACGAATAGCGTCTTCGTCATCACCTGATAACTTGTCTGCTAACTGATAAGGCAAACCGACCTCGTGAGCGATGCGCGTTTTTACCGAGCGCGTCTCGTAATCTTTGATTTTCGCTTTGAGTTCGTCGACCGTTGCGCCGTTTCCGGCTATAGCCTCATCCTTTGCCTTGATCTGCTTTGTCAGATCGGCGATCTGTGCTGTGAGCTCATCATTCTGCTTCTTGATCGAGTCATAATCAGCGTACTTCTCAGCCGCCTTTGTCTCTGCGCGCCTGATGCGCTCACCGATGATCGCGTCAAGCTGTTCCTGTGTTTCGATTGCTTTGAATTCTGACATGTTTTGTACCTCCTACTTTCCGGGTAGTGTCCGTGTTTTTTGCACTAAAAAAGCACGACCTACGCCGTGCCTCATTAGTAACTGACTGTTTGTTTGTGTTCTGCCTTACTTTCAAGCGTAATCCAGTGCGCGAGAATCATGCTGTCCAGAATCGAGATATCCGCGCCTTCAAGCTGTGACTGATAGCCGAAGCCGCCATTGCTCCCGATGACACGCTTCTCACAATGATTGATGACCTGGTCGACTGAAGGCTGTTCCATGTGGCAGATCGTACCGCCCGCAATCGCCTGTTCGAACAGAGCGTTCGCTGTAACGAACTCCGCTGTCTTGACGATGTATGCTTTTCTGAAACCTACCTGTTTGAGTGCTTCGATCAGAATAGGTGCACCGTTCGCACCGTCCACAACCACATCCGCGACATCTGCTTTGCTGATAAACCCAACCAGCCACGCTACGCCCGACCTCGATGGTCTGCAATCAATCGTTTCAAGGAATATCCGATCATCAGTCTTGACTGCGATGGACATTGACACGTTTGCGCCATCCTTGCCGAACTTCACGCCGCAATGGAGTTTGCCTTTCATCTTTGGAAGTGTCTCAACCTTCAGCGCGTCCCATTCGTTCTTTGAGATCGCCGATTTCTGATTATACTTCAGCCAATGCCCGAGCCGCTGGATGTTAAAGTCCGTCTCATCGTCTCCGATTTCTGACCTGATCGTCCTCTCCTTCAGGAAGTACCCGAGTGAGGGGTTTGTCTCGTACCAGGCATCAACATCATTCGGATCGGTGATCTTATTGACTGACCACTCCATCCAGCCTGATGCGTATGACCCGCCCTGAAGGACCCGCGTCCTGAATTTCGGGAAAACAGTTCCCGCGCTGATCGCTGTCGGTGGTGTCCCGAGCATGATCGTCTGCGGATTTTCGGAGTCCGTGACAACGTACTTTAATGCAGTTTCCTGTTCCGGTGTGTACTCTTGCGCCTCATCAATTATGAGTAAATCGTAGCCTTCACCAAGTGCGCCTGTTGACGTTCTCGTTCTGAACTCGATTACGCCGCCTCCTGCTACATAAATGTGCTCCTTTCCGAATGCTTTGATGTTGGAATCAATCTCCAGTCCGACCTTGTCACACATCCGACCGAGACGCTCCCAAACCGCATGAGCTGTTGTCGCCCTGTGTGCTGTGTATAGGATGCGCTCACCATTCGCAAGCCCCCATAAGCACCGCATCAGAACACTTTCGCTCTTGCCGTTTCGACGCGCTACTGAATAACCGATCTTTTGGTGAACCCACAGTCCTTCGTCATCCACCGCCATGATGTCGTACAATAGCGACACCTGCCACGGGATGACACTGTGTTCGGTTCGGTCATAAAGTTGAACCGCTTCTTCTCCACGAGTTTCGGTGTAAGGCAGAATCACGGACACCGTCGGGGCTTGTCGCCCTTTCCGTGTCTCCATAAGTGTGATCCTCCTGATCTATTAAAAACACCGCACTATGCAGCGTCTTTAACTAATGTATTCCCAAGTATTAGATTTCCAATCTGTCTGAAGCTGTGTTCTGTCACCTTCAATCTCATACGTGATCGTGCATCCGCATCCGTCATGACGTTCGAATACGCCATTTCGGTTCGCTTCGTCGTATGTCCACGTACCGGCGCGAGCCATGCACCACTCGCACGGGTCCTTGCCGTCATGGAGTCCGACTCCGTCATAAATCCGTTCGACTATAGCGTGAACACCGACCGCCTCTTGTGCGCTGATGTTGGCTCGCATCGTCCCCGTCGTGACCGACTGCGAATAGTTGACAATATTCTGTTTCATTTTCTCCTGAACTTCAGAATACTGTCTGCCTGTCACATACTCGACCAGACCGTCCACACGGCTCTGATTTCGCTTGTAGTCGACAACTGATAGGCCAACACCGCCACGCTTGTTAACAGCCGCCTGAACGCGTCTCGTAAAGCCTCCGACCGTGTTGTCGATGCCCTTCGTCATGTTCCGAAGAAGTGCATTCGAAATGTCAGCCGAAACAACCTCTTCCGCAAGCCCCGCATCCACAATGGCTTTGTCGAATGCTGCTGCCATCTTGTCGCCGATCATGACCGCGTACTTGTCCGCGTCCGCATACGTTGCAACACCGCGTTCCGCTTTCCTCCAGAGCGCAAGCAACTTCTTGTCAGCCTTCACAGCTTCGTTGTAATTTTTGGCTAAATTGTCATACAGGTCCTTTGTTGTCATAGCGTCATGCCTTCAATGTTTTCCGCGTTTGCCTCGTTCGCGAACTCGGACGGCTCAATTCCCGTCATATCACGAAGGCTTTCAGCGTCGAAGAATCCAGGCACGGCCTGATTGATCTTGATCGCACCGTCACCGATCTGTGACAGCATCGCCGCATCAGGCTCGAAAATCGGCTCCCACTTGGCTGTTGTGTTGGCAACCTCGACACGTTCATAATTTCGACGGTCGCGAACGCATACCGCAAGGAACCCCGCGTTTTTCAGGCCGACACTGAAATCTCTTTGCGCTTTCCGTGCCGTGAGTCTCAACGTCTCATGACTTGACTTGATCGCCTCCGCGCTTGACGGATTCACACTCGGGAACCCGAGATCATCAAGAGTCAGCCCCGTCTCTCCTGCGAACAATCCCGCGAACATTCGAAGCTGATCCGCATGCGGTGTCATGCTCTGTTGCTGGAACTGACCGACAACAGGATGATCACCGTCAGAGTCTTTGTCTATTCGAAGCAGACTGGACATCGTTGCCCGCCATTTATCCATGCGCTCCGCGCTGCCTTCCATCCCGAGGATGTACCGCTGCGGGAACGAATAGAATTCCGAAGCAATCTCTGAACGCTTCGCCGTCCTGACCGCTGCGGCAACATGAGACATGCATGCACGACTGATCCGACTGTGTCCGAACGGTCTGACCGCATCAGGACGATTGATAACCGGAACTAACAACGGATAGTCAATCCCTGTCTCGATCTGCTCAATGAGCTTACCGTGATCGTAAATCTGTGTGACTCCGGGCAACAAATACGCCTCAAGAATCGGCTTGTCATACTCATTCCATTCAAGAACCGCATAACCTTCTTTGAGCATGTTTGTCACAGGATCAATTTCTCCAGTCGCATGCCCGCCGTCAATCACCTTGAATCGCGGATATCCGTTTTCGTCCGTCGTAATGAAGATGAAATCGCACGAACTGATCAGTGCGCCGAGTATAGCCGAATCAACGAAGATGTCCTTCTGGTTCTGATTGAAAATCTCGTTCATTCCGTAGATGTCATTCGCGAATTCGCGGAACAGGAGTCTGTCAGCCAAGCTGTCGACCGCCTTTGCGCACCACCCGAGTGTTCCCATCCAATGACGGAGTTCCGGAGGTGTGCTGATGCCGAAGTCGAAGACGACGTTCTTCATCTCGTAATACCTGTATCGCTCAATTACACGACGCTTTTTGCGATCCAGCTTCTTCTTCAAGTAGTACATACCTTTGTAATCTGACATTGTTTGCCTTCCTTACTGAAAAACGGTTTTCACACGAAAATATGTGCA
>Ga0326511_10001624_pt1 | contig 18540 bp, 17 predicted proteins | sample 0_2496_0518_D_FD_203701 | JGI IMG/M metagenome (GOLD analysis project Ga0326511, IMG submission 203701) | Bovine rumen microbial communities from UC Davis, California, United States - 0_2496_0518 | ecosystem: Host-associated > Mammals > Digestive system > Stomach > Rumen | place: USA... | reverse complement strand
TAACTGAAATTTGTGAAAGTTTCTCTACTTTTATTAATTCTTTTACAACTAATATGGCTTCTTTTGTTTATGATAATAAACTTCAATATGCTTACATGAACGGTTTTAAAGTTTCAAAAGCAAATAAATATGAAAACTACCTTGGAACTATGCTGGACTTATTTTTAGCTTTTGATAAATCTTTAAAAAATAATGATATTACATATATAGAAACTTTCTTAAAAGATTACTTTTATAAAAAAATGCTTTCTAAATATAGAAATAGAGAGTTAGAAGAAGAACAAGGGTTAAAAGTAAAAACAGAAAGTAAAACTGATATTCAGCCATATGAAAGATTAAATGGAAAAGCAAATAAATTTGGAGAACTTAGAACTATCAATTCTGATAACAATAAATATTTTTTCAATAAGTCAGAATTAAATAACGGCACATTAAAAATTTATATAAGAAAAAAGAGTTATCCAAAATTAGTAAAAATGCTTAAATTGTTAACCACTAATAGTAAAGAGAATATTTTAAAAGATTATTTCTTTGCTATTAGTCCACATTTCTATGTTGCTAATGAAAACATAGATATAACGCAATTACAAAAACAATATTTTTATTTTAACAACAAAAAAAGCATAGATATATCAACCAATGAAGATTATATAATTTTACTAATATATGTAGATAATACTATCTCTTGCTCTTTAGGAGCTGGATATTTTAGAACTGGCTACAATTATCAAATATTGGGTGAAAATAAGAATTCTCTTATAAAAGATAAAAACTTTACAAGTTTAGATTTTTCTTTAAGAGATAAAGAGTTTGTATCTGATTTTGATGATAGAGAAGTTACAGTAATACACTTTATGAAAGACAAGAATATAGCACCAGACTATAAGAAAGGTATATTAAATGAAGACTTTAGTTTAGATTGTCCAGATTTTTTAAAAAGAGTTGACTACAAAACTATTCACCAAATTAAATTAATAGAAGAGGGAGATAATGAACAATATCTCTTTAATGTTAAAGAGATAAAAGACGGTAAAATATACTTAGAAAAAGGAAACGAAAATATTAAATCTTTCTTTCCTATTAATGTATATATTTATGAATATTTGCAAACCATAGGAAATCCTAAAAGAAAAGAACTACTAACTCTTCCAGTAGATGATAAAGAAAGAATATTGGCACTTTCAACATTTATAAAATATAGAATGTCTGGAAAAGAAATGATCTTATATGTTGAAAATGAGAGGTTGCCGATATTGTATAATAAAAAAGATTTGTGCATTGTTTCTTCTGGTGATTTTGCAATTATTAGAAAAAACAAAAACTTAAATATCAGTAAAAAAATAGCGGAAACAGAAATAACCAATAAGAGTTTACAAGTTGAACCAGTTGATAAAGATTTTGAGATACATTATTTTTATGGTGAACTAAAACTTAATTATAATTTCAATTATTTAGTAAAAGAAAAAAATAAAGCACTAAAAACAACTAAAAAAGAATTAGTAAATTTAAACTGGTTTGAGATAGAACCAATTTTAGAATTAAAAAATGATAGATTGATTGGTTTCTTGAAACAAGAAGAATATAGTTTTGAGCCATTAACTCTTACATTAACTCCATCACTTGACGATAGATTATTAAGAACATTAAGGCAAGATTCATATAGTTATACTTCATTTGCTGCTAGTTTAGACAGCAGCGATCCTAATAAGAGATTATTAAGAACATTAAGACAAGATTCATATAGTTTAAATGCAGAAGTAAATATGAATTTAATAGAAGATGAAGCTATAGCGCAAACAGTAGTATTTACTTATGCCAATAAAGCTGCTACAACTACTTTAAATCTTGCTTATGAAGATAAAGAAGCTACAATAGCAAATGAATTGTATTATAAGAATAAAAACTTGTATTTTAAAACTTACAATATTGGTTTAGCAAGTTAAACAAAGAGGAAATAGATGAAATACATTAATCCAGATATATTTACAAATGGTAGTGCAGAAATAAATGATGAACCAGTGGGCTGGGTGTTATTAGGAACACCTACTACAACTGGTGACTATCCATTGTCAGCTAGTGCCGATGATAGAACTGCACAACTTTTTACAAGTGATAATAAATATTATTTTAAGAATTATAATATAGTAGGTGTTTCAGAAGTAAGTTCTTCTGCTGTTGCTTTAACACATACAACTGAAAGCACTGTAAATAATCTAATAATTACTATAGATGTAGGTGGTGGAACTAGAATATTTCCAGATAGATTTTTGGATAGTGTTACTTCTTTATCTAATGGTTTTGATATTACAAATGGTATTTTAGTTTTGGCAAAATATAAAGAAACGACTCCTATAACTACTTTAACAAACACAATATCAAATTTTTTTACAGATACAGAAACTTTAGAACATGTTAGTTATCAGCAACAAAATGCTACAGCTGAACTTTCTACATTTTATTCAACTTATATAGATAAGATTCTTTTGGCTTATACAGTAAACTGGACAGGTTTAATTAGTAATTACAATTTCTCTGGTTTTGCAGCTGGTAAAGTAGTTCTTACTCTTGGAGATTTAAATATTACTGACTAATAGGAGAATTACAATGCTTAAAGATTTGTTAAAAAAAAATAAAGTAGAAAAAATAGCTAATAGTATAGCTGATGGTTATGTAGATATTAAAGCATATAAACATTTAGAAGATGGAACTAAAAAACTAATTTATCACAATGCTGGAGATAATACAATAACAAACTGGATGAGACAAGCAATAGTTTTGCTTTTGAGCGGTTATTCTCTTGGTTATCATGGACATTATGGAGATACCAATCAAGGAACAAGTATATCAAAACCAAATTTTAGCGATCATACTTCTTCTACAAATAAAGATGGTTATTGCTTAAATGGAGAACAGTATTTGTGGTCTAATAGTAACCCACAATATCCAGTAAATGGAACCGAACTATATTCTAATAATACTACATATGCCTTATTCCCAACAAAAATATTATTAGGAACGGGTAAAGAGTATACCAGTTGGGATGAATTAAAAGAAGAAAATCAAGATAATAATTCTGCTTGGTATGCTAACATGGTAGAAACTTATGGAAGTGGAGATGAAAGTTTAGCTAAAACAAATTTTGATGCATTAGTAAGTAATGCAGCTAACAGATATTCAGCTACAGTAGGCTCGCAAGGAAATTATAATGGAGTTAATAATTCTGTAGTGCAAACTGTAACAGTAAATGATCCAGATAGCGATTCAAATACTTCTACCTCGGCAGACTTAGCTGAAAGATTTGGAGTAATAGGAGCTATCAAAACTCTTTATTGCCCAGGTGGAACTGTTACTAACGAAAATTATGGTAATTTCTTGGAAACAACAGTTAGTGATTCTGGTAGATTATTAAAAGGACAATACAGAGGTGGTGGAAGACCTTGTTTTATATATTTTAATAGAGCAAATACTTCTGATGAAAATAAACTCGATTGGAGTGATGTAACGGCTGATATTTCGGCTCAAAAAGATTCTTCTTCACCTTATTTGAACAGATTGACATTTAGAGTAATTATTCCATCTCAGTCATCTGGTTCTGGAGCCATTGGTGTTTATAATCCTTTTAATGGTTACACATTTAAACAAGTAGGATTATACAACGATGCTTTGTTTGAAACAATTTCAGATGCAAGTGCTAATAGCACAGGTAATAACGTTAGAGCTAATATGCAAAGTGGTATGCTACTAGCTGTAAAGAATATTCAAAAATTTTCTAAATCAGCAGATGAATCTATTGAGTTTACTTGGACTTTAACTATTTAAGGGGAGTTTAACATGGAAAAATATTATGGAGATATAACCAAAGATTCAGATGTAGATTTTGAAAAAATAAATGCAGACAATACATTGGAATTATTTTCAAAACAAGATATACTCTCTAACAGAACACTTAATAGACCGCTTGCTCAATTAGAAAAAGAAATAAGAAAAATAGATACCAAATTAAATGCCATTTGTAAAACATTTACAAATGGTGAAGGTATAATTCCAGGCTATTTTGAAAACATGAATATTTCAAATGTTACTATAGGCAAATTAAATATAAATGGTAAACGATATTTAAGAATACCTACTGGTATATTTAGTTATAAGTTTAAAGGTAGTTATGACACTTATTATAATTTGCCAAAAATAGAAATATTTGAAAGGCAACTAGCAGAGCATTTTAATTTAGATTTGCATGATCAAGATAGTGATTTACAACTTAAATATTTTGTCGAAGATGGTAAATTAAAATACTATTTAGAAATAACAAATACAGCATACAATTATAATACCACAGATAATTCCACTTCTGTTTCTACTTATATAGAAAAAAACAGACTTCCAATTATAGAAACAGAATATTATAATAATGTTTTTGAAATAGTTGAAGGAATGTATAATAAGTATTCTAGTTATTTAACTAAAAGAGATGATTTGTTTTCATTGGAAGAAATAATAGAATTTAGCACCGACTGGGAGGGACAATCAGATTTTATAGTTTTCTTTAATCCATATGATAATTACTATGAAGATTTATTAAACTATTCAACAATTCTTAATTATGAAAATCTATCTTCTGATTTTGACCATGCTATAACAGAATTAGGAAATGATTTTACAGAAGAAGAACTAAATAACTATGTAAAAACAAATGGTGAAAAACAAGATGATTATGGCGATTTAGAAGTTTATTTCTATAAGCAAAAATATTATATTTATAAAAATGAAAAATTGTATGTCGTTAACCATAATTATTTGTATTTATATGATAATATTTCTTGGAGTTACTCAAAGAAATTTGGATTAGTAAAAGAAGAAGATTACAATATGCTTGACCATTCTTCTTTCATAAAATTATATAAATTTAATTTCTTGGTTAATATTGAAAGAAATAAAATTCTTAATATAGAAACAAGCTTGGATAAACAAGATTTTCTTCAACCAATGAGTATGGACAATTTGTTGATATTAAATGATAAAACAAAATTTAAAGGTGTTGTAAATGCCAAGCTTGAAACAGATAATACTGCTGTTGATAAAACAGATGCTGTAACTTCTGTTTTGAATGCAGTAGATTCTATAAAACAATTAGGTTTTGTAGATTTTAATGGTGGTAAAAATATAGGTTTTAATTCTGAAGAAGCTCCAGATATTTTTTCAAATTCTGATAAAACTTCTTTAGACTATTATAATACGATAAATGTTCTATTGAAAGCAATACAAGAACTAAATGCCAGAATAGAAACATTAGAACAAGGTTAAAGCTTAATAACCTCCAGTTTTATCTGGAGGTTATTTTATTATAATCAAATTTGTTTTTTCACATAAGACTAAGTTAATCTAAGGTGATAAAACATGAAAGATTTAGATGAATTGATAAATGAAGCTAATTTTAGCTTTTTAAATAGTCTTATACAGTCAGCTAAGCCAGCTGGTTCTGGTAATAATTTTGATCTTCTCAAATATGAAAATGCAAGGCAAGAAAGAATTGAAAAACAGATTGAAGCTGCTAAAAAAGCAGGAGATACTGCTAAGGTAAAAAAATTAAGAAAACAGCTTGGACTTTCAGATTTGGGTGTAAATGCTGCTAAAGAAAGAAAAGAAAAAGCAGTGGAAGATAAAAAAAGAAGACAACAAATTAATACTTTGAAAGGCAAAATCTGTATGTTTATGATGGATTATTGTAACTTAGCTTCTGGAGTTGGTTTAGGTGGAGATACTTCTACTAAAAAAGCTGTGCAGATTATCAAAGGGAAAAAAGATGAAGATGGAAACCAAACAATAAAAATAGTTGGTGCTCCTACTATGTCTGAGCTGACAGCTCATTATAATTTACTTAAAACAGCTGTAGACCAATTATATAAATATGAATATGGTTATGAAAAAGATGGCAAATTCTATTATGGTATAGATAGAAAATACTTTGAAGATGGATTAGCAAGAGCAAAAGCTTTACAAAAGGCATTAAAGAATATTAAGCCAGAAGATATTTCGTTTGAGTTTAATAGCAAAGAAGTTCCTTTTTTAGTAGATTCTAATGTTGTAAAAACTGGTGAAAAAACTGGAGGAAAAACAGCTACTGGAGCAGATGAAAAATACGCAGAAATCAATGGTTTAAAATATGATGCAAAGGGTAATTTAAAAACAGATGTTTGGAAAACAAAAATGGCTAAAGTAATAGGTAAGAAAAGATTTAATGCTTTTGTTTATGAAGAGCTTTATCCATTTATTAGAGAATTCCAGAGATACAGAAAAGATTGGGATACAGTAAAGCATCCAGAAAACATTACTAAAGATTTTGTAAGCAAAAATGTAGAAACAAAAATTGCAGATAGACAATCTAAATTAGAACAGTATGTTAATGGTGTTAGCAAATTCTCTGATTTCAAGAAAGCAAGAAGAGTAGAACAAGAACTCTCTAAGGGAGAAAATGCTAAAAACAGTAAAGATGAACAAGGTAACTTAAAAAGAGATGAATACAATGCTGGTAAATATGCAGAAAGAACTGCTATTAAAAAGCTTTATAATGCTGAAGGTGAAAAAGGAAATGCTGGTTTATTAAAGCATTTTAACATTGAAAAAACAACTACTGCAAAAGTTTCAAAAATAATTAATGATTGGATTAATGGTGGCCATGAACCAGGTGGAGATTACTTGGTAAAACTCTATGGTTCTATGCCAGGTTCTGGTGGTCAAACTGGTGCAGGTGTTTTGATTTTCATGAAGACTAAATCTCCAGCCAAAGATCAACTCAATATGGATGGTTGGTATGCTTTCCAAGCTCCTAAAAAGTTTATGGATAATATTCCATTAGCACAAGAAAAGTATATCGAGAACCATATTAATTATAAGAATAAAAGAGCAAAAGATGAATGGCAGCAAAAAGTTTTAAAGCTTTTTGAAAAAACTTCTGTTCAAACTGAAGAAGTAAATTATTTTAATTACTAATTTCAAAGGTAAACCCTTTTGCGGGTTTACCTTTTTTTATTTGTCTACTTAAATATGGTTGACTTATTTTCAAATCTTTAGCAGCTTCTGATATACTTTTGTATTTTTTATTATTTTGTAAACAGTAAAAATATTTTCTATTATATTTGCTTCCATCTCTTGTTATTATAATATTATCAATTTCTTCTATTTCTTTTTTACAATCAATGTTTTCATAGTAAAAACTCCAATGATACCCACCAGCAGTTTTAATATTTTTTAAAGCACAATCTGAAATGTTTTTAAAACTTATACCAGTTTCTTTTTCTACTTCTCTAGCAGAATTATATATTTTCTCATTTTCCAAACAAATAATTTTTTTAGGTTTAAAAGAATTTGGTTTTGATTTTGTCATTATTTCTTCTAATAAGTTTTCATTATAATTTTCTAAAAAACACCAATGATAACCACCAGCAATTTTTCTTTTATTGTTACAAACAGCAGATATTAACCTCTTATCTATATCGTATTTTCTGCTTGCCTCTCCTAAAGAATTGAATATTTCTTTATTTTCCAAACAAATAATTTGTTTGTTAGTTTTTTGATATTTTGATAATTCTGCTATCTCTTCTCTTATTATGCTGTAGTCTTTTATTAAAGTTTTTAAATCTCTATTTGAATTATTTAAAACAAAATTAATAGCATAAACCATTTGTTTTTTTATAATTGGTTTTGCACATTTCCAAGCATAATAATGAACCCAGATATGATTTTCATAGCCAATTTTAATTGTATTATCATTATCTATTATTTTCAATCCTTTTGCTTTAAAGTAACTTCTAGGAACTATATGATGTATTTCTCCTATTTCACTTGGAATTAAATATTCTAACATTTTTTCTCTATATTTATTGTTTTCAAAACATTCTTCAAATTCTTTTATCAACATAAATATAATTATAATGTTTTTTAAATAATTGTCAAGTTAATAAGAGGAGAAAAATATGACATTAGCAGAAGCATATAGAATAGTAACTGAAGAGAATAATTTAAAAGATGGTAAAACTGGGTTAGTGGTGTATGATATCGACGACACTTTGCTAAAAGCTGATCCTACTGTAATGGGAATTATTATTAAAAAATTTACTGAAACTGGTAAATGGGAAACGGTAGATAGAGAAGATACAACTCAATTTGCAACTTCTAAATATAAAGATGAGAAAGGACATCCAAAAACTGGATATAAGTTTGATTTCTCAGAATTTAGAGATCCAGAAAAAATTAAACAATCTTTCTTTAGAACAGAGAAAGATGGTAAATTAATTAGTAAAGGAGCACAACCATTAATAGCTCAATTAAGAATGATGGATTCTAATTTAAGAGCTGGATATGATGTAGCATTTTTAACTGCTCGCGGAGCTGAAAAAGCAGTATTTGACAATTTAATGAAATGGCTCAAGTACAGAAACTTAAAAGGTGAGTTGGTAGATATTAGAAAAGACAAAGTTAAATTAGAATACTCAAGAGCAGTTAATGATGAAAAATATGCTAAAGAATATGCTGGTATGACTGATGGAGAGAAAAAAGCAGCATTCTTAAGAGATAAGTGTTCTAAATATTCTATTGTAAAATTTGTAGATGATGATAAAAAAAATTTAGCAGCTATGCGTGCATTACATTTACCAAATTTAAAAGTAATAGAAGCACAAGGAATAGAACACAATCAAAGAATTAAGTCTTAATTTAAGTTTTTTAAACTATTTGTAAGATAAATATATAAAGAGAATTTTTATGGAGGTTTATTAATGGCCGATACAGCAAAACTTAATTTGCTTGACGAAGAATTAGACGAAGCTTCCCGCAAATACATTCAAGAGTCTCTTGAAAGTTGGAAAGAGGGTGTAGTCGAGCAGCTTGTTAAGCAAATGGAGCAGGAAAAGCAGGTAAAATTTGAAGAGTTGGAGGAAGAAACAAACGCTTACAGAGAACAGCTCAAAGAAGAATTTACAGAAAAAATGCTTGATGGTCTCAATGAACTGAAAGAAAGTATCCGTGCAGAAGTTACAGCTGAGGTTATTAAGAGCAACCCAGAATTAAAGATCTTTGAACAAGTAAAGGAAATTATTGCACCACTTGTTTCAGAAGGCTATCGTGACAATGCTTATGAAGATACTATTACAAAGCTTTCAGAAGAAGTAGAAACATTGAGAAGAGAACAAGAGTTACAGGAAGGAGCTAAAACATTAGCAGCTTTACTAGCTCCTTATTCTGACAAAACTCAGAAGCTCATTCTTTCACTTATCAAAGAAGGAAGTCCAGAAGAAGTAACTGAACAGTTCTATAATATTTATGATTCACTTTCAAACATTTTTGAGGAAGGCAGCTCAGAAGATACAGGTTCAGATGATTCTTCAGAGGAAACTTCAAGTGATGATTCTTCAGAAGATACAAATTCAGATGATTCTTCAGAGGAAACTTCAAGTGATGATTCTTCAGAAGATACAAAATCAGAAGGTTTAAAAGATGATTCATATATTATGACAGAGGAAGTAGGTGGTGATAATAAGCCAGCTAATAATAAATATAGTTTAAAAAACGTTCTTAAATCATACGCTAATATATAATTTGGAGGTATTTTAAAAGATGATCGAGAATAAATTGATTGATAAGGAAGAATATGAAAATCAGCTTGCCAATAGATGGAATTGGATTGCTGAAGATATTGAAGACGCAGATACACGTTTAAATACAATGCTCGTTCTTGAGAACTCATATAAGAAGATGGTTTCTATGGGTTCAGTTCCAAAGGGTTGGCTTGAGAACGTTCTTTTAAATGAAGATGAAACACTCACAGAAGCTCCACAGATGTCTGGTGCAGTTGGTGATTATGTTATTCCAAAAGTAATGTTCCCAGTTATTCGCCGTGTTATGCCAGAGCTTATTGCTAACAAGCTCGTTTCAGTTCAGCCACTTCAACAGCCAACTGGTGTTATTTACTATATCACATACAAGTATTCAGATTCTAAGTCAGATGTAACAGCTGGCACAGAATTCTCTGGAAACCCATATCAGACAGACCCAGCTTATTCAACATACTACTCATCTGAGAAGTTTGGCCCAATTAAGATTGGTAAGGATTATGCTCAAACAGCAGAAGTTGCAGCAGCTAAGGCAATCATGGCTAACGCTATTACATTCCTTGGTAATGATGCTCTTACTTCTACTACTTATAAGAGAATTGAAATTTTCAACGAAACAAACAAGCGTGGTCTTTTGGCAAAGCATGTTAAGATTTCTGGTTCTGGTTCAAGTGCTGTTATTGAATTCTACTCAGATGATGGTGTTACAAAACTTGCTGAAGTAGCACAAGATGGTACAGTAACTCTTGAAGCAGCAGCACTTAAAATTCTTGATGGTACTATGGCAGCTGATAACTTCACTGTATTCGTTGTATACAATCAAGAAGGAACAACTCATATTCCAGAGATGGAATTTGATATTGACCACATGGATGTATCAACAACTGAGAGAAAGCTCAAGGTTCGTTGGACAAAAGAAGCTGAACAAGATATGCAGGCTTATCATAAGATTGATGTAGAACAGGAACTCGTAAAGGTTGCTTCAGTTCAGATGAACTATGAAATCGACCGCCAGATTATGAACGCTATCGACGACATCGTAATCTCTCCACTTACTGGCTCATTTGACTGGGCAGACGACCAGCTTAATGGTACAGCTGGTAACTACCTTGATCGCCACAGAGCATTAGCACAGAGATTGTATCAGTATTGCACAAAGGTTGCACAGTTCAACAGACTTGCTCCAGCAGACTGGGCAGTATGTTCTCCACAGATTGCAGCTGCACTTCAGATGCTCCCAGATTGGAAGGCTGGCGAAATTTCTAAGAACAAGTCAACATTCTATAATGCTGGTTCTCTTGGAAATGGTTCAGTTGCTATTTACTGCGATCCTAACCGTATGAATAATGATGTAACTCTTGGCTATAAGTCAACTGACTCAACATACGGTGCAGGTATTGTATATAGTCCTTACGCTAATTGGATGTCAGGTGTCTTAACCGATCCAAGTTCGTTTAATTCAATTCGTGGTACGTTCTCTCGTTACGGCATAACTAGTTGTCCGCGTGGAGAGTATAACTACGCACGTGTTACAATTAACAACTTTGCAATCTAATTTAGATTAAAATAAAAAAAATGGGGCATTAATGCCCCATTTTTTATTGCACAAATTTAAAATGTAATCCTTTAGAAGCGTGCTTTACTTTACCATTACAGCATTCAGAAATTCTATAGCAACCAGTTTTTCTACCTGCTTCAGCAATACTATCAAACACTTCTCCAGTTTCTACACATATAACTCTTTTCTTGGTAGTCATTTGTCTTTTGGCATAATCTTGTTTTGGTTCTGAATACCTCTCTTTACCTAACCAGATATTAGTTTCTTTGCTATAATTTTTTAAATAACAAATATGATAACCAACACACTGCTTGCTTCTACCATCTACGCAACTTTTAACATTGTTAGCTGAACAATCAATCTCTTTAGCACAATCCTCAAAAGAAGAAAAAATTTGTTCAGTTTCCATTATTATTACTGGGTATTCTACTTTTTTATATTTTATATCTTTATTAACATACTCAAATGTATAGCCTTTTGAAGAATGTTGCTTTCCTTTGCAAACTGCTGTTATAGAACTTTTATCTACTTTTAATTTTTTAGAAGCTTCTCCTATAGTTTTAAAAACTTCACCAGTTTCAATACATCTAACTGGTTTACCTAAAACCGAAGTATTGAATTTTCTAATTGCTTCTAGCTTTTCTTTAGAAGGAACTTGTTTAGTTCCTATATTTTTAGAAATAGTTCCTCTTGGCTGATTTAAATAAGGATTATTACTTTCATTATAGTTTTCTTCAAAGCATACATGATAACCTCCAACTGTTTTTTGTTGTTTATAGCAGCATCTTTTAACTCCAGCTACATCTACTCCAATAAACTCAGCACAATCAGCATAACAAAGAAAATGTTTATTTAGCTCCATTATAACTACTGGATTACCTAATTTTTCTTTAGCATTATTTTCTTCTGGGTGTGGATTTGTGCAATAACCTATTTCCCAAGTTTTACCAAAAGAACCAGATCTTTTTCCTTTTCTAGTTTTACTCATTTTTTGGTAAATAGCTTGTTTTTCTTCTTCAGTCATATACTCGAAAGGATTAGAATATCCACCAGCAGAAATATTATATTCTGCTTTACCTTCAGATTTTCTTTTTGCTATCCAAAAGCATTCTCTTTCATTTACATTTTCTTCATTACACTTTTCAAGAGTAGTTCTAATAAAATTTTCTTTACCATATTTTTTAACTGCTTGCTTGATTATTGAGCCAGAACCTAAATAATCATCATTTTCTGTTTTGTGTTGACCTACATAAGTTTTGCCATTAATAAGATTGGTTATTTCGTAAATGATACTCATAATTATTCCTTGAATTTAAAATGCAAATTATTAATAGGTTTATTACTTCTAAAATGTCTCAAAAAAGTAATATAGTCAATTTCTAATTTCTTTGCAGCAGATTTAATATTATTAAAAGTTTCATTGGTTTCAATACATTGAATAGGTCTTATAGCTCCTTTACAATCTGAATATCTTTCTTTTCCCAACCAAGGATTATTATTTTTATCGTAATCTTTTAAATAACAAATATGATAACCTTTACAAGTTTTGCTATACCCTCTTATATTATCACTTAATACTCCATCGCTTACTTCCAAATACTTAGCACAATCAAGAATAGTAGCAAAACTTTGTTCTGTTTCCATAATAATTACTTGGTATCCTCTATTGGATCTTTCTAAATCTAATAAAGACTTACTTCTTGGCTTATCTAACCAGATATTAGTTTCTTTATTGTAATCTTTTAAATAGCAAACATGAAAACCGCTTACATAATGCCATTTACCAACACAAGCATTTCTTACTGCAACTTTGGTAGTTTCTAAATAAGTAGCACATTCATCTAAAGAAGAAAATTCTTCTTCTGTTTCCATTATTATCACTGGAATATAAGTAATATCTGGGCCATTTATATACTCTAATTTATGCCCTTTATAAGATTTACGAACTCCTCTGCAAACTCTGGCTATATGCTCTTTTAAAGGAGCATGAAAATAATTAGCAGCTTCTTCAAGAGAATTAAAAGTAATATTTAAATCTGAGCAATAAACTTTTTTAAGAGTGATTTCTTTAGGAATAAACGGATGTGGGTCATTAACATATTGAAAGGATTTACCAGCAGTTTTTCTTAAGTATCCTCTACAGCAACTAGCTATTCCAACTACATTAATGTTATAATAATCAGCAGCTTCTAGCATAGAAGGAAAAATTTTATTATCATCTAAACAGATTACTTCTTTCTTTCTAGTATATGTTTCTAAATATTTTTTTATAGCATTTTCAGTTTCTGTAGTATCTGTAGGATTTTCCTCTACTATTTTCCAATGAAAACCGCCAGCAGTTTTCTGTTTACCATCTACAACATCTCTTATAGAAGAAAGAATTTTTACAGCATCTGAAATAGAATTGAATACTTCTCCAGTTTCTATACATTTTAATCTAATACAGTGATAATTATAACCTACTTCAGTTTTTTCATAAATTTCTCCTTCTTTATAATATTTAAAATGATAGCCATGAGTATGATTCATATTACCATTACACACTGAACGAATTTCATTTACAAATATTTTAAAATGATAAGAAGCATGAATAGCAGATTCAAAAATTTCCATTGTATCTGTACAAATTACTTTTTTACTTCTTTGATTTATTCTGATTACAAATGGAACTTTTTCTGGATAAATATTAAGATTAGTATTATAGCTGGTTTTGAAAATTTGCTTTATTTCGTTTAAAATAGGCTCTCTGTCTTTATTCCAATCAAAATCGTCAATTCTGTAAAGTGTAATTCCTTTTTCTTTACAAAGTTGATTTTTTATCAAATCTTCTTCTTTATTATGCCAAAATTTGCCATTATATTCAATGGCAAATTTATATTTTGGAAAGTAAATATCTAATTCTTTACCATTTAAAATCGTTCTATTGCCATTAACTACTTCTTCCCCAGAAGTAAGAAGAAGATCATATAATTCAAGCTCTCCTTTTGATTTACCAAAATTTGATGGATAACAATTTGGGCAAGACATATTTCTGTCTAATCTTATTGTATGTTTCCAAGCATAACCACAAACATTACAAACAAACCAATACTTATCCTCATGAATTTTATAATCTTCTCTTTCTTCTATAGTTATATTATGTCTATCTAACTTATATTGAAATTCACTTTTTTTGCTCATATTTTAATTTAAGTCTTTGATATGCTTCAAATTCTCTTTTTTCTTCTTCTATCTTTCTTTGCTTTTCTGCTTCTTTTTCTTCCTGTTCTTTCATTTCTTTATATTTGGTTCTCAATAAATTAATCAGCGGTTCTTCAAGTAGAGCTGGATTATATCCATGCATAATATAAAGTGCTTGTATTATTTTTTCGATATCTTTTGAACTGCTGTATGGAAGTTCTATTATTTTTTCTTTAACTGGACTATATTCGGTATAATAATTAAAGAAATTTTTTTTATTATTCATAGCATCTAATAATTTATCAACAAGGAAGTTAATATTTCCTTTTGTTATTGTATAATTACCAAATATATTTCCTTGTTCTCTTAAAAAGTTTTTAAAAAAATCTTTTAGAAAATTATTTTGATCAAATTTATCTAACATACATACCCCTTGATATACTTCCAGATTTTATCTATTTCTTCTTCTGTTAAATCTGGATAAAGATGTAATATAGAAATCTTGTTATCAGCTTTATTAGCTAAACATTTAGCTAAAAATTTCAACCTTTCTTCTGTCATTAGTAATCCTTTAAGTTTTTAATTCTTTTTTCTAATGGAATGGATAAATCAAAAAATACATTATCAGCACCAATAGAAACTTTTTTCCATAAATAATTTTCTGCTTCTTGATCAAAAGTAATATTATGTAAGTAATATTTTCTTAATAATAAGTGCATTGCACATTTCCTACAAATAACACAATTATATTTTTCTACTCCAGAGATATTATATTTATGAGAATATTGTTTGTGCCAATATTGATTCATTCTACCTGGCGATACACAAGAATAATAATCGTCTTGTAAGTCGTGATTAAAAATATATTTTAATCTACTTTCTTTATCACCATCACAAGCAATAAAATTTAATTCTAAATCATGAATAAAAGTAATAGTAAGTTCTTTGGAATCTGATAGATTAGTTCCTACCACAGCATCTGATATGGACAATCTTAAATCATCTCCAGAAGAAATATAACCAATATCATGTTCTATACAATAACAATAAGCGATAGTATAAAGTAAGAAATCTTTCCAAGAATTTTCTTGCCAATATTTCTTATATTCTGTTTTATCATTGCTTGTAAATTTTCCCATAAATAATGGGAAAGAATATTTTTCAGCAAATAATTTTACTACTTTTTCTTCTTGACCGTTCGTATACTTATTTTGGTTTCTTAAATGAAAGAGAGTTACTTCATAACCTTTTTCTCTTAAGTTCATTGCTTGATAAACAGAGTCTAGTCCACCAGAAAATAATATTAAAACCTTTTTATTTTCTGCCATAGGTTTTAATGCTACTTCAAATGTATCTTTAAATTCTTTTTGTTCATGAGCATCTGCAATTAAATTAAGAGTATTAACAAAGCAGGAAGCAACACTTCCATTACTAAAACTTTTGGTATTAGTGAATTTATAAACATCTAACGCATTTTGAATAAGTGGATTATCTAAATCCACTTCTACTTTAGCAGCTTCATTAATATAAACCATTTATTTCCTCTCAATAACTACTATTTGTTCAAAATTTTCTTTTGGCTTACCTCCATTACGAGCACCAATGTAACTCTTGTTAACAAAAGAATCAACTATATAATCTTTATACTTTACACTATCATCAATAACAATAATATATTTTTCACAATCGTATTTATCTAAGATTTCATCTATCACTTCATCGTTTGTTTTTGGACAAGTAATCTTTCCAGTAGAAGACATCCATTCTTCTATTTGTTTTCCATTAGGATTTGAATAAGGTGGACAAGTAATCAAACATTTTTCTTTTCTTTTGCTTGTTTCAGCGAAAGCATCTGCTACTGCAATATCAATTTTTCCAGTATACTCTTTGTCATTTTCTATGATAAATTTTGCTACTTCCAAATTTTCATTTACAGTAATATCATTAATATCTCTACCAATGTAAGATTTATTAGCACCTACTGTTCCTAATAATCTACCAGCATATCCCATGAAAGGATCAAAAATAGTGTCATACTCCGAAGCATATTTGTCAATTAAATATCTCATTTGTTGTGGTTTGAAATAACTCACCATTGGAGCAAGCATAGAAGACGTCATTCCAATACATTGAATAAACAATGGAACTTTACAAATAAACAAATCTTCCCAATGTTTTTTATCCTTTTCTTTAAACCAATCTGAATAAGCAAGCCTATTAATCAAAAACTTTCTGTACAATTCTTTATCTGCTTTTAGTTTTTGCCAATATTCATATGGAGATGGATTACCTCCTTTATTAGCCTTAAAAATAGATTGATTAAAATATCTTACAATCTTAGAAGATGTTTTCCAAGATTTTGCAATTTTATTATTTCTTAATTCGTTAATACAATTCTGCTTAGTAATTGGTTTTTCTACTAATGGTGGAAAATCGATGCCTTGTATTTCTGCCCATTTTTCATCCAAATACTTCTCAACAATTTCAGCTGCTTCTTCCTTGGTAATATTCATAGTTTCTCCTTAGAGCTTAAAACTCCTTTTTACTTATTATATCATAATAAGGAGCTTTTGTCAATTTAATTTTGAAAATTCTTCATCACTTGGTATTCTGACAATATTGGCACTTTCTATTCTCCAATCATTTTTTTTAACCAATTCTCCAACACCAGAAATTTTATCATTTTTAGATAAATTTGGTTTAGTGTCTGAAAATATAATTATAAGAGGAAATTCTTCATTATTTTCTCCTCTTAAAATAAAACCAAACTCTCCTTTGTTTAGTTTAATTAAATCTGTTGTAATAATCCCATTGAAAGCTATACAGTTTGTCATACTTTAAACTTTTTAAAACCACCTAATGCTTTAGACGAAAACTTTATAATATCTTTTAAGTCTTTATGGATTAATATTTTTATATTGTTTTCAATCATACACTTATATTTGTTTTTTGTTTTTAATTCTTCAATTATATTAGTCGTATACGGATTCATTAATTTTCCATCTTTAAAAAAATAATCTCCTTTTATTTCTACTAATTGATTTTCTACTAAAAAGTCTGGAAAATATTTTCTACTTTTACCAGCAGCATCTAAGTATTCAAAAAACGTTTTTGGATGATAAATAAAATTAATCTTATTTGTTTTTAAATAATAATAGTATGCTAATTCCCAGCTTGAATCAAAGTAAGTGTTATCGTAATAATATTTGTTTCTTTTGGATAGTTCATGGAACTGTTTACCATATTTTCTTAAAAGTGTTTGTTCTTTTTTTAATTTAACACTTGGTAATTGATTGGTTGATTCCACTCCGTATTTGATTAAACAGTTTTGTTTTATTTTTTCTTGAATTTCTTTAGAACTACTAGCATATTCTACTCCGTATTTAGCTAAACAAGTCTGTTTTACTTTCTTTTTTCTCTTCACTTCTTAAGAAATAACGTTCACCAAAATGTTTTAAACAAGTATTTTCTTTCTTCTCTTGTATCTCTTTTATTTTTGAAACATTGTCTACTTTATATTTTCTCAAACAAGTTTGCTTAGCTCTTTCTCTGTTGTTATAATTTTCATTATTGTATTTTTCTTTTTTAGTTTGTTTTATTCTTTCTTCTCTTGTAAGATTTAAATAATGTTCTTTAATTTTTAATAATTGTTCTGGAGAGTAATATACTCGATTTTTAATTTTTATTCCATTTAAAATGGAAAGAAAATACTCTGCATCTTTTGGTTGCAGATGAAAACCTAATTCTTTCATAAAACCAGTAAAAGTTTTATATCCTTTACTGGTTAGTTCTTTAACCGCTGGATTAATTGGCATATCCTGTGCTACCAAAACCAGCAGTTCCTCTGTCTGTAGACTCAAATTCTTCATCTTCTCCAAGATAATTAACTGAATCAATCTTAGGAATACAATGAGGAATTAATTGCGCAATTTTCTTTCCTTTTTCAATTTTTACTGGTTCTGCTGTATTATTAATCATAATAACTCCAATTTCTCCTAGGTAATTTTGGTCTATAATACCGCCAATTGGTTGTAAACCTAACTTAGCTGCATTTCCAGAAGTTCCTTCTATTTTTAAGAAGATTTTCCATTTCTTTGCATCTTCTGGGTTAGTAAACCTTGTTTGAACAGCTATGCCAGTAGAGAGTTTTTCTTGTTTGTGAGGATAAACTAAAATATCTTCAGTTGCAAATAA
>Ga0326511_10001622_pt1 | contig 18549 bp, 26 predicted proteins | sample 0_2496_0518_D_FD_203701 | JGI IMG/M metagenome (GOLD analysis project Ga0326511, IMG submission 203701) | Bovine rumen microbial communities from UC Davis, California, United States - 0_2496_0518 | ecosystem: Host-associated > Mammals > Digestive system > Stomach > Rumen | place: USA... | reverse complement strand
CAATTTGGCTGTCTGGTTTCTGGAATCTATGACCAGAGTCTGTGAGTTAGTAACATTTCCATTGAATTCGATGCGTGTGTTAGTCGTGAGGTTTTCTACGACTGGGTTCTGAGCTGGGCCTTGAATAGTAAGTACCGGATATACTATGTCGATAGAGTCTACCTGAACATTAGATATGCCACCGCCACCACCTTCTTCCCAAACAGCGCCGCCAAACGGATTTTCACAATCGGTAGCAGTAGAGCCAGATTCAAACTGTGCCCTGAAAGATATGCCATTGGTATTAGTACCGCTAGTGCCGGACATCCATAGCCGAAGTTTAGCTATCGTCTTAGTAGCGGAAACTTGCACCGATGTATTACCTGGGGCTATGTAGGCGTCTAACGATGTATTATCGGTATAAAATACCCTTAGATTTATTTGGAGGGTCGACATCTCCTCGTCAATAGAGAATACATAATCGCCTGATGGTAGATTAATAGTTTGGTCTTTAAATGCGTTAGACCAGCTGGATACACCGGTACCGGATAGAGAGATAATTCCATAATTATTGACTGAAGCAGCAATTCCTTGGTTCCCATTGGCAACTGGGGTTGGAATTAATAGGTTCTTTTGGCTGTATTCCCATACTACGCCATCCTCATCCCATAACAGTCCACCCTGAGCCATGGTAGATAGTGGAATATTAGCAGAATCTGAGTAGATCTCATTTCCGTCAGCATCCTCTTGGTATTCGTAGTAGTTTACGTCCTCAAAATTAAGCGCTACATGATATTCCGGAGAAATTTGGAACAATTCTTTGATTTCTGGGGCGTCTACTAAGAAGCCTTTCTGTCTTTTGATAGCAGTACCATCCTGGAAGATGTAAATTACCTCGTAGAAGTGGTTTTTTAGGAAGAATGCGAAGAAATCTCGGCGATATTGCTCGATTTCTTGCGGCGTAGAAGTCGCATCGCCAACATATCCGTCGAAATTTTGGGTAGTAGCACGGCGGACTTGGCCTGCGAGCAGCGTACCATCGTTACCTTGAACATCGACGGCATCGTTTACGATAAGGTTCGCCTTGAAGTGTTGCTGGCTAGACTTAAAATCATAGGCTCCGTCACCAAGTAAGAGGCGTTCGCCATCATCTCTGACGAATAGAGCTAAAATCCAACATTGTGTAGTTATATTTGAAATCATATGGCCCTCCTTATAGCCTGAGTCATTACTTGGCTGACATTCTGAGCGTCAAGCTCACTGTTAATCTGATTATTAATTGTTACATTCACTGGCTCACCGATTGCATTAGAGCTTACCTGGCTTGAAGTGTTTATGACCGAAGATAGGGAATTGCTTCTGTCAGTTATAGTCGGCGTAGATATGCTAGGCGAAGTGACAGAAACGCCGGCAACCTGATTCATCATTACGCCTGCCGCATCGGTCGGTAGGCTAGAATTGTTAGCGATACCAAGTTCAAGACCTTTGTCAATAAAGTAACCGATTTTTTGAAAAACTCTCGATGGGGAGTGGATACTACCAGCCTTCTTGGCTGCGGCGATGGTAGCAGATACCATCTCATAAGAAGCCTCTGCTACATTATGCTTGGTCTTCTCGATTCCTTTCTTCAAGCCCATCATAAGATTGACACCAATTTGATAGAATTCTCCAGTCTTCAGTTTGGTAGCTTCCAGAGCCTCTGATGTAGCAGATACGATGCTATTCTTAGTAGAATTCCAGTGGTTCTTAAACTTATCGTCTGCCTTAGCTAGCTGGTTTCCAATGAATATAGCCATTTCTTGCGTATCGTCTTTAGTGAATTGCATAGCCTGGCCGTAGGCGTCAGTATATTTAATAGTGGAGTTGCTGAGCGCCATTAGTGCTAATTCTACCTCATGATATCTACCTGCCTTGGTGGCCTCCAATAACTCTGCTTGCTTATCGGCAGCAATCTTCTTCCACTCTTGGTCCGCGTAGTCAGAAACCTTTTCGTTAACTTTGCCTTGAGCGTCCGCTAGCTTCTCTTTAGCCTCGGTGACACGGCCCTCAGCAGACAGTACTTCTAGCTGGGCCTTATGAAGTTCTTCTTGACTATAAGTTCCAGCCGCCAACATAGCATTGTAAATTTTCTGCTTTTCAGTAGCATTCTCCTGAGCGTTAATATAGGATAGCTCAGCATCTACTGCGCTTAGTTTTGCCCCCTCTAGGTCTTTAAGAATTTTTTTCTGCTCTTCGAGCGAGTCATTATACCACTCATTAGTGATGGTAGCCATTTTGACTACATCCATGCGGTTCTTTTCAGCTACTTTCGCTTCCATTTCTCTGAGCTTGTTAGTTTCAAGCGCCAGATTGATTGATTCCATAACTGCTACTATCCCAAGCATGGCTATGCCAAGAGGGCCCATAGCAGCCTTTAGGCCAGTGCTGGCTGTGGCTGCGGCTTGCTGTGCCTTCGTAACCGCACCAAGTCCGGCGGCATATGCGCCCGTAGAAGCCGTTCCTGCCACCATCGCACCATTTAATGCTAACTGAACTCCCTGTACGGCTCCGGCTACAAACTGGTATCCTTTCCACGCCGTTACTATCGCCGCAACGGCTACTGCTACCCCTTTTAGAAGCTCTACTATTGGTTTCTGGTCTGCTAACCAGCTGAACATATCACCGATGCCTTGCAGCACTCCTAATACCCCATCGAAGACGGAGACAAGCCAACCAAACGAAGACGAGAGTGAATCTATCACGCTGAATATAAGTTTCACTACTCCTGATACTACTTTGCCAATTTTACCTATAACAGAACTGATGTTCTTGACTGCCTCTGAAATTCTAGCAGGTCCAATAGCCTGAAACACATCTGTTATTGCCTTAGTAAACGCGGTCTGTAAGTTAATCAGAGATGTACCTATTCCTCCAGTAGCATCTTTGGCCTGTTGCGCAAAACTAGCGAATCCATCGATTCCCTCTTTGTCCATACGAATCATAGCGTCGGTGAACTCATCCATCGATATTACACCATTGCGGAGTGCCTCGCCGAGCGCCGTAGTCATATCGCCGGAGCCATTCTTGACTGCCTCTAGCTGTTTAATAACATCAGAATTGGCGCCCATTTCTTTGGCTTTTTGGATGTATTTATCGATAGAGCTAGCATTCCCTAGCATAGCCTTGGAGATCTGCTTCAATTGTGCCGGCATAGCCTGTTGCAGTGTTCTCCATTCCATGATATCAGGCTTGCCTTTGGCGTAGGACTGAGATAGCTGTTCAAGAGCGCTAGACTGAATTTCTGCGCTAGCGCCACCGGCCAGAATGGCATCATTTACCGCCATGAAGATTTTCTCTGACTTTTCTACATCGCCATTCTTGGAAGTAAAGCGCTGGACTGCTAGTGTAGCATCGTCCAGTTTAGTAGGTAGGCCCAAAAGACTTTCAGATAAGCTATTAATCACCTTTGACGATGATTCGGCCGATATGCCCATGTTCTGCATGACTTTCGGGAAGTTGTTCAGAGTGTCTACACGCTTCACCGCATCGTCTAAATTATTAGCGATAGATGCGCTGACCTTTTCTATGCCTTTCGCGATTAGATTACCAGCCGCAACAGACCAAGCGCTACCCCATTTGGAGCCGGACTCACTTCCGGCGGTGCTCATCTTGGCTTCGACTTCCGACTGACTCTTACTGAGCGATTTAGTATCGAATGTCAGTTTGATTGTCGCTTGACCTACTTCTGCGGCCATTTAGAATTCTCCTTTCGCGATTTTTGCTTCTTCTTGATATATTTTTCTTGCCTCGGATGGTCCGGTTGGCTTCTTTTCGCCTTTGTAGTATTTCACGCAGGACGACACCAGCGCGATAATTATGGCCTCAAGGTTTAAGAGTTGGCCCTTATCCCTTGCTCGTTCGGCGTTTAGCCATTTGTCCATCTGAGCTATTTCTATTTCGCCCTCGTTCCACTTCTGATAGACATCATATCCGAATCTAGCTACGATTTCAGCGGAATAGGCGTCCCATTTGTCAAAGAGCTTCTTTTTGTTTCTGTCTTGCGCGCTTTTCTTCGCTTTCTCACGAAGCTCGCGCAGCCGGTCTTTGTCTATTAGGTCAGAAGCCTGAAAAGTCGTTTTTTTAGGCTTGATTTTAGATCTAGCCTCTTCGAGCGTTATCTCAGGCTTCTTGACCATTTAGACTACTCCGATTCGCTAACTTCTACATATTCGCCAGTAAGTGGGTTCAGGCGCATATTTGTAGTAGTCGAGTAATCACCGAAGCGGTAGCTGTAAGCAGGATAGCCATCAGAACCGTGTTTGGTTGCGTTGTAGATGATTGGGTTAAGAGCGATAGACTGAGTAGCAGTTTCGCTAGAACCAAGCTCAATATCATCAGTGATAGTTGGCTGACAACGAGTAAGCTCGACATCTACCTCAGAACCGTCATCACAGACGCCCTGGCAAATTACGGACCAGTATTCAGAACCTGCGCAGAGGTTAGAACCAGCGTCAGTAATCTGGCCGGCATTTGGGTCAGCACCAGCGTAGGTAGCTTTCTTCCAGTTGCCGATGAGCTCGCCAACGATGTGCCAGTTGTCCAACATGATGTTAAGAGTACCAGCAAAGGCGTCAAGCGTGCCTGGGATTGGCGTGTTGGTCGTGCCAGCGGACGAAGCGCGAGAAGCGGTTCGTGGAGCGATGTTTACGCTCATCTGGGTATCCTGACCTAAATCATCTGGGCCGAGGACCAAGGTTTCCCAGTCAGCACCAGCGCTAGCCTTCTTACGAAGAACGATGCGGTGTGGCTGAGTAATATTGATAGATTGTGCCATCATATTCCTTTCGTTAATTGTTAATATCGTAAATGAGCCTTGCGCTCGCAATCTTTACAATCGTTCCGTTTCCGGTCGCTCCGCTGTTTTCCGGCGAAGTTACCGGCTGAATCCGGATATTTGAATAGCTATAAGTAGTGCCCCCGACGCTGCCGCTGAGGTTGCAGATGTACTTGTTAGCGAGTATCCATTCTAGAATCGCTCGGTGCGTTTCTTCGGTCTTCACTTTGTTAGAAAAGCCTACATAGAAGTCTACCGTAGTAGCCATATTTAAGCCTTTTCTGGACTGAGATAGGTCTCCACCACGAGTTACAAGCCAAACGCCCTCTGCTGGGCTCCCGTCGCTTTGTAGCGGCATTTCTTCCCAGTAGAAGTTCTTATTTCTCGTTAGACCAGCTACTTGGTCAGTAGCCATCTTCTCGAATATTGCTAGTGTTATCATATCAGTTCCTTAAAATATTGGCTTATATCTTGATTCGCTACTTTTGTTAGTGCCTTGGCCATGTAGTGAGTGGTCTCTGGATGTTTTTTGTTGTGGAACTCACGATAGAGCGCATATGGTACAGTTTTGCCTGATACTGAACCACCGGCCAGAATATAAACTGTATCATTTCTATCGGCGGTTACCCTGATAGAGTTCCGAAGCGCGCCGGTCAGTACTGGTGCGTTAGATCTAGCTTGGGAAGCTACCGCGTTGCCCATTCTGAGCAGTCCCTTAGTCATTCCTAGACGGATATCATAAAGAGCTGCCTGATTCCATTGGAAGTTGCTAGTTGCAGCCATAGCGAGCCTCCGTAGGCCGGAGACTGAACTCGATATGCTCGATTGTGCCATTTTCAAGGTTACTGCCGATACCAACATCTATAATCTCGTAGAATTGGTCCTCGACCGTGTTGTACCATAGATAACCTGCCAACAGAGCGCTAGATGATGTTGTCGGTAGTTGCTCTGGACGCGCATATAGTAGCGTACTAGAACCGATTTCATCAGCATTTGGCGCCATATTAGTCTGGGCGTTCGAGCCTACCTCTACAATTACATCTATCTGGCCAAGCGATTCATATACATCGCCTACTTCGGTTGCCTTTTGGACGCAGCCAATTTCCCATTCATCAGAGATAGCGTTAGGGAATGCCTTAAAAACATCCATAGCAACACCCCGCAGTCTTTTCGACATCTATACTAGTACCGCACTCGGTGTATAACTCGATAATATCGGAGTAATACTGCGCAATCTGAGAGAAAGCGTCGGCGGCACTACTGTTGCTGAATCTGATTGTAAAGTTTCTAACTCGCTTCTCTTCGATTGGCGAGTTGGTGCCTTGATACTTGAACACCTCTGCCATGAAATTGGCCAATAGCTGAGCCAATAGGTCAGGCAGAGGGTCCGGAAGGCTTTCAAGGCATAGGAAGGACGCTAGACGAGCACTAGCAGCCGCGACAATGCGTGCCCAATCTGCTTCGTCGAAGTTTACGGTTTCACCTGTCCAGAGCTTGTAATCGTCTTGCGTCAACATCCTATTATTCCTTCCTATTCGCTTTCGCCACCCAAGGTGATAGCGACCGCAGACTTGTAGTTACCAAGAGAACCAAAGCGTGGGGTCTCATCAAGGAGGATGTCGGTGTTAGTGCTGGTGTCAAACTCAGCGCGGACGCGGATTTGACCTTCGCCACCGTGTTTGTAAGCGTTGTTTACGATGAGGTAAGCGTCAGCGTCAGAGTTTTCCATCCAAGCTGGAGTGTAAACTCTCTCGACACCGAGGATGTCCTCAACGCGAGAACCAGGAGCTACGAGGTAGCCACCAGAAACCTTCTCAGAGAGAAGAGAAGTGATAGCGGAGCCCTTAGCAACGATGTACTGGCCACCCTCAGTCTTGATGTCAGCGCGAGCAGCGACAACACCGTCGTAAAGGTTACCATTGACAGTCGTAGAGGAAGCAACGTAAGTACCGAAGCCCGAAGCAGCAGCGGCATCAGCAGCGATGCTGTAAAAGCCACGAGTGCCATCGAACATACGATAGTCAGGGTTGTTACCGACTGGAGCAGTACGGCCATCACCAATGATAGCAGCGCGCTCAATCTCAACGATGATAGCGTCGACGAGCTCACGGGAGCGGAAGTCGATTAGCCATGGGTTTTCGTAGAGTTCGGTTGCGTCTAGATCTAGGCGCTTGTAAACCATCTTGACGAGCAGGTCACGAGTGGTGTCCTGGAGGTCTTGATTCTGTTTGATGTCGCCTTTCTTGTGACCAGCAGCACGACCATTGCCTTCAGCAGCAACGGAGAGCATGTTTAGGCGGAAGCTCTTAGCAGAGATGAACTGGAAGTGGCTGATAATGCCATCAGATTTCTCAAGAGCGTCTGCGAAGTACTGTTCAACCGGTGCCGGGTTTGGCAAGCCAGCAATGCCATCCAAGCTCATGTGCTTGGAAGCTTCTGCACGCCACATAGCGTCAAAGGTAGCGCCGAGGCGGCCAGCTTTCTTCAAGGTGTCAGCGAAAGCGCGGTGGCCTTCTGCACCATGTAGCCAGTCGTTCTTAGCGACTACTTTTTCTTGTTTTACGCGGTCTTTGATGACCAAAACGTTGTTGTGGACAATGTTGTCCGCAGTTTTTTCAGCCGGAGCTTCTGGAGCTTCTTCAGCTGGAGCCGCTTCGCCCTCGGCATCTTTGGTGTCGCGAGCAGTTGGCTCAGTCTCGGATTCAGGGACCTCAGCAGTGAGTTCATCGACTAAGTCGTGAAGTTTGCGAGCCTCCTCACGAGTGAGTTCGTCTAATTCTTTAGCCATTAGATTTCCTTTCTCATTATTATTGGTTGTTGTTACTCCATCATCAGATTCAGCGGCCATATCAACGCCATTTGCTTCGTCTTTTTTGGAGTCAATAGTTTTAGCGCGCGGGTCATTCCCTGTCAATACCATCGAAATCTCGCGCAGTATTCCGATTGGTTCGGTAATTTCGTAGCCAGTGCCATAGTAGCCGTCAGGATACCAGTCAATTCCGGTAGAATAGCTCGCATCTTCTGAAATAGCCCAAGCGTGGTCCGCTAATTGGTCATTATCAGCGAAATACATCCGGGCGTGTAGGCCATCATCTTCGAGCCAGACGCGACAAGAGCCGAATTGTTTCTCGATAGACGGCACCAATTCGCCATCGATGAGTTCACCGTGGTCAGCCTGAGCTTTTACGCTGTACTGTTCGGTCTGCTTCTCTGGGTTGGTGTCTAGCTCTGAAATCTTGTAAAGATTGGAGTCTCGTCCCATAACATAGAGCTGGTCTAGGTCTCGAATCTCCCCAGATTCCATAATTTCGCCAGAATTTGCTAAAATATTGCGGAATCGGCGTTTGTTTTCGCCTTTGGCATCTTTTATTTCTACTTTTGCACTGTAAAATTTTGTGTTCATACCGGCAGTATAACCGCCCATAGGAGCTGGGCGCTAGACGGCCTAACCGATTCTGACTATATTCATGCTAGTCTTTAGTAGGGTGACACCATTTTGTCCGGTAGCATTGATTCTAATAGTGGCATTAGCTGGGACAGTTACTATCTCAGCCCACGAAGCTTCTTGGAACGATGAGTAGTTAGTATGTGGTGGAATCTGTAAAATATAGTCTGTACCGGTGACTAGAGTACTATTGACTTCCATCTGAGCATCTAACTCACCGAATGTAGAGTTGGAAGACTGGCGCAGGTTCAGCTCAGCTGTTACTAAATAGGTGCCTGCCTCTGTAACATTGATACTAGGCAGGGAAGTAGTGCCATGATAAGTGTAATTTTGTAGATCTAGCTTACTGGCAGATAATACGGCCGTAGAACCAACAGCGAGCATCGTAGAGTCGATGTCGGTAGTCCCATTAGGTACCGTAGCCTTGCCCAGGATGGAATAATAGGCAGTCGAACCAGCTGCGCCGTCAGCGGTGATAGCGGAACGAATAGCAGAATCATTCGGGGCAACAGGGGTGCTAGAAGGTGTTCCAGACACTACGATGAGGCCACAAGCGTCTGGGTTGTCTACCTCAGTTTCTGAGCCCTGTGGTGGATTCACAACATAGGCTACTACTAGATCTATACGGCTACCAGCTGCCGGAGCGGCTGGGATAGTTACAGAGATAGGGGAACCAGAAATATTGTTAATAGTAGTACGATTTCCGGCCGCATCCTCAGCTACGGCAACATCGCGAGTATCAGCCGCGCCGCCGATGTAAATATTCATACCTGAATCAGGCGACATAGCCCATCCAGATACCACACCAGCGCCTGAATAGAGCGCTAAGTCATCATTGAACGCATTAACACTAGTCCGGCCGCTATAAGCGCCATTAGTACCGACCGCATTATTTGGATTTGTCATTTGGTTTTCCTTTCGTTATTAATATTGAAATTAAAATAATCAGTAGTAAGAACATCTAGGTTCACGCTCACTTTCTGCTTGCACCCCTTGCAGATTAGAATTGCACCAAGGGATTTGTTAGTTTCGCCGAGAACTCGGCCGCATTTCGGACACTTTATATTTGTCATAGGACTACCTCATCAAAGTAACATCGGCAGTTACAGTGGGCGTTAGGGCTCTGGCCCTCATCGTTCCACTTATCATGAGTCCAGGTTAGCATTTTGCCGTCTTGCTCTACTTCAACGGTTGGGAACGCTTCCCCGAGCGCCACCATCTTGCCGTCCATTTCCTCACATACTGGGCAAGTCTTGTGGTCATGAGTGCAGCGCCAAACTACGCCGATTTTGAGGTTGTATTTCTCTTGTAGATACTTATCATTCTCTAAACGGCCAGAACGGAAGGCATTCACGGTCTCATTTCTAGCGATTAGCTCTGCTCGGTAGCGAGGCATACCCTCAGCTAGTCTAGTTTTGATTTGGGAAGCGCTAAGGCTCTCTTCTTCGCCAGCTAATAGCGTAGCCTGAGCGATTTGCTTAGCTTCGTTGGTCAATCCATCAATAAGCTCAGCGGTGCGAGCGTCTAAGCGATTCTCGAAATCTTCCGATAGGTGATAGCCATCGTTCTCTAGCACCTCTTTGATTTCATCCGTAGCCTCTTTGCCAAAAGATAGCCCAGATATGACCTTAGCGCCCTGATTTGCTCCATCCGTAGCGGAGCCCATCAGTAGCTCATCTACTACCTTTCGGACTTCTTCCTCAGGGATGTCTAGGCCTTCGGTAGCCGACTCTACAATCTTCATCAGTTGGTCGTAAATCTTCTTCTCGATAGTTTCCTCCTCAGTGAACACCGGTCGATATCCATACTCATCGTGAGTGGTGTTGTGGCAGTCGCAGGCGCGAAGTGTTTCCTGCGTAGGGTTGTTCTGTGAGGTACTATCTTTCGATATTGTTCCTGTATTTTTGTTTTCCAGAGGAGCTGGTAGCACATTAGCTTCTCTTTCTGCCGACAACACCCTAGAATAAATTCCATCCGCTACTGGTAGCCAAGTCTCAGGGAGTTTCAACGCTTCAACGGCTGCGGATGGTCTGGCGCCGGCGCTAATCATACTCGTCAAGGTTTCGGTCTGAATCTTTGCAGTCTCCGCCTGAGTCTTCAAGCGGTCCGTGAGCTCTGGGAATTCAAGGTCGAACTGAATAGCGTAGCCGAGTCCGCCAGTGATACGGTCTAACTCGTGCTGGAACTGACCCCAGAATGATAGAAGAGCCGGATATACACGCCGCTTAGTGAACTGGTAATCAGATAGCTCGGCGTTGTCGTATTTAGCCGAGGAATCGTCACCCATGATGAAATTAGAAACACCGACTGCTTTATTTAGGCGGTCGGAGATGATAGAATTCAATTCCTTGAGCGCAAGCGTAGAGTTCGGGCCCTGAATGGTCTTGACCTCTACTTGGTCCTGTTCCTCACCAGTTGGGAGGTACTGGCGCCATACATATACCGTCTTATTCGCGTTTTTAGCGCCTTTGAGGCCCGATTCTAGTTCTCGCCTAGTCTGCTCGTACTTTTCTTTTGAAGAGGCTCTGATGGTCGTGATAGAGGCCGGAATAGCACCATTGGCTAGGAAGTATTTCTGATACTGCATCATCAAATCGTCAATCTGTGCGGCCGTAAAGGCAGATGTAGCCGGAGATACACCCTTGTCGATATTACGAGGAGATCTACTGAACCGGAGCGTCATAACCTCTTCTTCGGTCAGTACTTCCAGCCCAGTTTCAGTATAGACATCAAAGCGGTATCCGCCGGTAAGGTTATTTATCGAACGGCATCCTACCGGAAGAATGGTGTAACCGATGATACGGTTTCCGTTTCTATGCACATGGATATTTAGCTCTTCCTCAGTTAGCCAAGTAGCAAAAGCCGCGTCCATGAATTCAGCCCAGCCCATAGAGTAGTTAGGCGCCATCAGAACCATAAGTTCAGGAGTTCGTACGTCAGCTAGCCTAGCGCCATTTCTGCCGACCCCATATGGAACGACCGTTTTCATCTCATCAATAAGTGGACGGACCTGAGCGAAGAAATTCTCGTAGTTAGAGCATAGCGCATTTACATAAATCTGGCCATTGGTCTCTTGTGTGACCGTCTGCTTTCGGTTGGTAGTCTTATCCTTGAACCTTTGAATTATTCCCATTTTTCTTTGCTTTCTTCTTAGTGGTTTTCTTTACAGGAGCTTTCGCTTTTGGAATGAATTTAGAGATATCTTTGCTATACTTACGGCCATTGGTAAAGAATGGCATAGATCTAATGCCGGATTTCTTCGCCGCTAACATCAGCTTCTTAGCCTCTGGCATAACGAACGAAACTTTCTTGATTACAAGGTTATTCTTCTCGGCAATGCTATACTGTCTATCGGCCCACTCTTTACGAGCGCCACAATCTGGACAATCCATATAGACGAGCATTATTTCCGAATTTTCATTTGTCTGTAACATTTGAGCTCCTGTGTTACTTATTTCTTGCCAATTCTAACCGCCCATAGGAGCTGGGCGCTAGATGCCATCAAAAAACCGGCATTTCTGCCGGTCTTCTGCTATTTCTTGGACGCTAGTTCCTGCGTAGACTTCTCTACGCGGTCTGCCATGTCTTCAATACCGTAGGCGAGATACGCCTGAATCTGGTATAGCCCCATGACGGTTGCGTGCTGGTCTAGAAACTCTTTGACGCGCTCGCGGTCATCTTCGCCGAAGCATTTGCTGATTACTTCGATGCCGTTCTTGATATTGTCGGTGCTATCGAATTTAAGCTCCTGCAAGCGCAGTTTAAGCTCAGTTGTAACTTTCGGCGTAAGAGTAAAATCGTCGTCAAACTCAATCGCCTTTAGTTTTTTTAGCTTTAAAGCCATATTGTGCTCCTCGTGTTACTTTATGGCTTCATAATAAGCTACCATAGGAGCTGGGCGCTAGTAGACTAGGAATTTAGATACAACAGGGTTTTCGCTAGTGCCTGTGACATAACATTCCATGGCACGGTTTTCGTAGCCGTTATAGTCTACGCTATACTTCATATACCAAGTATCCTCATCGTAAGCATACTCAGCTATTTGGCCGAGTATCTTATGGATTGAGAAGTTCTGGTAGTTTCGCTCGCCATATAATTCGCAGGCGGTCAGAGCGTTTACGGAAGATAGTTTCTTTTCCAATCGGTCCTCTTTGGCTCCACTTCTGACGCTAGAACTCTCACTGGATGTAGATGTAGTAGTGGTGGTGCTATTCTTGCTAACATCAGCAATGGCTAGTGAAATTCCAGCGACCCCTAATAACACGGCCACCGAAACTATTACAACAAGCCAAATATTTAGCCCTCCGAATTTTTTCTCGTCTGTTTTAGACTTCTCCTCGCCCATTGTGTGCTACTCCTTGTTTATACCTTAAATTATACCGCTAATGCGTCTTTTTTTCAAGTTATTATACATTTTGTTGATTATCGTAAAACTTTCTCGAAACTTTTCCACGATTTTATGCTAGAAATCAAACTTAGGCCGGCTCAAGTCATCAATAGCATAGCGTAGGGCATCCATCAAGTGGTCGTTACCGTCCTGAGGCTCATCTATGGTCTCGCCGGAGCGTTTCTTGCGCCAAGCGTAGCTCAGATACTCCTGTTTCAGATTCTTGCCGGCATATACTATCTGGCGCTCTTTTACTCGGTCAATTCCTCGCAGGACAGAGCCAGGGTTCTTGTCGGCACCAAGTATACGATAGCCAGACTGCTTTATTTCAGCTATAATTTCCGGACGGGCGGCATCCGCTACGATTACGGCCGTAGCGTCTAGATCTAAGCTCTGGAATAGCGGAGCATACTGCGAACCAAGCAGCCCTTTTTGGTAGATCTCCTCGATTATGCCCAAGCGTCCGTCTTCAAGCTCCCAAATAGATACCAAAGCCGATTCATCGTTAGAGAAGCCGAAGTCTAGGCCATAGCGCACTAACCTTCCGGCTTTCTTGATTTTCTCGCTGGTAGATTCTTCCCAGCCGGAGTATATATTCCCCTCAAGCGTTCCGATTTGGCCCAAGCCGTACACCGTCCACCAGTTTGACGGCTCTTCGCCTTTCTTCGGCCGCCTAGACTCGATATTAGCCCTCTCACGGGCGCTCAGAGCCTCGTTGTCGGTATAAGTCAGTATCAGGAACGTTGTCTGGTCTTTCTGTCGTTCCAGAAGCTCTTCGTGAGCCCAGAATTTAGCCGAGGGGTTGTAGTCGATGATAGCGAAGTCTCGAGTACGGCTTGCGAGTTGGTCAAAGACTTCATAGCTGATACCGTTAGCCTCGTTTACGAATAGGACATCACGGCGCGGACCACGAGCCGACATTTTATCGACCGATACGAACTCAAGAGTAGATCCATTGCGGAATCGGTAGATGTGGTCTGTTCCGGACCAGCAAGACGGGTCCCACCGGTTAGTCTCTTTGAGGACTTTTTGGAAGTCGCGAATCGCACCAGTTTTCAGGTGCGGATATGACAAGCCAAGCACGGTAACTAGGGAATCTGGATAGCTTTCGCAATAGCCGACGAGCAGAGTCAGAATAGCGAAGGTCTTTCCGGCCGACATACCGCCCTGAATAACCTTGTAGAAGGTCGGCTCGCATACCGCCGCCTCAATCTTATTTAGAGATGTCGTCCTCGCCATTGCCGAATATCCTCTTGACGCGCCGAAGCGCCAACTTATATCTTATCTTCTCGATGATTGTCTTAGGTTTATCACAACAGCCCATATTACTCCTCGAATCTACTCTTAGTTTTGAATCGGTTGCGGATGTACTCGCCAATAGTCCCGTTCTTAAAGCTATCGTCAGAGGTAGACAGGAACGGCCAGTTCTTCACCTTGTCGACGTTATAGTTTTCTAGCATGACTTTCATGTCGGAATGGTTTACTCCGCCGACTTCCCAATAGTTGCCGTATAGCGCCCGTTGCATTGGCTCGTCTGGGAACTTTTCTAGGACCTCCAGCATCTTCTTGCGGTTTATCAGCATTGGCTTATGGACGGAATAGTTTATTGTGCCTTTTTTAGCTTCTTTCAGCGTCATTACGAGATGTCTGAGCCTAGAAGTATAGTCGGTGCGCTCGCCGTTGTGCCGAGCTTCCACACGCTCTATCTGGGCTTCTAGCGTGCCATTGTATTGTGCCGGCATATTTTCCGGCATTGGTTGCATAATAAAGAAGTCATCGTTGAACAGCCAGAAGTTTTCGGTCAGGGCATCGTTCTGGCAAGCGGCTAACATCATTCCGCGGACTCGCTCCCACTTTGAGCGCTCAGTCTGCGAAACTCTGACATGGACATCAGGCTTGATTCCTTTCGGACATCCACCATAGAATACGACTCGGTTATACTCCCAGTTCTCCTCCACCGAGCGCAAGGAATAGCGGAGCTCTTCGTTGGCCGTAGTATTCTTCAAGAAATATACGATATCATGCTGGCCATTCGCCACCCTATTGAACCCGAATCGCCGAAATAGTGTAGAGTTCTTATGTGCCTCAATCTTCTTATAGTACCAGATCTTCTTGGCTTCGTCCTCCTCGGCATCGCCTAGATCTTTGAGTTTGTCTAGTAAGTTTTGCAGTCTTGGAAGACTTAGCTCGCCACGGCAGAGCGACTTCTTGTCATCGAAGTAGTGGAATATCAGCGTCTGTGGAGCTTGATACAGCCCGCCGTTGGCTAGTATTGCCTGGGCGCTGAATATCTCGTCTTCTCCGAATTGCATTTTCTCTTGGAACTTGAGCCCGTTCTCTTTGACGAATTCAGTTTTGAATAGTTTGTTCCATACCATAGCCCAGCGTCTTGGAAGCTCTTCTGGCCGATAGAAGCCCTTCCTGATGTTGTCTTTGACCTGATTCAGCGGATGACAACGGTACTGACCGAACTGGTAGATATTGAAGTCGTGCCGAGTGATTCTGGTCATAACATCCACGGCGTCCAGCGTATAGGCATCGTCAGCGTCCAGAAAAGTCAGGTAGTTTCCTTTGACCTTTTTAAGTCCGAAATTACGAGCAGAAGAAACACCGGAATTCTTCTTCCGGTGGTATATCTCAAACCCATGCTTCTTATACTCGTCGCAGATAGCAGATGAGCCGTCTGTGGAGCCGTCATCCACAATGACGACCTGTGCGGACTTATCTGACTGATTGACCAGGCTATCAAGGCAGCGCCGAAGAAACGGCGCTTTATTATAGACTGGCACAATCACGCTAATCACTGCCGTTTTTCTTCCTTTTTGTTAGATCTACGAGCGGTTTGACTTCCGCCACCTCAGCGCTTATCATCTGCTTTGGCTGACCGTAGACTTGGTTCATCATGCCTTCGATTTCTTTCCACTGACCGGCCTTGATACATCCAGCAAGTTTACGCTCGAATAATGGAGCCGACATATCGTTAGCGATTCCGTCTAGTTCCATCTCTGATAGCTTCAACATTTGCTCTAATTTATAGCGAGCGGTGTCTTCTTTTTTCCATGCTCCGTTGTGTCTAGGGTTGCCATTTGGCTGACCGAACTGAGCAGAAACATTGATAGGGTTCCCGTTCTTAAGCTTCCCTTGACCTTTCACCTGCTTTGTGGTGGAATTGCTACCCATTTATCTTCCTCACTTTCTTTCCAGTCAAGTCTAACTTGTCATAGGAGCTGTAAGCAACCACTCCGTATCTTAGTGCTAGTTCATAACACCTCCGAACTGTCAGCTTTTTGTTTCTGTATAACCTTTCCCTGAATTTCTTCCATCCAGCGCCATAGAATCCCAATGGAGCATCCCAGTTCGTGAAGGTTGTACCATATTTAATCCCATCCTGGTATAGATAGATAGATTGGCGGTCGTAGAATATTAGCTCTCCGCCATCTATTTTCTTGATTGTAATGTAGTCCGCCTTAAAATATCGCTCACCTTTTCTAACACCCATATATGACCCTCTCTTATAGTGACATGCCCATGTGATTCAAATACGAATCGATAATATCCTTTGCTTCCTCGAACCCGACTGCGAATTTGGCTAGATAGTCACGCTTTTCTAGTTCTACCATCATCTTCGCCTGTTCAGCTATATGGTCAGTAGCCCAAGTTCCGTCTTTCTTCTTCAGTCTAGTCCCTTCCTTTTTCAGCTCGATGAATAGACCGTGCCACTCGTTGTTCCAGCTTCCGTCGATACATCGTGGGGACGGCTCAGCTATGAACATATCTGGCCAGCCTCTTCTTCCACCGTTCTGTCTCTTTTGGATAGTTGCCTGACGAACCGTTAATTTGACCCCTGAACCATAGTCTGAGTGAAATATAGCTTTGGGGTATTGGAGTCTTAGATAATCGGCTACCTTAGTTTGTAAATCTCGTTCAAGCATCTTCATCTCCACAAGTTAGTTCTTTGAGCTTCTCAAAATCACGACGTTCGAGGGCCAGCATTATCTGCCGGTCTCTCTCGTTGTCGCATTTTAAAAGCATTTCCATAAAGTTCATTTCTTGGCTCCTCTCCTTGATAGATGCCCACCCTTAGCTCCGGCAATTTTTGCTCGTTCGAAACCGGTCAGGCCGTCATCTCCAATTTTCTCGGAGGCGAATCCGCCCGTATGACCGTTTTGACCGCCTTTTCTACCAATTTCGGCATAGAAGTTCTTCCCGTGTAGTTTTCTATTGGTTTTTGCAGCTTTTAGACCGCCCTCAGTAGTTCCACTCATTACATTTCCTTTCTAGTTTCATTTAGCCAATAAATAAGCAAAGCCGAAGCCGTAACCAGGGCCATTTGGCCCGGAGCCGATAGCCATGCTAGTATCATAGACGCTAAGAATGCCATCAATGCTAAGACTGAGGCTACTCTGAATATTCTCCGCATTACTTAACCCCTTTCTCAGTTTCTAGGAGCCCTAGTTCAGCTTCATCTATATCTCCGGTTTCCTTTTCGCTCTTGGTCGGAGCGCGCAGTGCTTTATCGTAGCCGGACCATGCCAGCTCGATTGCGGCCATAAATTTCTTAAAATTGGCCTTGTCAAAGTCTTTTACTACGTCTAGTACCGTTTGGAACCGCCATTCAGCGTCCGGCACGAAATCTCTTTTTCTTCTAAACATCTTAACCTCCTATTAGTTTAGATAGGCCGAGTATAATCAGCCCGATTATTACTAAATCTTTAATAAACCCAGCGATAATCAGCCAATGGACTTTTCGTTCCAGTTTCTTATTTCGCTGTTTCTCATACGATAGCCCCGTCATCATTCTTTCCTCTCTAGCGCATCTAGTGGGACCGCTCGCATGGCGATTGGCTTACCGTAGCGCGTAGTCATAGTTTCGATTGGAGATCTACATATCGTTTCGTTTGTGACATGATAGATCCCAGCATATCTTCCCTTTAGAATGCGTATATCGACATCTCGACCGCATGGTAGTTTGTACCTCGCTAGTAGGACCACTCGGTCGTTATAGCGTGGCTCTCTGATTTCAATCATATTTCCTCCTAAATAAATCTTGGGGCTCCGGCCGCCCTCAACAGAGCCGGAGCCTTGGGAGGAACCTCATCGCGTTTGGCGATAAAGGAAGGTGGCAGCAACAGTCTGAGGTGTCCTTCTTAGTAGCGCCTCCTCACTACACCACCCACCTGAGGCTCCTAGTTACTTGCTGTTATTTCGTGCTCGCACATCCATTTTGCGGCTGCATTTAGTTCCTGGACCTGTTCCACAGTTAGCCCACCGAACCGCTCCCTAAATGAACTCATTTTTTACCTCCTAAATTATCTCGAAATAAGCGTATCCGTCTGAAGCCGAGATGAATACTTTTCCATCCGGCCAAGGTGAATCTCCACCATGAGCTTCGATAAACTCTTTGGCGTTTGATACCGTGGCGAATTCATAGATCTTCTCTTCGCCACGGCCGTTACTGTTGTGATATCTTACCCTAATCATCGAAACCGTCTACCTCCTCGTCGGTTGGCAGGGCATCTTTCTTCTGCTCTAATCGACTCTTAGCGTTTTCGATAGTCTGACTTACTTCCTGCGCGGTTTTAGTCCTTGCGACATCTACATATTTCTTGATATCGTCCTCGCTCATACCGCCCTGCTTGTATAGCGTTGCGAGATAGCCTAGCTGCTTTTCAGTTGGCCCTGTGGCTCGCGTAGAGCCGCTGTGTGAACCTTTTACCGGCTTAGAGTCCTCAACTCCCTTGTCATCACTGCACGCCACTTGCTCGGCGAGCATGACCGAAAATCTCCTTGCATAAGTCGAAGCGCTCCCGTACATTTGTGCTCGATTCATTCCTTTAGCTTCAAATTCGACGATTTTAGCGCCGATTTGCCAATTTCCGTCCTTATCGAGATACTCAATAAACTCTCCGAATTCTGTAGGTTTGA
>Ga0326511_10001621_pt1 | contig 18571 bp, 13 predicted proteins | sample 0_2496_0518_D_FD_203701 | JGI IMG/M metagenome (GOLD analysis project Ga0326511, IMG submission 203701) | Bovine rumen microbial communities from UC Davis, California, United States - 0_2496_0518 | ecosystem: Host-associated > Mammals > Digestive system > Stomach > Rumen | place: USA... | reverse complement strand
GCGGAGCGGTAGTTCAGATGGTTAGAATGCCTGCCTGTCACGCAGGAGGTCGCGGGTTCGATCCCCGTCCGTTCCGCCAATTCTTTTATTAAGACCAGTCTTGAGGCTGGTTTTTTTATGCCTGAAATTTTCTTTTTTTATTGATGCTTCGTTACATCAGTATTTGAATATTGTAAGTTTTTCTGATACTGATTTCTAAATTGTTATATTCAATTTATCTTTGATTGATAGTTGTGTCGTATGTAGACCAACGTTCTTGATTTATTTAATCTGTTTTTTTCTACTGTTTAATATATATGATGGTTTGCGTTTTATAATGAAAAATTATGTGCACCTTGCAGACTTAATTTTTCGTCGTGATATTTTATTCACTATTTTTTTTGTTTCTTATGCGTGTTTTCGTACCTTGAGGTACCGAACCATTTTTTATGGATGCGTTCTAACTGTCCTGTGGCATCAAGGTAATTTAAGGCACGATTGATCTCTTCAGCAAGTTCATGTGCATTATTTCTAACTGCTATTTTATATTCGTGATGATAGGCTTTAGCGTTGTCAATGAGCGTTGATTTAATACGATTAAGGCGATGTTTCGTAATGAAATATTCATTTGAGGAACGGGTATCAACTATTACTGTACAGTCTTTTTTATAAAGAGCTCGTGTTGCTTCACTTGAACTTTTGTAAATTAGAATATTGGCATTGTAATAATTCTGTCTTACGAAATTGAGAACAAAAGGTTTATCTAATACACATATATTAATTCCTTTTGTTTCACTGATACTATCAATTTCCAATGGCTGGTCTTTAAAAATTAAGTAAGATAGTCCGTTAGTATAGTAGGTATTGCTCAGCAGGACATTTTGGGTATTTTTCTCGTTATTAGCGTTAAACGGTACTATCACCGCATCAATGGTCCCTTTTATTAGATTCTTATGTAGAGATGTTAAAGGGAGAATTCTAAATTCAATATTTGAATCTAGTGCTTTACCTAAAGCATAGGCTACATCTATATTGAATCCCTTTAATTCTCCTGCGCTAGTAGTAATACAAAAAGGCGCGGAATAGATATCCACACCAATATACAGCGTATTTTTATAAGGATTCATAATGCTGTATAAAAAACCTACTGCTGCTAGAATGTAGGTACACAGAAGAAATAATCTAATGTATTTTAGCACCTTAGTATCTCGTATAGAAATTTATGTCAAACTTATAGACTGAAATTGAGAGACTTAATTCAACTTATTCTAGTATAAATTAAATTGCAAATGATCTTTTGATGAAAATTATAATATTGGAGGTATATCTAAATTATGCAAAGATATGTTTTTGAGTTAGTGTATTGATTATTAAAAATAAAAGGCCCCAAAGGGCCTTTTATTGACGTTATTGGTATGGTTTTATTAGTCCTCTTTGAGGGTATCTAGGATATTATGTCCAAACCATTCAATACTAACTTTCTCAAAAATTCCGTTAGCCTCGATTTCCTTTAAGCCTTGGTTGATTTTATCAAGAAGGACTTTATTTCCCTTGCGTACTGCAATACCATAATATTCCTTATCAAGATGCTGTTTAATGTCTATAGAGGTGAAACGACTGGAATTATCTCTTGTTAAAAAGAAGTCATTGACTGGTTTGTCATGTATTGCTGCAACACAAGCACCGTTTCCTAACTCAATAAAAGTCTCTGGTGGAGCATTAAAGATTTTTAGCTCAGATTTCTTTAGGTATTTCTTCGCAAAATTAGTTCCTGTTGCTGCTAACTGGGTGCATATTTTTTTGCCGTCTAGTTTTTCATAAGAATTATAAATTTCAGCATCTTCCTTTTTTACCACATAACTCATGCCACATAAATAATAAGGATCTGAGAAGTCTACCTTCTGTGCTCGTTCTTCAGTAATGGTAAAACCTGAAATAATGAGGTCAATGTTACCTACCATGAGGGCAGGGATTAAACCATCAAACTGCATAACATCGATGACAACCTTATAGCCAAGATGTTCACCCAGTTTTTTGATAAGGTCAATATCAAAACCGGTAATTTCACCTTGCTTGTCGATATAAGTAAACGGTGCAAAAGCACCTTCACAGCCGACATGCAGTATTTTTTCATGGCTTTGATTTTGAGATTGCGTATTCTGTGGTTCTTCAGCAAACGAAAGAGGAGTGAGAACGCAAAAAAATAGGGTAAGACAAAGAAAGTTTTTTAATAATTTAAACATAGTAGACTCTGCTTAGGTTATGGTTATGATTCATCATATCCTGCTTTATGCATATTCTTCAGTAGAAATTAAACTTTAGACTTAATATTTAATTAATTAACAAATAAAAAGTAAGATATTTCCAACACATCGAAGAGATAATGCAATTCTATCATAAAACTTTGTGTAAAAAAATTTTAAGCAATATATCTCTAAATATGGGCAAAAGATCAATATGAAAAAATTGGTAAAACGGGAAAAGCGCGGATAGCGGATTTAAATTATATGAAATAGCAGTTTTAATATGATTTTTAACTTATTTGATTAGAAGATACAGATTATCATCTTAAAAAATGAGAAATTAGTTTTCTGAGAAGATAAAAAAAATTGGGGTAGTTGGCATGCTGATAGTTAATTCTGCAGCGAGATCAGTAGCACAAAGTACATGATTTCTCCAAACAGGCTTTGCCTAAGCATAGCTGATCCGGCCCGTAGGCTGAGGATAAACCATAAAGACATACGCAGAACGGCAGACAACAATTTTTACAAATTGTAAAAGATTGTCATTGATAATAAAAAAAAGTATAATTTTATGATCTGTACTTCAATACAATATATGTTTCGGACAGGTTAACAGTATCTATGATAATTGTTTCTGAGTTTCTGTTCTCGATGGGCAGAACATTCCATTAGAAGCAAGTGATGATTGTTGATGTGTAAATGATGTGTCAAACACTGTGATACTGCGCTTATCCTTGGATTTTACGAGGCTTTTATGACAATGCGTTCATGTTATTGCGGCGAGGTTAACCTTTCTTCGTGTGATAAGGAAGTAACCTTATGTGGCTGGGTTAATAAGAGACGTGATCTAGGTAGTCTTATTTTTATTGATTTGCGTGACAGAAGCGGAATTGTGCAGGTGGTTTTTGAACCTGATGATGATGCTACTCACTCTCTTGCTAGTACTTTGCGTAACGAGTTCTGCATTAAGGTTTGTGGTATTGTTAAGGCCCGCCCTCAGGATCAGGTTAATTCTAAGATGTCCACAGGTCAGATTGAAGTTTACGCCAAATCTCTTGAGATTTTCAATAAAGCCGGGGTTTTACCTCTAGATTTTAATCAGGATAATACCGAAGAGCAGCGTCTTAGGTACCGTTATCTTGATTTACGTCGTCCTCAGATGGTTTCCATTCTCTCTACCCGTGCTAAGATTACACATTTCGTTCGGCAGTTTATGGATAGCCATGGTTTTTTGGATATTGAAACCCCTATGCTGACTAAGGCTACTCCTGAAGGTGCCCGTGATTATCTCGTACCATCACGTGTTCATCACGGCAAATTTTATGCTTTACCGCAGTCACCACAGCTATTCAAACAGTTACTGATGATAGCCGGCTATGACAGGTACTATCAGATTGTAAAATGCTTTCGTGATGAGGACCTGCGTGCGGATAGACAGCCTGAGTTTACCCAGATAGATGTTGAAACTTCCTTTATGACATCTGATGATGTCAGAGCCATAATGGAAGAAATGATTAAGTCCCTGTTTATGGAAATAAGAGGCTATGATCTTGGTACGCTTCCTGTTTTAACTTGGGAGGAGGCTATGGACCGTTTTGGTTCTGATAAGCCAGATTTACGTATTGACTTTGAGCTTAAGGTAATTGATGACACTGTTGCCAGATCAGCATTCTCGGTTTTAAGTGACAGTGCTAACAATGCCAAGAATCGTGTTATTGCATTTGCTTTGCCTGGCGGAGCAGCCTTAAGTCGTAAAAAGATTGATGAGTATACGGAATATGTCAAGAAGATGGGGGGGTCAGGCCTGCTTTATATCAAAGTGACATCACGTAGTGCTGAGGATGGGGTTAAGGCCTCTTTTGGCAAGCATGTAAGCGCTGATGAAATCATTGATATTTTAAATGCTGTTGATGCCAAGGATGGAGATTTGGTCTTTATTGGCTGTGGTCCACGTGTGCCAACAGCAACAGCCATGGGAGCTCTTCGGATTAAAACCGCCCGTGATCTCGGACTGGTTCATGATGGCTATAAGGCTTTGTGGGTTGTGGATTTTCCAATGTTCGAGATTACCGAGGAAGCAGGACTTACTGCTATGCACCATCCTTTTACTGCTCCTAAGAATGTTACTCCTGAGCAGTTGGTTGCAGACCCTATGAGTGTTTATGCCGATGCTTACGATATTGTCATCAATGGTTATGAGTCGGGGGGAGGCTCCGTTCGTATTCATGATGAACAGATGCAGAATGCTGTATTTAAGGTTTTGGGTATTGGAGAAGAGGAACGTCGCCAAAAATTCGGCTTCCTGCTTGATGCGCTATCTTTTGGCGCCCCTCCACATGCCGGAATTGCTTTTGGCCTCGATCGTGTCACAATGTTATTGACTGGTACTGATAATATCCGTGATGTGATCGCATTCCCTAAGACAACCGCAGCAGCCTGTCTTATGACAGATGCTCCAAATTTTGCAAGTGCTGAGGCTTTAAATGAGCTGGCAATTGCTGTTACCGATATTGAAAAATAATGTCAGACTGTGTAGGAGATAATAATGTCAGGACATTCCAAGTGGGCTAATATTCGTTTCCGTAAAGCCGCCCAGGATGCTAAACGTGGTAAGATTTTTACCAAACTTATTCGTGAAATTACAACCGCTGCCCGTTTAGGTGGTGGCGATGAGTCCAGTAATCCGCGTCTGCGTTCTGCAGTTGTGGCTGCCCTGGCTCAGAATATGACCCGTGATACCATTAAACGCGCTGTTGACCGTGGTGTCGGTGGTGGCGACGGTGTGGATCTTGAGAATATAACCTATGAAGGCTATGGAGTTGGCGGTGCTGCGGTGATGGTAGAATGCATGACAGATAACCACAATCGTACTGCATCTGATGTACGTCATGCCTTTACCAAGTTCGGTGGCAACCTTGGCACTAATGGTTCTGTTTCTTATCTATTTACTAAAAAAGGTGTCATTTCCTTTGCTCCTGATGAGAACGATAAAATGAGCATTGATGAGGAAAAGGCTATGGAGATCGGTCTTGAGGCTGGTGCAGATGATATCGTTACCAATGATGATGGTTCGATTGATGTTTATACTGCTCCTGAGGCTTTTGCCGATGTGGTTGAGGCCTATGAGGCTCAGTCCTTTAAACCTACTAATGCGGAGGTTACCATGGTACCTTCCACTGAGGCAGCTTTAGACAGTGAAACTGCTGTTAAGTTCATGCGTATGATTGATGCTTTTGAAGATTTGGATGATGTTCAGAACGTTTATCACAATGCTTCATTGCCAGATGATTTAGAACTTGAATAGTTTTTTCATGGTTTCTTGGTATAAGTCAGAGTTTAATCGCTCTGACTTCAAATTTTTTTAGAAGAAAAATATCAAGAACTTGATATTAAGAAAAATTTAAAAAGTTTTTTTTTGCAATTTGGGTTTTTGTAATCTATAAGTAATAAGTCGGTTAAGGCTTTTGTCTCTGACTTCTATCCTTGATGATAAAAAATAATAACCTGATATTTCACATAGTGATTTAATTTATTATCGTCAAAAAGATTGGTTTGATTTTGTTTAAACTGGATGATGTACAATTTTAGAAATAAACTAAAAAAAACAGTAATGCAGAAACAAACGATAATTCTTTTGTTTGGTTAATTTTATTAAGATATGTTGAGATGAATCCCGAAAAATCAAAGGATAGTTTTTTTGTTTGGGATAATTTGAGTACAGTCATTTAAAAAAAATACCTAAAATTTTTATGGGAGTGGAGCATAATCTACTCTTTAGCACAAATAATTACATTTTTTAGGATTTTGTTTTGGTGGATCTGACTGTCTTTTTTTGGTTGGCAGGGGAAATATTTCACTTTTTACTCGAAGTTTAAGTGGGGTGTTTTACCGCCATAACTGCAGCTCTAGGATCGTTTTACAGATGAATAACAATTCAGCAAGTACAGAATTCAAACAGCTTATCGCCAGAGGTAAGGAACAGGGCTATTTAACTATTGATGAGATCAATGATCTTATTCCTCCTGATATCATTAGTGGCGACCAGTTATCCGTATTTATTCAGACTTTTATTGATATGGGGATTAACGTATGTGAAACCCCTCCTGAGGCAGATGATCTACTGTTAAATGGTAATGCTTCTACGGATTCTGAGGATGTGGAGATTGTTGCCAATCAGTTGGATAGTTCTGTTGATATTGGCAGAACCACTGATCCTGTGCGTATGTATATGCGTGAGATGGGTAATGTTTCACTGCTTACACGTAAGGATGAAATTGAGATTTCTAAGCGTATTGAAAAGGGTACAAATGAGGTACAGATTTGCCTTGTTGAATATCCTCAAGCCATGGAAGAATTGTTTGCTAAATATGAGAAGACTCTCGATCCAATGTCTGAGATTAAGTTAGGCGATATCATCAATGGTTTTGAAGATGGAACTTCACAGTTAGATGATATTGATGATGTTATTGACGAAACCGCTGGATCAGAGTTGGATCAGGAACTTGAAGACTTGGATGATGATTTACCTATCAGCACTTCTATAAACAAGAAATCTAAAAAATCCTCAAAAAACGTAATTGATGAAGATGTTGATGATGAAATGGATGAAGATGATGATCTAGACGGTGATGATGTGTCCGAATCACCTAATGATAATGGTCCTGATCCTGAAGAAACCAAAAAACGTTTTACTGAGTTGCGTGTTCAGTTTGACAAGGTTACTGCCGCAAGACAGAAATCTGGCACTGACAAGAAGTATAAGAAAGAACTTGATAAGCTTATTGAAATTTTTCAGTGTTTCAAAATTGTGCCATCTCAGTTGGAAAGCATGTTGCGCATCATGCATGATATGATGGACAGAGTAAAAAGTCAGGATCGTCGTATCCGTGACATCGCTGTTGGTCGTTGTGGTATGAAAATTGATGAACTGAAAAAATACTACAATGAAACTGATAATGTTGTGGATATGAAATGGTTTGAAAAGGCTACCAAGGTCAAGAGAGTCTATGCAAGCAAGCTAAAAGAATATGAGCCTGAAGTTCGTAAGTGTGTTAATTCCTTAAAAGAAATTGAAGAAGAGTCTGGAATTACCATTGCAAGGTTAAGAGATCTTTCCCGTCGTGTTATGAAGGGAGACGCCATGGCTAAAAAGGCCAAAAAGGATATGGTCGAGGCCAATCTGCGTCTGGTAATCTCCATTGCCAAAAAGTATACTAACCGTGGCTTACAGTTTCTTGATTTGATTCAGGAAGGTAATATTGGTCTTATGAAGGCTGTGGACAAGTTTGAATACCGTCGCGGTTACAAATTCTCCACATATGCTACCTGGTGGATTAGACAGGCTATAACCCGTTCTATTGCCGATCAGGCCCGTACTATCCGTATTCCGGTACATATGATTGAGACCATCAACAAATTGAATCGAATCTCAAGACAGATGTTACAGGAAAAGGGCAGAGAGCCAACTCCTGAAGAACTGGCTGTGAAGATGGCTTTGCCTGAGGAAAAAATCCGCAAGGTCATGAAGATTGCCAAAGAACCTATTTCTCTTGAAACTCCCGTTGGTGATGATGATGATTCGCATTTAGGAGATTTTATTGAGGACAGTTCCATTGTAGTTCCTGCAGAGGCTGCTACCTCAGAAAGTCTTAAGAATGCCATCAATGGTGTTCTTGATGATATGCCACCTCGTGAGGCTCAGGTTTTGAGAATGCGTTTTGGTATTGGTATGCCATCTGATCATACCCTTGAGGAGGTTGGTCGTCAGTTTGGTGTGACACGTGAGCGTATTCGTCAGATTGAAGCCAAGGCGTTACGTAAACTGCGTCATCCTTGCCGTTCTCAGGGATTGAAGGGATTTTTGGATTAAAATTTTTCCCATCTTAAGAAGGTGGGAATTTTATTCCCTTTGTGGAAATTTGGGTAGATCTTGTTAAGATCTTTTTTATTATATAGGTAATATTATGGATCACGCTACTATAACGTTAGTCGTTTTAGGTATAGTTGCTTTTTTATTTGTGACCGAGATAATTCCTGTGGCTGTAACTTCCATTATGGGCGCTCTAGTTCTTGGAATTACAGGAGTGTTGACTCCTCAGGAAGCCTTTTCAGGTCTGTCAAATTCTACAGTAGTATTGTTTGCCGGCATGTTTGTAGTGGGTACTGCTATGTTAGAGTCTGGTCTTGCGACCACTTTCGGTAGTATGGTGGTTAAAAGGGTAGGTACTAAAGAAGTTCCACTTATGGTTTCGTTTATGATCTTGACCATGATTATGTCAGCCTTTGCCTCGAATACCGGTACTATTGCCTGTTTGATGCCTATGGTTCTCGGAGTCTGTGCTTCGGCTAAAATTCCGGCAACTGCAATTCTGATGTCCATGGCTGTTGCAGCCAATGCCGGCGGTATGATGACCATGGTGGGTACACCTCCAAATATGTTCGCTGTTTCTGCCTTAAGGGATCATGGTCTAGAACCTTTCGGTTTTTTTGAGTTTGCTTATGTTGGTTTTCCGGTCTCTGTAATTTCTCTGTTTTTCATGGTGTTTATTGGACGTAAATTGCTACCACGCCATGAATCAGATTTAGGAGTCATTGCTAATTCTCTGACTGGTAGTGGTTCAAACTACCAGCGTATAATGGCTCTGCTTATACTCATTTTTGTTATCTATGGACTTATTTTCGGTATTCCTGGGGTATCACAGGCCATGGTAGCAATGATTGGTGCAGTGCTGTGTGTGCTTACACGTACTATTACTGAAAAACAGGCCTATAGGGGTATTGACTGGGTCACGATTTTTCTGTTTGCTGGTATGTTACCTATTGCTGGTGCTTTAGAAAAGACTGGAGCAGGTAAGATGATTGCTACTGCAGTGATTGATTTAATGGGTAGCCATCCTTCTGATACCGTGATGATGGCAGTGTTATTTTTGGTGTCTTGCGGTCTGACTCAGTTTATGTCGAATACCGGTACTGCAGCACTTTTGATTCCAATCGGTATATCAATTTCAGAAGAGTTACATGTGTCGCCTTATGCAGTAATCATGGCTGTTTCTATCGCCACATCCTGTGCTTTTGCTACTCCGGTTGCCACTCCACCAAATGTGATGGTGATGAATCCTGCGGGTCTGCATTTTATCGACTTTATTAAGGTAGGTCTGCCACTGTGCTTGATTGGCTTTGTTGTGAGCGTGTTGATCATTCCTCTGGTATGGCCATTTAATCCTTCTTAACAGATTTGCGATTGTGCTTGGGGATTAGCATTTAAATGTTTATCCCGTAAATCTGGTGATGGGCTCTGATTTTATCAATATTCAGAGCTTTTTTTGTGTAACTGGTATCGGCAAGTTACTTACAATAGTAATCCCTAAGATACCTGTTATTGGCAAAATTTGGCAAATTCGTGCACAGTCCACAAGTCCGTTGCAGATCTGCAACTAGGAAGGATGCTTTTCCCTAAGGTTAAAGTTTTGCATATTGAAATTAACTCTGATAGAACTTTCAGATAATCAGAATTAGTGAACAAATGTTCAGCATCACCAAGATCTTGAGTGGGGATATGTTAATAGGCGTTGCCTTGGTAAATCTTACGACGCAGAGAATATGCTGATCGAACTTTTTTGCTGGGTCATGATGAAGAGAGCCGTGTGTAGAGTCTTATCAGCATGGTAATTCACAATCTGTATGCAGGAACAATAACCCATGATGTAATAGGAACACGACCGTTTCTATGCAAAAAGCCAAAACATACGTAAAAGATAGGCTTTTGTGTGATTTTTTAATTTCAAACTGTAATTCCATGGTGGGGCAGTTTTTTTTGACAATCTCGGGGTTAAGAGAAAAAAATCCCGCTATCTTAGCGGGATGCTCTGCAATTACAGCACTTTGCTGTTTAAAGCGTATAACCTAATTCCTGCCTGATATAGGCTCCAGCCCCTAAAAGTCCGGCATCTCCCTGAGAGATGACATACACAGGAATCATCATCAGAGCTTTATTGAAGCGTCCTTTTGACTCAAATTCGCTGCGGAACTGTGATTTTTTGAAGTAATCAATAAAGCGTGGCACGATGCCTCCGGCAATAAAGACACCACCCTTTGCCAGTATATTTAGCGCCAGATTACCGCCAAAGGCTCCCATCAGCTTACAGAATACATCAATGGTTTCTTTGCAGTCAGGATCTGCATCACTTGCAAAGGCACGTGCGGTAACATCCTGCGGTTCAATGGTCAGAACCTCATGATCGTTCAGTTCGGCAATGGCCTGATAAACGTTAACCAGTCCCATTCCTGAGAGTAATCTTTCTCCTGACACGTGATCAAATTTTCTTCTTAGAATTTTGAGGATGGCATCTTCACGGTCGGTCTGCACTGCTATATCTACGTGGCCACCTTCACTAGGTAGGGGGATCCATTTACCGCCTGCGTGTACAAGATAACCAACTCCAAGTCCAGTACCGGCACCATAGATTGCTTTTGGAGCATAGTCAACTACTTCGGTACCACCGATTTTAATCATGTCAGTAGTTTTAATTGTGGTGACACTCATGGACATAGCGGTAAAATCATTAATGAAGAGCAGTTTTTTCAGGTTTAGATTCCGCTGCATTTCACTTATGGAGAATTCCCATGGGTTGTTAGTCATCTTGACATGATCACCTGTGAGCATGGTGGCAATCGCAATACAGGCACTGTCAAACTGTGCTCCTGTCTCTTCACGGTATCTGACAATGACCTTTTCTAATGATTCGTTCTCTACGGATGAGTAAATCTTGGTATTTGAAAGAGAGCCGTCTTCAAGATTCACCAAACTTAAACGGGCATTTGTTCCACCTACATCACCAACCAGTGCGTTACCTTTTTGCAGTTCCATATTGTCCTCTTCTTCCTTTGTTTAATTGATTAGAGCGTAAACCTCAATGTGTTACATTGTACTGTCAAGCGCAGTTTTTGGGGGGATTGCGGCTAAGATAGTAAAACTTGCCGAACCCTTTTTTTGACAGTAAAATCTACATGTCATTATTCATATTATGATACAAAAAATAATTAAATTACATGATGTTTTTCTACAGATACGATATTCGTCAATATTATGTACTTATGTTTGGAAGTACATCTTTATACGGATAGGGAGAAATAGATGCAGAATCGGGAAGTTGAACTGAAGTTTGGTTTTTGCGGCAGCAGTAATAATCTTAACGAGATTTTCAGTAAAATCGGAAAAGTTGGTCCTGAGGTATGTGTAAAACTTGACAATACTTATTTTGATACAGATAGCAAAGATCTCTTTGCCATAAAATGTGGTCTACGCATTCGCCGTAGTGATGACTTCAGTGAGCAGACTATTAAAATAAAAGACGAGTCTTTAGGTGGATTGCATAAACGTAAGGAATACAATCTTCCTATTGAACCCGATGTAAAAATACCTGAGCTTGAAAAATTCCCCAAGGGTATTCTGCCGGATGAATACGATATTTCTGATATTAAGGCTCGGCTTAAAAGTGTCTGTCATATCAATTTTACCCGACGTCTATTTAATCTAGATATTTTCGACAGTACCTTTGAAGTAGCCTGTGACAGCGGCTATATTGAAGTTGACGGACAACCACGCTATCCTCTTAATGAACTTGAAGTTGAACTGAAGAGGACCGAGGTACGTGATGATGGATTTTTACGCCTCTTTTCTATGCTGTGTACTGAACTTGCCAGCCATAATCTGCCTCTTTTACTAGAACCTTTCTCAAAAATGCACCGGGCCACGCTGCTACAGAGAAATACCGTACCTGCGGTTGATTTGCATGGCGTTTATGAGAATTTATCTTTAGTTGAATACACTAAGGCTCTGATTGTCCGTTTTGAGCATCTATATGGACATTTTATTCTAAGTCACGACGGAGCTCTCTTTATTCAGATCTGCAGTGTCCTCGAGTGTCTGCTCTTTTGTTTAAAACAGCTTAAGAAAAAGAATATTTCTGATTTTGTGGTTATTAAAAACGATCCTGTAAACTACGAAGATGATTTAAAAATTATCACACGTCTTTTAAAAGATTTTTTCAAATCCTGTATACATCAGCGCAAGAGCATCATGGTTTACTGTTTAAAGCAGAATCGGGACAAACTGGCTAATGCCGTTTTAAAGGTAAGAGAGAGTGAAAGGGAAAATAAAATATTTTTAATTCCGCTCAAATTAAGATACCTGCTATCACTTATTGTTTGATGAGTTTATTACCTATGGACAGTGCTCAAAATTTGCTTCCTAAAATCGGCTGCATCAAGCCTGTAAACAGAGATTTTGCCTCCTTGCCACCAGAACTTCAGAAAGAAGGATTGTATCAGTATGAGAGGCTTAAACAGAAACTATCACCTCAGGAATTTGCTGCGTTTGAGGCACGTAGTGAATTTAGATATGTCCTTTCGCTTTCAGATTTTGTTGCTAATGTCATATATTCGTACCCAAAAGAGTCCTTGGCACTTGTGGAAAACGGGGCCTTGGATGATCCAAAATTTCATCTTGAGCCGTCAGCATATGTAAATTCTGCCATAAGCGCAGAACAGAATGATCCTGAACTTAAGAAAAATCTAAGAATGCTAAGACGTACCCACTATATGGCAATCGCGTGGCGTGATCTGTGTGGCATGACAGAAATTGACGAGGTATTTCTTAAACTGTCAAATCTTGCTGAAAGTATCGTACTAAGAACTGTTGAGGTGGTGCGCTCAAGGTTTAAAAATGCGTTAGGAGAAGCCTTGGATAAGGATGGTTCTCCATTGCCTTTGATAATTCTCGGAATGGGAAAGTTAGGAGGCCGTGAGCTTAATTTCTCCTCTGATCTTGATCTTATTTTCTGTTATCCCTATGAAGGCACAACTGTAGGTGGCAGCCGCACTCTAGAATTTCGTGAATATTTTTCTAAAGTGGTACAGAAATTCTCTAACCTTATTTCTGATATTACAGTTGATTCCTTCTGCTATCGTATCGATTTACGCCTACGCCCTTTTGGAGATGCCGGAGCCCTGGTTAATTCATTTGATGGACTGCAGATTTACTACGAAACCCAAGGTCGTACCTGGGAGCGTTATGCTCTGGTAAAGGCCCGCATTTTAAATGATGACGTGAGACTTGGCGCCTTTGGTCAAGAGCTAACTCACATGTTAAGACCATTTGTTTATAGACGTTATCTTGATTATGGTGCTATTCAGTCTTTACGCAAATTAAAATATCTTATTGAGTCCGAAGTGAGAAGACGTGCACTTAGCAATAATTTCAAACTTGGTAAGGGCGGTATTCGTGAAATAGAGTTTATTGCGCAGGTTTTTCAACTGATGCGCGGCGGACGCTACAGTGAACTTAGGGATGAGTCTCTGCGTAAAACCTTAAAAAATATCAAGGTGCTTGAACTTATTCCAGAGGAGATTAGCCGAGCACTGGATGACTCTTACGTGTTTTTACGCCGTACTGAAAATGTGATTCAGGAATTTTCAGACAAACAGGTGCAGAGCCTTCCTGAATGTGAAAGAGATCAGTTACGCCTTATTTATGCCATGAATTTTCAGAATTTTGAAGATTATTTGAAGGTTCTTGATAAGGTGATGCATTTTGTTCATGGAGAATTTCTCAAAGTCGTGGCTTCCCGTGAGGATGAAAAGCCTACGGATCTTAAAAATTTTGATCTGTGGGAAGCCGATAATGATGCCTCAGAACTTGAAAAACAACTGCTGCCCCTTTTGAAAAATTGCGAAGTGGCTTCTAATCTAGCGCAAAAGATCCTATCTTTAAAGGGAAATCTTAAGAGAATGCCTGTGGGGCCTGTGGGACGTGAAACTCTTTTAGAGTTAATGCCAAAGGTTATTGCACTGGTGGCCCGTTATGAGAATGCGGATGTGCTTTTTGCCAGAGTTTCTGGTCTTATTGAAAGAGTTGCCCTGCGGACTCCTTATCTGCAGTTACTGCGCGATCAGAATGAAGTGTTGGAGCGTTTTATTAGACTGCTTATAGATAACCAGTTTGCAAGTGAACTGATTACTGCTCATCCTATTCTGCTTGATGAACTCTTTATACCGCAGTATTTTGAAAAACCTCCTAAAACCGATGAGTTTTTCGCTATGTTGCAGGAACGTCTGATGCGCATCGATGTAAATGATCTTGAAGCATTGATGGAAGAATTAAGACTCTTCAAGAAGATTATGATTTTCAGAATTGCCCTTTCTGACAAGGCCGGCAAGCTGCCTTTGATGAAAATTTCCGACTGTTTGACTTTTCTTGCTGAAGCCATAATTAAAGAGTTGATCCTTTTAGCCTGGGACCAGACTGAGCAAAAATATGGCAAACCAAAGCATCGTGATCGTTTTAATCCGGGGATCGCCGTAATTGGTTACGGTAAATTAGGCGGTATTGAGTTAGGTTATAAGTCAGATCTAGATATGGTATTTATCCGCGAGACTTCTGATGATTATACCGAAGGTGAGCATCCGGTTTTGGAGGCCGTATTCTATCAGCGACTCATCCAGCGTATCTTGCATTTAGCCTCAACTAATACTGTAGGTGGTGTCCTGTACGATACCGATATGCGTCTAAGACCTGATGGCGATACCGGAGTGTTAATTTCGGATATCGATGCCTTTGAACTCTATCAGAGACAGCGGGCCTGGACCTGGGAGCATCAGGCACTGGTACGGGCACGTCCTGTTGCCGGTTCAAAAGATATTATAGACAGATTCTTGAAGGTCCGTGAAGATGTTTTGCGAAGTGCGCGTGACGAGGAGAAACTTAAAGAAGATGTTATCTCCATGCGCAGGAAGATGCGTTCTCATCTTGATCGCTCCTCAGATAAACTTTATGACATTAAGGAAGGTATGGGGGGCATGATTGATGTGGAGTTTATCTCACAGTATCTGTTGCTTAAGTATGCCCCTTTGTATCCAGATCTGGTACTGTGGACCGATAATGTCAGAATCTTAGATGAGTGCGAGCGTCTTGAAATTATTGATGCTAAAACAGCTGAAGATTTGCGAAGCGCTTATCTTGATATCCGTAAAATCTATCATGAACTTTCACTTGCTGATTTACCTCGGTTAATCGGGGTAGAGCAGAGAATTGCCGCCACCTTCAGAGTAGAGGAAATATGGCAAAAAATCTTTGCAGAGAAAAAGTCTTAAAGAAAATAGCGTTACCTTATTCTGTTGCCGGTATCATACTCAGGCATCATCATGGGAAAGTCATATTTTAGGTTGGCTTCTTCATTAGGTAAGATAGGCCCTTTACCTACAGGACAGCGGTATGCCCTGCCTGAGAGCGCGACCCCAAGGAGTCTTCCCACCATAGGGAACGAGTAGGCATGGGTTTCCACAAGATGCGTAGCATTAAGATTGGCGGCCTGAAGTTTCAGATTGAATCTGGCAGCCCCTATCATAGTATAGCCAGGTGTATCAAGATCTCCTAGAAATGTGCAGTCAGCAACTTCTGTCGGCAGGGCTGTAATTATCATATTGGCTCTTTTTTCATCATATTCTGAGACGCATCCACTCGCAAGGATTATTGAAAGAGTAGTCACTATGGCCTTGCTTAAAAAACTTATCTGCATAATTATTTCTCTAGGATTTTAATTTAGGATAGCGATTTTCCTCAGGATCAGGGGCGGTCTTAAAGCGTCTGTGCATCCACAGATACTGCTCTGGAGCCATTTTCACCATTTCTTCAATGATGTGATTGACGGTAGTTGCATCCTTGATGGCATCGTTTTGTGGAAAATCTGTAACGGCAGGCCTTAAATACAGATGATATTTATTGCCCTCACGAATAGTCCAAGCTGGCACCACGCGGGTTCCTGGCATTTTAGCCAGCGTACTTGTGGCAGAAACAGTAGCGGTGTCTTTGACTCCGAAAAATGGCGCAAAGACACTCACTCTTGGGCCATAATCCTGATCTGGGGCATACCAGATTGGTTTGCCGCTTTTTAATGCCAGGATCATGCTTTTAGGGTCGTTTTTGGAAACCAGAGCATAGTTTTTGCGGGTACGTCCTTTGACCTGCATATATTCCCATACCGGATGATCAGAAGGACGATAGACACCAATCCCGGGGGTTACGACGGTACCAAAAATTCTGGCCATAAGCTCTAAAGTGACAAAATGAGCGGATAAAAGCAGAATTGGTTTCCCGTTTTTGGTGTATTCAAGCGTTCTTCTGACATCTTCTTCATCTATCTTGTAGTGCATTTTAAGTCGCCAGTCCGGCCAGAACCAGGCAATACCGGTCTCAAAAATTGCCTGTCCGGCGTTACGCTGTACATCTTTTGCAAGACGGTGACGCTCATCTTCAGGCATTTCAGGAAAGGCTAGTTCAAGATTTCTTTTTAATACATATTTGCGGGCAGGTATAATGAGCCCCATCAGCCGTCCAATCTTACGACCAAGCCACATCTGAAAACCGTAGGGGAGGATATTGACAATAATACATAGGAAAAACATCCAAAACCAGGCGTTCCAGAAATGTGGTAACAGCATTCTTTTGACAAATATAGGTTTAGTAACAAAACCGTGTCCCCAGCCACTTTTTATGGTGGAAAAACGGATTTTCTCACGGCTTTCGCGATCTCTTTCCTTGTCTGATGTGTGAAGTTCTAGGTTTTTCATTTCAAAAATTAGTCAACTGTTTTAAGTGGCTTTCTAGAGAGCGATAAACAACAATTGTCACATAAATTTATACCATACTTATATTAGCATAAAATTAGTTGCAATATAATAAATTAGACTTTGTTACAAGGTGTTTGTTTACATTTTTTATAACATACAGGTTTCAAAACTTATTGATTTTAAAGGAGGATTAACATGCAATATCAAATGTTAGGCAATACTTCAATTAAAGTTTCACGTATCTGTGTGGGCTGTATGTCATATGGAAAGGCATCTTCCAAGTTTCATCAGTGGACGTTGAATGAAGATGAAACCCAAGATATGGTTGCTTATGCTATTGATCATGGCGTAAATTTTTTTGATACGGCTAATGTGTATTCATTTGGGACGAGTGAGGAATACCTTGGAAATGCCCTAAAGTCGCTTAATATTCCAAGAGACAAGGTTGTTATCGCCTCTAAGGTCTATTTTAATGAAGGGTTTCTCAAAAAAAATGCTATTGCTCGAGAGATAGAGGGTACTCTCAAACGTCTTAAAACGGATTATCTTGATCTCTATCAGATCCATCGTTTTGATTACACTACTCCGATTGAAGAAACTATGGAAGCACTCGATAAACTGGTAAAGGATGGTAAGGTGAGAGCGCTTGGTGCATCTGCTATGTATGGTTATCAGTTCCATAACATGCAGATTGTAGCCCAAAAAAACGGTTTTACGAAATTTTCTACAATGCAGAATCACTATAACCTCATTTATAGGGAAGATGAACGAGAACTGATCCCTATCTGTAAACAGTACGGTGTGGCACTTATTCCATATTCTCCGCTTGCGGGCGGACATCTTAGTCGTAAAAACTGGGAAAGCACTACCTTGCGGGGCAGTACTGATAAGGTTATACATCAAAAATATGACAAGTCCAAAGAAAATGATCTTAAGATTATTCAAAGAGTCGCCGCTCTTGCTGAAAAAATGAATGTGAGTATGACTGAGATTTCACTTGCATGGCTTTTGCACAAGGGAGTATGTGCTCCTATTGTTGGTGCAACCAAGATTGCTCATTTTGATGATGCGCTTAAGGCTGTTGATCTTTCATTGGATCAAGAGGCAATAGAATATCTTGAAGAACTGTATAAACCTCACGAAATTGTCGGAGCTAACAAAGAAAACCAGAAAATATAGTTTTTTTGGATATGCTTATGAAAGAACTATAGTCTAGTTCATCAGGTTGTGGAAAGGGAAGTGGCAATTATTTCTATGAGATCGCCCCTTAAAAAGGGTTCCTCCATTTTATCTATAGTTCTGTCGCCACTGAGTTTGTCAGGAGGAAGGCCTTTAAGACTAAAGTCGCAGGTAGTAAGGCCTAAACTGGTGACATGTTTAATGGAAACCATAAGGTCTTTAAAGCCTCCTGAACCGTCAGTGACCAGAATTTATGCAGAAAAATTTTAGAAGGTTAAATAGTGACTGATCTGTTTTTTCCTCTTTTTCTCAATCGTAAAACCCTAGAGAGTGGCTTTTCTGTTTCTAGGCAATGGTGTTTCACAGATGAGGGCACAACAGCACAATTTTAAGCCATGTCATTGACTAATAACTATTTTTGAATTTAATTTTTTAAAATTTATTTTTCCTAGAATTCAGATAGTTAAGAAAAAACACTGTCCATAAATGCCCCTTTTTTCAAGGCCTCATTTTTTCTTATGCTAAAGTTGCAGCGTTGCAACATC
>Ga0326511_10001620_pt1 | contig 18584 bp, 42 predicted proteins | sample 0_2496_0518_D_FD_203701 | JGI IMG/M metagenome (GOLD analysis project Ga0326511, IMG submission 203701) | Bovine rumen microbial communities from UC Davis, California, United States - 0_2496_0518 | ecosystem: Host-associated > Mammals > Digestive system > Stomach > Rumen | place: USA... | reverse complement strand
GTATAGTGTGCTGCTTATCATATCTCTCCTTCGCGTAAGCGAAATTTTTTATACGTTTTTTGCCCCTTCTTATACTTTACTCCGCTAAAGCGATTCTATTTTTGTATAAAATTTGCGAATGTGTAGGGGGATTCCCTGCGCGGCGCAACGGCGGCCAAGGGCCGGGGGTGGTAGGGGAGGGGGTATGGGGGTAGGGTTATAAAAACAATTTAATGATCCATTCAAAAAAAATATCATGGCGTCATTGTATATATATGTTGATCTCGTGTATATTATGCAGCCGTTCCCCGTTTCCTGTTTCCCTAAAATACCCACAAACCCAGCAACCATGCGGCTTTGCGGTACTTTTCCAACTATTCGCGAAAGTATGCTTTTCTGAATAGTTAGCATTTTATATCATGCTTTCATGATATTTACTTATCTTCTGCCGGCCCTATGTCTTTTACTATCTCCAGGTGTTCGCCGCTTTCCAGCCGTTTCGATAGCTGCCGCATCAATTCCCGGTCTTGTTCTGTCGTGGCGTCGGTGATTTCTAGCTGCTTAACTGGCATATCCCCGTAAGTATCTCTTATAAGCTCGTATGCTTTCATATTTCCACCCGCTGCGCGTCCCACTGCGACTAATTGCAATAAATCGTATACTGTTATATTGATGCCGCTGCGCTTCAACCGGTCCGCTAGTTCCGGCTCCAGGTCGCTATTGCTTAATATCTTATCAGTGACTTTAAGTGTGAGTATGTTTTCTAGGGCCTCGCGTGCTGTCCTTTTCTCACCCTTTAAAGCGTTTACAGCTTCCGCGCCTTTTCGCCTGATCTCGGCGGCCTTTTCCGGGTCTATGTTTTTTAGATTATATTCTGTTTGGCCTCTTTTCAGATTTGGCCAGCCTTTTTGGCTTCCGGTCGGCTCCTGCTCGCCGTCTATGATCTTTTGATATTCAGTCTTTTCTTTTTCCTGGTCCATGCTGCCACACTCCAATAAAAAAAGCGCGTCGTCTTTTGGACAAACGCGCCTATTCTCTAATGGTTTATAGTTATCTAATTATTCAAAAAATGGTATTCTCTCTATTTCTTCAATATTACCCGGTCCGTTTATCTTTTCCCGGATCGCTTCTTCTATGAAAGCATTTAAGGACATACCGACCGCAGCAGCCGCCTCATTTATAGCAGTGCGCGACGTGTCGCCGGTCTTCCTGGTTCTAATGGTTATAGAATCATAGTTATTTTGATTATATTTCTTACTAGCTCTTTTATGTGCTTCTGTACTACTCATATATATATAATATATCATGCACTCATTATATGCAACAATTATATTCTCTTTTCTTTTGCTTCTTTTCTTTTCCCGGACCGGCCAATAATCGGCATGTATAAGTTTTGATACTTTTCAAAAAATCTTTTTCAGTGTTTATGCGGCTTTGGAGCGTTTTTTGCTATTCCAGGATAAAAAAATTCAAAAATAGGTGTTGACGGATAACATGAACGTATGATACTATGCAATCAGTCGATGACATGAACGTATGACATCGACGAAAGCAAACCAACAAAAACCAACAAAAGAAAAGGAGAATAAAACCATGACAAACGCAATGATAATTTTCAACGCATCACAGGAGTTAGCAGAAAATGGAGTTATCGCCTACACAGGCCGCACCGCAATAATGACATTGCCGGATGGCACACCGGCCGAATATAAGGAGACGGAAGCAATACATACTTTCCAGGAATGGAAAAAGGCCGGCTTCATGGTACAGAAAGGACAGAAAGCGATCGCAAAAATAGCAATCTGGAATTTCACAGACAAGGCAAACAAGGCCCTGAAAGAAAAGAGGAAAGCAGCCGGACAGGATGAAGAAGCCCCCGATCCTCACTACTACATGAAAGAAGCCGCATTTTTCAGCGCTTCACAAGTGGCACCACTTGAAAAGTAAATACAAGCCCGGCGAGAGGATCACAGGCGGCCCGATACCGCCGCCGGGATTTCCTAATAAAGCAACCATGAAAGGAGATAACAAAATGGATTTAATCGAAAACATCAACAAACAAAATGAATACTACATGAGAGGCTTATTGACTTATACCGAAATGATACAAACTATCGCCGGTCTAGTACAAGCCGAAATGCCGCGCCGCATAGAGGCACGCCGGGGAAAATCTGGAAAGTGGCGCCCCTTAAATGATAAGTTATACAGCCAGAAAGAGGCTGATGAAGCGCTGGAATTACTTGATTTTAACTCTTTAGGTTACGAGTTCCGGGCAGTATTAGCAAAATAACCCGGCAACGGTCCGGCCGGGTTCGACTCCCGGCGCCGGTCTCCCCGATAAGGGAAAGCAACCAACCGCAAAACGAAAGGAGAAGAAAAACAATGTTAAGAGAAGGCAGCAAGATCACAGTACATTTCATAAATCACTGGTGTCATTCAGTACCGACCGAGGAAAAAGTTGGAAACGCCGGGAAAGTTTTCACCGTAAAGAGGAGCAACGGAAAATTAGGATTTGACGGCAACACAACAAGAAGCCCATACACAAGCCGCGGCGAACTTTTCACTCCTTTTTCAGCTTACGCATGGACCGTTATATTTAAGAACGTGAACACCGGACATATTTACAGATACAGCAGCATTAAAAAAGAGCTTGAAGACGTAACCGGTTTAAAGGATGGATATATTGACAATATAGCATGGTTAAATTAAGCGGTACAGGCAGCCAGCCGGGATCAAGGCCCGGCGCCGCTATCCCGGAATAGTCCGGAAGCAACCAAAACAAAGGAGGAAAAAACATGAGCGAGTATTTATTGAATCAAGAAACACAAAAGCTCGAACTGCATTTTGACAAGGCCGATTATATGGCCCTGGACGATGCAACCAAAAGGGAGATAAAAAGCAACTTTTTGTTTTCCCGTTACGCCGGCGCCTGGGTTAGCCGCTGCAAGTGGCCCCACACAGACCGCGCCGAGGCAATAGCAAAGAAGCTAGGACTTGAAGACGGAGGCACCACTGGTGAAATGTTATCTTTTGCGGAGCAGCAGGAACGCAAGGAAGAAAGAGCAGAACGCCGGGCCGAGCGTTACGAGTACAAAAGCGAGAGAGCATACCAGGAGGGAAAGAAACTGCAAGCCCCCATTGACCGGATGCATGGCGACATTGCATTTTTCACACAGCCCAACATAAACACCAGCGCCGGCCGAGCATTTACAAGGCAGCGCAACCGTATGTGGGACGCCTGGGAGAAAGGTTTTGAGAGCTTCAAAAAATCCGAATACTACCAGGAGGCAGCCGAGACAGCAAGACGCACAGCACAGAAGCCCAGCGACAAGGGATTTTGCGAACGCCGGATCAAGGAAGCAGAAAAGACGATCCGAGACCAGAAGAAAAACATAAACACCTGGTACCAGCCGAGACTTGACAAGATCAACGCCGGCGAGAAGGTTTACAACCACTACACGCACGAAGAAGTGACCGCCGAAGACATTATAAAGCAGATAGACAAGGCCGAATTGATAATAGAACAAGCAATATCTAAGATTGCATACTATACCCAGTGTATAGAGGATATGGGCGGCATTAGATACAGCAAAGAGAATATAAAGCCCGGTTATATAGTTAATATAAAACATACTTGCTTGCGTGAAGCTGCCGAAGTTGTCAGCACCGGCCCGGTAAACTTTACATACAGGACCGCAACCGGATTTGTTTTGAAGGCTTCATACGCGGAGATCACCGAAGTTGTAAAAGCCGAGGAAGTAAAGCCGGAGTGCCACCCATTCAAAGCAGGGGAAGTATTCACATTACGCGGCACCGAATACACAATCACAAAAGCGACAGACAAAACTGTAACTATTAAGGCCGGCGACAAAGAATACAGAAAGACACCCAAAAAGCGTTACATCCCATGCGAAAACCGGGACCGCTGGTGTTTATCAATAGACGAATACTGCGGAGGCACTATATACAGATAATCAAAAAGCGGCCCCCGGCGCTATATCCGGGGGAGAAAGGATCAATCATGAAGAATATATTATCACTAGATTATTTTACGGAGCTTATAGACAAGGCGTTAAAGGGCGGAGAAATAAACCCGCGGGCAATGGAGCAGACAAACATATTAAACGCCGAGTATGTACTCGGTAAGTTTTGGGCAATCTTAGAGATAATGTCTGAGATATACAGCATTGAAACGATAGAAAGCATCCGGGAGAAGTACCGCGGCACCACTGACGAGCTGATGCGCCGGGTTGATTCAAGTTACTAGGGAGGGGATGGAGTATGGATAAGGCGAAAATGTACCACGGCCAGGCCGAAATTGACGACTTTGCAAAAATACCTGACGACATAGAAGACAGGATCATAACAACGACAATGAAGGATATATTAGCTGCATACCTTGAAAGTATCGACGATCTGTTATTAGAGGCCCAGGAAGCCTACTAGGAAGATGATATTATTATCAGACACGACATAAGGCTTTTCAAAAACGTGTAAATCTGATATAATATATAAATCCTTTAAGTTGGTTGCTTAAAGAAGAACCCCACCGGAGTCATGGCCGATGGGGTTTTCTTATGCCCTGTATTCAATTTCACCGACATGCCCCAGCTTTACATCCCGATCAATGAATGTATAAAAGCCGCAACGCCTGGCACGATAACAAAAGGCCGCATCCTCTCCCAAACCCTTACAAGGTTCAAATAGGCTCTTATAATATTTAAGCATACATTTTACGACTGACACCTTTATAAGGCAAAATCCGAAGCCACACGCGGCCACACGGCCAAATCCTGTTGTGCTATTATCCGCGATCAACTTAGGCGACCGAAAAGGGAACCGACGACGAGTAATTATTTTACTGTATGCCACATTTTCATTGCGGCCGTCTCTTGTAACGTAAAGCCCGGAACATATACCGACTTGGTGTGCTAGCAGTCTCTTTAAATCTTCCGCACAGAATACCATGTCAGAATCAGCAAAGAGAATATAGTCATAGTCCTTCTCTATTGCGAATCTTACTATCGTCTCCCTGGCATCATAGACAAGGGAACCGCTAACAATCATTGGCTCCACCTTGCCGCGCTCCACTGTCTGTAATAAACTTATCACTGTCTTTGTTGGAATCTTGCCTGTTGACGGCATCCCTAATAATATCTTCATTCTTCTGTTCTCCAATAGTGGCGGCACCCATGCTTGGTTGGTCCGCTGTTGCTTTTCATCAATCCTCTTGTTATCAAATCCCCAATGGTAAAGCACTCGTATATTTCAGCGCCATTCTCAGCTATCCTCATGCCCTTAACCATGTAAGGATATGTCTCAATGATTGTGTAACTGCATCTCCTTGTTTGTGCCTTGTTTAACAGTGTCGGATCATCTGCAACTATCTCCATGCCCTTTAAAAAACTTAAATCCATGCTTACCCCCTGTATAAACCCATGATTTTTAATATACCTTCTGCGGTCAAACTGCCTATTGGCTCTCCCTGGTCAATGCTTAACTCTAATAACCCCCACTCGCCGCCTTGCGTACCGACACCGCTGACAACCACATACACTTGGTCATTAAACCTATACCGCGTCTTGTATAGTGTCATGTCAAAGAACGGAAAGCTCCTGTCAAAGTCGTCTGATAAATCCTCATAGTCAATATCATTAGCACTTAGGAATGATCTTAACGTCTGCATTTCTTCCGGCATTGTCCTTCTCCTCTGCGTTATAGTGTTTGATTACTTCTCTAACTGTCGCATGGCTCTTGGCCTCTGCTTCGCTGACTCCTCTTGATTTACTGTATCGCTCTATATATTCTTCCGCTTTGCTCATTTATCCCCCTTCCTGACACATGCCTTCAACGTACACTTGCCTTTTTTGTAATATACACAGCTTGGATATACATACGATCTATCCTCGTCTATGTAGTATCTTGTTTCCCTTGCGCATCTTTCCTGTATTCTTGAATAATCATTCTGTCTTAGCTTCTCCATCCTTACCCCCTATGTATGGTGTTGGTATAGTTATAGGCATCCAGGCTATTACCTTTGCTTCTCCCCTGTTGACTGTGGGTATATCCCATGAACCCCGGTATGTAGTCTGTGCTACCCAATTCTTACGGCCTGCTGCCTTGCATGTAACATATACTGCTTGGTGCTTGCTTGGTAAAACCTTATCAACGGGAGTCCATGTAAGGCCACTGTCCTGGCTCCCTTCCTCGTATGCTGTTGTCAATGCTTCCATGAGGCTCATGCCTTCATGCTCTGCTATAAATACTAATGGCTCAAACATCCTTATCACTCCCTTCGTCCATATCTTCAAGCCTGGCAATAACCTCATTTAAAGTTTCATGCCAGTTTGTATGTGTCCTGCCGTACCGCATTAAGTGTGCCTGTATTTCAATGATCGTAAGTATCAATTCTTTGTTTGTTGCGTCTTCCATTCTCGGAAATATCATTTGTCTCTCCCTTCTATCCTGCCGCATATATAACCTATCGTGAACATTGCGATCGTTAATACTGATAAGCCAATTATTTTAATCATCCTTCTCCTTCCCTATATTTGTCGATTATCTCAATACACCAACTCAATGCTATTGCCTGTGCCTTTGCGCTCTCCGTGTTCAAGCCTTTATTGATATTCAATGGTTCTTCTATTTTGGCTCTTATCTTGTCAAGCACATCCTTGTTCTCTTTCAACTCTTTCAGCCATTCCGCTAACTGTCTAAACTCTAAACATCCTTGTAAGTTTCCGTGGGTGCGTTCATACTCGGCATTTCTCGTGTACCTCTCGATTACTTCGTCAAGTATCATTCTCCCTCACCTCTCTTTCCACTTAATTCATCAAGGTGTTCCAGTATAAAATCCTCATACGATAAACTACTTACAACACCATCTTTTTTCATCATTTCATCAAAGATGCGGTCTGCATCATAGCCATACAGATATGAACCATTAAGAAGTTCACAGGCTATCTTAAAGGCTCTTTTATATTTCTTGTATCTTGTCATTCATTCGCCCCTTTCCACTCGTGCGTGTTCTTTAGCATCCCACTTCTGCCATAAGTGATAGAGTGTAAATGCCATAGGCTTAAAAACAAAATCTTTTTCAAGTGCCTTGGTGTATTCTGCGGTTAATTCATCTATTGCCTTTTGCAAGTCACGTTTGTTTCGGTCTTTCATTCATTCGCTCCTTTCCTGTGGCTCACCAAACCAATATAATATTGTTTAATGCTTGCCGAGTCTTTGAAAAACAATCTTGGCATAAACATATTGACACTCCTTTAAATTTAAGCCTATACAAATTATGTGTTTCGCTTTCATTTGCACCACATTCTGTACAAGTTCCGTATTTTGATGTGTTTTTACATTCACTTAATTTTTCAATGTTCATTCCTTACTCTCACTTTCTGCCACTTTTCGTAACATTTCCATAAACTTCGGATGTTCGTCAACTACTCTTACTAATTCCTCATAGGTGTTAATGTTCCTACTCCCCGTGTGCATACTCTCTGTGCCATCGGGATTGTAAATAGCAAGTGATGATTGTCCGTAAAGCACTCCCGTATATCCGTTGTCCGATGTATATTTGATAGTGTCGCTCATTTCTTATCGCTCCTTTCCTGTGGCTTATACTCACTCTTATCTTTACACGCATTACAAGGATTAAAAGCGGCTGTGGTATACTCACATGTATCGCATGTTGGCTCAACCATCCTTGCACCGCAATTATTACAAAAATGCTTTTTGTGAATATCTGATTTGCAAAAACATTGTTTATCTCCGCACTCTGAACATTCGTAAAACATAAGATATTCGGGTGTGCTTGTTTCTATTTCGGGATGTTCTATCCAATGCCCTGTCTTTGGCTCTTGCGGATTGACGGATGGTAACACTCTTGCATCCTCAATAGCACTCGCATATCCCTCTAAAAATTCCTCTGATGCTTCTCCTTGCCATTTAAGATTTATTACATCTTCACGGCTTATCGCATCCTCACATGACTCTTGTAATGCCTTGATTCCCATTCGCAAAGCCGTATCATAATCAGAACAGTGATTATCTTCTACCATTCCGATAAGATTATCTAATAAATCTATTGCTTCTTCTCTTGTCATATCACCTCTCCTTGTTGTAATACTCGGCCAGCTTCTTATAGTGTGCTTGAACCTCGTCATACTCTTTGTTCGATGCGCCGTATACTTCAATGGCCTCAATCTCCCGGTCATACCATTCAAGGCAGTTATCAATCAGTCCGAAGGATAAACAGCGCATACCCTTTATCTGATCTCTTTCATGTTTCAACATTTCCAATCTTGTCATTTCAATCTCCCTTCAAACCAAGTAAATAGTCTGTGCTTACATCAAGTAGCTTTGCCAATTTCACTAGGTTATAACAGCTAGGCATCTGCTTTTCATTTACCCACTTGTTAATGCGGCCTTGTCCGGTACCGATTATCTTGCCTACCTGACTGCAAGTCATATCCTTGTCATTGATCGCCTTCAATAGCCTGGCTTCAAATCCTTCTATGTGCTTCATCTTCTCTCCCACTCCTCGCATGTATCGTCATAGCTCGTATAGTCGCCTACATAATCGCTGTCCTCATTGCAGCATATGAAGTCGTCCGGGAAGTCTCCGTCTCTCTTGTGGTACTTACATGATCCGCATACTTCATTGTCTAGCATCTAATCACCATCCTTTATTTTCTTCTTCTAACTGCTTGTAAAACTCAGCCGTATATCCCCGGTCAGTAGAAGGTATAAACTTATTCTGCTTTCCCTTGGCCTGCTTATCCTTATCAAGTGCATCCATTACCCACCTTCTTATGCTCAAGTAATGGCTCTTAGCTTTGTAACCCTTCTCCTCGATATAGGCATCCAAGAAGTTGACCGCCTCAAAGGCTTTATTCATTCCGTATTCCTCAACCAACTTAGCCTGCTCCTTGTCGGTTAGTAATACATGCTGATATTCACCGTACTTGTGCTTCGGCTCTTTATCTTTTTTATCCTTACCTATACTATCCTTACCTAACCTAACCTCGGTATGACATTTGGTTGTCACTTGGTTGTCGTTTGGTTGACATTTGGTTGCCAGGAGTGGTTCTCCCTGTTCCGAATCAAGTGTGTAAGCCCCATTTTCCTTGATATAAAGCATACTTTTTTCTTCTGTATACTCAGTTTTGTGGAACCTATCTTTGCGTATAAGGTTGTGCATCTTCCAATGTTTTATGACGATAATGCCTGACTCATAACTAAGTACAAATCTCTTAGCTATAAGCACTCTAAGATCATCCTCTGTCGCGCCTATCATCTTCTGTATTCTTTTAGGATTCTTAATAAATCCTTCGTCGTCTGCGTACATACACAAATGAAAATACAAGCACTGTGATGATAAAGGCATTTCAAGAAAAGCATCACTCTCTGTTATTTTCCCTGTAAACATTCTTCTTTCAGCCATCCGTTTTTCTCCTTGCATGTTCTTTTTTATGGCACTCGTAACATAGTGTTATTCCATTATCTGTGTTTGTTCTTAGCTCCGGATATTTGGAATAACTTTTAATATGATGTGCGTTAAGAGTGCCGCCTCGCTTACCACAATGCTGACAAGTATAATCATCCCTCGTGAATACACGCTCTCTCCATTCTCTATACGATTTACACTCTCTATCACGCGATGTTCTTTCCCATTCAAACTTGCCCTGGCCGACATAAATTTTTCCATCATGTATTACTGCCCTTATTCCCGGCAATGCTATAAAATAGCAATAGTCTTTTATATACTGTTTGTCGTCTATCATTCCTAATAGAAATGCACAATCACCGCAATAGTCTTTTCCATCTATAACTTCCCTGTTAGCTACATGAGGTAAGTCTTCTCCGCAGTTATCACATCTATGAAGCTCAATAGGTGTAAACGTATCTCCGTTAGGTTCCATAATTGTTTTAACCAACATAATTAACTCCTCACTGTATATACTGCTACTGTCCTTCCAGTGTATTTACACTTCTTCTTCCCAATAGGCTCAACTAATCCGGTCTTTGACATTTCAGTAAGTCGCGGCGCTGTAAAGTTACGCTCTGATGTGGGTATATATCCCTTGTTCATCATTACAACCGCACACTCCTTGGCCGTCATATCTCCGTTTTCTTTAAGGCACTCCATGATCTCTTTGTATCTTCTCTGCTTATCTACTGTTGCTTCTGCTTCTGCTCTTGTCTCTAGTGTTGGTGTTTCCCCTGGTCTTCTTAGCTCCATGTATTTATCCCCTTTCTTCAATCTCTATTTCTATGTATGGTTCGCCTTTATCCAACCACTCAAAGTCTGCTGTAAATCCACATATCCAATCAGGATTATCGTTTTCTATTGTTCCTGCTAACTGCATTGCGTCTTCTGCAAACTTGGCGCATAAGGCATGTATGTTACTTATATCCCGGCGCTTGCCCTTCTTAATCTCGTAATACTTGTAATGCAATATCACCGGTGGATGTGTTACCTTCCAACCTCTAAGGCACCTTCTAATGGCGCTTATTATTGGCTTCTGATAATCACTCTTAAATCTATTTCCTGCCTTTGGATTCTTCCCTACTTCGGCCAGGTAATCATTAAGGCTTGGTAATGTGCGGTTCCCAAAGTACGCTCCGCGGATCGTAATTTTGGGTAGCCGGTCCTTCTTAATCACACTCGCCCCCTTTCTGCCCTGCCTTATAGCAGGGCTGTGAAATGGCTTATAACTATGTCCGTGATACAATCTGTATAAGCATGAAAGTTAATAGTTACCACATGTAATTTTTCCCATACCGGAGCATGAAACTGTCTCTTGCAGCGCCTAGTCCATAACCTTCGGCGCACTTGTTACGTTCATACATTAGCTGGCCTATGATCCTGCTTAACTTTGCATTGGAGTGGAACATTTCATGATGTTCTCTGCATACAGGAATAACCAAGCCATCGGCATCGGAGAGTTTTCTGTTGGCGACACCAAACACTAAATGATGTGTGTCGTCCTTCGGTTTATTGCATAATGCGCAGTATTCCATATCAAACCTCTATAAGTAATTCATCCAGACTAATAACCTTTTCTAAGGGAAGATTGTCTGCACACCATTCGCAAGTGCCGCATGGTATAGGTTCGTACTCACCTTTTATAAGGCTCCATACGTCCTTAATCTTAGATTTGATCTCTAAGCCCTTATCCATGATTAACTTGTCCGGTATATTGATTATTGCTACCCTTGGATGTGGTTCGTTATTGTGTTTCTCTTTGGTAATAACCGCAAGATAAAACGGTAAATGTAGACCGAAATTCTGCTCAACGGCTGTGACATAAAAGTATGCCTGCTCTATGTACCCATAATATTCAGCAAAGTTAAGCCTTTGTCCTAAGTCCTTGGCATAATATGTTTCAGTCATTGACGCAGCGGTTTTAATGTCAGTAATACGCTTACCGTCATATGAATCTAACTTGACTCTGATAGGTACTCCTTCTATCTCAGCTATAAGAATTTTCTGTGTTTCCCCTTCTACATACTTCATAAACATGTCTTCTTTCTTAGCACGCTTAATCATTATGTCCGCCTGTTCAAAGGCTTTTAATCTTTCCAGGTCGTCAGGATCACCACTCTTTTCAAACTTCTTTATTGACGCCTTAGTGAAAATGTAATCCATATTGTCTGAGCAAAACTGAGCAAGTGAATTATCAAAGTAAGCATCAACATAGCCGCCGATCATTAGAGCATCCGTCTTTGGTGGTATATATTCGCCCTTTGCTATTGCTAATGCCCTACATTCACACCCTTTTCTGCCGGGCGTACCTACAACATCTTTATAAGTAGAGCAGTCAAGATAAGTTAGACGGGCCTCTTTGCTGTGATAATTCTGCTCATTCAGTAGCAGTTTTTTCTTCATCTGTTATCTCCTTGGCTTCTGTGTCTATGTATACATCTACTGCCGGTGTTGGTTCGCTCTTGGTCTCCCTGACATTAAAATCAGAACCATCCTCAAACGCCTGCATTGCTTCTGCCGTATCAAAGTTAAGGTCAATCAATTTACAAAGGCGTCTAAGCACTGTCTTTTTGCACATTTCCCCGTAGCTATCTTTCCATGCCTTACTGTTGGGGGCTTTTGAAAATGTAGTCCGGGTATGCTCGATTTCAGCAACACTCATTGTGTCGTATATCATGCCACCATCCATATACAGGCACACCGCAAACGCGCCTATGATCTTACCGTCATTGAATGGTTTGGGATTGAATGATACTGTCTGATTTCCGTTCTCGATATTCTCTACGAACTCGTCTCCTTCCCGGACTATCTTCGCGTAAATATCCTTGATCGGATTGCTTGAATATCTCTTTGCTAACTTGATCTCACCTTTATAGTCTGTCTGAAAATTGACGTTGCCGCCGTATGGTATCGCGTAACACTCACCATTGAAAAAATCGAGACCGAGAAATGCTCCTTTAAGAAGTGTTCTAACTACTGACTTAGCGTCACACTTAGAGAAGTCTGCTGTTCCATCCTGTAATACGGTCATACAATTCTGCATGAACCTCTGTTTATTAAAATTCTTCGGTAATGCTTCGACCTGTCTTTCCAGGCTTTCATCTAATCCATTATGGATTGCTACTAAGTAATTCTTATCCTGTGTTGCCATCTTATTTCTCCTTTTTTAAATAGATGTATTATAGTGTTGTGTCGTATAGGCTATTGTGTTATTTTGTCGTATGCTGTATTACTCTATTCTTTAATACTCTTTGTTTTTCTTTATTGCTGTGTTTTGTCATATAGTTTGCCCGTCATGCCGATAGCCCAGCCATGTATTACTGAATATTCTCAATATGGTAACGACCATAATCTGAGCTTCTTCCGCTGCCGATACCCAGACCAAATCCGGATAAGTTGATAATGTTCATAATCTGATCGAGTGAGTATACATTTTCCAGATAGCTAACCTTAAATGTTGCAGTCCAACCACTGAATCTGTTTAACTTAACAAGGACCGGAGCGCCCTTCTTGGGTGACATTAACTTCTCGTCAAGGTGATATTCCGTAAATGTAATGGGAATCAAATTGTCTTTATCGCCAATAACATTGACTGTTGCCCTAAACTCCGTAGAATATGTACTGATCTTGTTCCTTGTTACTGCTTCACCAAAGGATTTTTTAAGGCCAAACGCCGTAATACAAGGAGCATTAACAGAAGGGTCAAGGTTTTCCATCAAGGTATCTTGTGAAAATGTTTCCGGCTTTCCATTTAGCCAGTGCATAGCCGTGATGATTTCTTCCCATTCATTAGGCTTCGTCAAGTCCTTTGCCTTATCTTTCCTGGCATCCGTCAACTGCCTTGTTGTAACATCATTCATCTTGTTAAGAATTAAATCTGAATCGCCTACTATTGTTACTGTTACTGTCTTAGGCTCAATCGGCCTAAACTCTACTACTTGTACTTTTTCTTTTGCCATTGCTATAATCTCCTTCTTAATTGTATTGTTTTGTAGTGTGCTGTTTTTTCCTGTTGCGAAGTATTTTGTTATGTATTGTTTTCTGCCTAACAGACATAGCGCTGACTTAAAGTGTTCTGTTTTGTTCTGTTGCGTCGTTATATTTCATGTTATTTGCTATACGATAGTGAATTATGGTATTGTCTTGGCTTTAAGCCAACGCTATGACTGTTAAGCGGTTTATCACCGTCCTCTCATATAGAATGTTCTATTCTTTGTACTGTTTTATTGTGTGTTCTGCTGTTGTGTGCAGTCCTTTTTTATCGTGTGATATATACGCCTATCAAAACTGGCCTATGCTACAAGCAATTCCTCGATTGCTTCAAATATCTGTTCAAGCTCTGCAAGCATCTTGTACCGGCGTTTAAACGCTTCTAACTCATTCTTTGCTCGTTCAAGTAAGGCTGCGTATTCATCCGGCTTCTTAATAAACATCTTTGTAGGCTCATATGTATTTACCTTTGTGGTGATCTGATACTGACGTATCTTTGGAGCGTCCTTCTTATCTTCCTGGACTATTACAAAATGTCTTATGATCTCCCTTGCCTGTATAAGTCTGTACTTTTCAGAAGCTATGCTGTCATTCCATTCAAAGCACTTATGTAGCTCTGTATTGTCATCCCTGGCCAATTCAAGCACATTCTCTGGTGTAACCTCTGATAGAGTTTGGCACTCGTCGTAACATTTCTGAGCATCACCTTTATGTAAGTGATCTATGCTCCATTTGATTCTTTCCATTTATATTCTCCCTTCTACATATTTTTCTGCGTATTCCTCGTCTGCCCGGTTGAACTCCTCGTTCTCGTCATATTCCTTGTGGATGTAGTAATCAGGATCGTAGTACACATCTTCAAGGTGACTTATTATTCTTGCATCACTCAGGCTCAACATTGTTCTCTCCCTGTAAATCCTCGACCATTGCCATAGCATCTTCGTATCTCTTGGCAAACTCAAACTTCTCCGTCGTCACCTTGGCTATCGTCTGTCCTGCTATTGCTAGCTGATACTTCTGCTTCTCAACCTTCTTAATCAGCTTCTTGTATTCCTTAACAGGAATAGTCACAAACAATATGTTCTGCTCGTCCATCTTCAATCTCCTTTTCTACTAACTTTTCCGCGCTAATCTTTTTGCATCCGTAAGTGAAAAGCCAATGAATAACCTTCTCACAATCTGCCTGTCCTACTACTTTTATGTTCTTTCCCAGGAAACCAACCTCATATAAAACCAAGTCTTCACGATTGCCTTGTATCTCCTGCCTTGTAACACTTTCGTAACAATCTAATACGTTAAGTGCGTGCATAAGGTCTATCGCTGATTCCCTGTCTGGTAAAGTTACTTGCTCTGTCTGGCCCTTCTTTACCGTATAAATTGAATTACCGTTCATTCTCGATTACCTCCCGTAAAATTCATGTTTGATAATGGTGTAAAGATTCCATATAACTAACAACATCCATATCAATAACCTCTGATTTTCGCTTAACATTTAATCTCCCTTCACCACGCATATAGCTGCGTAACCCTTTTCTGTTTTGATCGCTTTAAACTTGACTACATCTGCTACATTAGGCTTGCCCTGACAATTCTTAGCATGGAAGTAATACTCTTTATCCCCGGCCTCTATGAATCCGTAACCATGCTGCTTTGAAAAACTCTTAACCCTTCCTACCATAGCCACCTCTTATGTCTAACAAGTCCTTTAATGTTTCCATGTCCGGCTGTAAGTAGTGGATTGCGTGTACCAGGTCTGTGAACTTGTATGACTGTGCCGCTAACTTACGGCTTACTGCCTGCTGACACATTCCCATTTCATCTGCAAGGCCCTTCTGTGACTTGTGCTGAACTTTTAATTGGCCATATATCCAGGCTGTCAGTTTTGCGTTCAAGCGATCATCATTGTCTAAATAAACTTTTGGCATGTTTCCCCCTTTCGTAGTTGCTCTTTTTTTCAACCTTTAAGGCAAAAAATTTTTGGTCTTTCCTCGTATGGTATTTTAAGCATATCGCATATCACATATACTTCTGATGCCCGGAAAGATATTTTGCCTCTGCGTTTCTTATCAAACGCCTGCCGTGATATTCCCAGTGCTTTACATATAGCACCGATTTTAACATCACTATTTTTGATATAGTCTTGAAGTCTGACTGTATCAATATATTGTGTTTTTACCACCTACGCTACGCTCCTTTCTACATGATATTGGGTTGCTACTTTTTGCAACCTGAGTATAGGATAACACAAATTTTTCAGATGTCAACACCCAAGTTGGATTTTTTTTCAATATTGTGTTAAAATGCAACCAAGGGAAGGTGAATAATAATATGACTGTTGCTGATCGTATTAAGTTAAGACGGAATTTTCTTGGCCTGTCTCAATCTGAGCTAGCTAAGAAGGCATCTTATAGTGATAAAACAGCTATAAGCAAAATAGAAAATGCCGGTAACGATATAACAATGAAACAAGTTAGAAGGTTGGCTAAAGCTCTTGAAGTCACCCCTGAGTATCTTATGGGATGGGATTCAATAGCTGAGTACGTTTATGAATCATATTCAGAAGGCAATACTACATCAGAGATTTCTTCTGAGGATCATGAGCTGCTTGACCGGTACCACAATATATCTCCTGAGACTCGCAATTCAATTGACCTTCTAATAGAAGCTGATCTACGCAAGCGCGGACTTCTGGACTGAGCATATGATAATACTTAATAAATTGTATGTCGGTCATAACACTGGCTCCTTTCAATTAGATTATAGAACATATATTCGATTTATCAATACTCAATTTTGATACATGAATTGTAATACGCTGTACTGCTAGATAAAAGTTACACTTATGAAACTTCTGTCTCATTTATGAAAAGGTGGTGAAACATGACTAATACTAAAGATGTTATTCTAAAGCTGAAAGAGGTTCGAGACGAGAAACAGTTATCGTATGGCGACATATTAGAATTGATGGAGAAGAACGGCGATTACTTATCTAAGTCTACTATTTCAAGGGTGTTCCAGGAAGGTTCCGAAGATCAATCTTTCCGGTACGAGGAAACAATACGGCCAATAGCCAAGGCTTTACTTGATATTGAAACAATAGAGGAAGACGACACCACAGATATTAAGGCCATGAAGTCTCTATTAAAGCTAAAGATAGCTCGTATTGAGGAATTGGAATCGTTATTAGATAAAGAAAAAATCAAACATCATGAGAAATTAGAAAAAGAACGTGAACAAAGCAGAAAATCAATAGAGTTCCTTAAAGAACAAGTCGCTCTTAAAGATAAACGAATGGATATGTTATTAGATGCAATCGTTATTAAAGACACTCAGCAAAGAGAATTGTTAGATACTATTTTGTCATGCCCTTGCAGGCAGAAGGGTGAAAAAAATGGATGAACAAAAAGGCGTATTCTATTTATTTGTAGGTGTTGTAGTATTTCTTTTAGTGTGGGTAGGTGCCGCCGATAAACAAGGATATAAGCGCGGATATGAAGAAGGCAAAGAAGCTGGATATGAGGAAGGCTACGAAGTAGGATATGGAGAAGGCTATGCAGAAAGCAATAGTGAAGCAGAAGAAAAATACTATGATGAAATTGACATGGAAGATGAATACCAAGCTGGTTATGACGATGGATATAATATTGGCTATGAAAATGGCTTAGAAAGAGGTAATGAATTAGGCTATGAAACAGCCTTAGAGGATTATAATATTCATGAAGATTGAAAAGCTACCCAGCGGATCATACCGCGCCCAAAAAATGTATAAAGGCAAACGCTATAACATTACTTTCGATCATAAGCCGACCGAAAAGGAATTGACTATTGCTTTTGCAGAGAAGTTGCAGGACACCGACGGAATTAAGGGTAGCTTTGAAAAGTATGCTAATGAGTATATATTAAACCGTTCTCATGTAATAAGTCCTGCCACTGTTAGAACATATAAAACAAAAATAAAACAGCTATCAGATAAGTTTAAAGCAATGAATCTGTACGATATAACAAGTGAAGACGTACAGAAAGAGATAAATTTATTTTCTGTATCACATGAACCAAAGACGACTCAAACCCTTCATGGCTTTATAGCTTCTGTTATGTACGCATATCGGCCAAATTTCATATTAAGAACCAAACTACCGCCTAAGATAGATAAGCAGAATTATGAACCTACTAATGAAGATATAAAGCGTATACTCAACCATGTTAAGGGTACAAAGTATAGTGTACCTTTTCAACTTGGTGTACTTGGCTGCCGTCGTGCTGAGATATGTGCCTTAGATTTTAATGATCTATCCGGTAATGAGTTGAGAATACATCGGTCAAAAGTTTACCTTGACGGAGAATGGATAGTTAAAGAGACACCTAAAACAGACGAGTCCAACAGGACAATCTATTTACCGGACGGATTAGTAGAAGAAATAAACAATCAAGGGTACATATTCAATGGTTATCCTGCCGCTTTATATAAGGCCATACAGGCCACTCAAAAGAAGCTGGGTATACCACACTTCAAATTCCACGCATTAAGGTCTTATTTCGCCTCATACGCTCATTCCTTGGGTATTCCTGACGCTGATATAATGTCTATTGGTGGATGGAAGACGGACGCGGTTATGAAAAGGATATACCGGAAGTCTATTGAGGAATCCAAACAGGAGTCTATGACCAAGATTTCATCTAATCTTTTGGGGTGAGAGTTTTAACTCTCGCCCATTTTGTATCAATTATGATAAATTTTCATGGGTAATTTCATGGGGAAATACAAAACAACATCCGCATATTTTCTACAATATAGCATAGTAAAAAATTACCCATGAAGAAAATAAAAAACCCACAAACCTAGTGTTTATGGGCTTTTCAGAGGACAGGGGATGAGAGAATCGAATACTCATATTATACCCCTATAAACCGCTTAATTACTGTATTTATTCAAAATCATGGGTAATATCATGGGTAATCACATCTTCTCTACATCCTTAATCACCCACTCATAAATCAGAATAACATTGTCAATGAAATTGTCCTGGGTAACATCCTGTAAAACATCCTGGTCATGTCTCTTGATCGCTTTCCATTTATCACGTTCCATATCTAATCTCTTTAATAATTCATCTTTTCTAATGGT
>Ga0326511_10001617_pt1 | contig 18618 bp, 28 predicted proteins | sample 0_2496_0518_D_FD_203701 | JGI IMG/M metagenome (GOLD analysis project Ga0326511, IMG submission 203701) | Bovine rumen microbial communities from UC Davis, California, United States - 0_2496_0518 | ecosystem: Host-associated > Mammals > Digestive system > Stomach > Rumen | place: USA... | reverse complement strand
TTGCAACGACCTTCGGAAATGGCGTTGTCCAAAGTCTCAGAGAATGCCGCACCGGCACGGAGGCGCTGCGCCTGGAGCTTTTCGGCCCTGAGAGTATCGTTCTCTGCCCGGAGCGCGGCATTCTCTTTGCTCAGCCGCGTCGCTTCGCTAGAATTACCTTCCGGGATAGAATCGGTCGGTTCGTCGCGAGGGGGCGTTGTAGGCTGAGGATTCTGATTCCCGTTCTCCAGCGAATCAGAACCGCTTTCGTTCGGTTCACCGAAAGAAGCTGTAGATTCAGCGGGCTTTTCCACGGCAGGCTTGGGCAGCTGCGGGAAATCCTTCGCATCCTTCAGGACACTTTCGATTTCTTCGAGGTCCTTGATGGTGTATTCCGGGAAAACTTTGTCGGCGGCCTCGATGCCTTCCTTTTCAATGAGCTGTTCGCGCTGGCTGCGGAACAGGCGTCCAATGCCACCAATCTTGTACACCAGCGACTCGAACACGGATCGCGGCACCAGGCGGTCCCATGCGAACGGCTCTGCAAAGACGCTCACGTCCTGCTCTGTAACGCCCTTGTCGGAATCGGCGAACATACCTTCGCCAAAGCAAAGCGGGGCCATACCCTTCATGGCAGGGCCGACCGCACCGAGAGCGCCCAGGTGTCGCAAACCCTTCTTCAAGTTGCTGTAAACGGCAGCCGAAAGATACTTGAAACCGCCCTTCTTCACCTCTTCGGCAAAGTCCGGGTCAACATCGTCGAGTTTCACCTTCAGCACCTTGTCTTCCACCTTGGAATCGACAATGGAGCCGACACGCGGATCGTCAACCTTCGGGTGGCCCTTGACCATCGGCGGCTGGTAGCCTGCGGCGAGCTGGTCGTGGATTCCCTGGTTGAGTTCTTCGAGGTCAGCTTCGCTAAAGTCGTGAGTGTTGCCCGCCATATCTACGACGGGGCCGGTCTTGAATGCCTCGACCCACGGCTCGCGCAGGTCGGTGGATTTCAGAATCTTCGGATGCTTATCTTTCATGGCTCCAAATTTACCCGCTTGCCCGCGAAAGAGGGCATGACAATGTCATGCCCTTTGTCAGTGTTTTACGGCTACATTTGCACGGAGGTATATTCCATGGATAAAACTTTCTGGCAAGAGGCATTGAAACAGTTCGGCGTGGGCATTGTCTTCGCCGTCATGCTCGCCATCTTCTACACGAACGAAAACGCCAAGTGGGAAAAGAACGCCGCAAATGACCAGGTGCGATGGGAAGCCGTATTGAAGCAATACAGCGACGACCAGAAACGAGCACTCGAAGCGATACGCGCATGCTGCACCGAGAACCACGCAACACCCGGGAGAATGCCATGAGCAAGGCGGAACTCAAACCAAAGGCGAAAGAACTTTACACCATCCACCAGCTGAGTCTCGCAGACATCAGTCGCAGGCTCAACATATCCACGCGCACCCTGCAGAACTGGAAGGCAGAAGACCGCTGGGAAGAAACCCGCGCAGAAATCAGCGGCGGCGAAAAGAACTTCCACGCCGAACTCTTCAGCCTGGGCGAAGTGATGGCCCGAAAAATCAAGCAGGACGAACTCGACGGCGTGAAGATTGCCCCCGAACGCTACACCGCGCTCCAGCGCATCATCGACACCGCAGAACACGCCCGCAAGTACGAGGCCGTGGCACCGAAAAAGAACAAGTCCGACCTTTCCCCGGAAGAACGCGCCAAGAAGGCGCTCGAAGAAATCAAGAAACACCTGGGCGTATAATGGCAGCACTTGACGATTTTTTCTTTCCTTACCAGAAGCGCTGGCTACTTGACAAGAGCAAGGTCAAGATTTTCGAGAAGTCCCGCCGTATCGGCGGCACGTGGGTCCAGAGCTTCGAAGACGTGCAGGACTGTATCGAACAGCCCGGACTGAAAGTCTTTTTCAGTTCCGCCGACATGACGGCTGCCGCCGAATACATCGACTATTGCGACTCCTGGATTCAGAAGCTCAACGCCATCGCCAAGGCGCTCGCCGAAGTCAACTGCGAAGACATCGAGGACTGCGTTTTCGCCGACGAAGACAAGGGCGTCAAATCCAAGCTCATCGAGTTCTGCAACGGCTCCAAGATTTACGTGCTATCCAGCAACCCCAAGGCATTCCGTTCCAAGGGCGGCAAGATCGTCTGGGACGAAGCCGCCCACCACGAAAACGACCAGAAGATGTGGGCAGCCGCGAAGCCTGCCGCCATGTGGGGCTATCCCATCCGCATCTTGTCAACCCACAACGGCGTGAACAGCCTATTCTACAAGCTCATCGAGAAGTGCAAAAAAGGTGAACTTGACTACAGCGTTCACACCGTGCCCATCCAGCTCGCAGTAGAGGAAGGCGTTGCCGACCGCATCTGCGGCAAAAAGCTCTCCAGGAAAGAACGCGAGGAATGGCTGGAGCAGGAACACAAAGGCTGCTTGACCGAGGCGATATGGCAAGAGGAATACTGCTGCAACCCGCAGGACGAATCCAAGGCCATGATCAGCTACGAGCTCATCCACAGCTGCGAACGCCAGGGAGTGCTCGGGCTCGACAAGGCGACCGGCCCGCTTTACCTGGGTTGCGACGTGGCACGCCACCGCCACCTCTATGTCATCTACGTTCTCGAAGATGTAGGCGGCACGCTCGTTTGCCGCGCCGTCGAAGCCTACCAGAACAAAAAGTGGAGTTTCCTGGAACAAAAACTCTACAAGTACCTGATGCTCCCGAACCTTGTCCGTGCCTGCATCGACCGCACCGGCGTGGGCGACCAGTTCACCGAACGCGCCCAGGAAAAGTATGGCTCCGTCAAGGTCGAAGGCGTGCTGTTCACGAACACCGTCAAGGCAGACCTTGCCATCAACCTCTTGCAGGCTTTCGAAGACCAGAAGATTGTCATCGAGAAGTGCCCCAAGTTCCCCGGAGTCGAAGGCCGCATCGAGGACGAACAGGCCGAAAGCATCCACGCCGTCCGAAAGATTGTCACCACCGCCGGAAACGTGCGCTACGACGCCGCGAGCACCGAGCAGGGCCACGGCGACTTCTTCTGGGGCGCAGCTTTGGCGTACCACGCCAAAAACGCAAGCGACACGGGCCCGATATTCGTGCAAACGACCAATCCGTTCAAGGGGAAAAACGTGGATTTCAGCACCTTCTAAAAATTCGCACAGAAAGGCCCTTTCTAGCCCGTTTTTGTTTTGGACTAGTAAACGGTCATCCGAGTTTAGAAAATCAAAATTCAACGAATTTGAACGGCCATTCAACGAGATTAGAAATACACCGAGGACTGCATGAGCAAAAAGACCAAAAATAACCCGAACGAACCCCAGGGCAAGCGCGATTTGCAGCTCGCCAAGGAAGTCGCCACCCGGAACGTGGCGGAGTTCGTCACCGGGCTCGACCACCTCCCGAACCCCGACACCATCCTCAAGAACAACGGCGGCAACATCAAGGTCTATCGCGAAATGATAGACGCCCACCTTGACGCGGTGAAAAACAAGCGCTTCGCATCCATCACCAGCCGAGCCTGGACAATCGACGGAAGCAAGGGCGACCAGAAAAAGGCAAAGTTCGTCGAGGAATACCTCTGGAACATCGACCTCCGAAACGTCATATCGCAGATGCTCGAAGCGATCGGCTTCGGATATGCCGTACACGAAATCGTGTGGAACACAGTCCAGACCGATCTGGGCACGCTCATACTCCCCACCGCAATCAAGGACCGCAAGCAGGAATGGTTCAAGTTCGATAGCGACAGCAAGCTGCTCTTGCAGACCAACGACGGTTCGCGCCGTGAAATGCCCGAGCGCAAGTTCCTTGTCACCCGCAACCGACCCACCACGGCGAACCCCTACGGCAACGCGGTATATTCCCGTTGCTTCTGGCCACTCGCCTTCAAGAAGGGTGGTCTCAAGTTCTGGATGCTCTTTGTCGAAAAATACGGTATGCCCAAGGCAATCGGCAAGGTCCCGCCGACGGCAACCGAAAAGGAACAGCAAGACTTCCTCAAAATGCTCGTGGGACTTGTCCGCGATGCAGTCGCAGTCATCCCGCAGACAGGCTCCGTGGAACTCCTGGAAGCAGGCGCGGCAAACGCCAACCCTCACAAGGCAATCGTCGATTGGGCAGATCAGGCGATGTCAAAGGCGTGGCTCGGCGAAACGCTCACCACCGAGCAGACAAGTTCCGGCGGCACCCAGGCGATGGCCACCGTCCACAACGATGTCCGTGCAGACCTCGCCCTCGACGATGCCGCGATGATCGAGTCTAGCATCAACCAACTCATCCGCTGGATTTACGAAATCAACTGGCCAAACGAAAAGGAAATCCCGTGGATGAACATCATCCTCCCGGAAGACCTTCAAGAAGCCCGACTCAATCGCGACATCAAGCTCACGCAGCTCGGCGTAAAGTTCAACGCCCAGTATATCACCGACATCTACGGCATCGACGAAAAGTATTTCGAAATGACCGAAGTCCAGCCGCAGGGCGGAATGTTCGCCGAAGGCCCCGAAAAGAAAGGCAAGGTCCGCAGCACAAGCCACGAGCTCCGCAAGCAAGTGAACGCCTTCACCGAACACCTGGAAGACGAATGCGAAAAGGTTGACATCCTGGCACCCATCCGCGAACTCGTGGAAAACGCAAAGAGCCTCGAAGAAGTCCGCGACAAGCTCATCGGCTGCTACGCCGAAATGCCCATGGAAAAAATCGCCGAAGAAATGGAACAGGCGTTCCTTGCCGCAGACCTTGCAGGCAGATTCTCCATCCTCAAGAAAGCGGGCATAGTCAATGACTAAACGCATGGATTTCAAGCAGGGGGCGTATAAGGAAGCCGTCGATTACTTCAAGCAGAAAATCAACCTTCCTACAAAGCGCTGGAACGACCTTGAAGGTGCAATGCACACAAGGGCGTTTACCGTCGCAGGCGCAATGCGCGACGACATCCTGAGCGACTTCCGCAATGCCGTTGACAGGGCAATCGAGAAGGGCGACACCCTGCAAGACTTCCGCAACAACTTCTACGACATCGCGAAGAAGTGGCGTGCCGCAGACCCGAGCTTCGACGAGAAGATGGAAAAACCCAAATACGGTGCTTGGCGTTCAAAGGTCATCTACCAGACGAACATGGCAACCGCAGCGGCGGCAGCCCAGGAACGGCAGGCAAGGGCCATGCCCGACGTGTTCACCCATGCAAAGTATATCTGCCAGATGCTTCCTGGAAGCCGCGAAGAGCACAAGGCTTGGAACGGAACGGTTCTTCCAATAAAGCACCCATGGTGGCAAAAGCACAGTCCGCCAAACGGCTTTGGCTGTCTCTGCGAAAAGGAGTATATCAGCAAGTACGAAATGGATGCCGGGGACGAAAAAGTGACAAAGGCGCCGACCACAGCAAACGATACAAACAAAATTGGCGAAAACTGGGACTACAGCATAGGCGATGCCGACATGGGCTTGATTTACGCAGACAAACTGAAGAAGGACCAAAAGAAATGGGGGCAAGCATCGACACAAGGTCTATACCAATACGCCGAAGAAAAAATGCCTGCGAGTGCCCCCGTCCTTCCAGCCATAGATGGCGGGAAATTTTACACCGAAGACTTAAACGAATTTACGAATAATTTCCAGTCGCTGCTAGAAACAGAACTGAAAAACATGAATGGTTTCCAGAAATACGAAAACGGTGTTTCTGTAATCGCCAAACTAAACGGAGTTGACTATCCGTTGTATATCAACCCGCGAATGGTAGGCAAGCACTTCTTGACCCATAGCGAGAGCGACGATGAATGGAGACCTGAACGAACGGCTTTTGTTAGGCATTTTATAGAAACGCTCAAGAACCCTGGAGCCGTTTATATCGAGTTTCTGAAAAACAAAGGCACCAATCAAGCCGCCATAAACGTAGACTTCGCGTCCGTTTTCCAAGGCGACAAGAAAAACAGTGCCGTAAAACTTGTTTTCAGAGCTTTGAACGGGAGACTTCAACTTTGGACAGCTTTCAATTCCAGCAATGCGAAAATCAAGATGAAGGGGACCAAAGTGAAATAGAAAAAAAAAGACCACCCAGGCTATACATCAACAAGGGATCACCCGGCTACCTCATTCTGGATGTATCAGGGGATAACCGAGATCACCCATAATATACATCTTTTTTTAACGGAAGTCAATAGGAAATGTCAGATTTTATCAATGCAGACGTAGACATAGGCAGATTTAACGCGCTAATCGCCATAATGCGGCGAAATTCGGTAAATACAAGGCCCGTCATGGCTGCCGTCGGCAACCTGGTAGTCAAAAGCGTCCGACAGAACTTCCGCGAAGAAGGCCGCCCCGACAAGTGGCAACAGTCCAGGAAACCCAAGGGAAGGACCCTTCTGGGCACCGGGGCGCTCATGAAGGGCATCCACTACGAGCTTGACAACGACGGCACAGCAGTCACCGTAAAGACCGGCCCCCAGAAGTACGCGGCCATCCACCAGTTCGGCGGCAACACCGGCGCACACGACATCGTGGCAAGGAACCGCAAGGCACTAAGGTTCACCGTCGGCGGCATGATACTCTACCGCAAGAGCGTCCACCATCCGGGTTCGCGCATCCCCGCCCGTCCTTACATGCTTTTGCAAGATGAAGATGTGAAGGTTATCGAGAACATGATGATCCAGCACATCGTCAAGAACACTTAACCCAAGGTACAAAATGACAAAACCCACACCAAACCCAACTACAAAAAAACAGACCTACTACAACGAAATGCCCGTGGAAACAATCAAGATCATCCACGCCATCGTCAAGCGTCCACAAATTCCGCGTGAAGCTGCCTACGACATCGGCAACGCCGTAAAGTATCAATGCCGTGCAGGCCTCAAGCCCGACAACAATTGGGAAGACGATATCCGCAAAGCAGAAAACTACTTGCACCACGCACGAACCGGCGAATGGATAAAGGAATGAATCTAGAACAAAGACATTTGCCCGCTGTCACGTTTCTTTGGCACAAAGTTAAGGTAGCGGTAAATCGTGCGTTCGCTCACGCCCGTCTCGAAGGCAAGCTGGTGGACAGTCTTTTCGCAGTTGTCAGCCATGTAGCGGCGCACAGCGTTCGGAGTCATCCGGGATGGACAGGCTACATGGTTGCCCGCAAAGCGTTTCCAGATTCTCTTGGCGACATCGAGACCGAGGGTCTTTGCAACCCACTTTAAATCCTCGTTCGGAAGGTCATCAAATGTAAGGGAATCCCAGACGCTCATCTGTAATTCAAATATAACTAAAAACGCATGAAATTACAACAATCCAAACAAAGGATGTGAAAATGAAACTCAAGAACAGAGTCTCTCTCATCGGCAAACTGTCAACGCTTGCCACACTGCAATTCACATGGCCCGCGTTCGTCAACGAATACTTCCGTGCCGAATTTCAAAAGGACGGCAACTTTACCGACAAGGACAAGAACGACCTAAACAAAATTATCCTGGCATCGTTGCTATTCAATATCGCGGTCTTGGGATTGGCGATTGTGCAGGCCTACGACATCGTAGAATACGCCATCACTCGCTTGGGGGAACTGATATGAATCTATTCGACATCACATGGAAAGACATCAAGCACTTCTACAGAAAGGACAACTGGCCACTCATTATCTGCGACGTTATCGCCCTATCCTTCCCCTTTTGGATGTATGGAACCGCCCGCTTTTTTCTGTGGCTTCGCGGTCTCGTTTGATATGGAATAATTCGTCAAGAATTTGCGTGAGTTTAGAGTCGAGTTCGCCAATGTTTTTAATGACAAGTTTTTTCTTTTCGGCATCCACGGGAGCGCTTGGCAAGGTCTCAACAAACCAGCCAAGTTTCTCCTTGACACCAAGCATGAACGAACCGGCTCCTTCTGAAAAGCCGAGCTGCTCAACCTCGTTCAGACTCCATTCAATCTTGGGCAATATATTGGAATCGATAAAGTCCAGAAGTTCATCATCAACATCGTACTTGACCTTGTTCAGCAAGGAACTCAATTCGCTAAGGACAAGCACGGGCTCTCTTGTACGGTTCAGGATGTCGAACTTGCTGAACACCTCCTTTTTCAGCAGCTCGGCAGATTCCCTTTTCATCGTTGCCAGCTCTTTTTTGGCTGCATTGCTGAAACGGTCTTCTGCCATTTTCAAGGCGTTGTTCACGGCGTCTTCAGAAAGTTTTTTGCAGTCGTTCTTGAGCTTGTCAACCTCAATATTGACTTTTCTGTCCCACAACCTGTTCAGCACAAAAACAAGAATGCCGGTGCCTAGTCCGATAATGGTTATAACAGCCATGAACGCCCAGCTGTAGAACGCTTGCGAGTCCCTTAAAGCCTGAACCGTAACCGCCGCAGAATCATAAACCAACGAATGAACCGTATCGAAGGAAACAGTATGAACAGTATCAAATACAGATGTATGCACCGTATCGTAGACAACGGTGTGAACGGTATCATAGACGGTTTGGCACATGCTGCTGGAAGACATTTAAAACCTCAGCTCTATAATGTTCCCGATTACGCGGTAGCTTGGGTGGGTGGGTCTTGCTTGGCGGCGGTTTGGGCGGAGAGGCCGAGGGCGACGACGAGGTTGAACAGCGTGGAGAGTTGCGTGGGCGTGGGCGTGGCCGTGCCGTCTTGCCAGGAGGAGAGCACGGCAGGGGCGACTCCTACGAGCTGGGCGAGGCGTTCAAGGGGCGTGTTGGATAGGGCTATCGCTCCCTTGATGTCAAGAATATCATTTTTTTCAGAGTTTCTCTTGACATTTGAGGAATCTTTGATTAATTTTATTGATGTAGTGGTAACAACCACCACTACAAAGCAAAGGTAAAAAAAGGATTTGCCCATGCCAACAATTAAAAATCTTACAGAGACAAAAATCTCATGGATAGCGGTCGCTAACGCGGTATCTGAAATCGCAGGAAAGCCCTACAGCCCGCACTACATAAGGGAAGTAGCCACAGGCTACCGCTCCAACAAGCAACTCACCCCCATCCTCCAAGACCTTGGAATTGTCAAAAAGGAAGTAGCATAATGATCAACAATCTTTTCGATGAAGAAGCAGAAAACACCCCGACGAGATTCCCCGAAACGGGGAATCTCCTCCCCGAAAAAGACCCCGAAATTCAGGGCGAAGGGGACACCGACTTCGACCGCGATGTCATTGGCGAAACCCTGCCTGCAGTCCAGGGGGAACCACCCAAGAGCGAGAATCTTGCTGATGAAGCAATGAATTTCGTCACGAGGATTTTCAGCGCCGACGGAGAAGGTTTCAAGGTCCGCCCGGCGAAAGACAGAACCGGCACGGTCTGGTTTGTTGCCGACGATGTTTGCAAGGTGCTCGGCTACACCAAGAAGACCGCCGATGTCATCAAGGCCCACTGCCGCAAGGTCATCGACTCCAAGGACCTGATTGATGGCGAAACCGAGATGGCACACAAGGCGACAATCGAGGATGCCAACGGTCACGGACAAGCCATGATCGTAATCTCCGAACCTGATGTGTTCCGCCTTATCCTGCGTTCCCGCATGCCCCGTGCAAGAGTGTTCGAACGCTGGGTAATGGAAGAAGTTCTCCCGCAGTTACGCCATACGGGCAAATACTCCACGCGTCGCAAGATTGACTACACGCCGCAATCTCAAACGGCCCTGCCCGGCACGAACCAGGTCTCCGGCCAGTGCGAACTGTTCCCGCGAATGGTGCCGAGCGTGTCGCTCCCGGCAGACATCACCGACCGCCTTAACTCGGTCAAGAAACGCCTTTTCGAGCAGGGCCACACGTTCCCCAACAACAAGGAGTTCGTGAAGTTCCTCGTCAACAAGGCACTCGAAGATTTGGAAGGCTAGGACCATGACGGAGCTCAAGAAATCGCAGATGAGGCGCATCGTCGAGCTTGACACGCTCCGTCGCAACTTCAAGCCCGGCACCAGGGAATACCGCCTTGTCAGCAACAAGATCCACTACGAACGGACAAAGTTCCGCACCACCCCCAACCGCTAAGGAGAAACAACATGCATTACGAACTCAACCGCAAGACGCTCAAGATTCTCGCCAACGAGCCCACCCGCACGCTGCTCGAAAAACAGCTCATCGACCTCTGCCTGAGGCAATACGAAAGGCTCAGCCAGCGTGATAACGATAACAACGACCTCAAGCAGACGCTCATCCGTATCCAGACCGCCATCCTCAGCAATTGCCCGTGGATTGTCGAAAACACCCGCATGGCAAAGGAACAGGGCCGCAGCCAGAACGCAGTCCACGTTGCTGTCGTGGGCATCGCCCCGGAAAACACCAAGCAGTAAGGAGAACGACCATGAATACCACTCTTATTCATCGTTCCGCAAGACCACGCGTCTCGCTCGTGTTCACCCAAGTCCGCCACTGCGAATGCTGCGGCGGTAAGTCGAACCTCTACATCAACGGCCACCACGCCTGCGGGCGTTGCCTCAAGGCTGGCCGCGGGCTCGACATGCTCTGGAAGGAACAGGTCGCACGCCAGTTCCGCTGCGAAGGCACGGTCGTTTTCTGCAACAACGACCTGCCCACCGAAGTGATGGACGCAATGACAGCAAGGGCTCTCAACCGCTAGGCCACCGATGAAACCTATTTGGATATCCACAGAAAAGGCCGCAGAGCTTCTGGGCATTTCCGAGCGACACGTCCGCCGCCAGCTCTCTCTTTGGGAGTACGAATGGCAAGAGGAAAACGGACGCAAGGTCGTGAAGATAAACGTCCGCTCGCTCCCGAAAGAGGCATGCGACCGCTATATCGCAGGGTGCCTGCCTGAACTTTCGAGCGTGACAAGGCCCAAGGAAGACCTTGACCTTCTGAACCGCGCCTACGACCGTTCTTGCGGGAGATCCAAGAAAAACTATGACAAGTGGACGCTCATCTTGCTCAAGTGCGAAGGCATCACGGGCACAAAGGAGCTCGGGCGTTTCGTGGATGAATGGAACAAGGCCCATCCCGAAATGAAGACGAGCATCAAGAGCATCTACCGTCAGCGTGCAGCTGTCGATGACTGCGGCAAGATTGCCCTCATCAACCACCGCGAGACAATGAAATCCACCGTGAGTGACGCGATGTTCGAGGACTTCAAGACCGCGTACTTGACAGCGAACAAGATAAGCGTTTTTTCTTGCCGCATGATAGCACTCGGCAAGGCGATGGAACGCGGCGAAGTCGCAGACGAAAGCGAGTTCCCAAGCGCATCCGCTTTTACCCGCAGACTCAAGACCGAGTTCGCCCCCGATGTCATCTACTTTGCACGCGAAGGCAAGAAGAAATTCTACGACAACAAGGGCTACCACCTCGACCGTGACTACTCCGAACTCAAGGCTGGTCAGGTATGGGTGGGCGATACCCGCACGTGGGACGTGTTCGTGAAAGTTCCGGGTCAAGAGAAACCCGCCACCTGCTACATCACGCTCTTCATGGACTTCAAGACCTACATGCCCATGGGCTGGTGTTTGCACCACGACGCACCGGGCACGGAAAACACGCTCAGGGCAATCCGCAATGGCATCGAACGCTACGGACTCCCCGAAGAACTCTACGTCGATAACGGCCGCGAATACCGCAACCGCGACTTCTCCGGCCAAAGCCGTGGCAACAAGATTGTGGAAGACGAACAGTATGCGGAATCCCTGGCAAGCCGCCTCGGCATCAAGATGCACTTCGCCATAGTCCGCAACGCACGTGCAAAGATCATTGAACGCAACTTCCTGGTCATTAAAAACGGCTTTGATAGGCTGTTCAACAGCTTCAAGGGCGGCACGGTCGTGGAAAAGCCCGAGCCCCTGAAGGGAGTGCTCAAGCGTGGCGACTTCCTCACTTGGGATGAATTCCACGACCTCGCACAGGACTACATGACGAACGTGTTCCCCGGTCTTCCGTGCCTCGGCAAGCACCACAACGGCATGACCCGCGCACAGCTTTGGAACGCAGAAATCGTGAAGCGTGAACCGATGCGTCGAGTCTCGAAGGACACGCTCTCCATGCTCGTAAGCCGCACCGTCACGGGCCGCATCATGCACATGGGCTTCCATTACGCACAGATGGATACTTGGTACTGGGCAGAATGGATGCCGGTTTACAAGGGCCGCGAGGTTACTTTCAGATACGACCCCGAAGACATGCGGACCGCATGGTGCTATGACTCCGACAAGAAGCTCATCGGCGAATGCTACCTGCAAAGCTCCGTGGGTGCGATGGTCAAGGATGACGATGTGGTGAGCAAGCAGCAGATTGCCGAAGGCGTTGCACGCAAGCGTCACGAAGAAAAGCTCCTCAAGGAAATCTGCCCGGAAATGACAAAGGAACAGGCAGCGGAATACATCGGAGCGATGCGCACCGCAGTAGGCCCGCAGGGCGTATTCATCCCGGAAGGACCGACTCATATCACCCGCCACGACAAGGACTCCGCACAACTCAAGAGCGAGAAGCTTGTCGGCAATGGCGAAATCATCAACCTGCTCGGAGACGATGACGAAGGCGAAACCGCCGAACCCGAATCGCTCTGGGAAGAACTCGCGAGGCACGCATAATGAATGTTGACATCATACAACTCTTACGGATATACCGTGCAGTGGGCGGCCCCACAGCAGAACGCAATGTGGACAAGGCGGGCGCGATAATCAGGAACGGCGGGAAGATTCCCGGACTGGTTTACCCGGAAGAAAAACGCACCTACTACCGCATCAAGGAACGCCTCAAGGAACACGGCCTCCTCTAATGAATTTGCCGATGGGGGCAGCGGCACATGCCGCAACACTTCACACACCTCCTTGTTACCGCCCCCGGAGGCTCCCACTTTCAACAACAACCCATAAGGATAGATATGGAACAGATTATCGAACAGCTCAACGACTACATGTCACGCACGGGAGCCTCGCAGACGAAAGTCTCAAAGGCCCTCGGCATAAGCCCCGCCACCCTCAGCTACTTCCTCAAGGGTAGCTACACGGGCGACACAGGCTCCATCTGCGACAAGGCGAAGGACTTCCTTGCGACCGAAGCCGAACGTTCCAAGTTCAGGACTAACGACGGCATCGTTCAGACAAGTGCGTTCAAGACCATCCAGAAGTTTTGCAGCCTCGTTCTCGCTCACCAGATTTGCGGAATGCTCACGGGCGATGCAGGCTGCGGCAAGACCACCGCCCTCAAGGAATTTGCGAAGACTCACCCCTCCGTCATCCTCATCGAGGCGGACCACGGCTACACCGCGAAGGCTCTCTTTGGCGAACTCTGTGCGGAACTCAGCCTCGACGATCGTGGCAGCCTCCACGACAACCTTGTCCGCATCGTCGCAAAGCTCAAGGATTCGGGCCGTCTCATCATCATCGACGAGGCAGAGCACCTGCCCTACCGCGCACTCGAACTTATCCGTAGGGTGCACGACAAGGCGGGCGTGGGAATCGCACTTTGCGGCATGCCCCGCCTCGAAAAGAACGTGCAGGGCGACCGTAACCACTATGCACAGCTGAACAGCCGCATCAGTGCACCGTGCAGGGCTAAGCTTCTCAAGGATGCGGACATCAAGGCCTACATCGATAGCCGATTCGAGAACTACGAGCCGAACGTCATTGAACAGTGCGCAAAGACTTGCCGCCGCAACTTCCGTCTGCTTTCGCACCTCGTGATGTGGAGTCGCGAACTCATGCGCAACAACCAACGGGACACGCTCGACAATGAAATCATCGACAGCGCAAGTCAAATGCTGGTGGTAGCCCAATGACACCCGCAGACCGCCGTGCACAGGACTTCAAGACCATCCACGGCCTTGCAAGGCTACTGGGGCTGAACGACGAAGCTTACCGCGACATGCTGAACGACCGCTACCACGTCCGAAGTTCCAAGGAACTGAACCCGCAACAGCGCTTCCAGCTCATCAAGGAACTCCGCGAAAAGGTCCACGGCAACGTGCAGAAGTTCAACGACCTCGTGGAACGCAAGAAACACTTGGCGACACCCAGGCAGCTGAGAGCGATTGAAGCGATGTGGGCGCAAGTCTCAAGGGCCTCGACAGCCCAAGACCGCAGCAAGGCTCTGAACGCATTCTGCAAGCGTCTGACAGGAGTCGAGGTCATCACCTGGATCTGCAAGGATGACGCGAAAATCATCATCAAGGCAATCCAGGCAATGGGAGCCAAGAGCCCCGAACAATTTAAACAACAAACCAAAAACAAGTAGGTAAACCATGGCAATGAAAGACAAGCAGGGCAACTGGCTCGACGATAAGGGCCGCCCAATCCCCGAAGAATATGTCAAGCCCATTGACAAGAAACGCGACAAGCTTGTGGAATCCATCATCAAGCGCGTCACAAAGCTTTCCGCGAAACTCGCAGACGAAAAGGTTGAGATCGTGGCAGCTGTCGAAAAGTACCTCAAGGAACTTGCCAAGGACAGCAAGGTTCGCGAAGGCTGGAAAGGCAACATCATCCTTTACAACTTCTCCCAGAACCTCTGCATCGAGCGCCGCATCAACGAAACAATCAGCTTTGATGAACGCCTGCAGATGGTCAAGACCACAATCGACAAGTGGCTGAACGAACGCCTCAGGAATGTCGATGAAGTGGTTGCAAAGCTCATTTCCCAGGCGTTCTCCGTTGACAAGCAAGGCCGCATCAACACAACGATGCTCCTCAAGCTGAAAAAGCTCGACATCAAGGACAAGGAATGGGTGAAGGCGATGGAAATGCTCGACGAATCCATCTTCGTGAAGTCCTCCAAGATGGCGCTCCGCTTCCGTTCCAAGAATACCGATGTTCCCGAAGGTGGCTGGAGCGAGTTCATCCTCAACTTCAACGATATCCCGCTTGCAACGGAGGAAGTCAAGAATGCCGAACAGTAAAGAGACACTCGACTTCTTCCGCGACCAGCTCTCCCTCGAAGCGGACTACACGCACGGTTATGCAGTCGTCATCAGACAATCGGCAGGCAAGGAACTCATGCGCGGCGTAGGCACAAGCCCCCACGCGGCAATGAACGACCTGCTTGCAAAGTGGGAGAAGGGATGAGCAAACAACAAATCTTTCCACTGGTCCTCATCATCCTTGACATTGCGGCGGCCATCGTTTACGGCATCGTAGATATGGACATCCGCAAGGTCATCTACTGGATAGCGGCGGCAGTTCTCACGATTACCGTCACGTTTTGAGCCATTGTCGTGGCGGTAGTCTCTGGGCGGTTGCGGTTGGCCACGTGCCGGGAGTTGTGACCCGGACACGGCGGGGTTCGAGCCCCCGCACTGCCCCTAAACTCGGCAAAGCTGACCAATAAGCAGCAAACGACGCCTGCGGGTGCAGCCGCGAAGCATCCGCAGGCAACCCTTTTACAACAGAGGCCAAATGAAAGACACCCGAATATACAACGAATACGTGACATGCAGCTGGTGCGGTCACAAGAAATACTGCAAGCTCGAAGACCGCAAGTGGGTCTGCAAGGCCTGCGACACCACCCACCCCAAAGGAGTTGACCGTGAACCTCGCGTATAAGCCGGAAGTCCCCACCTGGGACAAGTATTCCAGGTGCGAAGAAATGTACAGCATCCGAAACCCGCTCCGCATCGAGATCCAGGCGAAGTGCGTCCCCGGCACTCTGGTCTACCAGATACGCCCCAGCTACGTCACCGACTTCCGCAGCGGCCCTTCCATCGTGAACCCGTTCATCCCGAAAATCGGCGACATCAAGCTCGCGCTCGCGTGGCTCATCCACGATGTCAACTACCACGGCTTCCTCTCGAAGAAACTTGCCGACCGGCTCCTGCTCGAAATGCTCGAACACGCAGGCATGGGCGCTGTCAAGCGCAACGCCGTCTACTACGCCGTCAAGTTCTTCGCCGGATCCCACTACAACACCCTGGAAGAGGACCAGGGCGACATCTACAACCGGAACAAGACGCTGGTGCGCCTGCAATGGCTCGACCAGAACGGCATGACGCTCAAGCGCTGGGGCGGCAGGACCATCACCGAAAACGCATTCAGATGATTACGGCAAACGGCATAATCAAGGTCATAAAGACCACGGCAAAGGCGGCCTACTGCGTCGCCTTTGTTGCACTCGCAATAACCGTGCTCTACATGGTTGCAACCTCACTATAGGAGTCGAAATGAACAGCCCGCTAGTATCGCACACCGAGATAAGCCCGAACAGGACAACGCCCCGGAACCACAAGATAGACACCATCACCATCCACTGCACCGCAGGCCACATCAACGTGCGTGCGCTTGGCAAGCTCTTCTCTGCCAAGGGCCGCATGGCATCCAGCAACTACGGCATCGACGACCTGGGCCACATCGCGCTCTATGTCGATGAAGCCGACCGCAGCTGGTGTTCTAGCAACGCAGCCAACGACAACCGCGCCGTCACCATCGAGGTATCGAGCGACGACACCGCACCGTATGCCGTGACCGCCGAGGCCTTTTCAAGCCTCATCTACCTGGTCGCCGACATCTGCAAGCGTAACGGCATCCAGAAGCTCCGCTGGCACAACGAAAAGGCCCTGGTCGGCCAAGAGGACAGCGACGGCGAACTCATCCAGAACATGACGCTCCACAAGTGGTTCAAGAACAAAGCCTGCCCCGGCCAGTACCTGGAAGAACGCATGTTCGAAATCGCCGCCAAGGTGAACGCGCTACTGTAAAGGAGTCGAAAGATGAAAGAGATCCTGATGAGCATCCACAATGAATGGGCAGATCTGATATTCAGTCACAAGAAGACCGTAGAACTTCGGAAAAACATTCCAGTAATCCGCAATTCAGTCAATAACCCCATACATTGCAGGGAATTACTTTTCGACAGCGAAGCTCTTGTAGTTTACATCTATGATACCGACCAGAAAAGCGTCACAGGACGCATTTACATCGACAGAATTACTGAAATTACCGAAATTTCAGACGAAATCGTCTCTCAAAGCTGCGTAAACCGCGATGAAATCGAGAAATACAAGGCCCAGGGCAAGGGCAAACTCTATGCCTGGCACATCGTGGAAGCCGACTATTTTGGCAAAGATTGGCTCCATTTAAAGGATTTGGGAGCCAAGAGGGCCCCGCAATCCTGGCAATTCGTGAGGTAAGCACCATGGAATACGTCATGAAAGTCAAAAAAAGGAACTTTGAAGCGCTCATGAACGGCGACTTGACCTTCGTCATCCACAAGGTTGACAAGTTCTACAGTGCAGGCGACCGCCTGGTGCTCTTCGAGACCGACGGCGGCAACGAAACAGGCCGCAGCCTTACAGTGCGCATCACCTACATCATGCACTCCGAAGACTCCCTGGGCATCAAGGACGACTACTGCGTCGTGTCCGTCAAGCGCTCCGGGAAGAACACCCGCACGAACGTGGGCAACCGCCCAGCAAGCGAAGACGAAGCCGTCGAGTATGCCGCGAAGCTCGGCAAGTCCGCAGACTGCGCAAGGCGCTTCTACAACTACTATTCGATGACCGGCTGGAAGATGAAATCCGGGCTCCCGCTCTCTGACTGGCATGCCGCACTCAGGAACTGGAAGGACTTCCAGGGCACGCAGAAGACCCCCGAACAGGCCGAAACCGACAGCCAGCTCGAACTATTGCTCCCCATGCTGCTCAAGAAAACGGCTGGACTCGCCAAGCAGAAAGAAAAGCTCGTTTTCCACGATCCGCACATCGGCACCGTGCTCCAGTTCTACGGCTTCGACCGCCTGGAATACCCCTTCAACGCCTTCGAAGTCCGCGAAATGGTCAAGCACTACGCCACCAGCAAGAAACTCGGCACCGGCTGCCCGCAGATGCGCTCCCCGAACCCCTACGGCAAGGGAACGCTCCAGGTGCCAACCATCGAAGAGTTCTCCGCCATACTCCAGAAGAAAAAAGCGGAAAATAATGTTCCACACGACCAAAAAGAACCTATATTAAAGGTATAACGCGGAGGTGAAATATGACGCTCCTGATTATAATCGCTTGCTTATGCCTGTTGGTTGCCCCGCTACTCTGGTGCGGCGGCTTCATTTGGGAACAAGATACTGAAACCGCTCTGGACCAATGAAACGGCAGGCTTGTAGAACAAATTCCACCACCCGCAAAAATTTAAGGCAGGATCTAAAATCCTGCCTCTTTTTTTATAGTTTCAAGTCAATACTTACATTCAATTTGTCAATTCTGCGGTTGGCGCTCGAAATATCAACCTCTCCTTCGGCGACTCTTTTGATTGTATTTTCATGCATTTCAAAAATGCTTAAATCATCAGATTTAGCCTTTTTGGAAATTTTGCATTCTACGAATCCATCTATCATATTTCAAATATACTTTATCTCACGAAATGCGACAAGCCTCAAAAACATGTCCGCACCAAATGTCCGCACTCCAATTTTCAAGAAAAATTCAAAACGCCTTTAACGGCTCAAAAACGCCAATTCACATAAATAAAAATTTCTCACAAGTCGTGAGAAATTTTCGAGCTCAAAGAACAAACCGCGAAATTTGCGAAAAAACGGCAAAATCAAAAAACACACTTTAATCGGGTTAAATGAGACAAGCAAACCCAATAAAATCAAGGCTTCCAGCCACATTCACTGATTTATTTCTTTTCTCATTACTTCCGCTTTGGCATAGTGGTCGCCATGTCCGCCCAGGCGTCCGACATGA
>Ga0326511_10001616_pt1 | contig 18619 bp, 22 predicted proteins | sample 0_2496_0518_D_FD_203701 | JGI IMG/M metagenome (GOLD analysis project Ga0326511, IMG submission 203701) | Bovine rumen microbial communities from UC Davis, California, United States - 0_2496_0518 | ecosystem: Host-associated > Mammals > Digestive system > Stomach > Rumen | place: USA... | reverse complement strand
AAGGTGCCGTCTGCCATGGCTTGCTATCTCCTCCGAGTAATGCGGCAGGGTTCCCACCGTTGATCAATAGAGCAGATAGGTCACTTTCGAGCTGCTGCACGTCCTTGGACTCTGGCAGAGCGTACTGGCGCTTCATTCGTTCATAGAACTGGCGCTGGTCCTTCGGCATTTTGTCCGGGAGCTTGACGGTCCGGTAGCCGATGATCTTCATGATCTGCGTGTCCTCCGGCAGTGCCTTGAATAGTGCTCGAAACTGCCACCAGTGGAGTGCCTCCCTGGCCAGGTCGACCCGGTAGGCTTGAAAAAATGCGGCGTAGATGTACTCCGCGTCGTACTCGTAGGAGAAGGAGGGCGGTGTATAGCTGCCAGCGCCTGCCCCTTCCTTCGGCGGATCCTCCCCGCAGCGGTAGAACCAGAACAGCTTCTCGAGGGCCTTCTGGGCCGCCTCAGCGTCCACGAAGGCCGCGTCCGGGAAGTAGAGCTCCAGAGCTGTCCGGAGCTTCTCCAGGTTGCTCAGCGTCGGGTCCTGGATCATCTCCTCGAAGAGGATCCCGGTCCGGAAGTCCGTCTCGATCGGGACGGTCTCGCCGCAGACCTCGACGGAGTCGGGAAGGCCGTCGACCAGCAGGTTCACTGGCTGCCGCCGTTCTTCTTGGCGGCGATGATCTGCTGGGCGCGGTCGCGCTGCATCTTGGCGTTCTGGCGCTGGGTGTACTTGTTCGTGAAGTCGTTGAACTTCTTCTTCTCCTGGTATGCCCAGTTGGTCAGCTGCTCGACCGCCTGCAGGTGGGTCATGACGTTGTGCTCCTTGCCCTGGAAGACCCTGGCAGCCGTCCCCTCGCCGAAGACCTGGTCAAAGTAGCGGTCGACCACCTGGCACTGCTCCAGGTAGCTCGCGGCTACTGTGTCGTAGTGCTTGGCCTTGCACATCTGGGACTCTGCCAGCATGTGCTTGGTCGCCTCCTCGTATGGCCCGATGAAGTCAGCGTCCATGAGATCGCCCTGAAGTTCCACGCCGTTGATCGTGATGTTCATGTTTTTCTCCTCTGGTCAGTGCATAAATGAAAAATCAGCGCCCGGCTGCACTGTTAGCCGAGCGCCGTCTGGCCGTCCCTGCCCGTCATGGGTCAGTCGCTCGTCGCCAGCTGTCTGCTATTGTCAGCCCGTGGTCGTAGAGGCCGAGGCCGTCTGGTCGTACTTGCCCTTGAAGTCTCCAGCCGTGAAGACCTTGTTGACCGTGTCGAACTTGCCCTGGATGGGATCGCCGACCGCGTGGAGCGTTCCGCTGACGCTGATCTTCTCGCCGCCATCGCCCTCGATGTCGCTGACCTCGTTGGCCACGGTGAACTTGCGGGCCTTGTACTCAGCCAGCTCGTCCGTCGGAGTGCCGACCGGGTTGAAGAGATCGACGCGGACGTACTCACGCTGAGCGGAGTCGCCGGTGGCGTGGTCTCTGCCGATCTTGTAGAGGTCATAGATCGCCTTCTGGGAAGGGATCAGGCGGGACTCGTAGCCGAACTCTGTCTCGTAGCCGGTAACGTCCGCGGAGCTGGTCACCTCGTTGATGTAGGTCTCGCTGTCTGTCTGAGCGCTCGGGCTCTCGTTCAGAGAGGTGAAGCCGGTGCCCATGAGCTCGAAGCTGTCGCCTACCTTCAGGTAGTCGGCGATCGTGTTCCTGAGCAGGGCGGCACGGCTCTCGTCAAAGAGCTGTAAATCGAACTTTTTCATGTTCTTATGCCTCCTTGTGATAAATAAGTTCCAGTTGTATCTGGTAGCGCGCGTTCCTCATGGACTCGTCGAACATATAGCCGGGAGAGAGGCAGCGGATCGCCTCCGGATGACAGCCCTCAGGCATATCCGGAAAGTGGCCCGCCCGGTCCTGCTCCTCGACCCAGTTGGCGAAGTCCTCGTAGAAGCTGCTGTTTTCCATGTTCTGCAGCCGGTCGAGTCCGTAGTACTCGCGGCTGCCGATGTTGAACTGATAGCGCCGGTCAGAGCTGCCGTCGATGTATGTCTCGATGACCGGCGTGAAGATCCCGGTCTCGATCGTGTACTCGGTCGGCTCGTCCCCCAGGGCGTCCACCCTTAGCGCGCCATCTTTCAGGAGCGGACAGTCCAGGAAGTAGGCCGCCACGCCCTCGATGATCGACTTGGCCATGTTGTCCTCCTTCCTACTGGTTCATGAGCTTCAGGAGCTGGGCTTTGTTGGCCGTCTTCATCCGCTCGAACCACATGCCGCCGCGCCTTGGATCATAGTCACGGGTCTCTGCCGTCTGATAGTACTGGAAGCGGGCGTAGGGCGCGATGTATTTCACCTCGCCGGAGCCGATGACCGTGCCCATGATGCCGGACCGCTCCAGCGTTCCAGTGCGGTGAGGCACGAGAGGGCTGCAGAGACGCAGCACCTCGCTGTCCAGCGTTTCCTGCTTCTGAGAGAGCACGCCGTTGATCCTCTGCTTGGCGCCGGTGTCCCAGATCAGCCGCACGCGGCCGTTCTTGCCCTGGACCACTGCGTCCTTCAGATTGGTGATTAGTTTCAGTGCCATCATTCACCTCCGATCCGCCAGTGCCTGACCGCGTCGGAGCCCCTCAGCGTGTTGTCCGCGTATTCCTTCACCCGGATCACGTCGCAGCAGGATTCCAGTGCCAGCTTCTGCAGCGCTGGCTCGTCCATCGGATCCAGCCCCGGCAGGCCCTGGGTCAGCAGGACATCACCCTTCTGGATGGTCCAGTGGGCAGCAACTTCCTCATTGCTCAGCAGCTTGTAGGCCGCCTCGCTGACGTAGGTCCTGCCGTCCTCAGCCGTGACGCTGGCCGGGATCCTGAGCTTGTAGCTGATCGCCTCAGAGCGGACGCCTGCAGAGGACCCGGAGCTCCGGGCCTCCAGGTAGGAAGCGCCCGAGAGCTGTGTCGGGAAGTAGCTGTCGCGCCGATCAGCGCCAGGGCGTCTGTTAAAGACAGTCACCTGCACATTCACAGTCATGGCAGCACCCTCCCTTCACTCTGCGGCTGAGCCAGCCGGTCGGCAGCAGGTAGACTCTGATCGCCTCGAAGACCTTCCTGCGAAGTGCCTCCTCGGCCGTCTGGCCATCCTGCTGCTCGGTCACGTAGCTGACGCTGTAGCCGTCGTTGCTTTCACTCTTCAGGCCAGCAGACCCGCTTGCGCGTTTCTGGCTGTCCTCCTGGATGACGTCGGCAGCCGTGCAGACCGCCTGCTTCACCCGGTCGTCCTCAGTTGCGAAGATGTCGCCGTTCAGGTAGGTGAGGTAGCTGATGCACGCCTCAGCCTTCCGCTCAGCGGCGGCATAGGCGGCCTCCGGCATTGTGCCGCCGAAGGTCTCCTGGTAGTAGCTGTAGTCAGCGTACATTTAAGCCGCCCTCCTTCCGTCAGTCTCAGGCGCCTGCTGCAGGCGTAAGCACTGCGAACGGGAAGCGCTTGGTCTTGTCGCCCTTGAGTCCGTTGACCGGGTTCGGGATCTCCCAGCCGAGTCTCATGACTGCACGCAGGGCGACCATGTCGTTCTGCATCAGGTTGTAGGCGATGGTGCCGTCCGCGTTCTGGACCACGCCCTCGGTGAAGAGCTTGAAGGTGATGTCCTTGCGGATGGAGTACACGAGCTGGGAGAAGTCGCCGGAGATCAGCTTCGCAGCAGAAGCGTCGAAGGCGCCGTTGCGAGGGAAGCGGATGGCGGAGCCGTCCAGTGTGTAGTTGCCAGCCTGCTGCATGGAGCTCAGGAAGAGCGGGCGGTCGTTCTTGTCCTTCAGGTCTCTGAGCTCAGCGCGGAGAGAGATGTCGGCGATGTGGCCGCTCACGAAGTAGCCAGACTCCTCAACCTTGGAGATGACGCCGGACTTGCCGAGCGTGTCAGCGTAGAGGTCGCCGGTAGAAGCGACGGAAGCGCCTGCAGTCTTGGCCGAAGGAACAAGTCCCTCCCTCCAGTTTGCGGGCTTGCCGGTGCCGAAGAGGATGGCTTCGTCGATGACCTTGCCGAAGGCTTCCTGGACTCTCGGCTTTACCTCGCCCCAGATGTCATAATCGGAGTCGTCGAGAACTGCCTCAGGGATCGGCACGATGACAGCGACCTCCTCGGCGTAGATGACCTTCTTGTCCCAGGCCTGCTTTGTGGTCTTCTTCTGGCCGTTGTCTCCGTCAACGAAGTAAGCGACCGGGAGAGAGTCGAGCACGGGGAGCTTGGACTGGTTGCTGGTCATGTCGGCGAGTCTTCTGCCCATGGACAGAACTGCGGACTGCTCAACGGCGCCCTGCATGATCTCAGCAGCGCGCTCCTCAGGAATGAGGGCCTCAGCTCCGGACCTGTCGATGCCGGTGGCCTCGCCGTCGAAGAGCTGCAGATTAAAAAGCATTGTCTTTTTCATGTGTTTTACCTCCATGATGATTTAGCGCCGCGCCCACTTGCGGATGGCGTCATTGATCACGTCGTTGGAGTCCTGGGCGGTTCCCTGCGTGGATCCGTCCGCCCCTGTCTTGACGCGGTAATGGCTGCCGCCTGCGTAGCGCGGGTTCTCTTTCAGATACTTGTCGAGGGCCTTGTCGAAGTCGAGCTTGCTGTCGTCCTTCATGAGTGCGCCGACCTTGAAGAGAACATAGTCAGCGTCCTCCTGGCGGACTCCCTTGGCCGTCAGCTTCTGGGCGTTCTTCATAGCCTCCAGCTCAGCCTGTGCCTGGTCACGTTCTGCCGTGATCTTGGCCACGTCTGGCTTGCCTGCTGCCTGCTTCGCCTTGAAGTCTGTGATGGCCTGCTGGACTTCCTGCTCGCTCATGCCCTGCTGCTTGAAGTAGGACGTGAGGGCAGCGCGTTCAGCCCTCTGTGCGCGTGCGTTCGCGATCTCTTCCGCCTGAGCGAAGGAGAAGCTGCCGCCTGCGTTTGTTCCTCCGGCGTTGTTCTGGCCGCCGTTGCCAGCTCCGGCTGCATTTCCCGCGCCTGTGCCTGCTGCAGCACCAGCGCCGCCCTGATCGCCGTCATCGAAGAGCTGTAAGTCGATATACTTGTGTTTCATCTTTTCCTCCGTTTTTGAAGTGCGTGAACTTGTCCGTTTTAGGCCCGTCGGCCATAACAAGAGCGGCGCCAGGGCTCGCTCAAATTATCGTAATATTGCCGGGGTAGTCTCGGCTGATCGCCATGATGCCGATCGTGTAGGTGTCGATCAGTGCCCTGGCCTTCTGGTTCAGGGGCTGATCCAGCCAGAGTGCGCTGACGTAGCCCTTGGAGACTGCGACGTTCTTCAGGTCGACATGGGCCACCTGCCTGAGGCCTTCCAGCAGCGTCTGGGTGAGAGCGGAGACAGCCGCGCAGATGATGTTCTGCCCGGCGGGAACTCCGTCAGGCCTTGGCGCGTGCCCCGTGACTGTGATGCCCTTGTCGTTCAATTCGATCTCGATCAAAACTCTGCCTCCTCAATTCTCTGGCGGGCTGTCTCGAAGTAGCCCGGGTCCAGCTCGATGCCGTAGAAGTTCAGCCCCATGTTCATACAGGCCACACCCGTCGAGCCGGATCCCATGAACGGGTCCAGCACGGTGCCGCCTTCCGGGACCAACTGCAGGAGATCCTCCAGCAGTGGGACCGGCTTCTCTGTCTGGTGGTGCTTTTCCTTGGACTGCACGCCCGGCACGCTGTAGCACCCAGGCGCCACCTTGCAGCCCTTGACCATCTCGGCCTTCCTGGGGCCATTGGAGCCCCAGACCATGTACTCGCAGTCGTTCCGGAAGCGCTCCGGCGTCGGCCTGCTCGTCCGTTTATCCCAGACGACGATGCCCAGCCAGACGAAGCCAGCCGTCTGCAGCGCGTCCGTCATGGCCGGAAGGTTGCGCCAGTCGATGAACGCCCCCAGGATCCCCCCCTCTTTGACCTTGGGCCGGAGCTTCGCGAACGTCATCCTGCAGAACTCGGTGAAGCTCCTCTGGTCCATGTTGTCGCCGCTGAAGTTCTGGAAGCGGGCGGAGCCGTTGAACTCCTCGGAGCAGTACTTTGTCCGGGTGCTCTGCTTCCGGTTCCCGGCGAAGAGCCCGCCCGAACTGTAGGGCGGATCCGTCAGGACCATGTCGACCGATCTGTCCGGGACCTTCTGGACCTCCTCCAGGCAGTCGCCGTTGTATAGCTGTATCACTTGTTTCCCCTCTCCATATCCTTGCGGCGCTTTTCCTCGTCGCGTTCTTTCATCTTGTTGATCTGCTCGGCCTGCCACTTGGCGAACTTCTGCGGGCTGGGTGAGATCCTGCCATGCGTCCGGCCGGTGTAGACCCGCTCCATCTGCTCGGGCAGCTTCATGTAGGCGCTGAAGTCCTTGTACTCATTCATGAGCGCCTGGTACTTGCACTGGGCGTTCGTGATGTCATCAGGATCCGCCTCAGCTTCCCGGAGGAGCTCCACCTGCTCGCGCCTTGCCCTCATGGCTGTCTCCATCCGGCGCTGCTTCTGGGTGGCCTCGTAGGCGTTGTACTCCTTGCCCTTGTACTTGGTCTTCTTGGCCTCCCTGGCGTTCTGCTCTGCCAGCCACTTGTCGGAGTAGTTGCGCTCACTGACGCCCGGGATGAAGGGGTAGTAGTCGTGCCTGCAGTTCCAGCCGTGAAGGCCAGGGCCCGTTCCCAGGCCGCACTTGCTGACCAGCTCCTCCTTCGTGTAGACCTTTCCCTGCCACTCAGCATGCTCAGGACGGGCGCCTGCGTGCCATGTGACCTCGAAGTACTGGGTGCCGAGGCGCTGGGCGTTCATGTCCGTTACCTGTCCGGCCAGCTGGCCGAAGCCTGTCAGGAGAGCCCTGCGGACGGCCACGTCGATCCGGTTGTGCCAGCCGCTCTCGTAGTAGTCGACGCCCGGATAGGTTCCGGTGTCGCTGAACTTGTGATCGGAGCGGACTCCGGAGCGCGTCATGTCTGTCGTCATCCTCCGGATCAGTGTGCTGTAATCATAGGCGCCGTTGGCCAGCCCTGTGATGGACTGGTCGAGGTAGTCGCCATAGATGCCGGACATGTCAATGAACTGGTCCTTCCCGTTCTGCGGGATCATGAAGCCCATGGTCTTGGTGATGTTCTGCAGCTCCTCGCTGGACTGTTGCACCAGGGCGTCAGTGATCTGCTGCAGCTCCGGGTTCTGGTCGTAGGGGATGAACTCCTTGCCGACCTTCTCGTAGAGGTCCTTGTTGCGGGTGTATTCCTGCTCGATGACCTCCGCGTAGAGCCTGCGGACTTCTTCCTCGTTTCCGTCGACTGCCTTCCGGATCAGCTCCTGGATGTCCTCGGTGGAGTTTCCCAGGATGATCAGCCGGTTGATCTGCCAGTCGGCCGCGGAGGTGATCTTCCGGGCCTTCTTGACCCTCCGGATCACGTCCTTCATGATGTCCAGCTCCAGCTGCCGGTAGCGCTTCTCAACGCCTGCGGCCAGCTTGCTGTGATAGCTCTCGTCCATATCGTCACATCAGGACGCCGCCGCTCTGGTCGGGCAGCTTGGTCGCTGCCACCTCCTCAGTCTCGCCGTACCACTTGGCGCGATACTCTGCGAGGCTCATGGCGCCCATGGCCACGTCGTTCCTGTCCTCCTGTCTCTCTGCGCTGCTGTCTTCGATGATCGAGTCGTCGAAGCTGATGGCGATGTCAGTATTCTCCACGAGCCCGGTGTGGCCGGATGCCTTGCCCAGGCGGATGATGATCCTGACGAGATCCTTCAGGACGTCCTCGAGGATGATCTCGTGCTTGCAGATCGTCCGGTACATGTCCGAGTTCTCGCTGATGACCTGGGTAGCCGTCGCGACGTTGCCGCGGTCGAAGCGGTAGTACTGGGTGCCGAAGCCAACCTTGAAGCTGAGCAGGTTCAGATCGTTGTTGATGGCCTGCTCATGCTCCGCGACTCTGAGCGCCGGGTTGCTCTCATGCAGGGCCTCGTGGGTGTCCTTGAAGTAGTCCTCCGGCAGCTGGTAGAAGACGGAGTCATTCGGGTCAAAGACCGGGCTGCCGTCCTGCGTGCCCAGCATCTCAGGCGCCACGAAGATCCGCTTGCGGCCGAGGGTGAACTCGTTCGCGTAGCTGTCATACTCGAGGTCGATCTTGGCCAGGACGTCGACGGCGTTGGCGAAGATCGAGACGCCCATCGGGTTCGTGTCATCCTCGTCCACGTTGTTGGCGATGTTCAGCTTGTCGATCACGAACTGCGGCTGGTCGCTTCCGGTCTCGATCCTGGCAGCCAGTCCGGCGAAGCTCGGGATCTGGTTCCACTCCTCGGGCGTCAGCTCCCTGCCGGTGCCGTCAGAGCAGAGGACCACGCTGTTGTCGATCACGTACTGGAAGGACTCCTCCCCGGTGTCCGGATCCGTGAAGGGCAGCAGGTGGTGGTACTGGAAGTTGGCGTACTTCTTGCGCTGGTAGGTCTTCTCGAAGAGGAAGACGCACTCCGTGACCCTGGAGTTCTCCCAGGCCGTTGGGTATATGTTCTTAGCCACGACGTAGTTGATCTTGACGTCACCGCTGACCGCGTTCCCCTCCTCGTCGAGGACCATATTGGTGAGGTAGGGGACATAGGCCACGGTCCCGCAGGCCGCCTTGCGCTCCTGGTACTCGTTGCCCTGCACGGTGAAGTTGGCCTCCTCCATGACTCTCTTCACGAAGGCGTCCGTCGCCGGGTCCTTGATCGTGATCTTGACCTTCTCGTTCAGGAGCAGGTCAGCAATGTCCTCGCTGATCTTCTTGGCCATGCCCAGGCTCTTACGGTGGCAGCGTTCGTACCTGCTGGCGCCTCTGTAGACGCGGTACCAGTGGAAGCGCTTGACGTCCCCGCGGTACCAGCTGTCCCACTGGGCTATCTTTGCGTAGAAGGTGCTGTCGATCGTGTCGATGCCCTTCTTCTTGAAATATCTGAAAATGTTCATCTCAGTCCTCCCTCAGGTTCCGGCTCTGGATCCTGCACCGGCAGGAAGCGGCGGACCTTCGACCACATGCCCATGACGCAGTAGCGGATCGCGTCCATGGCGTGGTCGTCAACTTTGACCGGAACCTCCCGGCCTCGTTCGATGCTCTTTTTGTCGTATTCATAGACGCCGAACTCGTAGACGGCGTTGGACTGCAGCGGCGAGATTGTCAGCGTCCCGAAGGTCAGGAGCTTCTGCACCCTGGAGATCCCCAGGGCCACGTCGTTCTCTGCCTCCCTCAGGTGAAGGCTGAAGGGAAGACGGACAGCGCTGACGGCTCTCCGGATCTCCTCCATCAGGCCCCTCGCTGAAGGGTCCAGGAAGAGGTAGAAGTCCCGGGCGCCGTAGCTCTCGAAGAGCTGCGTGCAGAAATCCACAAAATCCTCAGCGTAGTCGCTCGGGCTCTTCTGGATGCCTTCGTCGCGGCCCGAGTAGAAGTACTCGCTCAGCCCCTCCAGCCGCCTCGTGTTGAAGTTCAGCCCGAAGGCCTGGTAGGTAGTCGCGTTCTGCTGACCATAGTCGCCGCCGATCGCGATGATCGGGTAGCGGGTGTCCGGCTCCGGCCTGCTGATGACCTTGTCGCCGAACATGTAGTAGATCAGCTCGTCCACGCCGATCGACTCGCCCAGCCAGAGGTAGCGCCACTGCCTCGGGTCCACCTGCTTCAGGAGCTCGGCAGACTCGACCAGCTTCTTCCCCAGCCACTCGGGCGGGACGTCTCTGTAGTCGGTGTGGACGTGGATGCAGTCGGGCCGCTTCTCCATCTTCCTGCACCAGGAGACGACCGGGGCGTTGGGGTTCTTCGGCGGGTTGTAGAGGTAGAGCATCTGGAAGCCCTCGTCGTTGCCTCTGACGAAGGTGGCCTCGATGTTCTGCAGCTCGTCCTCGCCGTCGCCCTGCTCGAAGAACTCGCTGACCTCGTCGATCAGGACGATCTTGATCGGCTTGCTCTCGTCGATGATGCCCTTGGTGTCGTCGATATTGTCGGACCCGGTGAAGTAGATCGTGTTGCCGTTCGGCTTGTAGGTGATCTCCATCGGGCTGACCGTGATCTTGAAGAGCCGCTCGTCCAGTCCCAGGCGCTTGATGGCCCGCTTGATCTCCTTGTAGACGGTCTTCCTCAGCTTGTTGTGGCGCTTGCGGATGACCACGGCGGAGCAGTCCGGGATATTGACGACCTTGTAGACCGTCTCGATAGCTGCCTCGCTCGACTTCGTGCCCGCTCGGCCCGAGGTCAGGATCTTGTGCATGTGCTCCGTGTCGTTGAAGATCCGGTAGAAGGGCCTGATGATCAGGTCACTGATCCGGATGGTCTTCTCTTGTGTCATTGATAATTGTCACTTTCTGGACCTCCTCGCCGCCGGTTCCCAGCTTGGAGCGGAGCACCTCCAGCCGGGTCTTCTGCTCGTCGGTGGCCAGATCCCAATTCCTGTGCAGCATCTCGTCGTACTGCTTGATCATGTTGCGGAGGGTCTCCATGGCGCGGCTCTGGGCCTGCAGGAAATTGGCCTGCTTGTCCCAGGAGTGCTGCACGGCGTAGGTCGTGGAGCTGCCTGAGTCGCTGATGGACTCGCCGATCACGTCGGTCGTGTGGTCTTCCTGGTCCTTCACGTAGGCGATCTTCTGGGCCCGGACGATGGCTGCGTACTGGAAGCGGATGTTCTGCCAGAGCAGGTCGAGCGGATCAGCGTCCTCGGTCTCGTTCAGCAGCTCCAGCGTCTCAGACGGCAGCCACTTGGAGAAGAAACCATACTTCTCGGCCCGCTTGTTTCCCTTCGGCGCCGCACGGTTCCTGTTGCCAGGCTGGCCGCCGCGTTTTCGAGCGCTCGCCTTCTTTTTCGAGCGTTCGCCTTTTTCGTCATCCCAGTGCCAGGTGCACTTCCATCGGCGGACGGTTCCTTCCGGGATGTCCAGCTCCTTCGCAATGTCAATTAGTTTTTTGCCCTGCCGGTAGAGCGCCAGGGCCTCGTCCGCCTTCGCGTTTCTCGCCCTTGGCACGTTTTCGCCTCCTCGTTTATTCGGTGTTTTGCTTGGTACACAAAGAGCGCGGGGCTTTTTCCAGCCTTCGCGCTCTTTTACCATTCCATAATATCACTTTCTTTTGTGTCATACCGTGACATCTTTCAGGAGCTCCGCCATGTTCTCGATCCCGCGCTTGCGGATCCTGAACGTCTGCCGGACGCCGTAGCCGATGATGTCAGCCACCTCGGTCATGGGCGCCCTGCCGATGAAGTACTCTGCCAGGACAGTCTTCTCGGTCTCGTCCTCCAGCTTGTCGATCATCCTGGAGACTTCAGCCACGGCCTCCGCCTTTTCGATCTTCAGCTGCTCGATCTGGTGCTCCAGGTCGTCGATCTCGGCCATGATCCTGCTCATGGGATCGCTGGGAGAGCTCTGGACCCGGTCGACGTCGTAGCGGATGGCACCCGGCAGCAGGCAGCTCTCCAGCTCGCGGATCTGCAGCTCCTTCCGCTTGATCGCGCTGTCCTTCATCCGGGCCTGCTGCAGGAAGGCCCGGACCTTTATATACTCGTCGTCTGTCATCGTCTACCTCCATTCGTGTCCTGTTTCCTTGTCCCTCAGGACGATCCTGCCGACCACCTCGAAGCCTGCGACGCCTGCCACCGCCTTCATCATGTTGATCACCTGCATGACCGTCGGCGGCGTCTGACGGCGCTCAGCTGCCCGCTGCTCGGCCATGACGTGGCCGATTGCCTTCTCGGCCGTCGGGTCCTGATATTTCTCCGTGTTCATACCTTCAGCACCTCCTTCAGCTCCATGACCACCTTGTCGGTAGCGTAGGCGTAGCCGTATTCGACGCAGGCGCCCCTGGAGTTCTCCCAGCCGGGCAGCAGGATCACGGCGTCGGCCTTCCGGATCAGCCTCAGGCAGATGCTCATATATTCGTGCCAGGTGCTCCCGGCCGGAAGGACCTGGTCGAGTGCTGCCGGATTGATCACCCGGAAGCCCATGTCCTCCAGGGCGTCACGTGCCTCCTGGAAGCGCTGGTGGTAGTCTTCGTGGCCGGTAATCGGCCCGGCGATGTATAAAGTGCTCATTGTTTCCCCCTCCGTTCCTTCAGTGCTGCCAGCAGGGCCGACTGGCTGGTGTCCTTGTGCTGCAGTGCCGCCATGACCTGCTCGTCGACGGTACCCTCTGCGATGATGTGGTGGATGATGACCGGCTTCTCCTGGCCCTGCCGGTATAGTCTGGCGTTGGCCTGCTGGTAAAGCTCTAGGGACCAGGTGAGGCCGTACCAGACGATCACGTGGCCGCCGTCCTGCAGGTTGAGACCGTAGCCGACGCTGGCAGGGTGGGCCAGGAGGATCCGGATGTGGCCCTCGTTCCAGTCTGCGATGTCCTCCGGGCCGTTCAGCGTCCTGGCGTCAGGAAGCACCGCCTGGATGGCTTCCAGGTCGTGCCGGAAAGAGTAGAAGACCAGGACCGGGCCAGCCGTGTCCTCGATGATCTCCTGCAGGGCCTCCAGCTTCCTCTGATGAATCCTAACGGCCCTGCCGTCTGTCGTGTACGCCGCGCCGTTCGCGATCTGCAGGAGCTTGGACATGACCGCCGCGGCGTTGAGGGCCACGATGTCGTTGTCTGCTCCCAGGTGCAGCAGCTGGTCCTGCTCCATGGCCTTGTAGAGGGCCTGCTCCTTGTCGGACAGCTGCACCGGGATGACGTTGTCGATCCTCTTCGGCAGTGTCAGGTAGTCGCTGGCGCTCATGCTGATACAGATGTCGCTGATCTTTTCCTCGATCTGTTTCTGGGCTCCCCTCCGGAGCTCCCACCTGTAAACGACGTAGCCGTTGCGGGCTCCCGGCCGGAAGTAGGTCTCGCGGTAGAAGCCCAGGGTCTTCCCCAGGCGCTCGCCTCTGTCCAGAAGATAGAGCTCAGCCCAGAGGTCCATCATGCCGTTCGGCGACGGCGTTCCGGTGAGGCCGACCACGCGGGAGACGAGAGGCAACACCCGGCGGAGAGAGCGGAAGCGCTTGCTCTGCGGGTTCTTGAAGCTCGAGAGCTCGTCGATGACGACCATGTCGAAGGGCCAGCGGCGGCCGTAGTACTGGACCAGCCAGGCGACGTTCTCCCGGTTGATGACATAGATGTCAGCCTCCCGGCTGAGGGCTGCCTGCCTCTGACCGGGTCCGCCCAGCACCCGGGAGATCTGCAGCTGCTTCAGGTGGTCCCACTTGGCGTGCTCCCTCGTCCAGGTGTCCTCGGCCACTCGTTTGGGAGCGATCACCAGGACCTTCGAGATCTCGAAAGTCTCATACAGGAGATGCTGGACGGCCGTCAGGGTGATGACGGTCTTGCCGAGGCCCATGTCCAAGAAGAGCCCGACATGCGGGAGGCGTTCCACCAAGCTGATGGCCCGCTCCTGGTATTCGTGCGGGGTGAACTTCATGGCCTTGCCCTCCTGATGAACTCCCTGGCCTCGTCCATGCCCCGGATCACCTCAGCATTGCAGCCCAGATGCCGGAGGCGTTCCAGCTGCCACACCTGGACGGGCCGGGGCTTGCCCCCATCGGTTTTCAGCTCCACAAAGTGCACCCTGCCGCCCGGGAGGATGACGATCCGGTCGGGCACTCCATCGTTCCCGGGGCTGGTCCACTTAAAAGCCAGCCCGCCCATCTTCTCAATCTCCTTCCTCAGCCACTTCTCGACGTCTCGTTCGCGTTCGTTCATTTCAGCCTCCATTTATCCACAAAGTTGTCCACATTTTCCGGTTGGAACAAGTGGAACAAGTTTCGCCCGTTTTCCTATACGCGCGTATATTACGCGTGCGTACGTGCGTATACGCGTGTACGCGTGCTATATTCTTATAATTTTTATTTTTATTTATACTTGTTACCACTTGTTACCACTTGGGCCAGAGCCTTGATTTATAAGGGTTTTCACGGTAACAACTTTTTGGAACAAGTGGAAGTTGTTCCACTTTTTGGGGCTTCCGCCGGAACAAGTTCAGGAACATGCCCCAGCTTGTTCCGCACTTGTTCCACAACTTGTTCCAGGACTTGTTCCTCGTTTTCTGACCCTCGTGTAGACCCTCTGCTTGCCATAACCGGGGATCCTTGTCGTGCTTCCCGTTCGCTCCCAGTTGGTCAGCCTGGCCATGATGGCCGCGATCTCGTAACCGTCCTGGCGTTTCCACATGTTCCTCGGTCTTCCGAAGCACTCGCAGAAGATCTCCAGCGCGCAGACCTCGGTCCGCTGGCGCGTTCCTTCTTCCTTGGGCTGCAGCTCGTCATCCTGCTGGAAGTAGTCCACCCTGCGGTAGGTGTCCCAGTCGTAGAAGTCATCCGGCAGCTTCGTGTCAAGGTATTCGATGACAGAGCCCTCGCGGTCGTCGTACTCCAGCGCCTGCTGCTGCATCTGGGTGGCCACCTTCTCCAGCTCCGGATCCAGGTAGGCCGTCTCGCCCTCTGAGGCGAGCGCGAACGCCTCCGCCCATATTTGCGAGCGTTCGCTCTCCGTGATGTCCCAGACGGACTTCCGGCCGCCCTCGACCGGCACCGGCCAGAAGCGGCGGTTGCCGGTGGTGTCCCTCAGGAAGCCGGTGGTGGTATTGGTCGTTCCGAAGATCACGCAGGTCCTCGGGTGCCTTTCGACGACTCGGCCATAGGCTGGCCGGTACTCGTCGATCTGGCGGCTGAGGAAGCCCTTCAGGATGTCCACGTCGGCCTTCCGGGTGCCCTGCATCTCGCCGATCTCCATGATCCAGCAGCCCTGCAGCTTCTCGGCCGCGGTCTTATCCCTGGTGTCTGCGAGGCTCAGGGAGTCGCTGAACCACTCGCCGCCCAGCTTCCTGAGCATGGTCGACTTGCCGATGCCAGGCTTGCCGTCGAGGACCAGGACGGTGTCGAACTTGCAGCCGGGCTCCAGCACGCGGTTGATGCAGCCGATCAGGCTCTTCCTGGTGACCGCTCTGGTGTAGGCTGTGTCCTCCGCACCCAGGTAGTCGATCAGGAGCGTGTCCACCCTTGGGACGCCATCCCACTCAGGCAGGCCTGCCACATAGTCCCGGAGCGGGTTGAAGCGGCGCTCGCTGACGACGGTGGTGAAGGCCTTCTGGAAGACCTTGTCCGTGAAGTTGACGTGGTAGGTGACGCTGATCCACATGAAGAGCTGGGCGTCGTCGCTTTCAGACCAGAACCTGTTCGGCCGGGTCCATGGGAGCTTCTTCCTGCACTCCACGCCGCCGCTGAGCTCGTTCAGCTGGATGCCCTGGATGTTCGGGTCGTTCCTGAGGATCAGGAGAGCGTTGTGAGCGTTCGGCGAGAGCGTTCCCTTGTCGTTCACTTCCAGCTTTACCTGCCAGGAGTAGCCATCGTCTTCCGCGGCCCCATCCGGATCCGCGGCAGGAGCCTCAGCGAAGTCGTCGGCCGCCTGCTGCCTTCTCTCGGAGAAGAGCGTGGTCTTGGTGTCAGGATCCTGGGCGGCGAAGTCGGCCATGGCCTTGTAGCTCGGCCGGTCCTTGCCGGTCTTGTCTTCCTTGCCTTCATCCTGGCCGCCGAACTTGTGGATCCTGACCAGGTCGAAGGCGTTGCAGAGCTGCCCGCCCGCCGGATCCGTTGAGTGATTGGAAAAGGCGAACATATCGCCGTCGTAGATGACAAGGCCCGCGGCCGTGGAGCCTGCCGCGTAGGTGTAGCGGTCCTCCTTGGCCGTCTGGGTGTAGACGTCCGGCAGGAACTTCGCGATCGCCTCCGGGATCGTGTAGGTCCGGCAGAAGGCGCCGACGATGCCCTTCTTGGCCAGAGGGTCGCCCTGCTTGTCGGCCTGGCGCTTCCGGATCCCGGCCATCCTGGAGGACTCCGGCCAGTAGCTGGTGTCCGTCCAGTCCGGGTACTCGGCCAGGACGCTGTCGGCCTTCAGGAAGGGCGCGTCGTAGTACTTGAAGAACGGCTCGACGCCGGTGCTGTTGCTCGGCCAGTACATGAGGCGCGTCGGCTGGAAGGTCGAGTCGTCGAAGTAGTCGATGCCGATCTTCTCGGCGATCTTCCTGGCGATGGCCTCATACTCGTCCGGAGAGACCTCGCGGTCGAGCGGCATGATCAGACGGTAGCGCGGCGTGGCCTTCGAGTGCTTGTGCGTCGAGTAGACGGCCAGGGCGCTGTTGATCTCCAGGTTGTTCATGAGGTTGTCCCAGAAGTCGGCAGGAGGGAAGTCCAGGTCCAGGGTGAGGATCTGACGGGCGAGGACGTAGCCGGTCTTCCGGCGTCCTTCCTTCAGGTGTCCGCCGACGAAGCCGCCGATGTCCTTGATCCGGTCCTGCTGCTCCTTTGACATTTTCATGTATTCGGCGTGGGTCTCCGGAGTCTCCACGGACTTCGAGAGCTTCAGCAGCAGGGCGGACCAGTAGATGGTCTTGTTCTTCCAGGCTGTCTCGAAGCGGCTCTTGCCGGTGGAGATCAGGAGCTCGCCGTTGTTCTGTATTTGTAGATGGTGGTCGGCGAGGCGTAGGACCTCGGCCGTGTTTGCTTTATTTGTCATAATCCGCGACCTCCGCGTTCTTCTTCAGCCTGTTGGCCCGGTTCTCAGCGCTGACGAACTCCCGCTGGTAGTCACGGTAGGAGGCGAGCGCGTCGCGCTGCCTTTGCTTCAGGTCCTTCAGCTTGGCCTTCAGTTCTTTGAGCTGCTCCCGGTAGGCCCGGCCCTCTTTGGTCTTGCAGTACTCAGCCAGGCGCTCGATCTGGCCGGTGAGCTTGTCGATCTCCGGCTGCATCTCTGTCGCCTTGGTGTGCTGCTCCACGGCCTTGTTGGCCAGGTCTCTCCGGCCGTCCAGGAGGGCAGAGGCGCGTTGACCGCAGTGCTGGACGATGATGGCCCGCAGCTCGTCCCGGTGATCATAGTCTTCGTCGACCAGTTTGAGCAGCTTCCGGAGTCGGGTTGCGTCGGTCGGGAAGAACTTGTCCAGCACGATGGTCATGTGGCCCCTGCCTTCGTTGAATGTAAAAGAGATAATATTCTCCATCGGTTCCTCCTTGCTTGTTTATGGGTAGATCCTCCGGGGGCGCAGGGCCCCCGGGATTTATGATCAGTTGATAAGGAAAGCCGGGCGGACGCCGCAGGAGTAGGAGGCGTAGTAGTAGTTCGCATTGCCATTGTCGTAGACATGGGCGAAGGTCGTCGCAGAGCCCTTCCGCTTGTTCTGGAGCCAGCCCCACTCCCAGCAGTTCTGCCGGAAGGCGATCCGGTTCTTCCGGTCCTTCATGAGCTCCCACTGCTCGCAGCCGTCCGGCTCGAAGTACTCCGCGTCCTCCTGGCCGAAGATCTCACCGAAGAAGGGGATCCGGAGCAGGTCGCCGTTGTCGAACGGGACCATCCGGTCGCCCCAGTCGTCGAAGAGGTCGAGGATCTCCTTGCTCCTGAGCGTCTCCCTGAGATCGCTCTCTTCATAGCCGCCCTTGTTGGTGCTCTTCCTGTTCATCGGGTAGGCCTCGTCGAGGTACTGATCCAGCAGGAAGAGGGCGCCCTTCGGCGTGACCGTCTGGCATGTAGCCGTATAGTGGCCGACGCGGATCTGGTCGCCGGTCTGGATCTCGGTGGTCTTGGTGAGCGTCTTCCGGTAGACGTCAATGCTGTGCATAGTCTCGAAAATTTCCATGTGTGTCCTCCTTAGTCTTTCTTGTAGAAGGGCGTCTCGTAGGTGTCGCCCTTTAGTGGCAGGCCCGGCGCCCAGTCTATGGGCTGGCCCATGATGTCATTGATCACGGCCGGGGCCTTGGTGTCTTCGTTCGGCACGTCGACGATCATCTCGTCGTGGACGTGCATCACGATCTTGTAGCCCAGCTCGCTGACCCGTGTCATGGCCACGGCCAGGCAGTCCCTCGCGGTCGCCTGGACGATGTTCTCGACCAGCTTCCCGCCGTAGGTCTCGGTGTCTTCCCACTTCTTGGTCGTCTGATTGACGCCCATGTAGACGATCGACTCGCGGCCGGTCATTGGATCCTGCTTCAGGCGGGTGCCCCAGTAGCAGAGCTTCCTGCCTCCGGGGAGCTTCACGAAGAGGTTCCGGTTGATGTAGCTGAAGGCGACGCCGTGCTGGATCCTGACCGTCCGGTGTTCCGTGATGGCGGTCTTGGCCGCCAGCTCGCAGGTCCTCCAGAGCTTCACGATGTGCGGGTTGGCGTTCCGCCACATGTCGACGATGCCCTGCAGCTCGTCCTCCGGGATGGTGCCGTCCTTGTCCATGCGCTTCATGGCTCCGACGCCTCCCTGGTAGCCGCAGGCCAGCACGGCGACCTTGCCCTTCTGCCTGAGGTGGCCGTTCACGCCGTGCTTCACGACCGGCACGTGGTACATCATGGAAGCGGTGGCACAATATACGTCGCCGCCGTCCCGGAAGGTCTTTAGCGTCCACTCCTCACCGGCCAGCCACGCGATCACGCGGGCCTCGATGGCAGAGAAGTCAGAGACGACGAACCTGCAGCCCTCGGAAGGGATGAAGGCCGTCCGGATCAGCTCGGAGAAGACGAAGGACGTCTCGCCGAAGAGTGTCTGCAGTGTGTCGAAGTCGCCGTCCTTTGCCAGCTGCCTGGCCAGATCGAGGTCGGGCAGGGTGTTCCTGGTCAGGTTGTGCGTCTGCACCAGGCGCCCGGCCCATCTGCCGGAGCGGTTGGCCCCGTAGAACTGCAGGATCCCGCGCAGGCGTCCGTCCCTGCAGACGGCCTCCAGCATCGTGCTGTATTTGCTGACC
>Ga0326511_10001615_pt1 | contig 18628 bp, 14 predicted proteins | sample 0_2496_0518_D_FD_203701 | JGI IMG/M metagenome (GOLD analysis project Ga0326511, IMG submission 203701) | Bovine rumen microbial communities from UC Davis, California, United States - 0_2496_0518 | ecosystem: Host-associated > Mammals > Digestive system > Stomach > Rumen | place: USA... | reverse complement strand
TGCTTAATTAAGGAAAATATATGCACTTTATTCTGAGTAAAATTTGAAAATCATGAGTTGTTCTAAAAGATAATTCTTAATATTCAGATAGTTAACAGTATAGTACAAGTGTATTGGGAAATTTGTATTAGATCTTGTAGGGAATTAAATTTCTGATCCGTTTATTATCAATAGAAGATCCGAGTTTGATTTAATGCAAAACAGATATTTTATGTAAATACTAATTAACAACAAAGGTAATAAAATCCAAAAGATATACTATTTTGTTAAATACAAATTTAGAGTATTTTGTAAAAAAACTAAAAAGGATCTCCGATTGAAAATTGAACGGATATCGATTTAATTCTCAACAAAAACAGGCTGAAAAGTATTTTAAGATAAAAGAATACCGCAACGGTAAGATTACTGTTACAACCAAACAGGATGTTTACCTTGAACATAAGAAAAATCTGGGATTGATTATACTGCTATCAAACCGCATCAAAGATAAGGAAATTGCCATTCAAACCTACCGTAAAAGTGAGTATATTGAAGATCACTTTGAGGCTCTGAAGGAACATACCAACGGCCTTAAACCCAGAGTATGTGATGACTGGCGATTTAGAGGCAGACAGTTTGTCCAGTTTGCGGCACTTTGTTACTATGATTTCCTTTACTTATAAATATTTAGTTTTTTTGCTGGAAGTGCCGCTTTGTATCACAAACTTATGACTTATTTTGTTAAAAATAGTTAACAAGTGTCGCAAATTGTATTAATTCTTGTCATAAAGGATATAAATTTACTCGAAAAAAACTATAATCAATTAAGGTTGTGTAAGGTTAAAAAAGAGACAATTAAGTTTTGTCATCATGAGCATTAGGAGTTAACATGCCATTGTCAGCATTAAAGAAATTTGCCGTTTTATTAAAGCCACGTGATGATCAGCCGGCCTTAGATCGCGCTGCACAGTATGCCAGAATGAATCCTGATTTGGAAATTGTTGCTGTGCGTGTCGTGAATGACTATAAAGATCCGGAAAAAGATCAGATCAAGATTAAAGAAGAGACTAACTTTGAACAGTTAAGACGCAGTTATAGTATCGAGAATCTTAATTTTCGTCTGGTATTCTCAAGGAATGTGGCTGAAGGCTTTCTTAAGGAATGCCATGACGGCGATTACAATTTGGCCATTATTTCAGCCAACAAGCGTAATTCCATAAAAGATCTCTTTGTCAGCAATATTGACAGTGCAATTATGCGCCAAAGTGAAGTGCCAGTGCTGGTGGTCCGGGATGCCAAAGAACAGGACAGTGTTGGTAATGCTGTCATTCTGGCTATTGATTTTCAGGAAGCGGCTAAGTTTAAGAAACTTGATGATTATCTTTTCAATGCTGCCGAAGCCTTTGCCAGGAGTTTTGACGGTGATCTGCATGTGGCCAACTGTGTAGTGCCGCATAATGTGGGAAGAATGGCCGGTAATCTCTCCTCCTCAAAGATAGTTAAGGATACCGGTATCGACAATCCTTTGGAGCTATGTTTCAAACTTGCCGATGATTTTGCGGACCGTCATAAGATTGATAATGAGCATGTACATGTGTTGCAGGGACGGGTTGATGAAGAAATTCCAAGGTTGTGTAAACGTCTTAAGGCGCGCATGGTCTGTATGGGCACCACCCCGCGCAGTACTTTCCTGGGGACAGTCAATTCTTCAGCAAGTGAACTGGTGCTTGAACAGATAAATGGCGATGTTTTCATTGTCAACGCTGAAACGCTCAAAGATGAAAATGACTAAGATTTTCATTGTAAAAAAGGCCCTGCGGGGCCTTTTTTAGTAGAAGGAGACAAAACAGGAGCGGATGAAGGATAAGCCGGCTCTAAAAAGACTCTTTAAGGTAGTCTTTGCCTTTACTTTGGGTTCATATTTTTTTTCCACAAAGGCATAGTCAATGAGTGAGAACAGATCCTGGGCCATCATTTTTCTTGCAAGATCAAAAGTAAAAATTCTAGGCGCCAGTCTTACTACCCATTCGTCCTTTTTAAGATTGTGTGCTTCAGTACGCTCGAGGATTTCAGGATAATCCTTAAGATAAGGATGCAGCCGTTTTTGTTGTGCAAGATTAAGATAGTATTCAAGGACTAGTGGATAGCGCTTAAGATAGTCCCGTAAAACGGCAGGTTTCTCATTGACAAAGCGCTCATGTATTCCCCGATAGACAATAAGATGCAGCAGCGCTAAAAGCTGGGGCAGGTTCTTAGGGAAACTCAGTTCCTCTGTTTTTAAAAAGAGAGCAAAGAGCGGTTCATGCTCTAAAAACCATTGTTTAGCCTTCTGTGCATCTAACTTGAAGTATCGGGACTTTATCCCAAAAAGTCTTAGGTTTCCATGATATTCGACAATAAAACTGTAAATGCTTAAGGTGTAGGACATCATTGCTCCTAAGATTGGCTTTTTAAGATTTTGTGGTCTGATGATGGTCGGTGCTGTCGCTTTTCTTCAAAGTTTCTTTTTTAGCAAGCATCATCTGCTTATCTTTGCGGTTTTTTAGCTCGTCTTCTTTTTTATCGTAAAGAGCTGCCATAAGACTTCTTGACAGAGCAGGGTTCCTGTTTTTGAAGCGGTTAAAAAAGGAGAGAGTACTAAGATATTCCATATTTTTATATTCACTTTGCTGATAAATAGTATTTTTGTCATAGTTTAATTTTGGTGATGTTACGAAAAAGGGTGCAGGACTACGGGGAGCAGTGTAGTCAAATGAGTACGATATATCATGTTCTGGTCTTAAAACAGGAATATTGTCATTGCTGTTTTCAAGATCAGAAATGACTGGTGCTGGCTCAGGTACCTTTATGTTTTCACGGGGATCTTTTATGGTGACAAGATGTTTGAGACTAAATCCGCGCTCTAGGCCTTTTTGAAAGTAAAAGTGTACCCCGTTAGCCTTGGCAGTATAGGTATGAGCATAAATGTCAGGGTTGAGTATGGCCCCCTGGTAGTCATAGCTGATATTGACAAAATCAGAGTTTCTGTAATAGGGATTGTCCACAAGGTCTGTGTAGTTGTATGCCCGAGGATCATTAGGATCGTAGGTGATTTCTATGTCGTCATCAAGAAAGTAGGGTGCATAAAAGCCCTGATGGGTAAAGTAGCCCTCATCCTCAAGATACACCTCGGGATTGACGCTTAGAAATCCTGAATCATTAAGCGGGGTAGCTGTTAAACTGCTGTTGTCAGGTGCTATGCCGAATAAAGGTATGGCAGGCTCTTTTTTGAAGATGTCTTTGGCACTTATCACTCCTGAAGTGCGGTTGCCAAGAATGCTGCCGCCAATGCTTCCTGCATTAAAGGCGGTGCTGCGGTCTATAAGACTTCTAGTATTATCTGAAAAATAGGCACTTAGGTTCTGAAGATTGTTGCTGTCAAGACGGCCTCCTACAGCACCGAGGTTAAAGGTATGTGTGCCTGGCTCGTCTATGTGCAGATCAAAATTTGCCACCTCGAAATTTCTGAGCGTCGAGTTATCGATGCTGCCAGCCAAACCTCCGATATTAAGATCTAAAAGAGGTTTTTTAACATAAATACTGCTGTCTGCAATTTTAAGATCCTCAATAGTGGCATGTGAAATTTTAGGGAAAAGACCAACATTTTCACTTGAGGCCTCATTGAGATTAAGGTTATAGGAGATGGTATTAAAGGCTCCGTCAATGGTGCCTGAAAAAGCATTAGTGTAAGAAATTGGCTCACTGATAGTACCAAGGTTGATATCATCGGTTATAAAGTAATGGCCCTCAGGGTTTAGGGCGATTTTTAAAAACTCCTCTTTGGTACTGACGGGAGTGGCTCCCAGATGATTGACAAAGCCATCTTTTTCATAAAAACCGTAGTCTTTTTCAAGATCTAGAGTAGGTGCGCCTCCGACATCGATTCTGTGGGTAGAGGAGGATATTTTTATAAATTCCTGATCCTGATTATTGCCTAACTCTTCGTTATTGTAGGAGCGATTTTTGATTTTTCCGAGATCGCGGATAATTATCTGTGAGCCGTCAAGCACGAGTGAATTGACATGAACCGTGCCGTTAACTTTGATTTTGCCCATCCCTTTGCCCTCGATTAAAAGGTTGCCGGTATCAAGAAAATGATCAATGATTTTGGGGGTAACCTTAGAGGTGGAAAGCGTAGCCTCGCGGGCATTGATGATCCCGGTAGTACTTAGGGTGATGCCGTTAGGATTGACAAGGGTAAAACTGCCGCCGCTTTCTGACTGATTGACTATGCCTGAGATAATGGAGGGCTCACTACCTCTGACAAGGTTTAGATAATGATTCTCATCAAAAAACACGCGATTGTTTTCGCCGACACTGAAGGAATCCCACGAGATGATGTTCTTATTGTGCTCTGAGGCTACGAGCATAGAACGTCCGTTGTAGTTGACACTGGCATTGCCTTCTATGATTTGCGCCCCTAAAGGCAGAATATTTTGAGCATAGGTTTTAGGAAACGTAAAAAGATAGCAGAGTGCCCCTAACAGCAGCACATAACCTAATTGTAATTTTTTAAACATAATTTACTCCTGATAGTATCCGAATCTAATTAAAAACTTGAATTTGTCCTTGGCATATTCTTTGTTGTGTCCCATAGCGGTATTGATGGAGGTCTCAAGGAAAAATCCGTGGTACTCGATGTTGCCGCCTAAGCCTAAACTGTAGAAGGACTCCTTTTTTGCTGCATGCGTGTTTTTGACATGAGCCTGCATGAGATTGACATAAGTGCTGACCTTAGGCAGAGATGAAAAATTCATGCTGAGTTTTAAGTCATCAAAAAGCCCCAGATCTGCAGACGCCACGTTACTTTCGTATCCTTTGACGCGTGTTGCGCCTCCTACGAGAAACTTGTCCGCCGGATCGAGAGTGTCTGAGGCCCACTGCAGATTAAGATTGTTTTCAAGGCTTACTAAATGATTAAAGTCATAGCGAGCATCAAAGGCCCCATTTACCATGAAGTAGTCAAGAGTAGGGTATACATCGTACTTATCCAGACTTAAGGTTTTGTTGTACGCAATATTGAGACTCTCCTTCAAGGTTAATTTTTGAAAATAGTTTTCCATGCCTAAACAGGCAAAGATACCGTAGTTGTGGCGCTTTAGCTCAAGATCGTAAGAGCCGATTCTGTCGGTCATATGACGATAATTTGCTCCGAGATCGGCATACAGACGCAGCATGGGACTTCTGTAGAGCGGTTCACGGAAAAAGGTTTGGGCGTGGAACATATTACCCTTGACATCGAGGTCGTTGTACTCGTCTGCCAGATCATAAAAACCGTATCCAAGACTTACACCCACCTCATTGAGACGGGTATTGACCGGGAGTTTGTAGGAGAGGTTAAAACTGGTCTGTCCCTCGTCGGTTCTGGCCGCATAAAAAGCAGCAGTATCGGCATGACGGGTAAGATTGGTGGTGCTGATGAGTCCGAGAAGACGGTGCACTCCTGCAGCCTTGGTGCCGAAATTATCGTAGGTTAACTGATAGCCTACACGCTTTTTAGGTTTGATATCAAGATTGAGATTGGCAGCACTGCCATCTTCATTGCTGTTCTCAAAGTAGCCGGCCATATCAAAGACATTGAGATCGCGCACTTTTAACAGTTCTCCATGGAGTTTTCTTTGGTTGAGCCTTTGTTCCTGCAAAAGCCGCGTGTTATGAAAGAGTCTGTAGAGCGTACTGTCATTAACCGTACTGTGATTGCGTATTTTTATTTCCTTAATTTTGGGACTGTCTACTCTGACCTTGAGAACACCGTTTTTTAAGGTTTGCTCAGGATAGTAGGTTTCTACCACAGGATATCCCTGAGTTTTGTAGAGAACAGTCAGATCCTTGAGCAGATTTTCAAGCAGATGAAGGGAAATTGTTTTGCCCCGATAGTTATCTAAAAGACTATCGAGATTTTTTTCCATCATCTCATTTTGAGACTCAATAATAATGTTGTTGAGAACCTGTGCCATAGACTGGGGTATTAAAGCACAGCCTAATGTCACAGGTATAATGAAGTGTTTACAAATTTTCTTTAACATAATAACCCCGTAATAGTTAACGCGGTCATTGTAGGAGACAAAAATTTTGCCCTCTAAAAAAAAGGGTCAAAAATGACAGAAAATTTGAATTATTGAAAATAACTTATTGTCTTTTAAGAAGAAAAAAATTAATTTTTTTTATTGTTGATAAGGTCTTTGACTACCACAAAAACAACAAACAGTGTCAGTACATAGCGAAAGGCATTGTAGACGGTAATGGAGTAGTGATATTTTTCAAGATACTGTTCCATATCAATTTCAAAACTGCCGTACAGAAGGCGCATTTCGAGAAAAAAAGCCCAGGGCATGAGCGCCAGAGACCAGGTAAACATAGTAGGAAAGTAGCGGTTTGACTTATGATAGAGATAACCTAAGTGAAGAATATAGGCGGTAGTCAGTGCAAGGACTATAAAGCGACTGTCAAATTCTGGAAGCGTCGGATAGCCATTAACTGTGAAAAGGTAAATGATAATAAGGGTAAGAAATCCCAAAATCACTTTAAAATAGCCGTTATCCAACATAATTTATCCTCAATTAAACTAACATTCATTGTAACATTAAGCCTTTATCAATAAGCAAAAAAAAAGAATGCTAAAGTTTAATTTGTAGAAAAATCTTGCCAGGACTTCACTTGCCAAAGCGGCGGGGACGGATGAAGAGTGGATTCATCACCTCATAAGAACTTAAAAACAGCTCTTTTAAATACGCAGTCTTATTCACATAATAGGCATTCTTTTCAATAATGGTTCTAAAATTCTCACTGCCTGTAAGAAACAATAAATCCCTTGGCATATTCAACTCCCTAGATAACTTTTTATTTATTCTAGCATAGAACAACGTTATTGAAGATTATGGAGGAATTAGGTTACTTTAAGTAAATATAGGCTTTGAATAGAAACAATTAAAGACTTTTGAAGCGTTTTCTTAAATGCTGTTAAACAGCCTGATAGGGTAACTTAAAGATATTTAAGAAAAAAAATTAGGTTGAAAAAACAACGCAATTTTTTTAAAATTATGCCGATGCTGCTTTAGCTCAGTAGGTAGAGCAACTGATTCGTAACCAGTAGGTCACCAGTTCGATTCTGGTAGGCAGCAAAATCGTGTTTTGCATATCTCTTTGCACTAGTCTTGATGATTTTTGAGACACATCCTAAGACTCTTAAAGTGACGTTGAAATTGTGTCTTGAGGCAAAAGATACTCAAGTATTTCGTTTAATCCACACATCTAGTCTTGTTTATTGTTTGCATTTTTTAATAATTAAGTAGCATAATGTTCATCGATGTTATAAATTGTGCCATAAACTGACAGACTTTTACGTGAGGCAGTCTGCAAGATGGCATTCTGCTGTATAGTCTTTTCGATGCAGGCTGCCTTAAGGAAAAATATTTTTTGGCTGTGATTTCAAAGGTTTTTGCGGAAATTGAACTTAAAATAGTAGCAGCCTTGTGGATGGATTCTGTTAAAGTGCTGTTTGTTGCGGGAAACTCTTGCACTAGCAGGATGAGATATCATCTTTTGCATGTTGTCTTTTAAAAAAATATGACAGACTCGCTTTTTTGCATAAAGCATAAAGTGAGTGGAGTTATTTATGGGTAAGAAGTTTGTTCCTAAGAGCAAAATCGAATTAAGAAAGCTGATTTTAAATGAAGATATTGAGTTAGCGGATATTGATACCAGCAGAATTACCGATATGAGCCATCTCTTTGAACCTACCATGCGCGGCGGGGATCAGGCGCGTTTTTTTTACGATGGTATTGAAAAGTGGGATGTCTCCCATGTGACTGACATGAGTTTTATGTTCTGCTACGCCAGTAACTTCAATCGGGATATTTCGCAGTGGAATGTGGCTAGTGTTACTAATATGCGGGGTATGTTCCAGTTTGCTTCGTCCTTTAATCAGAATATCGGCTCTTGGGATGTCTCTCATGTCACTAATATGGCCTCCATGTTTTATGATGCCTCCGCTTTTAATCAGAATCTTGATAACTGGGATATCAGTGCGGTTAAAACCATGCGTTTCATGTTTATGTATGCCCGTTATTTTGAAAAGAAACCACTTTGGGATTTAAGTCATGTTGAAGATACGGTGGGGATGTTCTACGGCTCGCCGATTGTCTATGTTGATCCAAATACGGTTGTGAATGTCGATCCGCTCCTTGAGGAGCAGTCTTTAAACGAACGACTAAAAAAAGAATATGATTCGGTACTCGATAATGATGTATTGGCCCGTTTTGCCAAAAATGTCAATCAGAAAACCTCCGGTCTTATAAGAAAAATCGACAATACCGAGAATGTGGCTGAGAAACCACGTAACCTTTCAGAAGTGACAAGCATGTCATCTCTGCGCGGCAGCAAGGAGAATGAGAAAAAGGAGAATGAGAAAAAAGAGCGCGGGCATTCTGTAAATGATCATGAGGAACAGCATGACAACGGAGCACAGGAGGATATTCTAAAGTCGCTTGAACGGCTGCAGAAACTTCGCGATTCAGGTTTAATCACGGTACAGGAACTGCAGATTTTAAAAGACCAAATCTTTCAGAGAATAATTAGCCGCTAGGCATTGGTATTGACAGCTGTGCTACCATCCTGACGCTTGTATACCTCAGGAGTCTTACCCTGCAGATAGTAACTAAAGGACATGATAATGGCGATAATGGTATACAGTTCTTTAGGTATTTCCTCACCTTCCTTAAGTCCTTTCAACTGATTCAATAGTGCCGGATCTTTGTGAACATAAAGGCCTAATTCTTTAGCCATTTCCACAATGGCCTCGGCACGCTCGTCATTTCCGAGAGCACTGATGAATGGAGAGCGCTTTTTTGCATCGTAAGAGATGGCTACAGCCTCAGAGGCTTTCTCATATTCCTGTTTAAAGGATAGATCCTCATCGGTGGCATCAATCTTTTTAGGAGTCTCATCATATACAGTCTCAACGTTGATGGGAGTCTCTTCCTCATGGTGATTTTCTTGCATGTTTTCTCCTATATATCCACGGATACGTTTTCATCATCTCTTGAGCGGGTTCCATCAGTTTGTGGCGGAACTATATCATCTCTGAAGTGGACAGTACCAAGACGGGCTGTGGCATTGGTGGTCGTGAGTCCGGAGTGCTGCAGTCTCTCTCTAAGATATGGCATGCATTCCTGAATTTTTTTAAGTCCTTCAAAGGTGCTGGTGACCACATTGAGTTTGACTTGTGGAAATTTGGCTACGGCCTTGATTTCAATCGGTCCGAGATTCTCAAGATCAAAGACAAAGGTCAGATGCCATGATCTGACACCATCCTCTTCTATTACCGGCCGAGCGTTGAAGGCTCCCTCATGACCGCCATCACGGGCCGGAGGCAGCGGCACATACTGATAAAGAGCAGGCAGTTCTTCTTTCTGCGGTTTTTGAAAACGCTGGATCTGATCCATAGTATCATTCAACAGTCCAGAAATGCTGCCGCGCGAGCCATCCTTTAATAATTTTTTTATGTCTTTGAGTTCTTCATCAAAGGGTTCGTCATAAAGACTTATTTTCTTTTTCAAAAACTTGTCTACGGATTTGCCTAACTGAGCAAAACGTATGGACAAAAGGGTAAAGGCCCACTGATGCAGAGCCAGTGCGAGTGACGATGATGGACTCATGGGCGAGGAGGTAAAGGACAGCCAGTTCTGTACCGATGGCAGATCGTTGATGGGATTTTCTAACTGCTGTAAAAAATTCCTGGCCTGGTCGCGCACGATAGATGGCAGATTGGCATTGTTCATCTGTACCTTAAGTGCATGCGTCAGGGCATTTAATGGTGAATCCTTGGTAGCAAGAGCCATGAGATTGGCACTTGCAGAGTTGGACTCGCGAATACTGATATTGCGTTCAGCGGCTGCTAATTCCTTGTGGTCGGTTTTTTTGAAGAAGGAGGCTAATTTACCGAAAATTCCTATTTTATCCTTAGATTCCTGCGAACTGTCGATTACCGTTTTATCCGGTATCGGTTCACTCTGTCCTGAGGTCACGGCAGCGGCACCTAGAGTCGTGCTAGGAGCAGTAGTGGCGGCAGCGCCGCTGCCATCCTTCTTCTCGCCTTTTACTAATTCAGCGCTTTCCTTTAAAAGTTTTGCATCTTTGACATCTTTGGGAATGACACTGTCAGACAGTTCATCCTCAGGGATGGTATTGGCAAGAATACGCTGACCAAGACTCTGTTTATCGGTATTTAACATGCCGAAGCTATTCTCTGACGAAGGTGCTTTGCCTGCCTGCATTTCACTATCATGGGCGGAAGTAAGCCCCTGCCATACCGACATGCGCGCCCTGTCTGCACTGTCGCGGGCAGCGCGGGTTTTGCTGTCAGCATTCAGATACTCATCAAAGCTGTCATTATCAGGATTTAAAATCGGGGTATCGTCGGCGGCGGTACTGTAGTCTACACTCTCACTCAAACTGCTCTGCGCCAGTTTCTGCTCTCTCATCTGACTTTCTGCAAGAGCCTTTTCTTCAAGAGTGAGACCTTGTGCAGTGTTAGGAATTGGGGTGCCGGTACTGCCTGGCACCACAGGAGTGCTGGTGCCGATCCCGCTGGCTGTAGTAAAGCGCGAGGCAAACTGATTGACGGTTTCGATAGTGGATTCATCGTTGGTATCGCGCAGCAGCACTTCTGTAGGAATACTGTCGGCAAGTTTGGTCTGTTCATCAAGAACTGCGGTATTTGGGGAGGTTCGGCTGATGATGGTATTGGCTTTTGGCTCTTCCCCATCCGTGTAAGTGATGTTGCTCTTTGCAGATGAAACTGCATCCTGCCCGGCGCTGCTGTCAGACCTTTCCTCATCTAGGATATTATCGTTCTGGATGAGAGTGGCTACAGATGGCACTTCATCCTTAAGGGGATTTCGCGGTGCGGCGATGTCCTTAGGATAGGCCAGTGGAGCATTAGCGAGTCTTTTTTCTATATCGGCCTCATGTTCGGCCATGGTTTTGCCTGAACTGAAAATGATGCGGGTACTGACAGCATCCTTAGGTACATTTTCCTCTTTTAGGTTGACATCTTCACCTTTTTTTTGAGCACTATGCAGCGCCTCACGTGCACTCTCGTCCTGGGCGCTGCTAATTTTGGCGGTTTCGTCAGTAGCCGGTGCGCTGACCTCTGCGGCTTTGTCGTTCTTTAAAAGCGCATTGTCATCGTCTGTCTGCAGTAGAGGCGTCTTTAGCCCTTCTTGTGGGGTGTCGGCGACGGTATTGAGGTCATGAGTTACCTTAGAGATGGTCTTCTCGTGCACAAGATCGGCAGTAGAGCGGGTATTTAAAGCATATTCATCACTTTTACCGCCTAGTTTCAAAGGATCTCCGCTTAGGGAGAATTCGGCATCCTCATTTTGATTCAAGGCGGCAAAATTAAGCGCATTATTGCGGACAGCAGGCGTATTCTCTCTTGTGGTACTGTTTTCATTCTTAAACGAGGATAGCAGCTCCTTTAGTGCCTTGTCAGTCATATCTTTGGCGGTGGACTGTGAGAGCTCCAGCTGGGCTTTGACACTGTTCTTGAGCTCTGCGGCTATCCTGTCCACGTTCATCTTATTGGTGTTCTGCTGCGACTCTAACTGAGACTTAACTGTTTTACGCAGTTCCTCGGCGACCTGGGAAGCCACCTCCTGAGCCGAGTTTTTGGACTGCTCAAGATGATTTTTGACAGTTTCTTTGAGATCCTCGACAATTTTGCTGGTGTTGACAAGACTGTTGTTCTTGGAGTCTTCCAGCTGTTTTTGTACGGTATTCTTTAATTCCTCCACCACCTTGGAGGTATTCTCAAGACTGGAATTCTTGGTGGCCTCCAGCTGTTTTTGTACGGTATTCTTTAATTCCTCCACCACCTTGGAGGTATTCTCAAGACTGGAATTCTTGGTGGCCTCCAGCTGTTTTTGTACGGTATTCTTTAATTCCTCCACCACTTTGGAGGTATTCTCGAGGCTGGAATTTTTGGTGGCCTCAAGTTCCTTTTGTACGGTGTTCTTTAACTCCTCAACTACCTTGGAGGTGTTTTCAAGAGTGGTGGTCTTAGAGGACTCAAGTTCCTTCTTGACGGTTTCTTTAAGTTCTTCTACCACCTTGGTGGTGCTTTCAAGACTGCTCTTGGAGGCTTCAAGCTGACTTTTGACGGCATCCTTCAATTCGGCTACAACTTTGGAGGTATTTTCAAGGTTGGAGTTTTTGGAAGCCTCAAGTTCATTTTTGACAGATTCTCTAAGTTCGGCCACCACTTTGTCGGTGGTTTCGCGGGTACTGTTATGACTGGCCTCAAGTTCACTGCGAACCGTAGCCTTTAACTCTTCGATAGCCTTGCTGGTGTTAAGCAGGGCATTGTTCTGGGTGGCCTCTAACTGAGAACGCACTGATTCCTTGAGCACCTCGGCTACCTGAGTTGCAGTTTCTTTGGCGGCATTCTGCGTAAGTTCTAGCTGCGCCTTGGCAGTTTCCTTTAACACCTCACGAATGGCATCTAAGGCCAGTTTTTTGACATCTTCAGGTGTGAGATTCTCGCTTTTAGGAGTTCCCTGTGGGGACTGCGCCCTGAGATCTCCGCTTCTCATGGCGGTATCAATCCCGTTGTCAAGTCTTGCCACATCCTCTTTGGAGATGGTACTGTTGCGTGCGGCAGGATCAGGCAGTCTGCCTTCCTGCGCCATGCGGATCCTCTCTTCACGGAATTTCTGCTGCAGTTTAGCCGCGCGGTCGGATAATTCGGAAAGGGTTAGGGTTGAGGCATCCTTAAGTGCAGAACTATCCTTGGCTACAGTTGCCGACTGAGTATTTACAGGCTGTTTTTTGCCTTTTTCTGCAAGATGCGGTTCTGGCAGCAGATTGCCGCGTCGTGCTGTATCGGCAGCCTTATGGATTAAGGTTTGAATTCTTTTGGCGGTTTGCCTTGAGATTTCGTCCTGATATTCCTTGCTCTCATCGGCTTTCTGCCTGTTCTGTTTAAAAATATCGAGGTAGGTTGAGTCATTAGGAAACTCATCTAAAGCCTTGCGCAGATAGCGCGTCATAATCTGCGGTGTGGAGGTTCCGGGTTTAGTCTTGACAACCTCTAAGGAATTCTTGAGGGTAGCGAGCACTTCAGGCTGATTGCTCTTGACATAGGCTATTGATGCCGTCAGTGCATCCTGCGTAGCAATTTTAGAGCGCAGCGATAGAGTATTCGATGGGGGATAGACCTCTCGAATCGACAGATCACGCTGCAGACCCGCTCCCATATTCTCATAGTCTGTAAGGTTAACCACTGACTGACAGATCAGTTTGTTAAGATTCTTGCCGGCAGGTGTTCCTTCATTGAGACTTGGGGGCAGATTTTTAAGATTCTTCTCTAAGGTGGCGGCGGCATCCCGGGAGCGGACTAACTGTCCTGAGGTGGAAAGATCCTGGGCTACTTTCTCCTGCAGACTCTGGTCGCGATTGATGACCTGTACCGTCAGCTTTCTGTAGTGCCCTAACTGCGCCGAATCTTTATCATCCTCGATGGCATCTAATGCTCCGGCCTCCTTTAAATAGGTGTTGAGATTAGAGGACAGTACCGTTAGGGTGCGTTGTGAGGATTCGGCAAGCAAGCCCTTCTGACGGGACATGATACTTATGTAGTTAGCCGTGGCCTGGGCGTTGAGCCTGGCCTGAGCACTGGTTTTCTTACTGTCACCTAAATTTATTTCTTTTTCTACCGCGACGGTTTTCTTGCTTTCGACGTCTAAACTGTCCATGATCTCTTTAATAACTGCTTAAATTTATCCTTTGTTGTCTATCATAGCAGAATCTTGGTAATTTAACGCTAACTCCCTCACTCTTTTGTGGTTTTTTAAGAAAAATTTTGAAATTGTCCGCTATTTTTTTGTGACTGAAATTTTAGTTTTGGTGACTGTAATTATACTGTCTCGTTTTCTGCAGTGCGGTGCTGCAAAATTTTTTGATTAGATAAGGCGCACCAAACAGGGGGGAAGGTGATTCCTTTATTTTGCGTGACACATTGTTGTAAAATGGTATGAGTTACACTAGAGGAGATGTTTATGCTAAAAAAGATAGCGGTTATGGTTTTGACCCTCATGATGACAGCGGGAAGTGCTATGGCGGCACATTCAAGTTACAGTCCGATGGCCCCGCGTCAGATTTCGGCAAAGGCCTCACATGCAGATTACAGTTATGGTCTTACGATCCTGCCTGGAAATTCCATCGATTCTTTGTATGAGTTCAACAAAAACTACCCCTGGAAGATGAATTATTATGTGTTTGATCGCTATCTGTTAAGACCGGTGGCTCATGGTTATGCGAAACTTCCGCAGTTTGCCAGAAGCGGTGTGCATAACTTTCTGGAGAACATCTCGGATATCAACAATACCGTCAATAATACTTTTGTCGGCGACTTTAGGGGATCTGCCTATTCCATATCACGTTTTCTCATCAATACTACCGTGGGCGTGCTGGGGCTTTTTGATGTCGCCTCGGCCATGGGACTTGAGAAAAAACCTATGGAATTTGATACGGTTATGGGACGGGCCGGCATTGACAGCGGTGCCTATCTTATGATCCCGGTGATGGGTATGAATACTGAGCGCAGCCTGCATGCCTCCTTTGTGGATAACTGGCCTTTTTATTTCTTCAACCCGCTCATAGGTCTGTCTTTTAAGGCGGTACGGACTGTCGACAGCCGCTCCGCACTGATAGATCAGGAAGGGCTCATTGATAATGCTGTCGATCCTTATGTACAGACCCGCACCATCTATCTGCAGTATCTTGAGGGCAAGGTGCATCCTCAGGCCGTTATGGATGTTAAAAAAGACGAGAATGTTGAAGAATTTTTAGATGAGATTGACAAGTGACAGACAGCAATAATCTAGACAGTTTGCGCGCAGATCTCGATAGTCTTGATGAAGAGCTCATTGCGCTTTTAAAAAAACGCTTCGCCTTAGTGCAGAAGGCCGCGCTCCTCAAGATTGAAAATGGTGAAGGCGCATTTTCAAAAGCCCGTGAACAGCATGTACTTGAACATGTGGAGTCGTGTGCCCGTGACCGGGGACTGCCCGCCACCCTTATGCGTGATGTGATGCTGCGTATCTTGCGGGAATCCTACAAATTTGCAGGTGAGGATGAGATTATATATCCAAAGTGCACCAAAGAACACTCTCCTGTTGTGATTGTGGGCGGCAACGGCGGCATGGGGCGCATCTTCAGACGCTATTTTGAACTGTCAGGCTACGAGGTGCGTGCTTTTGGCTCTAAGGGCTGGGATAACGCCGAAACCTATCTTAAAGATGCGCGCATTGTGATAGTGAGTGTACCGATTGATATTACCTGTGAGGTGATAAAAAGACTCTCACCTTATCTTAAGGCACAGCACATTCTCTGTGATTTTACCTCCGTCAAGGGACCGGTGGTCGAGGCCATGCTCAAGTATCATAAGGGGACAGTCTTAGGCCTGCACCCAATGTTTGGTCCGGATGTGAAAAATCTTGTCAAGCAGGTAATAGTGACTGTGCCGGCACGCAATGAGGAGGATAGCGCTTTTTTGATAAGGCAGTTTGAAGTCTGGGGAGCCAAAATCGAAAGATGTACCGCAGAAGAACACGATAAGGCGATGTCCATTATTCAGGCACTGCGTCATTTCTCCACTTACAGTTACGGTCATTTCCTGTATAAACTCAATGAGAGTATTGGTACGCTCTATAAACTATCCTCTCCTATCTATCGGCTTGAACTTATGATGGTAGGGCGCCTTTTTGCCCAGGATCCGCGCCTTTACGCCGATATTATCATGTCCTCACCGTCAAACCTCGAACTGATTAGAAAATACGTGAGCGCCCTAAAGGAAGATCTGAGTACGGTTGAACATGGAGATATTGAGGAGTTTATTGAGAATTTCAATAAAACCTTAAACTATTTTGGCGATTTTGCTCATAAGGCTTTAAGCGACAGCGGCAGGGCACTTGCAAAACTACAGGATGAAAGAGAATAGATGCGCAGACTTTTAAAATTTCTTGTGATAAGCCTAGGTGTGCTCCTGGTGCTGTTGTCAGTTGCCATTGTCATAGCAAGCAATATTTTTGACTCAAAGGTAGAGGAAGTGATTGATAAAATCAATCACCGTCAGAAGCATGTAAAAATCGTATATATGCCGCGGTCTTCTTCCATCCTTGAAAAAAATGCGCTTTTGCGGGTGGAAACACTTGGTACCAAGGAGAAAGTAAGTGCCGAGTTTGCGGTAACCGTGGATTTTTCCTTTACCTCCATCAAGGCCTCTTTTGTGAAGGTAGATGGAGCCGGTAATCTTGATGCCCTTTTATATAAATATCTGTATCTGCCTCCCATCAAACTGTACGGCAGCATGTCCTTTTTGCCCTGGCAACTGAAGGGCTATGGCGCGGTGAAGACAGATGCCTTTACCGCCCCTTTTGAGGGCGGTGAATGTCGTGTCGGTGACAGTGAAGTCGTGTTCCAAGGACGCTCGAAAAACTCGCTGAAAGTTGATTTTGCCTCGGCCGGGGTAAAGTGCCGCGGTTTTGACAAATATGCAGGCCGTGATGCCTTCAATCTTGAATTTTTGGGGCTTAAGGTGAAGGCGCGTCCGCATTTTAGTGAGGAAGATAAAACCATCAGCCTTGATGGTCTTGATATCTCCTTTGATAATTTTGATTTTGAGTCTTCTACCATCTATATGATTGGCTTTTCGCCTAAGGAAAAGGTACGTGATGCCACTTTGCGCGACAAGTTAAAGGTGGATGAGTTTAAGATGCATCTTGCCATGGAAGATGACGGTTTAGGACGCCATACCCTAAAAACCGGCGGCGAATTTAATCTCTTTTTTGGCATGCCGTATATCAAGGAAGGAAAAGCCCTTAATCTCTATGATTTATCCAAGGTGCATTACAGCCTTTCTTTAGGTGCGTTTTCCTTAAGTGATCTCCTGTCGGCGCTTAAGTCAGAAGAGCCTAATCTTGCGGTTATCAAAGCCTTTTCAAAGCCTATTGACTTTAAAATTGATGATTTTGGCTTTACTCATAAAGGCAGTACGGTGGGGCTAAAGGGTTTTATAAGACCTTTAATGGATGTGAATACCGGTAAGCTCTCAAGTCTTAATGCCCGTCTTGATGCTCATGCCGATCGGGCCTTTGTGGATGATTTTGTGTCCGCCCAGTACGATCAGGGCTTAAATGATATGCTCAATGCCGGTATGATCAGCATCAGCCGCGGGGTCTATTCCACGAGCCTCGAAGTTTCAGGCAAAGATATTCTTTTAAACGGCAAACCTTACAATGTTCAGGAGAATAAGGCTGAAAACGAGGATGAGCTGGAAATTGACGAAGACAATATAAAGGATTAGTTCTTAGGCCTCTTTTTTAAGAGGATGAGTGACATAGTATTTAGAGGAGTTTTTCCATGTTACGTGTGTTTTTATTTATTCTGATGCAGGCTGCTGTGGTGGCTTTAGTCGGTCTTGTGGGGTCGGTTATCCTGGTTGCTCTTGATATCGATGTCAATGCGCAATCCTATGGGGGACTGCTGCTCTTTTGTGCGGTGATTGGCTGTGCCGGATCGGTAATCTCCCTCTTTTTGTCAAAATCCATGTGCAAAACCGCCTACCGCGTCAGAGTGATTGAGATCCCAAGAACCGACGAAGAGCGTTTTCTTGTGAGTACTATAGAACGTCTAAGTTCAAAAGCCGGATTTAACATGCCGGAAGTGGGGATCTATGATGCGCCTGATCCTAACGCCTTTGCTACCGGAGCCTCGAAGAACAGTGCTTTAGTTGCGGTATCCTCAGGACTTTTAAGAAGCATGAACAAAGACGAGGTTAGCGGCGTTTTAGGACATGAGATAAGCCATATCCAAAACGGTGACATGGTAACTATGTCATTGCTGCAGGGCATTTTAAATACCTTTGTGTACTTTTTCTCCTATATTGTCGCGGCCGCCCTAGCCTCACGCGGTAACCGCTCCCAGTCTGCAGGATCTTCCTTTTTTGTGCGCAGTATGCTGCAGCTGGTATTTGGTTTTGTGGCTCAGATTATTCTGATGTGGTTTTCGCGCTTTCGTGAATATCGCGCTGATGCCGGCTCGGCACAGCTAAACGGCAAAGAGAATATGATAAAGGCTCTTATGGCCTTAAGGCGGGGCGTACAGCCACAGCCTCGCGGTGAACATGAAGCCATGCAGGCTCTATGCATCAATGGCGCAAATTTATCTTCGTTATTTGCTACTCATCCTAGTCTTGAGGACAGAATCGAGGCTTTAAAGAAACTCTAAATTAACGGTGGAGATTCCAAATTATGTCCCCCTCTTTTTCCTTCAGTAATGACAAACCCCTCATTGTTGCGGAGTTATCTGGCAATCATAACGGCTCCTATGATAGAGAGGTGGAACTTATGGAGCTGGCCCATGAGTGCGGTGCCGATGCGGTTAAGATTCAGACTTATACCGAGGATAGTCTGACCTTAGATTCACAGCGCCCGGAGTTTAAATTAAAGGGGGGACTGTGGGGCGGTCAGACCTACTATGAGCTTTATAAAAAAGCCAAAACCCCGCGTGAATGGATGAAACCGCTTTTTGCGCATGCCAGAGCGCATGG
>Ga0326511_10001613_pt1 | contig 18635 bp, 20 predicted proteins | sample 0_2496_0518_D_FD_203701 | JGI IMG/M metagenome (GOLD analysis project Ga0326511, IMG submission 203701) | Bovine rumen microbial communities from UC Davis, California, United States - 0_2496_0518 | ecosystem: Host-associated > Mammals > Digestive system > Stomach > Rumen | place: USA... | reverse complement strand
ACCGCCGGCGTCGACGTCCAGGAGCAGAGCCTGTACTGGACGATCCGCGCATGGGGTGACTATATGACGTCGCAGAATATAGCGCACGGTCAGGCCTACAGCTGGCAGGAAGTCGAGAGCGTCATGAACGTGGAGTACGCGAAAGCGGACGGCGACCGCATGGTCGTCCAGCTATGCCTGGTGGACTCCGGAAACGACACGGATTCCGTATATGATTTCTGCGCGGAGAATTCCGACTGGGCGCTCCCGGTCAAGGGATCTTCGAACCCGATGCTGACCCACTACAAAGTCAGCAGCGTAAACCGTGCTGACAGCAGGGCGCACGGGATGCAGCTGATCATCGTGGATGGCGGGAAATACAAGGACATGATCGCAGGCCGTCTCATGAAACCCGTCGGGCGCGGTGCCTGGATGGTCTACAAAGACTGCGACGAAGAGTACGCGAAGCAGGTCACTGCCGAGCATAAGGTCAACGTCAAGGGCGGAGCAGGCAAGGTCCTGCAGCGGTGGGTCCCGAAGGCGTCTCATGCAGACAACCACTATCTGGACACGGAAGTGTATGCGATGGCAGCGGCGGACCTGTTGGGCGTCCGGTACCTGCATCTTCAGGAGCAGGCGGAATCAACAGGCCGGCAGCAGCCGAAACAGAGCAGGCAGCAGCAGCCGCTGCCGCCTGAAGAAAATTGGATCGATAAAAACGAGCGATGGATCTGAGGAGGTGAGCCGTATGGCAGAGACCACAGCGTTAACACTGGACGAGATCAATGCGGCCATCCGCACGATCTTGAGCGGCGGGCAGGAGTACACGATCGGGGACCGTAAGCTCCGCAGGGCGGACCTTGCGGACCTCATGAACCTGAGGGCCCAGCTGGCGGGGACGGAGGGCACGAGCGACGCGTACCCGCTGATGCCGGGCGTGTGCGTGTCCGTTTTTGACAGGAGGTAACCATGGCGGAATGGCTTGAAAGACTGATCCGGGCGTTCAGCCCGGAGACGGCGTACCGCCGGGAGGCCTGGAGGCAGGCCGGTGACTGCCTGAGGCGGTCGTACGACGCCGGCAGCGGCGATAGGCTTAACGCCGCCTGGCGGGCCGTGAATGAGAGCGCCGAGATGACGGACCGGTATTCCCGTGACAATGTGCGGGCGAGGGCCCGTGACCTGGAGCGGAACAGCGACCTGATGGCATCCCTGGTCGGTCCGTATAAGCGCAACGTGATCGGGCAGGGCTTTAACCTGCAGGCGAAGACGACGGACTCAGAGCTCAACGATACGATCGAGGAACTATGGCACGAGTGGTGCCGGAAGCGAAACTGTGACCTGACGCGCACGCAGAATTTTACACAGATGCTGCGGATGATCGAAGAGCGGAAGCGCATCGACGGCGGGATCCTGATCCATAAAGTCTACACCGAAGGAGGGCTGGTCCCGTTAAAGCTGCAACTCCTGGAGGTCGACGAGCTGGCCGTCACAGTCAACGCGCCGCATAATGCCGACTGTCGGGTGATCGGCGGCGTCGAGCTCGACCAGTACAACAGAGCTGTCGGATACTGGATCCAGAAATACGCGTTGGATGGGATGACGCTGCTCGCTGATCCCGTATGGGTGCCGGCCGATGATATGATCTATATCTACTCCAAGAAGAGGCCGTCGCAGATCCGCGAGATGTCTGACATGGCAGCCAGCATGTCCGGGATCCGCGACACCCAGGAGTTCCAGACGGCTGTCAGTGTGAAGCAGCGCATCGAGGCGTGCCTGAGCGTGTTTATCAAGAAGGTCGTCCCGACCGGCTTCGGCCGGAACGCTACCGGGAGCGGGACATCGAAGCAGTATGAGGGTAGGACCCTGACGCCCGGCATGATCCACGAGCTCAATGCCGGAGACGATATCGTTACGGTCAACCCGATGGGGCAGGCGACAGATGCGTCCCAGTACATCAAGCTGCAGCAGAGGATCCTCGGCGCCGGCCAGGGGCTGTCTTATGAGGCGACCAGCCGAGACATGAGCCAGTCCAACTACAGCTCGGCACGGCAGGGGATCATAGAGGATGAGCTCGCATATGTCGAGGACAGGGAACTGCTCATAGACGCAATGGATGAGATATATGAGAGCTTCGTGATCTCGATCGTCCTGGCGGGCCTGATCGACGTCCAGGACTTCTGGACCCGGAAAAGGGAATATTTCCGCCATGAATGGATCCGTCCGCCGAAGGCGTGGATCGACCCGGCGAAAGAAGCGAACGCGACCAAGACCGCACTCCTCTCCGGCCAGAAGACATTCCGCGAGGTGGCGGAAGAGAATGGGCAGGATTGGCGGGAGCGTGTCGATGACATGGCCGCCGAGATCGCATACGCAAAAGAAAGAGGCATAGACTTAGGAGGTATGGTATATGGCATCCAGTCAGATGATGACGCCGGCGCCGACTACGCGGGCAGTTAACAACACGGACTACACCAGGGACATGGGGACCTTAACGCGGCAGGCAGACAATGCCCGCCGTTTTACTTTGTCCTTCTCTTCTGAGGAGCCCTATGAGCGCTGGTACGGCGAGAACGAGATCCTGAGCCACGCAGACGGAGCGGTCGACCTGAGCCGGTTCGATGACGGCATGGGCGTCGTCCTGTTCAACCACGACCGCGACCACGTGATCGGGAAGATCCTGGACGCTAAGGTCGAGGACAAGCGCGGTGTCGCAGAGATCGAGTTCGACGAGGACGAAGAGTCCGAGAAGATCCTGGCGAAAGTCGCGGGTGGTACGCTGAAGGGCGTCTCTGTCGGGTACCGCGTTACGGAGTGGCAGTCTGTCCAGGAAAACGAGACGACCACGGACGGCTTCGAAGGCCCGTGTTATATCGCACGGCACTGGATGCCGTATGAGATCTCAATCGTATCCGTCCCCGCCGACGCTTCCGTCGGCGTAGGCCGGGATCTTGACGATGCTGCAAACCTGTCTGATGCCGGACAGGATGCAAATAAAAATTTCCTGAAGGAGGAAAAAGCAATGGCAAAAGTAACTGATAATGCAACCGCAAATGCTCCCGTTGCTGAAGGCACGCGTCAGGCGGCTGCTCCGGTGAGTCCGGCACAGGCAGCTCCCGTAATTGATGCGGACCAGGTCAGGGCTGAGGAGCGCAGCAGGGTGACCGAGATCACCGCACTCTGCCGCGATTTCGACGTCGATCCGTCCGAGTATATCTCCGGCGGCCAGACTGTTGACGCGGTCCGTGCGGCGATCCTTGACGGCATGAGGGCGAAGCACCAGCCTGTCCCGGCACGCGGTACCGGAGACGTATCCGTCCAGAGAGACGAGGAGGACAAGTTCCGCGCGGCAGCGGCTGACGCGCTCCTGCTCCGCGGCGGCATCGATATTGCGGCACCGGCTGAGGGAGCATCCGATATGCGCGGCGCATCTCTCCGCGACCTCGCGATCATGACCATGCAGAGATCCGGCGAGAACACTGAGAGCCTGCTTGGGCAGACCGCTGACGAGGTGTACGGACGCTTGGTCAGTGAGCGTCAGTTCTACGCGCCGACCGCGGCATTCCCGGCGATCCTCGACACCGCGATCCGCAAGGCGTATGTCCAGGGCCATAATACGGCGCCGGTCACCTTCGACCGCTTCACCCGTAAGGGCAGCCTGAACGACTTCAAGACGGCCACGCACAATTACGTGGCAGGGCCGGGTGCAGAGTTCCTTCTGGTCCCGGAGGGCGGCGAACTGCAGCACGACACCCCGAGTGATGCGCTCAAGCCCACCAAGAAGCTCGCTACCTACGGCCGCCAGTTCACGATGACCCGCGAGGCGTTTATCAACGACGACATCGGCTTCCTTGCGACCATGCCGGCGCGGTATGCGGCTGCGGCTCGCAAGACCATCAACAGCCAGGTCTTCAGCATCATGTACAACAACAGCACGATCTATGACGGCACGGCCCTCTTCTCCGCTGCCCATAAGAACCTGCTGACCACCGGATCCGCTCCGAGCATTGACGTCGTCCAGAAGATGATCCTTGCCCTTGGGACCCAGACCGATGAGTTTGGACAGGCCGCGATCATCCGCCCGGCATACATCGTCTGCCCGGTCGGCTACGGCTTCGACCTGTACAAGATCTTCCACAGCGCAACGGTCCAGACGACCAGCAACACCCAGGCGGCAAACGCCCTGGCGAACTATGCGTCCCGCATCGAGATCGTTGAGGATCCGACCCTGAACGCGCTCGCTGGGTCCAGCGCCTGCCCGTGGTTCCTTGTCGCGGACAAGGGCGACAGTGAATTCATCGAGGTCGACTACCTCAACGGCAACGAGATCCCGACCATCCGCAGGATGGAGACCCCGGGCCAGCTCGGCTTCGTCTGGGACGTCTATCTCGACTGGGGCGTCACCGTCACTGACTTCCGCGGTGCTGTCCGTAACCCGGGCGCGGCCATTGCGGATCCGCTGGCGTAATTACAAATTGAGAGAAGGAGGATAAAGATATGACTGGAACGTATATTCAGCGCGGCGACGTTATCGATTACACGAACTCCGGCTCTGCCGCCATCGCAGTAGGCGAAGTCGTGACCCTCGCGACCAGGATCGGCGTCGCATCTGCGCCCATTGCAGTGGGCACGACTGGCGCCCTCCATGTAGCCGGCGTTTTTGAGCTGACCAAAAAGGCCTCTGAGGCGATCACCCTCGGCGCGGCCGTCTACTACACCGCTGACGGCATTACCGCAACCGCGGGCGACAACGTCCCCGCCGGCTGGGCCGTCGAAGCTGCGGCCGCTTCCGGATCGACCGTAAAGGTCAAGATCGGCTGAGGCTGACATGATCAGGATCTTGGTCGCGACGCGCAGCATCCTGTACAACGGGCGTGAGTTCAGGGCAGGAGCACCGCTCCCGCTGGATGACCCCATGATGGTGGAAGCGTGGATCCATTACGGATCCGCGGTCTACCTCACGCCTGAAGCGTCGGACTCAGCTGCAGCAGGTCCGGATCCGGAACCGGTCCAGGCGGCTGAGCCTGAGGCAGCACCGAAGGCGGCTCCTGTCCATGCCCCCGTCGTAAAGGGCAGGACCCGCAAGAAGGCAAAATGAGCAGCACATTCAAGGACATCGTCGCCTCTGACCGGGCGGCGGTGTTCCTGAATCTGGATGAGTTCGGCACGGAGCACGATATCGACGGGGCGACGGTGACCTGTGTCGTCGAGGACATCATCCTGGAAGACATCAACCGCGATATCGTGCCCGGTGTGCTCGGTATCCGGTCCGACCATATGGGGGCCTATAAATCCGGCAAGCGCGTGTACGCGCTGGCGGAGTCTTTCAGCGATGTCCTGCCGGCCTATGGCAGGCGGATCATCCTGGATGATGAGTGGTACCTGGTCGCGTCTGCCAGGAACGAGGCCGGCATTTACGTGATCGACCTCGAGATAATGGAGCACGCATGATCGAGATATCAGTCAGCTCGGAAAATCGGCAGAAGATAGACGACGCGATCGGCAAGCTCGGGGGAGGGCGCTACATTATCCAGTCCCTGAAGGAGGCCGTGAACGCGACCGCACGAGAAGCACGTGAGCTCCTCGGAGAGACCGCAGAAGAGACCTACGACTTCAGCGGCGACCTGTCGAAGGGACCGGACGTCAAGAACGCGACCGCCGGCGACCTGACAGCACACCTCAAGTCGAGTGGACCGAAGTACGGAATCGAGACGTTTTCGGTTTCGTACGGCGACGACCTACGGGCCAGGGTGCTGAAGCACTCCGGGATGAAGCCGGTCAGCAAGCACGGTAACAAGGCGTTTGCGGTCCAGTTCAGGTCCGGGCACCGCGCGGTCGCGGTCAGGACCGGGAAGGCCAGACTGCCGATTGAAGCGATCATGGCGCTGGCGCTCCCCCAGATGTACGGATCCCAGCGTGTGTACGGCGAGAAGGCGGACGAGATCGGTGAGATCCTGAACCGACACATCGCCGAGCAGCTGGACAAGGTCCTGTAAGGAGGGGCACAGATGACTATCAACAATCTCCGCGACGAGCTCGCGGATGCCGTGACGGAGGCGCTGGAGGACATGCGTTTCCCGAAGGCGGACGGGTCTACCGAAGCTGAGGACCAGATCCCGATCAACATATACAAAGGACGCCTGCCTGTAAAGACAGGATCCGACGCGTCCGCGCCGTTCCCCTACGTGATCGTTAAGGTCGTGGAGGGCACGGCTCCCGGGGACCGGCGTGACCCGGCGTCATACCGGACGCTCCTGCTGATCGGTGTCAGGGAGCGCAACACGGACGCAGACGGGTTCTATACCGTCTCGGATATCGTGGAGCGCCTGCTGATCTATTTCAGCCAGCATCAGGAGCTGGAGCATTATTTCCGGGATGACCGGGATATCCGCTGGACCGTCAACGACTCCGACGAGCTCTTCCCGTATGCCTATGCGGGGCTGGAGCTTTTTTGGAGCGGGTACGCGCCCGCCCCGACAGAACAGGAGGACCCCTATATATGAGCAGGAAAAGGCAGGCAGCGGAAGCAGGCGCAGCCGCTGTCGACAGCATCATGTATATCGGGCCGTCTATCCCGCGTGTGATCGCGCACGGCGCGGTCTATATCGGCTCACTGCCGCAGGCTTTTGAGGACCTGGCTGCAGGGCATCCGTATATCCGGCTGCTCGCAGTCCGTCCTGAAGGAGCTGCGTCGGCCCTGAGGGATATGGCGGATCCCGGTACGCGTTTATACGCGGTATATCAGAAAACTATCAAGGAGGTAGTGCATAATGGGAACTTATAATCACGGCATTCGGGTATCTGAGAACGCCACGGTTGTCCCGTCGCCGGCTGTGTCTACGCTGGGCCCGAATGTTTTCGTGGGCATCGCGCCGGTCAACCTTGCGGATAGCCCGGCTGTCAACGAGCCGATCGTCTGCAATACCTGGGCCGAATTCGTGGAGTCCTTCGGATACAGCGACGACTGGGCGACGTATGGCCTGTGCGCGGCTGCGTATTTCGCATTCCGCGTCTATGGCATCGGCCCGATCGTCTGCATCAACGTGCTTGATCCGGACACCCACAAGACGGCTCTGAGCTCCACCACTGTAGAACTGTCCAACGGCGTCGCGACTGTCGAGACGGTCGGGATCCTCAAGACCGGCCTCACTGTCGTGAGCGAAGAGTCTACGCTGGTCGCCGGCACGGACTATGAGCTCGGATATGACGATAGCGGGTACCTGACGATCACGTCCCTCGCGGACGTCGCGCCGGAGAGCTACACTGTCACCGGCTACAAGATCAACCCGGGCGCGGTCACGACTTCGGAGGTCATCGGAGGCGTGGACAGCTCCACCGGAGCGAAGAGCGGCATCGAGTGCATCCGCGACATTCATCCGACCTACGGCCTGTATCCGGGCATGATCGCAGCTCCTGGATTCTCCCAGGAGGCAGCTGTCGCTGCAGCCCTGGTCCTTAAGACCACCGAGCTCAACGGCGTCTACCTGTGCGAGGCGGCGATCGACCTCGATTCCACCAACACCACGGTATACAGTGCAGTCGAAGCAGCCAAGGACGCGCTCGGGATCGTGTCCGAGCATGCGATCCTGCTCTGGCCGTCCGTCAAGGTCGGCAGCAAGGTCGCTCCGTTCTCCGCAGCGTACCCGGCCATGGCAGCATACACGGACTACGCGAATGGCAACGTGCCGAGCCTCAGCCCGAGCAACCAGCTGCTCAACATCGACGCGGTGTGCACATCTGCCGGCGTCGAGATCTACCTCGACCAGCCGGAGGCGAATGAGCTCAACGCGATCGGCGTCGTCACGGCCCTCAACCGTGCCGGTATCCGCGCGTGGGGCAATAACACCGCGGCGTATCCGGACGTCACGGATCCCAAGGACCGCTGGATCCCGTGCAGGCGTTTCTTCTCCTGGTGGACGAACTCCTTCATCGACTCCTATGTCGAGGAGGTCGACCAGCCGACCAGCTACCGGCAGATCATGAACTTCGTCGACAAGGAGAATATCAAGATCAACAGCTATGCCGGCGCAGGCCTGATGGCAGGCGGCCGTCTCACCTTCGACATCGATGAGAACCCGATCGAGAACATCCTCGCCGGAACGATCATTTTCCACGAGTATCTCGCGCCGTACACGCCTGCAGAGGATATCCACAACGTGCTCGAGTTCGACCCGACGATCCTCTATGAGTCCCTGAACGGAGGTGAATGATTATGAAAAACCAGAGCTATCCCGCAGCAGTAAACGGCTTTAACGTCTACAAGGACGGTTCGGCCCTGATCGGCCTGTCCGATCAGGTGCAGCTGCCCACCCTCGACGCGATTACCGCGTCGATCTCCGGAGGCGGCCTGCTGGGTTCCATGGACGTCCCGGTCATCGGGCACTTCGGCAACCTGCAGCAGGTGATCCCGTTCAGGAACCTGACCGAAGACATGTTCTCTGTCATGGATCCGTCCGAGGCGGTCAACCTGACGCTTCGCGGTGACATCCAGGGCGTCGACAAGCAGACCGGCGCGGTGACCCATTCCGGCATGCGGATCGTCTTCCGCGGCCTGATGTCCAGCTTCACTCCGGGCTCCGTGCAGGCCGCGAACGCCATGGAGGCTTCCGTCACGCTCAACCTGTCCTACCTCCTGATCGAGGTCGGAGGGAAGACCAAGCTGGAACTTGACAAGTTCAACTACGTCTACAAGGTAGACGGCAAGGATCAGCTCGCTGAGATCAAGAAGAACCTGTGATCCAGTGAAGACCAAAAGGCGCCCGGAGGGTAAAAGCTCCGGGCGCCGTTTCTTGAAGGGAGAGAGAAAACAATGGCTGATGAAAGAAAGGCGGAGGATCGCGAGCTCGTTTTCGCGTTCCTGTCTCCGTATGTTTTTGAGGGCGTGGAATACAAAGAACTCGACCTGAGCGGCCTCAGGAGGCTGTCCGGGCAGGATCTCGCAGATGTCGAGCATTTCTGCGTACGTACCGGCGCAAACGGCGTACAGCCGGAGCTCAGCTTCGACGCATGCGCTTTTCTCGCGTCGCGCGTCTCCGGGCTTCCGATCGAGTTTTTCACTAATATGCCGATACTGGAAGCGCGGGCCACGAGGAACCGCGTCCGGGCTTTTTTGCAGGGTCTGGTCTAAACGGCCGGGCCCATGACGTGCGTCGGATCGCGATCCGGCTCGCCATGAGGCTGTACACGGACATGCGCTATTTCATGGAGATGCCGATCCCGGATCTGATGGAGATCGTCGAGGAGGTGAATGAGATAAATGGCAAATCGCAAAACTTATGATCTTGACATTAAGATCAGCGGCAAGGTAGACGGCTCGCTGAAGCATGCGACCGACCTGACGAAGCGCCAGCTCAACGCGCTCCTCAAAGATTACGCCGGTGTCAAGACCGGCAACCAGGGCCTGCTGGATGTGGCTAAAAAGGACTTCGCCACGCTCGATGCAGGATACGCGAAACTGGAAGCTGGGCTCGGCCGTATAGCGAAAGCCACGGCAGTGGCAGCAGGCGCGGTCGGAGCGTTCAGCCTCAAGGTCGGGTCTGATTTTGAAGCACAGATGTCCACAGTCGAGGCCATCTCAGGAGCTACTGCCTCGCAGATGGCGCTGCTGGAAGACAAGGCCAAGTCCCTCGGTATCAGCACGAAGTTCTCCGCGACCGAGGTCGGACAGGCCTACCAGTACATGGGCATGGCCGGCTGGTCCGCGGAGCAGATGCTCCAGGGCATACCCGGGATCCTGGCCCTGGCGGCTGCGTCTGGTGAGGATCTCGCGACGGTCTCGGACATCGTCACGGATGACCTGACAGCTTTCGGGATGGCGGCGGAGGACGCCGGGCATTTCGCCGATGTGCTGGCCGCTGCCGCGACTAATTCAAATACTAACGTCGCCCTGATGGGCGAGACCTTCTCGTACGCGGCGCCCCTTGCGGGAGCGATGGGCTACAGCGTGGAGGATCTCGCGGTCGCGACCGGCCTGATGGCTAACTCCTCCATCAAGGGATCCCAGGCAGGCACCGCCCTCCGTAATATCATCACCAGGCTGGCAAAGCCTACGAAAGATTCCGCTGAAGCCATGGACGCCCTCGGCCTGTCCCTGACGGACGACGAAGGCAACATGAAGAGTTTCGGCGAGATCATGGACGATATGCGTGAGGGCTTCTCCGGCCTTGACGAGCAGCAGAAGGCCTACTACGCGACGTCCCTCGCAGGCAAGCACGGGCTGTCCGGCCTGCTGGCAATCGTCAACGCTTCAGAGGCAGATTACACGAAGCTGTCTGACGCGATCAAGGACGCGGACGGTGCGGCCCAGCAGATGGCCGACATCAAGATCGACAATCTGCAGGGCGACCTGACTCTGGCCAAAAGCGCGGCGGAAGGCCTCGGGATAGAGCTCTATGACCTTGCAAACGGGGCCCTGCGCGATGTGGTCCAGGGTGGCGCCGGGATGATCCAGGACCTTGCGTCCGGTATCAAGGCAGACGGTCCGACGATCCAGAGGACTCTCGGGGATATCGCTGAGATGGCGCTCGACTTCGCGGATCCGCTGCTCGATGCGGGCCGGTTCTTCCTGAAGAACCCGAAAGCCCTGGTCACGCCGATCGCGGGTATCGGGGCAGCCATGGCGACCTATAAGCTCGCCTCGACCGCGAACTCCATCGTGCAGAGCATGGCAGCGCTTTCCGCGCTCGGGCCTGCAGGTATGGCTGTCCTCGGCGGGACCGCCCTCGTCGGAGCCCTGACGGCCATCCAGGCATATCACGAGATGGCACGGGACGAGCGGGCGAACGCTTCACTGGCAGAACATTTTGGGGACATCACGCTGTCCGCGCAGGACCTTGAGCAGTCCGCGCGGTACATCCTCGGCGGTGATTCCCTTACCGCTGTAGACGCGATCTCCGCGAGCCTGGCGAAAGCGGACCAGCACGCTTCCGGGATGGCGGAGGCCGCGCGGAGCCTAGATAAATATGACTGGAAAGTCTCTATCGGCCTCGGTCTCAATGAGGCGGAGACAGCAGACTACCAGCAGCAGATCGAGACATATGCGAAAGAGGCGCAGGCGTGGGTCGACGAGAACCACTACAGCGTCACGATGGGCGTACAATTCCTGTTCAACGGAAATGAGGCGCAGGGAGAGTTCCAGGAGGCGGCGGACCAGTATTTCGCTGATCGCGGCCAGCAGATCAAGAGCAAAGCGGCAGGGCTCGCCTGGATGTCCCAGCGGTACGGCGCCGACGGGACGATAGACGCCCGGGAACAGGCCAACATGAGCCGGCTGCGTCAGGAGATCGCGGACCTGCAGAACGGCCTGATGTCCGACCAGTTCAACGCCCAGAAGAGCCGCATGATGCTGGACTACGGGTATGGTAACCTCTCGGCCGGATCCTTCAAGAACCTTATGGCCGAGCTCGGGACAATATCCGGGGACGCGCTCAGCAAGAGCGCTGCGTCGTATGAGCAGCTGAAGCAGCTGCCCGCGTTCTCTTCGTCTGAGATGCAGGCGCAGCTTGACGCGGCATATCTTACGCAGAACGCGGACTGGCAGGGCAGGATTATCGGGACCGGTATAGAGACGCTGAAGGGCACGTACGGGGAGGAGCTTGACTCCGCGGCCCGTGCTCTCGCGGGAGCGTTCAGCAGCAGTCTAGCCGGCGCCATGAGCAATCCGGCCTCCTTCATGACAGACGCATCCGGGAACGCCCAGTGGCAGACCGATGCGTTTTCACTGGCTGCTTCTTCCATGGGGGCAAGCCTAGGCGGTGACCAGGACGCGATCCGCGTCCTGTGGGAGCAGATGGCCCCGTCTGCCGATGAGCTCACCGGGCTCGCCGGGCAGTTTAAGGCGCTTGGGCTCGAGATACCGGAATCGATCACGGAAGGGCTCCAGGAATACTACACGCTCGGCGCTGCGGCGGGCGACGAGAGCTCGATCTATTACATGATGGGGAAGCAGCTCGCAGAGGATCCGCAGTATGAGACGCTCTTGACGCAGATCCAGGAGTCAGGCCTCCCGATCCCGGAGAGCCTGTACAACGGTATAGTCGCGGCATCGCCGGATACGATGGCAATGGCAGCGCAGCAGATGAGGACCGACGCGGAGGGCGCTATCAGCTCTGCCTTCGCGGATCCGCTCAATGTACCGATCTCTTTCAACGTCCGGCTGGGCAGCGGGGAGATCGCGAGCAAGCCCGCACCGCACGCAGATGGCGGCATTTTCAGCACGCCGCACGTCGGCCTGGTGGCAGAGGCCGGGCCCGAGGCTATCATACCGCTGAACGGGTCTGAGAATGCCATGGGCCTGTGGCAGAAGGCCGGTGAGCTCCTCGGAGCGGGAAGCGCAGGCGGGATCAATATCACGTTTGCACCGGTCCAGACCTTTAACGGCCCGGCGTCGCAGAGTGATGTGGAGACGGCAAACCGCAACAGCCTTGCCGAGATGCGTGACATGATCACGAGGATCCTGCGTGAAGATGCGCGGTATGCGTATGGAGGTGCGTGATGGCAGCAACGACATATATCACTACGATGGGGGATACCTGGGACTGGATCGCGAAGCAGGTATACGGGGATGAGCTGAAGGCAGACGTCCTCATGCAGGCCAATGGGTCCCTGCTATATACCGCCCGGTTTGACTCCGGTGTGGAGATCACCTGCCCAGCACTCGAGAGCACGGCAGGAACCAGCCTCCCCGAATGGAGGCAGTAAATGGCGCGGATCATCGGACACGGACACAGCTATAGCCCAGCCGCGGTCGGCGTTATGGGTACAGCGTCCGGGCATGTGCGGTCCGGGCATGCGGAGGTCACGTACGAGGGCGTTAACGCGACGGAGATCTTCGAGCGCTGCATGACCAGCATGGCCTATACGGATGAGGCTTACGGGAAGTCGGACCGCGTCAGCATCACGGCTGAGAACGTGGACGGGCGCTGGGGCAACGGATGGTACCCGCAGATGTACGACAAGGTCGAGGCCGCGGTGGTGTACACTCCGACGGATGCGCCGGACATGAAGCTGCCCTGCGGCACTCTCTACGTGGACGACATCCGCATGGAGTGGCCGGCGCGGACCATTACGTTTGAGGCGCTCTCAAAGCCGACGTCTACGGACTTTACAGTCACCAAGAAATCAAAGACCTGGTCAGCTGTCACGCTTCGGCAGATCGCTTCCGAGATCTCCGGGAGCGCAGGGCTGACCCTTGTCTTCGACGCCGAGGATACCGAGCAGATCGCGTCCCTTGAGCAGTCTAAAACCGACGATTGCTCGTTCCTCAAATCGACCGCGGAAAAATACGGGAAAAAATTCAAGGTCTACTCTGACCGGATCGTGATCTACGACATCGCGACCTATGAGGCGCGTGAGTCGGTCGCGACCTTCACTGGGGACAATACCGCGTCGGTGCGGTTCGCGTCCTCGGCCCAGGGGACCTACACGGGGGCACATTTGTCGTACACCGCGAGCGGGAGCTCGTCCACGCTCGACGTCAGCGTAGGAGGAGGGGACAGGATCCTCTACCTGAACGAATCGGCCACGAGCGAGGCAGAGGCGCTGAAGAAGGCTAAGGACAGCGTCAACGATGCAAACCGTAAAGCGACGACCGTCTCGGTCACTCTGACGATCCCGACCCTTTTCCCGGCTGCGTCCGTCGTCACGCTGCAGGACTTCGGCGGTGCGATCGACGGGCGGTATTTTGTCACACAAGTAAGCTACAGCCTCTCCGGATCCGGGCTGCAGCAGAGCTTCCAGGCATACAGGATCCCGGACCTGATCTAAGGAGGGCACATGGCTGTCGTAGGCAACTTCGGCCAGGACATCGTCTTTCAGGTGAGTGACGAGCAGGTCCTGACCTTCCAGGAAATGAATAAGGCAGTGAAGGGCCGGTGGGGCAAGGTCACTCCGATCTACGGCAAGCCGACCGCTTTTTTCCAGGGGATGGAGCACGACTCGGTCACTATGCGGGTGCAGCTGTCTGCCGGCCTCGGCGTGAGCCCGGCGAAGGTGATCGCCCGGATCGAGGAAGCTGTCGAGAGCGGCCGGGCGGACTACCTGGTCCTCGGACACCGGCTTGTCTGCAAGGGCAAGATGCGGATCACGCAGCTGTCCGAAGCGTTCGATATCGTCTGGAAAGGCGGGGGGATATATCAGGCCACACTGCGGCTGACATTTGAGGAGTACACGTGATGATCAATGAGCCGGCTTTTGAAGGAGCATACAACAAAGACATCCTGCAGTCCCTCCGGACGATTTTCTGCATACCGGAGGGCAGCGTATGGCTTGACCGTGATTTCGGAACCAGCCCGGAGACGATAGACGCCCCGCTGGCAGCTGCCATGAACATCTACGCAGTGGACGCAGTGCAGAAGGTCAACCGGTATGAGCCTCGTGTCATCGTCCGGGATGTCACATTCGAGACAGACGGGAACGGGCAGCTGACCCCGACGATCCACGTCGTCGAGAATGCGGACTATGACGGCGATGTGGAGACGGTCGAGGATGACGGGGAGATCTATGATTTCTGGGAGGCGACATAATGGCAAATGTATTTGACAACATTCCGGAGGTCTCTTTCATCGGGGACCTCACGCTGGCGCAGGAGCAGGCGCTCGAGATCGCCGACTTCCAGGCCAGGTACAAAGAGCTGACAGGCAAGACCCTTGTCTTGTCTGATGCTTCGCCCTGGCGCCTGCTTATCATGGGCAACGCGGCCCGCACATACCAGCTCGCGGCCTGGACGGACTACCAGGGCAAAATGAATATGCTGAAGTACGCGGAAGGCGACTACCTCGACAACTACGCGGCCCGGCTCGGGCTGACCCGGTCGTCTGGCTCATACGCGACCTGCACCGTGCGGTTTACGCTCTCGGCAGCGCGGACATCCGCGACCGGGATCCCGGCAGGCACCCGCGTCAGTAACGCGGCCGGGCTGTACTTCGCGACGGATGACTACGCGGAGATCCCGATCGGGTCCCTTTACGCGGACGTCTCCTGCAGCTGTACGGAGATGGGTGCCGGAGCCAACGGCCAGGAGGCCGGCGAACTGGACACACTTGTCGACCTGCTGCCGTATATCACATCTGTCTCAAATGTCACAGCGACCACGGGAGGCTCGGACGTCGAGACCGACGACGATCTCCGGATGCGGATATACTCAGCGAGGGCGGCATACAACACGGCTGGATCCAAAGCGGCCTATAAATACTGGGCCCTGTCGTATGCGACCAGCATACAGGACGTCCTGGTCTACAGGCCGTCGGCGGGCACAGTCCGCGTCTATGTCCTCCTGAAGGACGGGGAGCTGCCCGACTCGGAGTTCCTCTCGGGCCTCCTGGAGTACCTGGACGAGGACGCGAAACGCCCATTTACCGACTCTGTGGAGACCAGCGCACCGGACCAGAGCTCTTTCGATGTCTCGCTGACATATTACATCAACCGCTCAGACAAGGCCTCTGCAGCGGCGATACAGGCAGCTGTCGCGCAGGCTGTCGCGGACTACGTCTCCTGGCAGACCGGCGCGATCGGGCGGGACATCAACCCGTCGTACCTGACGCACCTGGTCATGGCTGCCGGCGCGAAGCGCGTCGTGATCACGTCTCCCTCGTATACGGCCATCGCGGATACAGCGGTGCCCGTGCTCGGGAACCAGACCGTGACCTACGGAGGTATCGAGGATGATTGATCTCTATGACGTGCAGATGCTCGATATCCTTCCGGAACCGATGCGTGACCTGCCGAAGGTCCGGGCGCTCTCCTACGCATATCTGAACGCGCAGCGCCGGGTCCTCGACATGATCTCTGCATCGCAGGTCGTGAGCGGGACGTCTAGGCTGGACATCGATGTGATCGATGCGCTGGCGGCAGAAGAGGCATCCCCCTATTACGACGATAGCGCTTCCGAGGCGACGCGCAGGAAAGACTACGCGAACACCATGCTCAATTTCCTGCAGCTCGGGACCAAAGCCGCTGTAAACCGGATGGTAAGGGACGTCTTTTCCAGCGGGTCCGCGTCAGAGTGGTTCGAGTACGGAGGGGATCCATTCCACTTCCGTATCTATATCTCGGAGGACCTGACGACCGAGCAGGTCGAGGAGCTGCAGAAGCTGCTGGAGACCGTCTCGAATGCCCGCTCTGAGCTCGATGAGATCATGCGGCAGACGGAGATCCAGAGTGGTGATGTCGCGGTCCTCGCCATGCCGGTGCAGACCGTCATAACGACGATACTCTAAAGGAGGGACTAGATGGCACAGTTTAGAACGATGGTGGTGACGGACGCGGGGCTTGCGCTCGCGGCGGCCGCTGCCGCCGATGGAAAGGGCCTGGTCTTCAGCAGCATGAGGACCGGGTCCGGAAGCTATGACGGGACAGAGGACCTCTCGGCTTTTACCGCCCTGAGATCCCAGCAGACGAGCACGGCGCCGTCCAGCGTCTCCGCAACGGATTCCCAGGTCCGGATCGCGGCCAGTGTCTCAAACGCGGGGATCACGACAGGGTTCTACCTGACGGAAATCGGTATCTTCGCGTACGAAGAGGGCGGGTCTGCATCCGATGCGGTCCTGTTCGCCATAACGTCGGCGACCTCTTCGGACTGGATCCCGGCGTACGCTGATTCCCCGCGTATCGACGTGATCGAGGCATATGTCGGCCTGACAAATGCCGGCAGCCTGACTTTTACAGTGGCGTCCTCCGACGTCTATGCGCTGGCGAATGACCTAAACGCGCTCGATACAGAGGTGCAGGCCCTGCAGGACGCGGGCTTTATAACGGGGGCCGACTATCATGCAGACAACACGCCGGAGGACATCACGATCCTCACGAGCGACTGGACGGCGTCCGGATCCAACTATGTCTGCACAAAAGCCTGCAGCAAAGCTACGGCGGACTCGTTCTGCCGGCTGGACTTCTACCTGAAAAACCCGTCTACGATGACGGCAGAGAACGCGAAAGCGGCCAAGAAGGCGCTCAACATGCTGTACCCGGCCGTCACCGTCGGGGCAGGGACAGTCACTTTTACTGCATGGGCGCAGCCCACCGTGACGCTGTACCTCAGTGTCGTCGGCGGGACCTGCGGATAAGGAGGGCGGAGCTTATGGGATACGGGATACTCCATGGCTCGGGCGGAGGAGGGACTTCCTCCGATGAGCTGAATGCGACGGCGTCGCAGGTCCTCGCGGGGAAGACCTATGTCGGCGCGGATACCGATGATGAGGCTGGAACCGGAACGATGACCAGCGTAGCCTCGACAGAGACCTGCAAAAGTGTAGCCAAATCGGGGAGTAAGTTTTCGCTCCGCATGACAAACGGAGCGCATATCACTAACGCGTCCAGCGGATATCCGGAAGTCACAGCTACCGCGGCTCAGATCGCGTCCGCTGACGGAGCTACTGCGGCAAAGATCCTCTCCGGACAGACCGTATTAAACATCGACGGCACGGCGACGTCTGATGCTACCGCGACGGCGGCGCAGATCCTCAAGAGTAAGACGGCGTACGTCGACGGGAGCAAGGTCACCGGGACCATGACGGACCGGGGCGCGGTTTCAAAGACGCTCAACTGCGGCGCGTCATACACGGTCCCGGAAGGGTACCACAACGGGTCCGGGACTGTCACGGCGAACTCGCTCGCATCCCAGACGAGCGCCACCGCGACAGCTGCTTATATCTACAAGGGGAAGACCGCATGGGTCAACGGGAGCAAGCTGACCGGGGCCCTGACTGTGTCAGGAGTGACGTCTTTTAGTGTCACCGTAGCGTCTTACCAGAGCGTGACGTGCACCTGGAAATGGCCGAGCGACAGCAGGCTCTACTCCGGGGTCATGATCAGGTATAAGACCGGTAGCACGGCTCCTACCTCAACATCAGATGGCACTCTGGGATACAAGGGGACAGGATCCTCGACGACCGCCGGAGGCAGCTCCACCTGCACGATCACGGGGCTCACGCAGGGCACGACGTACAGCTTCACGATCTTCACGTACCTGACCACTTCGCTGGGAACGATCTACAGCACTGCGAGGACCGTGACCGGGAAGACCACGACGGCCAGGGACCTGAAGGCCTTCACGAGCTCCGGCACGCTGGCACTCCCGTCGACCGTGACATCCATCGACATATTCTGCGTCGGCGGCGGTGGCGGCGGTGGAGGCGGCAGCCATAAAGACAACAGCAGAGATGAGTGGTGCTACAATGCCGGATCCGGTGGAAACGGCGGGTATACGGTCACACGCAGCTCGGTCTCTGTCACGCCCGGATCTACGCTTACCATCACTGTGGGCGCCGGAGGGTCCGCGGGAGCTGTCGGCGACAACGGCGGGACCGGCGGGACGTCCAGCGTCAAAAATTCTTCCGGGACTGTCCTCGCATCCGCTGCCGGCGGTGCAGGCGGGACATACAGCCAGTCGGCCAGCACCAGCACGAGGCTATATGTCGCGGACATGGTCCCGGGCGGCGGGTCGACAGGAGGAGGCAAAGGATACCTGTATACGTCTGCCAGCGCGACGTCGAAAACGGATGTCGTGCATTATAACGGCTACTCGGACGGAGCAGGACCCGGATACGCAGAGACAGGCGGCGGTACTCCGTACTCGCAGCTGACGACGACCCGCGCGTGGGGGAGCAGCTCCGGCACGATCTACGCAGGAGGCGGAGCCGCCGGCCTGGCCTATGACGGGTCCA
>Ga0326511_10001612_pt1 | contig 18640 bp, 21 predicted proteins | sample 0_2496_0518_D_FD_203701 | JGI IMG/M metagenome (GOLD analysis project Ga0326511, IMG submission 203701) | Bovine rumen microbial communities from UC Davis, California, United States - 0_2496_0518 | ecosystem: Host-associated > Mammals > Digestive system > Stomach > Rumen | place: USA... | reverse complement strand
TATCAGGTATATAGATCAGGCGTTCGACATGGTGGAGGAACGATGCGGGAAGTCAGCCCTTGTGACGGTGCTCAGGAAGTATTATCATAGCGACCTGTATATCACGCCGGAGGGAACGGTGGCGGAGCAGTACCAGAGCCTGAAGCAGGGGTGCTCGGTGGCATCGTGGCTGGCGGATGTGCTGCTGTATCATATCGACGAGCGGCTGGCAGGGCTGGACGGGTATTACGTCCGCTACTCTGACGACATGTTGTTTATCGGCAGGGATGCGGAGCGGGCGATGGAGATACTGACGGAAGAGCTGGGGCGGATGCAGATGCGGCTCAACCCGAAGAAAGTGGAGTGGCTGGATGCGGAACACTGGTTTAAGTTCCTGGGCTTCTCTATCAAGGGTGAGAGCATCAGCCTGAGCTCGACGAGGATCAAGCGGTTCCAGAAGGAAATCGAGAGCCGCACGACGAAGCACCCTCGCGGAAATACCGCGAGGCACTGGACGATGATGCAGGCGCTGAACGCTGTGAACCGCTACCTGTATCGGGGTGACGGCATGGGGCACTCATGGGCGACCGGGGTGCTGAGCGTTATCAATGTGAGGCAGGATGTTGATACGCTCAATGCCTTTGTGATGGACTGCCTGCGGGCGGTGCATACGGGCAAGACGAAGCTCGGCGGGCTGGGCTATGACAAGCAGGGCAAGCAAGGGTGTATCGTCCGTGGCAGGGGCAGGAATGTGTCTGCCAACCGCCGGAAGACGGGCGATGACATCGGCGGGTATATCTCATTAGGGTGCATGCAGAACGCCATCCGCACGAGCAAGGCGGCGTATGATACGCTGGTGAGAGGGCTGACTTTCGGCGGAACTACCGCCGAGCACGGGACGGACGGCGAGACTACGAGCATCGAGCAGCTGGAGGAAGTATATGCCCGCTATAAGCACAGCATCCCCTCGGAGAAGACGATGCACAGGACGAGCCGGTTCTATGCGTTGCCAGAGAGCGACCTGAGCGACGAGGACATGCTCTACGGTGTGCCTCGTGAGCAGGCGGAGCGGGAGCTGGAGCAGGCGCTGCTGGGCTTCCGTATGCCGGAGGGCAGCGGGTGGTTCTGGCAGAGCGAGAATGACCCCGACCTCGTGGTGCTGAGGAGCTGGACGGAGAAGGCGGCGTGATGGCTGCGGAACTACCGCAGCTTACTGGACGGCGGGCTGCGCACACAGCCACAGCCTGCTTATGGCGACACGATTTAGCTAAGGCGTGCTTAACCAGAGCTGGACGCCTGGATCCGTCCAGGTTATTACCGTGGATGGATCCTGGCGGCCTGTTCTGGCAGGCACGCCTCAGTCATCGAGACGTTATAGCGATGTGCAGGGTCGCAAGGAGCAGGCGGGTTTAGAGAGAGGCTGCGGAAATACCGCAGCTTACTGGACGACTACCGCACAGTAGCATGGGCATTGCAGGGCGGCAAATGTTTAGAATCCGGTTTGTCAAACGGATGTGGACCGTCGAGATGAAGGCGCTATACTATCGCCTTCATCTCGAGGTCCGACATCCGGCAAGGACCGGATTTACCATCGAGGAGATACAGACGATGTGCCATGCCGCAAGGCAATGCCACCTATCGCTACCGCATAGTAGCATTAAGCCCGTAGGACGGCCATGTTCAGTACACGAGCACATCACATCTTCTTGCAGCTCCAGTCATGCAGTCATCGCAACGCTATGACCTGCAGACGGAGCTTCCAGAAGACGGACGCTCGTGTGACATCGAAACGATAAAGCCCTATGCCAAGCCGTAAGGCGGGCGAGATTTTTTTGAGACACAATTTTTTATCAACCCATTAAAACAACAAAAAGATTATGGCAACAAAGAAGACCACAACAGTGAAGAAGAAGTCAGCAACCACCAAGCGCACTATTCCCGTGACGGACGGCACGGAGACCCGCGTGATGTGCCCCGTGTGCGGCACGGAGTTCGCCATTGGCGAGCATGAGCACGAGGTGAAGAAGGGCGTGGCCATCGGCAAGGACTCAGGGCTGGGCGACATCTATCTGCCCGTATCGAAGCGGGGCGACGCGCTGAAGGCGGCAGGCATCGACCCCTCGAAGTATTTCGCCATCCAGATTCCCGGCGGCGGTGAGCAGATGATGATGAAGACCCCGGACGGCAAGGCTGTGCCCGTGAGCGACGACGACCCGATACTGGCGGCTATCCGCAAGGGTGGCACGGTGCCAAATAGAAACCTGTTCCGCAGATGGGTGATGAGCCAGGTGTTCCACGGGCTGACCTCTTATGACGGGTTCTCATCGTGGCTGAAGTATCACGGCTACGACTACCAGTGGGAGATGCTGGTGGAGGAGCTGCGGGTGCAGGCCAAGCTCTACGGCAAGGACATGGAGAACTTCGAGGCTCGTAACCGCTGGTTCAACAAGAAGCTGGCCCTGGTGATGGCCGATGACTACCTCGTACAGATGCGTGATGATGCCGAGGGCCGCCCGATGCACAAGTGCAAGGGTGTGCCCTACATCAAGTTCTTCAGTCAGAACGTGTTCGTGAGCGACATCGAGAAGAAGCTGCTGTGGCCGATGGCAGACCTGAAGTATGGCATCGATAAGGCCAAGACCCCGCAGCAGCTCTACGAGGCCGTGCGGGCATTCAACAAGGCCCGTGTGCATGGAAAATACAAGCAGACCGCCAAGTGGAAGGATGCCTACAGGGGCATGGGAGCCTACGCCACGATGCAGAACCTGCTGCGCTTCCACGGCTGCACCTTCCCCAAGGACAATGACTTCTATGTGCGCCGTCTGAGCGGGCTGCAGATGCTGGAGAACGCCGCAAAGGCATACGCCGACGGCGAGGGCTGGCGACTGTTCGGCCTGATGAAGCAGATGATAGAGGCGAACGGCATCGACATCAAGGCGAAGATGAAGGAGTGGGCGCTGGAGAAGAAGGCCAAAGGGCTGAAGCGATAAGGAGGGACTGCGGAACTACCGCAGTTTACTGGACGAGGGCGGCGTGCGCCGCTATGGGGAGGCTGTGAGACGTGCAGACATTTTAGTTGATCAGGATTGAACCTGTAAGGGCCCGTTTCCCTATGGTTTACGGGCCCTGACAGGCATCCTGATCATCTCATCAAGCCTGTAAAGACTACGCACCGGGCACGGAGCACAGACACTAAAGGCAGCACAGCCTATGAACCTGCGAGACGGACAGAACTTCAAAGCAACAGTGCATAACGGACGTGCGCCTGCCGGCGTCGTCCGTCTATCGTCCGACGACGCCGGCTGGCGCACGTCCAAGACACTGTTTGTTATCGACGATATAAAGACGATGTGCCGCGTCCGATAGCAGGGCAGGGGAGCGCACCCCACACAGCCGCAAGGCATCCAACGCTTTAGCTTGACAGCTCATAACACACCGGGTTGCTCCAGTGGCATCCACTGGCTTCACCCGGTGCATTGCGCTGTTAATCATCAACGCAATAGAGCGATGCGCCGTGGATGATGAGCGGGAGAGAGATGGCTGCGGTACTACCGCAGCATACTGAACAACGAGAACGAACGGCTGCGCATACAGCCTAATGACGACTGCAGAGCGGAACGATTCAGAGCACCATCAGCAGGATAAGCCCTGGCTGAAGTCTGGAACCGCGAAAGATTATCGCGGGGCCAGACTCAGCCAGGGCTTCACATGATGGTATCATCAAAGTAATAAAGAGCTATGCCACTCCGCGAGGCAGGCGAATAACGGATTAAAAACGAAAGAGACTATGAACAAGCAAGAATTGATGAACAGCATGGAGACTTGCAAGGCGAGCCTCGTGGAGCGACTTATGGAGTATGTGCGTGACTGCGGTGAGGACGTGACGAACTACGACCGGGAGCAGTTCGGGCTGGACTGCGACGAGGACGAGAACCACATCATCACACGGGTGCTGAACCTCTACGACAACGGCGGCTGCTACTTTTTCCAGCCCGACAAGGTATGCGACAACAGTCTGCGCGACATGACCGACGACAACTGGAGCGAGCAACTGTACTGCCACACGGTGCATACGGCCTACCAGTGTCTGTATATCGTGGTGAACGAGCGTGGCGAGGAGCGGCTGCGCTACTACCGCTTCACCAACGGCGGGCTGAAGTTGGACGATGACCAGAGCGAGCCAGACCACGGCTCGGCTATGATGCTGCCGCTGATAGACCTGGACTATCTGCTGCAGGCGATTAACATTAACTTCTAAACGAGTGACGAACTATGGCAAAGAAACTATGGGAGGCCACCCTGGAAAAGGCCAACGAGAATCTGAAGGAGTATGGCGCACGGCTGGAGGGGCGCCGTCAACTGGGAGGTGGCGGATATTCGCTGCTGGTGCATTGGAGCGACAGTGAGACGGAGAACTATGCCAGCGGTTTCTATGAGGAGGAACTGGATCAGTTGGTGAGCGAGGCGTGGCCGGACGTGAGGATCAAGAGCCGCCATCGCGGCGACAGAATTATCCGCTGCATCGTGCATGTGGATACATCGGAGCGGTCGGTGCTCGACGGCGGCAAGTTCATTCACGAGCATGAGTATCTGGGCAGCGAGGAAGCCGCCGTAAGATGGATGAACCAGACGCTGCGCTATGTGCTCGACGATGCGGCGGAGATGGTGAGCACCGAGGATCTTATCAGCGTGAATGCTGCGCTGGCCGAGCAGTACGACACACCGGCGAACACGGAGGCCTACGCCTCTATCGAGGACATCACGGAGGAGGTGATCGTGAAGTGCAGCGAGGCGTTCTGCGAGCACCACTGGAGCCACAAGGCGCTGGTGGACGTGGCCGACGAGCTGGGCGTGGATTTGTATGACATTGAAAAGTAACCACGGAGGACGAGACTATGACGAAGAAAAGGCTGCCGGCACCGCTGGACGAGAAGAACGTGGTGACGGACTTTATCGAATGTGACATCTTCGTGGACGGCTGTGCCCATCAGCAGGAGGGAAACCTCCACACCTACATGGGATTCTATCAGGGCTGTCCGCTGCTGGCGGAATATACCCACGGTGACAACTACCTTTACTGCCAGTTCATAACGGGCATGAGAGAGCGCAAGCCGGGCATGACATTGAAGCTGGAGCAGCAAATGACGGTCTGCAACGGCGACGCAGGACAAAACGTATGCGTCACCAGTCAGCGGGCGCTGAACCATGTGACGTTCCGGTTCTGGTTTAAGGATGAAGAAGAATAACCAAAACAAGTAAGACTATGAGTCACAGCAAGATTTATCAGATTTCGAGCAAGCCTATTGCCGAAGACGAGTATGCAAGCCCAAGCGATTTCTATGAGAACATCGGGGATTTCGCCGACTATATCGGTGACGAGATAAAGGGCGACGAACGCCGCGAGTGTATAGAGAGCTTGGCCGACACGGTGAAGGATCTGTTTGTGCTCGACGAGACGGGCGAGGCGCTGGTGTTCAAGGGTGCCGATGCACTCAGGACGTTCTGCGAGCGGTGGGCATCGGCTATCCGCGAGGCGGCTGGCAAGGTGACTGCAGACACGGTGCTGCAGCACACGCCGCGTTACACGGTGAAGGCCATGTGCGACGAGACCTGCCTCGACACAGCCAAGCGGTTCGCTATCAAGGGCTGGTGCGAGTATGCCTCGACAGCCGACGAGTTGATAGAGTATGTCGCCGTGAAGATGCGGAAAGGGCGCAAGCTCTACATCGGTGCAGTGATAGACTATCACTACTAAACCTATCAGCCCCGCACGGATTAACCTACCCTTTGATGCGGATGCGGGGCACTAACTTACGATGGATGATGTAAGATGGAAGATGTAAGATGTCAGCCATCAGACATCAGCCATCAGACATGAAAAAGCGTTTTCATAACTTGTAAATGCCTGTGTCAGGTGCTCTGGCCAGGCGAATTGATTTTGAATGTTGATGATGCGGCCTGTCGGGATGACACGCTGCATCTTTTTAACTACGATTATTTACCCCTAAAAATATAGCGCCTTATGAAAAAGAATGAGACGACAGGGCTCTGGTATTTCGAGAGCCACGACGAGATACGCCGGTATCTCGCACAGATGTTTGAGCGATTCGGCCACCATGTGTACCTGACTACCCATCAGAACGCCCACGCCATACAAGGCGGCGAGGTGGTGGCCGACACTAACGAGGAGGGTCAGCCATACGTCATCACCGACGAGGACAACGCCGAGGTGCAGCACGGCCCCGACTATGTGTATAGCAGCGACTACAGATTCCGCGAGGCCATCGGCACCATTGACGACTTCCCCGCTACGGCGTTTGCCGTGAAGCAGCCGTGGGAGGCCGTCAACATCGATGCAGCGACGGTGGTGGAGGGTTTCTATCAGGCTGGCGAGCACCTGGCCGGGCGGCTGCGCACCGTCGGCGAGAAGCGCACGGCCTTCACCACCAAGGAACTGACGGCGGTGAAGCAGGCGGTGGTGACGGAGGCGTTAAGCGAGACCGTCTATCTCTACCGCATCACTACCGCGACGGGCTACTACCAGTGCCATCAGGACTCGCTGTGGTGGATGACGCTGCAGATGGAGCAGGCGGAGGGTGTGAGCCCCAGCAAGCGTAAGGTGTTTACCATCCAGCCCAAGGGCAAGGAGCAGGCAACAGTGATACTGCGGCTGGCCTACGACACCGACAAGGAGGTGCAGCGCATCAAGAACTGCCTGGACAAGGACGGCATCAGTCCATTCGCCCAGCAGCCCGCTATCGAGCCGGCGACGGGTGTGATGATAGGCACCAACGGACACATCCTGACCGTCCACAAGCTGAGCGGCTATGAGCAGGACGCGCAGAGCGGACTGCCCGCATACTATTGCGGCTTGATGGCCGTGCCGAAGGAGGTGTGCCAGATGAAAGGGCGCGTGACCATCGAGGCCGTGGAAGGCAAGTGGGAGGAGAGTGTGAAGAAGAAGGACGGCTCGACGGAGCTGATAGAGGAGAAGGGCATCATCGTGACCGCTACCGACGCACAGGGCCGGCAGGGCGTGGTGAAGCAGAGCTGGCGCTATCCCAACTGGCGGAGCGTCATCCCCTCGAAGATAGGCCCGGCTATCAGCATCGACACGAAGAAGCTGGCCGACGGCGTGAAGCGTATCATGCCACAGCTGTGCAGTGTGTCGCTGCCGATGGTGGTGGAAGCCGACAAGGGCGACAAGATCCTGAAGCTGTCGGGCGAGGACTACGACTTCTCGAAGGAGAGCAGCGTGGCAGTGGAGCTGGCGGGCAAGATGCCGTGTCCTATGAAGGTGGCGCTGAAGGCTTCGACGGTGGTCACGGCGGCGGGCTTCGCCGTGAGTACGATGCACTTCACCGATGCGAGCCGTGCCATGGTGTTCATCGGCGAAACGACGCTGACGATGCAGATGCCGATAGGGATGTTCGACTACCGCAAGGAGCCGCACCCCACCGACGGCCAGCTGCGGAAGTTCGACCTTAATGAGTGGGTGGACGCACCACTTCCGGAGAAACCACAAGGGAGCAAGACTGCTGTGAAGAAGCCAAAGGCGAAGCAGGCGAGGGCTGCGGAGATACCGCAGCATACTGAACGAGCACAGGAGCCGACGTTTGCCGAAAGGCTGCGGGAGGCGCTGCTGAAGCACTATAAGGCTGACGAAGGGAAGCGGGAAAAAACTAAAACCACGACGACGGTGGTGTATAAGTTTTCACAGCTTCACCAGTTGAATGATGAATTTGACAGAGTGTTCGGCATCGGCTTCAAGCCGTTCTATAACGGGCTGGTGTCGGTTGCCTCTAAGCATTTGTGCATCGACATCCTGAAGTTCGATGACTGGTTGCATAAGAAGCACGGCAACTACGAGGATTCTGGTAAGAGCATGAACGATATTGTCTGTGAGCACTACGGACAAAATGGACTGCAACTGTTAAACAGAGTAAGCTAACGAACTATGGAATATTTTGCAAACTGTATGACCCACGAGGCGCTGGAGCAGGAGCACCGGCGGCTCGTAATAAAGATGCACCCGGACAGGAACCCTAACGACCCGGAGGCTACGGCTAAGTTCCAGGAGATGCAGCAGCAGTATGAGGAACGGAAGGCGGAGCTGAACGGCGACTACCGCAAGAGCGCCAAGGGGCGCGAGCGGAGGGAGCGGGAGCGCCGGGAGCGTGAGGAACGGGAGCGCCGGGAGCGTGAGCGCAACCGGCTGGCCGAGGTTTTGGAGCAGGCACGGAGGAACAAGACGAAGAAGGTGAGTGAACTGAAGGTGGGCGACTATGTGTATGCCTGCATGGTGAACGTCGCCGACCGACACCATATACATCCCTACTATCTGCTGCGACAGATGATAGAGCACGGTGTGCAGGACGAGACGGTGGTAGTGATTGAGCGGGTGTATGAGATGAGCAACGATGACTTCTTCAACAACGTGCTCAACTTATGGATGACACCAGGCAATATCTATGGCGGCTGGGAGACGATACAGAACGCCGACCCTGCCAACGGCATCCGCAAGGCCAAGCGCGTGGCGAAGGTGGTGATGTTCCGATCGACAGACTACTGCGCCTTCGGCAATCCCAAGGGCGACCATGTGATAGCCGACTACTATCTGCCGTTCTGCTACCAGACGATGTTTGCCAGTCGTATCAGCGACATCCGTGCCCGTGTGGAGTATGAGGCTGCGGAGGAAGCTCGCATCAAGGCGGAGTGCAAGGCCCGTATCGAGGCGGAGCAAAGGCCGCTGATAGACGAGTGGGCGCCGAAGCTGATCACTATCAGCCGGGGGCTGACCGACGCGGAGCAGCAGACGGTGGCGATCAGCAACCTGAAGGCGGTGCTGAAGGGAAAGTTCCCAGGGGTGACGTTCACCATCAAGACCAACCGTCACGGCGAGACATCGGTGACATGGGAGGACGGGCCTACGGTGAGAGAGGTGGTCGTTGCCGCCGACCTCTTCAACGACTGGCTACAGCTGACGGAGCCTACACCGTGGCAGGAGCGCTTCGGACGGGTGACGGTCAACGCTGCCGACTTCAACCGCAAGATGAACGTGCTGACGAAGGCGCGCATCTTGCAGCAGTTGGGCGGCGTGGTCGATGCCTTCTGCCAGGGCGACATCGACGACGAGGTGACAGTCTCGGACGACGACTGGACGATGCTGCACCTGATGGTGGGTGTGAGTGTCGGCGACGAGGGTGCTACGCTATGCCGCTCGACCATGCAGCCCGACGGCACACGACGGGTTCATATCGGCACGGCAGTGCGCTATGTGTTCGACATGACGAGTTATGTGAAGCCGAAGACTGCGAAGAAGAAAGCGAAGCAGGCGGCGTGATGGGATTTTATAACGACAACGAATTTAACGAATTACGACTATGACAGAGAAATGGAAGGCATCGCAGGCTTTGAAGTACATGGAGGACGAACTGGATGCGAAGACTATCCTCCAAGTGTTGAACCCCTACCTGAAGGACGAGCAGTTGGCCGAAGTGTTCGACTGCCTTGTGGACGATGGTGCCATCAGCCCAGACGGGTATTGTTATTAACCCAATAAAAACGAAACGACTATGAAGATTGAAACAAAGTACAGCATCGGGGACAAGGTGGTCTTCGACATGGATAGGGTGGGTGAGATTGTTGGTTTTGAAATCGACAATACGTTGAAGGAGCCTGGCTACAAGAAGCCTTCCTACCCGCAGTATGAGAACAATACCCAAGTGCGCTACCAGATTAAGCCCATCGACCAGAAGGGCGACCTGTACGGCAGCATGCGCGAGGAGAGTACACTGACATTGATAACGGAGTAAAGCAATTACGACTATGTGCGGAAACTGTAAACACTTCAAGCCCTGCATGAACATTCCTGCAGGGCTTGACCCTTACGGCAGGTGCCAGAATCCCTACGGCGGGTTCAATGGACAAATCAGGTACGACTATTCGGCGGCCTGCAGAGACTATGAACGGAGTTAATGACAAATCAAAAACATTACGAGTTATGAACAACGAAAAGAAAAGAGCGAAGGCTATCGAGATGATAGATGACCTTTATGGTGACAGCGGAATGGCAGTGGTAAACCTTGTGACTGACTATATGTCGGAGAAGGATTGGGGACATCTCTACGACCGTCTGGATAGAGATGGTGCGTTCAAGAAGTAAAGTGTAACGAAACAAAAAACGGAGGGTGAGATATGGCAGACTTACAATTAACGTTAGGCAAGTGGGAAGTGAAGGAGGCCCGCGAAGAGTGCAAGAAGTATTCTATCATTGAGCGAATCACAACGCGGACTGCGAGAGGCAAGCATGGTGTTACCTATCCGAACTCACGAGACATGAATATCTATTTTAAACCGTTCTGGCAGTTGCCGGATATGGAAGAGGTGAACAGACAGATGCGGGAGATACAAAACATCCCGTATCTTATTCGGGAGAGGCACCCCGAATACAGGAACATGGTTTATTAACGAAACTAAAAACGAACAACGAGATATGAGCAAATTACAAAGACTGCGTGACAACATCGAGGCACTTCGGCATGCGATGACCTCGACGAGTGAGTATGACCAGAGCATACTGAGCAAGTACACGGGCTTCGGTGGGCTGACGTTTGTGCTGAACCCGCTGGAGAAGTCGGCGTGGAGCAAGAGCGACATGATGTATTACGACGACACCGTGCGGCTGCATACGCTGTTGAGAGAGGCCAGCAAGAGTGAGCGGGAGTATCAGGCATGGGTGGAGAGCCTGAAGGCAAGCACGCTGACGGCGTACTATACGCCTGGTGATATAACGGCTATGCTGCTGTTCCGAATCAGCGACGCTTTTTATGGTAAGCTCAACAGCAGATACGACTTTCAGCACTATCAGGGTATGATGCTCGACCCTGCTGCTGGAAAAGGTATCTTCATGCGCCATGCTGAGATTATGGCACGTGGAGACGGCGTGAATCTGAAATGCGTGGCCTATGAGAATGACTTGCTGACAGGCTTGATACTCGAAAAGGCTTCCACTGAAGAGAAGTTCGACATCCGCGTGAAGGGCTTCGAGACTATCCCTGCATCTGAGCTGGGCAAGTATGACCTGGTGAGCACGAATGTTCCGTTCGGGGACATCAGGGTGTTCGACCCGGAGTATAGCAACTCGAAGAGCCAGGTGCGGAGGGATGCGGCGAAGATGATACACCGCTACTATGTGCTGAAAGGGCTGGACTGTCTGCGAGAGGGTGGTGTGTTAGCTTATATCATCACGAGCAACTACCTGAACCGTGACGGCGAGCAGATAGGCGAGGCGCTGAAGCAGGCACGGCTCGTCGGAGCGTATCGGTTGGCGAATAATCTCTTTAAGGAGAGCGGCACGGAGGTGGGTACTGACCTCTTGGTGATGCAGAAGGACTCGGAGCGAGGGGCACTGACCGAAGAAGAGACGATGCTGCTGACGCAGTATGAGGACGGGGGATGCCCGACGAGCATGTACTTCACCTGCTATCCCGACCACGTGATAGCCACGGAGCAGGTGACGGGCACGGATGCTTACGGCAAGCCGGGGTTTGTGTATAAGCATGAGGGCGGCGTGCAGGGGATTGCACGGCAGCTGGGGGAGGTGCTGGCGAAGGACCTCGGCGCGAACCTCAAGGCTGACCTCGGCGGAAATACCGCCGAGCACGGGACGAGCGGAACGGAGGGCGGCAAGCAGGACGGCAAGCAGGACGACGGCAAGCAGGACGACGGCAAGCAGGGCGGCAAGCAGGAGCGCAAGAGCGAGAAGCAGGAACAAGGCGGACAGTGGCAGGAGATAGACGAGAGACAGTTCCACATGCTGGCCATCAACTACCACTATCAGGAGCTTTACAACAGCGAGGCTGCGAAGATGGAGGAGAATGTGGATGCACGCAAGCGGCTGAACGGGGCGTATGATAGCTTCAGGGAGAAGTTCGGCCCGCTGAACAAACCCGAAAACTTGAAGGCCGCGAAGAAGCTGAACCTGAAGGAACTGCTGACGCTGGAGATACTGGAGGATGGCGAGTGGCGCAAGGCCGACATCTTCGACAGGCCAGTGGCTTTCTCAACGGAGGAGATGCACAGCGTGACGGACAGTCACGAGGCGCTGGCGCAGTCGCTTAATGACTATGGCAAGCCCGATGTGCGCTATATGGCTGCGCTGACTGGGAAGAGCGAGGAAGAAATCTGCGACGAGCTGGACGGGGAGATATACTATAACCCCCTGAGCGAGGAGTGGGAGATTAAGGCTCGCTTTATCAGCGGGAATGTGATTGAGAAGATTGATGAGATAGAGCGGAAGCACCCCAAAGAGACCCACCCCAAAGAGACCCACCACCAACCCCTCCCTGAAATGGAGGGGAGTGATTACACTCAGGACGGGAACGCTGCCGCAGAGGTATCTACTCCCCGCCCTAACAGGGAGGGGCAGGGGGAGGGTCTCTATATCCGCCGCTCCTTGGATGCACTGAAGAAGGCCGTGCCTGAGCCTATCCCTTTCGACGAGCTGGACTTCAACCTGGGTGAGCGATGGGTGGACTGCAAAATCTATGAGGACTTTGCCTCGGAGTTCTTCTCGATGGAGGTAGACGGCTTCGGATGCAAGGTGAGGGTGACGGTTCGGTATGACCGCAACCTCGACCAGTATGTCTGTGCCAGCGACTGCGGCAACGAGAAAATCTATACGCAGTATGCCGTGAGCAGCGAGGCGAGCCAGGCTGTTGACGGCATGGATCTGCTGCAGCACGCACTGCTGAACTCCTGTCCCAAGATGATGAAGTATCTCCGTGACGAGCAGGGGTGCAAGATTCAGCAGGGCAAGAGCTATGCGAAGGAAGAGGACTCGGATGCCACGCAGAAGGCTAACACGCTGATTGAGGAGATACGCCAGGGCTATCAGGACTGGCTGCTCAGACAGCCGAAGGCGCTGCGCGACGGACTGACGGCGAAGTACAACCGACTGTTCAACTGCCACGTGAAGCCGCAGTTCGACGGCTCGCACCAGCGCTTCCCCGGCATCGACTGGGCAGGGCTGGAACAGAAGTACGGCATACCGCAGCCGGTGTATAAGGACGGCAAGAAGATTTCAGGCGGCCTGTATAAGAGCCAGGAGGACTGCATCTGGATGCTGGTGATGAACGGCGGCGGCATCTGCGACCACGAGGTAGGCTCAGGCAAGACGCTCATCATGTGTCTCGCCGCCCACGAGATGAAGCGGCTGGGCTTCTGCCACAAGCCGATGATCATCGGGCTGAAGGCCAACGTGGACAAGATAGCCGAGACCTATCGGACAGCCTATCCACAAGCCCGAGTGCTCTATGCCGGGGCGCGCGACTACAAAAAGAGCGAGCGCGCCAACTTCTTCAACCGCATGAAGAACAACGACTGGGACGTGGTGATCATGTCGCACAACCAGTTCGGCTTTATCCCGCAGTCGGAGGATGTGCAGGCCGACGTTATCCGCGAGGAGCTCAGCCACCTGAAGGAGAGCCTGAGCGCACTGGATGGCTCATGGGACAGCGTGTCGGTCCGTATGAAGAAGGGACTGGAGAAGAGGAAGAAGAACCTGGAGGCGAAACTGCACGGCATGGTTTATAACATCCAGCGGCGCAAGGACGACGTGGTGGACTTCAAGATGATGGGCATCGACCACATCTTCGTCGACGAGAGCCACAAGTTCAAGAACCTCGGCTTCACCACCCGCCACGACCGTGTGCCCGGTCTGGGCAAGGCCGACGGCAACGACATGACCTTCAACCTGCTCATGGCCATACGCACCATCCAGCAGCGCACGGGCCGCGACCTCGGAGCCACGTTCCTGAGCGGCACCACCATCACTAACTCGCTGACCGAGCTCTACTCGCTGTTCCGCTATCTGCGACCGAAGGCTATGGCCAGGCAGGGCACGTCGTGCTTCGATGCCTGGGCTGCCATCTTCACCCGCAAGGCTCAGGAGTATGAGTTCGGACTGGCCAACCAGATTGTGCTGAAGGAGCGCTTCCGCTACTTCATCAAGGTGCCGGAGCTGGCGCAGTTCTACAACGAGATAACCGACTACCGCACGGCGAAGGACGTAGGCATAGAGCGCCCGGAGAAATACGCCCGACTGCTGCACATCGAGCCGACCCCCGACCAGGAGGAGTATATCAAGAAGCTGATGCGCTTTGCCGAGACGGGCGACTTCTCCATCATCGGGCTTAGCGGACTCACCCAGCAGCAGCGGCAGGCCAAGATGCTCTACGCCACCAACCTGGCCCGCAAGATGTCGCTCGACATGCGGCTCATCGACCCATCGTATGGCGACCATCCGAGAAACAAGGCCTCGATGTGCGCCAAGATGGTGGCCTATTACTACTACAAGTACGACGCGGTGAAGGGCACGCAGCTCATCTTCAGCGACATGAGCGTATGGCAGGGTGACGGCAAGTTCAACATCTACGAGGAGATCAAGCGCAAGCTGGTGGAGGACTACGGCATACCGGCCCGCGAGATACGCTTCATCCACGAGGCCAAATGTGACTCGAAGAAGGATGCGATGATCGACGACGTGAACGACGGCGACGTGCGCATCCTCTTCGGCTCTACCGACAAGCTCGGCACTGGCGTGAACGCCCAGAAGCGTATCGTGGCCGTGCATCACCTGGATATTCCCTGGCGACCCTCCGACCTGGAGCAGCGCGACGGCAGGGCTATCCGAAAGGGCAACGTGATAGCCCGCGACTACGGCGACAACAAGGTGGACGTGATCATCTACGCCGTGAAGCGAAGCCTGGATGCCTACAAGTTCGGCATCCTGAACAACAAGCAGACGTTTATCTCGCAGCTGAAGCAGGGGCAGCTCGGCAAGCGTACCCTCGACGAGGGCTCGATGGACGAGAAGGGCAACATGCCCTTCGCCGAGTATATGGCTATCCTCAGTGGCAACACCGACCTGCTCGAAAGGGCCAAGCTCGACAAGAAGATTGCCGCCCTGGAGGTGGAGCGCAAGAACTTCCACCGCGACCAGCGGCAGGCAGAGGAACGCCGCGACCGGCTGCAGAAGGACGTGGAGCGGCTGACACAGGATGTCCTCGACGCACAGGCCGACCAGCAGCAGTTTGACGCACAGAAGCAACTGGGCGAACAGGGCGAGGTGCTGAACGCTCTGGTGCTCGACGGCTTCACCGTGCCTGAGACCGATGCCGACGGCAAGCCCCTCGACTATGCCGGACAGCAGAAGGCCCTCGGCGAGCGGATGTGGCGCATCGAGCAATCGGCCCGCACGCAGGGCATCCGCCTGAAGATAGGCCAGCTCTACGGCTTCGACCTGCTGGTGAAGACCGACGAGCAGAAGTTGCGCGATGCCGACGGCAACGAGTCGATGGAGTACACCAACCTCTTCTCGCTACGGGGCCAGCGCATCCTGCACACTGTGAACAACGGCAAGCTCTCCCACCAGTCGCCACGACTGGCAGCGGAGTATGCCCTGCGCTGTCTGCAGGAACTGCCCAGCCGCATCGCCAAATGGCAGCGCTGGATAGCCGACGACAACACGACTATCCGCCAGCTCGCCGAACTGCTGCGCCAGACGTGGAGCAAGGAGGACGAGCTGCGCCGCGCCAAGGCCGACCTCGCCATGCTTGACCGCAAGATCAACGCCGAGATGAACGGGAAGAAGTCCGGCGGCTCATCGGAGGAGGACAACACCTCCGAGAGCGACGGGCTGAAGCGGGCGGCGTAAACACCCCGATTTCGTGAAGTATACTTCCCGCGAGCGGAAAGTATACTTGCCGCACGGCAGAAGTATACTTCACGATTTTGCCCTTTATAACGACAACGAATTAAGACTAATTAAAACGAAACGACTATGGCAACAAATGAAATCATGGCCACCGTCTGCAAGGCCATCAACTTCGATGCAGACATGATTGACAGACTGTCGGACAAGTACAACGTGAAGATTACCGACGAGCAGGTGAACGATGCGCTCGACTGCTGCATGCGCAACGGCGACCTGAAATCGCTGAGCGTGATACTTGTGCGAGATATCTACACGAACTTCATGGAGCGCTATAAGCAAGACCTCGACATCAGAAAGTTCTCGTGGAATCCCGACCCGGACAAAACCATCATCAGCTACGACGGCGATGAAATCAAGAGCGACGGCCACATGCGCAGCATCGTCTATGACATGAAGGAGGAGGCGGCGTGGGAGGCACAGAAGAACGCTCCGCGAGAGTTCCACCTGACCGACGAAGACAAGAAGCTGCTGAGAGAGTGGGGCTATCTGGAGAGTGACCTCGACCAGATAGAACTGGAGGCCAACGTCTGTGAGTACACGCAGTGCTACAAGTCGAAGCCCGACCGCCAGATCACCCGCGACGATGCCATCAGGCTGATAGGCCGCAAGGAGTTCCTGTCGGGCATCAGCCACACAGCCTTCCACTGGAACTGCGGACGGAAGCGGGGTAACCGCTACGTCAGCTTTGAGAGCGGGATTGTAGGCAGGAGCATCAACAAGGTCGTATGAACCCCCAACAAAAAACAACTCAAGCAATATGGCAACATTAAACATCGACGACTTCGAGCGCATCTACGACGAAGCCGTACACCTCTGTCAGAACGGCAGCAAGATACAGGCCCTTGTCCACATCCTCGGATGCTACGGCTGCAAGAACGAGTGGCGCGAGATACGCTGCCTGCTGATGAACAACCACCCGCTGAACTTCCGCTACGCAGACTCCTACTTCCATGCTATCCGCTCTGCCTACAACCAGGCATGCAGCAAGATAGGGCGACAGTACGGACGCCAGGCATCCTACAATACACTGAGTTATTAACCCTCAACAAAAACAATTCAAGCATTATGAGCAAGATTAAGAACATGGTCATCGACCAACTCAACGAACAGAAATGTGAGAGCGACTTCGCCCAGGCCATCAACGACCTGCAGGGCGTGAGCCTCGAAGCCCTCGAAGCCCTGCACACCGCAGCCCACGAGGTCATCAACCAACTGCAAGGCGACGGCAAGCTGACAGAAGCCGTAGCCAGCTATCCCGTCCTCGGCACCATCCTGACCGTGGAACTCACCACCTTCAAGGCATACGCCGTGAAGTACACCAAGGCGCACCAGAATAAGCAATAACTACGTATATTAACCCCTAAAAACAAGTAACGAATATGATTGAGAATTGGGTGATGGCATTCTTCGCCTGGCTGTGGTTCATTCAGTGGGCCTGCAAGAAGTAAGTATTAACGAGTAAAACAAGAAACGACTATGGAATCATTGGCAACCATCATCGACCGGCTTGTAAAGCGCATCGACTATTTGTTGAACAATCCGCCACGCACCAACCGCGTAGGTAACGACGAAGTGACCACGTTTGACGGCAAGGAGTATAAGAACCTCACAGGCCGTCAGGTGGACGACCTTTCAAGCGGTGCATATTGGGGCGCATACCGCTCATGGGAAGAAGCCCGGCGGTACAACAACTACCTGGAGTATCACTTCACTCCGACCGCCGACTACTATCTGCGGGAAATGAGAAAGAATTTGATCAATAAACAGTAAACGACAAATCATCAATTCATAAGTTGCGAACTATGGCATTATTAGTAAATTATCAGATTGAGTACGGCTCAATCAAAGTGAAGAGCGCAGCCGACGAGAAGAAGCTCGTCACCGTGAAGTTCCATCCCGCCAACTGCGACTGCGGGGCGTTCATCTACCACTACACCAACGAGAAGGGCGAGAAGATGGCGCAGCTCTGGAACTTCCTCTCCGACCGCGAGCACATCGCCAACATCATGCGCAACAGCAGCGACCACACCCTGCTGGGCACATCGGTGGTTAGCGTGCGGCTCAACGTCTACTACAAGCAGGCCCGCATGATAGTCGAAGCCTGTGCCAAGAGCGGCTACAAGGTGGAGTGCTACTACAAGGAACCGAAAGAAAACCAAAAGGAGTAACGACTATGACAAAGGAAGAATTTAAACAAGAGGCCGCCCTGCGGCTTATCAACCGATTTGAATTGTCGATGGCCGACATCGCTGGGGCTGCCCGCGAACTGGCCGACCGGATTTATTCTGATCCTCCCGCCCACAACCCCGAGACCGACAGCATCGAGGTGCTGATGGAGGAGATAGTGAGAGTGGAGGAACAGGAGATTAAAGAGGCGAAGGAGGACTTCCGACAAAGAACGGGCACGGACTATGAGCATGAAATCAAGTCGAGCGGAATTGGCATCCGCCTGAAAAGACTGCTCTACAGACAAGACCTGAATAGCGTTGCCGACCTGCTGCGCTACGGTCGCCGCGAACTGCTGAAGACCAGGAACGTCGGCCAGCGCACCGTGGAGCGTGTGGACAAGGCCCTCCAGAATCTCTACGGCATCGAGGAATGGTAACGAACTAAAAACATCAAGGAACTATGGCAAAGAAAAGCGAAGCTGCTGCATTTCTGCAGCACTACAAGGAGCGGCGTAAACGTCTGCGTGCCGTCGGCAGTCCATGGGTGGACGCTCCTCTGAAGAAAGCGAACGGCGCATTTAATATCCCAACAACCGACGAGTCCCTGTATTGGGATTATGTGGCTGGCGTTATTGATTTGAACAAGGCGGCTTGTGAATTTCATCGGTGTGGATGGGATAACTTCATCGACGAGAAAGCGACTATGGAACGCTTT
>Ga0326511_10001609_pt1 | contig 18655 bp, 43 predicted proteins | sample 0_2496_0518_D_FD_203701 | JGI IMG/M metagenome (GOLD analysis project Ga0326511, IMG submission 203701) | Bovine rumen microbial communities from UC Davis, California, United States - 0_2496_0518 | ecosystem: Host-associated > Mammals > Digestive system > Stomach > Rumen | place: USA... | reverse complement strand
AGAATTTGGGACAATCCGTATCGTTGAGAGTGTAGACCCAAGGTTTGATACCTTTTGCGGTTGGGACTTGCTCGGTGAGTGGTCTTTCTGGGTGTTGCCCGATGGTGAAGTGGTCGCCTTGGAAGAAGTCGAGTAGACTTCTTCCTCAGTGGCCGGCCGGTGGCCCGGGCGCGATTGTTAATAAATTAACAACAAACTTTTTTCAAAAAAGTGTTGACAAATTCTCAAAATTGTAGTATAATATAACCACAGTAAAGGAGAACAGAAGGGAGAAAAAACAATGCTGTTATGTGAACTCGATGTAATGGAATACGCCATCACTATGGAAGAGTCCGCAGAGGACTTCGACGAAGTCGACTTCGACGACGTCGACGAGTGCGGGTTCAACCCATATATGGGTTGCTACGACTTCGACTGTTAGTCGAAGTCGCGCGATCCGGCAGAAAACATAAAAAAACATAAAAAAGGTCTTGACAAAGTCTCATAGATATGTTAATATATAATTACAGAAAGGAAAGGAGACAACCGAATATGAAATGCCAACCGAAAGCGCCGATGGCAAGGCGCGATGACATAAATGATGAGCCGAAATAGAGAGGGCGCGCACTCTCCGCGTTAGATGCCAACCCACCTTACCGCAAGGTATAGGGACGCGACCCAAAGGGTGTAAAACTTGGCTAACAACATCTCGTAGTGGGTAGAGGTGTGGGTCAGATGGACGCATCTGACCCGTTTTATTTGTGCGGATTTAAATCGAGCATATGTTCGGCCGGTCCGGGCATTGGCCCGGGCGACTTTGTGAAAAATTTAACGCGATTGTTTCTCGACAAATACACAAAAAGGTATTGACTTCCTAATATCAGTGTGTTATCATTATATTGTCAAGAGGGAAATCGGTGGTTGGAGGTCGGTTCTCAAAAAAGTTTGAGAAAAATAGAAATTACCTCTTGACACTATCACAGAAATGTGATACAATATAATTGTCAAGGGGAGAGTAAGACTTGATAAAAGGCGCCTAAAGTTAATACATTGGCAAGCGTCTCCCCTTGATAAAAACAAAGAAAAACAAAATAAAGTGTTGACAAAATAAAAAATCTATGCTATAATATAGGTACAATACAGAAAGGAGAAAAGTCAATGAGCATTTACACATTCGCAAATCTCGATACATTCGAACTTTTCACAATCGAAGCGTTAACACTTGACGAAGCAAACGAACTTGCTTCAAAGGTATGTGAAAACTTCAAAGTTTTCACAAGAAATTCAAAATAAGGTATTGACAAACACTAAAAAGTTTGCTACAATATAAGTGTCAAGGGGAAAGTTAAGGAGAACGTAACCTTGTAAATCATGCGACGAACCCCTTGACAGAAAAACAAAGAAAAACATAAAAAAGGTATTGACAGATAGTAAAAAATCTGATACAATATAATCACAGTAAAGAGTAACCCAAGTCAGTAGAAAGGAAAAACAAAATGACTAACAGAGAATTCTTCACAGCAATCGTTAATTCTGACCTCAATGATGAGATGAAGGCTTTCGCCACAGAAGCAATTGCAAAACTCGATGCACGCAACGCAAAGAGAGCAAACACACTCTCCAAGACACAGAAGGAGAACGCACCGCTGATTGAGAAAATCGCAACGCTTCTCACTTCTGAACCAAAACTCGCAAGCGAACTTGCAAAGGAAATGGAAATTTCCACACAGAAGGCAAGTGCACTTGTCAAGAAGGTTGAAGGCGTCAGCGTGTGCGATGTTAAGGTAAAGGGCAAAGGCACACAGAAGGGATACTTCTTCGCATAGCCTTTAAGGGGTTGACATAATGTCAACCCTTTTTTATTGCCGTAAAATCGAACGTATGTTCGCGGCCGCCCGGGCAGATTGTGAAAAAAATAACTTTCAAAAAGGTATTGACATTCCTCTTCATTGGGGTTATAATGTATATATCAAAAGAAAGGAGAACAAAACCAATGAAGAAACTTATTTACAATTCATTTATAATTCCATTTATGATAGTAGCAATTATGCTTATTCTCACAGACGCAACTTTTGCCTATGCAATAACACCAACCAAGACAGACAAACAGATTGTTAAGGAGTATTGCTCAACACACTACCCAAATATGAGAATTAAATACTTCACAGAGTATAATGAAGAGGTCATCACACACAGAAAAGACACTAATACTGTATGGGTTCAGATTGAAAAAAGTGTGTCAAGTGGTAAAAAAGATAGACGCAATGGTATGTATTGGGGTTATGTAAAAGGACAGAACTATTATAAAACTTGGTATAATAAGAAAGTAAAGAAAGGAAAAATAGTTAAGTCATATTATATTTTTAATCCATATACAAACTATGAGGACGATATAGTCGCAGTGGTCGATAATCAGAAAATAAGGTAAGGACTTCGTCCTTATCTTTTTTTAGCGAACATACGTTCGCGGCCGGTCGCTTGTTAAAAAAATAACTTTTGCAAAAGTATTGACAAATTGAAATAATTTGATTATAATATAAGTGTAATAAGAAAGGAGATTTAAAAATGGATAGAATGACAGTTGGTAGACTTAAATCTATATTGGTAAACTTCAATGATAATGATATAGTTTATATCTTTGGTGGTGAAGATGGTAGTGGCGGATTTGCTTATTTAAATATCGGTCACAATGAAAATGATATAACATGGCAAGAAGGTTCTACTATTTTAGAATATGAAGATTAATACGTACACTCGCGCGATGTCAAGGAGACTTTACATCGCGCGCCTCTTCATAGAGATTGTTAATAAATTAACAACAAAGTTTGGCCCGGGCGCGATTGTGAATTTTTTCACAACGGAAAAACAAAGAAAAACATAAGAGGGTATTGACTTCCTTAAACTTATCGCTTATAATAAAGAAAAAAGAGGTACACAATGAAAGAATTAGAGAGACTTTTAAAAGAAAATAGTGGTCTGCTTTCAAGAATGAAAGAGAGAGACGGCAATGAAAAATTAAATAAAATTTGTGAAGAAATTTTTAAAAAAGACTTGACAAACTCTCACAAATAGTCTATAATATAGATACAAAGAAAGAAAGAGAGGAAACAGAAATGACAATTTACTTCGATATGGACGGAACGATAGCAAATCTCTACGCAGTAGAAAATTGGCTCCCAAAACTTCGTAATGAAGATGCAAGCCCATACACAGACGCAGAACCACTTGTTAGACTTGCCACACTCGCAAGACTTCTCAACAAATTGCAGAGAAACGGACATAAAATCGGTATCGTTTCGTGGCTTGCGAAGAATAGCACAGAAAACTACGATATAAAAGTTACCAACGCTAAAATCGAATGGCTCAACACACATCTGAAAAGCGTACAGTTCGATGAAATAAAAATCGGCAAGTATGGAACACCAAAATCGACAATGGTTGACGATGTCAACGGAATACTTTTCGATGACGAAGAACCAAACCGCAAAGAGTGGAAAGGTAAAGCGTTCGATGTTGACAATATAATCGAGATACTGAAAGGGATTAAATAGAAAGGGGTTAACAATGGAATACTATGGAATTTATGTAGATAAGAAAAAAGATTATCTTCTCGATGTAGCCGAAAATTATGATGAAGGTTTAAGCCTTTTTCTTGATTGGTGGTTTGACGGATATGATAATTGTATATTAACTAAAATTACCAAAGAAGAATATGAAAAATTTGAAGAAGAATGTTAACATTCTTCTTTTTATTGTCAACTCGCGGCCGGTCATCGAACATATGTTCTGAATGGCCCGGGCGCGATTGTTAAAAAAATAACTTTTAAAAAAGGTATTGACTTCTATGAAAAAATCATTATAATTATAAATGTAAGGAGGGTATAGAAATGACAACAATAGACTTTCAGATTAAACTATTAGAAATTGAACTTGAATTCTATCCTCAAAATTGGATAGCAAAAGAAGAAATTAAAAGATTAAAAGAATACAAAGAAAAACATAAAAAAGATATTGACACAAACTAAAAAGTGTGCTACAATATAATTGTCAAGGGGAAAGAAGTAGAGTGGACGGAGGACGGTTCTGAAAACTTTTTTCAGAAAAGAAGAAATTTCCCCTTGACAACATCAGAGAAATCTGATACAATATAATTGTCAAGGGGAGAGAGATAGAACGAGTAAGCAAGCCCATTGTGCGAAAGGCTTTCTCTCTTGAGTCGATGAGGAGAGGGCAAAATCAAAGACAATTCCCCTTGACAGAAAAACATAGAAAAACATAAAAAAGATATTGACACAAACTAAAAAGTGTGCTACAATATAATTGTCAAGAGGAAAGAGATGAGAGAGACAACGTCCTCAAAAAATTCCTAATAAAAAATAGTAAATCCTCTTGACAAACCCAAACAAATCAGTTATAATAAAGACACAAGTTAAAGAGTTAAAAAAAAGAAAGGAAACAAAATTATGACACAGAGAGAATTTTACACAATGGTTATTGAAAATCAGATGGATGGTACTGAAATTTCCGATGAAATGGTAGCATTTGCAAAGGAAGCAATCGCAAAACTCGATGAGAGGAACGCAAAGAAAGCGTCCAAAGAGTCAAAGACTCAGATTGCTAACAAGCCAATCATCGAAGCAATTTCGAGAGTTCTCACAGATGAACCAATGCTCGCTTCAAAGATTGCAGAACTCTGCGAGATTTCAACGCAGAAAGCGTCTGCACTCGTTAAGAAAGTTGAGGGCGTTCAGTCTGTCGATGTAAAGGTTAAGGGAAAGGGAACACAGAAAGGTTACTTTCTCGCCTAACAAATAGGCGTATAGTGGGCACGCATAAGTCCCACCCCACTTACAAGATTGATTGTTGTTTTCATCTTTATACCTCCTTTCAAGAAAGAACGCACGCAAGTGCGTTTTTTCGTTCGCAGAAAACGAACGTATGTTCGCGGCCGCCCGGTCCATGCCCGGGCCGCGATTGTACGGATTTTAATACAAAGAAAAGTATTGACAGATTTCCAAATTATTGCTATAATTAGGTATCAAAAGAAAGGAGATAGACAAATGAAAACTTATCGTATCGTAATATCAACTGAATATATTATTGACGCAAATACACAAGAAGAAGCATTAGATATGGTTGATTATTCTTATGAAGTCGATACATCTTATGAACTTATCGAAGAAATATCAGAGGAGAACTAAAATGAAAGAATATCTGTTCTATGATGAGGTTAGCGGAGAAGAGTTTCTCATTGAAACTGATATGAAAGAAAAGGCGTATTTGTGTGCCTATACGTATTTCGAGGAACCGAAATTCGTTCGTGAGGTTTCACATTGGGAAGCCGAAATGATGGGTCTTGACACATATTAATTACGTGTTAAGCCGCCCGGGCCGTTGATTGTTTAAAAAATAACTTTTAAAAAGTTCTTGACTTTATAAATATATTAGTTTATAATTAGAGTATCAAAAGAAAGGAGATAAAGAAATGATAGCAATATTAGGTTGGACAGACGGATTTGGAAATGATACATATGTTTGGGGTATTTATCCCACATTAGAAATAGCAAAACGATACGCTAAAAAAGAATTACGTTGGGTTGAATTTGATTTTGGAGAAGTTGAATTTGATTGGTATGATGCTAATGAGTTTAGAAATGAGAAGCATAAACCAAAGAAAAAAAAGGAGAAATAAAAATGGCAAAATGTAAAAATTGTAACTCAGAAGATTATGAAATAATCTATATAGAAGAATATGATTATAACGGAGACTATATTAGAGTTTTAGCAAAGGCACGTTGTTGCAAATGTGGAAAAGAATTTTGGGTAAGAGAATATTTTGATTTTGATGATAGTAAAAATGTATAGAGGTTAACAATGAAAGAATTATATTATAAAATTGAACTACCAAACGGAACAATACTACCACACAAGTTTGAAAGGTTCGACCAAGCCGAAAACTTTATGATACGCAATGACATATACGGATATATAATAATCGCATAAGACGAACATGCGTTCGTCTTTGCCCGGGCCGCCTTGTGAAAAAATTAACACGATTGTTTCTACATAAAAACATAAAAAGGGGTTGACTTCCTAAAACAAATTGCTTATAATTACATTGTAAGATAAAAGAAAGGAACAAACACAAATGGAAAAAATTCTCATTATCGACACAGAAACAACAAATTCACTTGACGATGCACTTGTATATGATTGCGGATTTATCGTAGCAGATTACAATGGAACAATCTATTCCAAACATTCGTTCGTAAACGCAGATGTTTTCTGTAATAAAGAACTTATGGAAAGTGCATACTTCGCAGAGAAAATCCCAACATATTGGAATGAGATTAAAAATGGTTCGAGAACTCTAACTTCTTTCAACAACATCAAGTGGACACTTCGCCACATAATGAAAGAAAACAATATAACAAAAGTGTATGCGTATAATTGTAGATTTGATTATCTTGCACTTGCCACAACGCAGAGATATTTAACAAAATCAAAGTATAGATTTTTCTTCCCTTATGGCACAGAATTTCACGATATTCTCGCACTCTCTCGCCATTGTTTCAAAGGTGATGCAAATTATCATCAGTTCTGCACAGATAATAATTATCTGACAACTTACGGAAAAGATAGACACACTGCGGAAATAGTCGCACAGTATCTTTTCAATAGAGATTTTATCGAAGAACATACGGCACTCGCAGATTGTGAGATTGAATATAAAATTCTTCTCGCTTGTGAGAAGTTAGACGGATTTAACTTTGAAACTAAAATGTGGTAGAAAGGGGTTAACAATGACACATTATGAAATACTTCTCGCTCATTACATAGGAATATTAATAATTCTTATTGTATCTCAAATTATTTTATATATATGGTATAATCGCAGAAAATGAACACACGTTCGTTTTCTCGCGCCCGGGCCGTTTGTGAAAAAAATAACTTTTAAAAAGGGGTTGACAAACAGAAATAAAAGAGTATAATTATATTAGATAAAGAAAGGAGAAAACAAATATGGTATATGTAGTAATTGGTTATGACACAGATTGGTATACTTTTGAAACCTTTATGGGAGTTTTTTCTACCAAAGAAAAGGCACAAGCAATAATAGACAATGATTATGAGATATATGGTGATGAAAAAGTTGAAAATCATCAAGAGTATAGAATCTATCCAATCGCAATAGATGAAGAGTTTGAAATAACAGAAGAAATTTTCCCTTGTGAAGATGAAGAATAGAAAGGGGTTAACAATGGAAGATTACACAACATATACGGCACACGCAATAATAAATGTATGGGATACAGATATAAAAATAGATATTCCCTTTTTAGAAGAAAAAAGTGAGTATCTTGATTTAAGAGAAATAATACTCGAATATATAAATGAAAGTTTATACATTAAATCGTTTAATTATACAGAAGATGAGGACTAAACGTCCTCTTTTTATTTATGTGAAAACGAACAAACGTTCGCACACTCGCGGCCGGGCCATACGTATACTCGCGGGACGTAAAGTAAACTTTACACGCCGCCGACCACGCAGGGCGAAAACGTTTTCGCAGACATACCCACCAACTATTCCGAAAATTAGCTTTTAAGGAATAGTTGAATGTCAACCACTATATATGGGTCTAAAATAAAAATGAACCACTATATATTGTGCCGCCGCATAATTTCAACTATTCCTAAAATTAGTTATATCGGCATAGTTGCCGGTCAGCGAAAACGATTTCGGTGTTTCGCCCGGGCCGCCGAGTGTATACAAGTATACATATATACACGTATCCCACGCAGATTGTATACAATCTTGTATCTCCAAAAATACTTGCAATCTCTGAAAATATCAGTATAATTATATTGTAAGATAAAGGTTGTAAGTGAAAGGTAGGTGTCCTATGGCAGTATCTCGCAAAGCAGAACGTGAACTTATCCGCAAGGCGTTCCTTGAAAAGGTTTCGCAGTTCCTCGCAGAGAGTGGCGAAGAAGTTCTTATCGTCAAGTCCAATGAAATCGCAATCCCTTGCGTTGGTTGCGAAGGAAATGAAGATTTCCTCGTTATCAATTTCAAAGTGCCTACGGGTGCGAATAAGGGAACAGAACCATACGATGGTTATGCTCTCGCAGAGGACTACGTTCACAACCTTGCCGAAAAGGAACGCAAGGCAGAAGAACGCAAAGCCGAAAAGGCACGCAAGATTGCACGCGATGCAGAGTTGCGTCGCAAGCGTGCAGAGATTGCAGAGAAGAAGGGTCAGTAGACCCTTCTTTTTTATTGGTCAACTATCGAACATATGTTCGGTGGCAGATAAATAGTTATCGTCGCGGCCGCCCGGGCCGATCCGGGTCCAGGCCGGTCCATGTTTTGCCCGGGCCGATTGTCAAATTTTTAACAAAGCGAACATATGTTCGGGGTGGCGAGTTTGTTAATAATTTATTAACAATTAGAGGTCTCTAACTACCGAATGGTCGGTAGGTTAGTCGTGTCTAACTCGAACATACGTTCCGAACAAATGTTCGTGTGCCGCGGCCACGCGCCGCAGATGGTGGCGGGTAGGGAGCTGCATTAGGGAGCTGCGTCGGAGCTGTGGCCCGGCCCCGCGGGACAGCTGCAAATTTCGGCCGGCCAGGAGCTGCGGCTGGCAGCTGCGAGGGAGCTGCATTGGCGTGTCAAAAAGGAGCTGCATCTATGTTTCGTGGGGAGCCCGCCTAAAATTTGACTTTTAAAATCAAATTTCCAGCTGCGAACATTTGTTCGAAATTTGAAAAATTTTGTCAAATTTTCAGGCCGCACCCAACGAGCTGCAGCTGCGCTTTCGTCTGCGTTCCCGCAAATCGAAATTTGAAAAAGTTTCAAAATAGCTTTATAATATATATAGAAAGTGAGGGAAAGAGAAAGGAGAACTCACAGTTACGAACGAGTATTTTCCTTCACTTTCACGCAGGAATCAGAAACAAATAATTTGAAAAGTTCTGAAAATTCCGCTATAATATATATAGAAAGTGAGAGAGAAAAGTAACTTCTCCACCACTATAAAACAAATTCCAAAGTAACTGGGTCGCAACCTCATAGCGAGAAAGAAGGACAAAAATGACTAAGGTTGAAGCTTACAAGGCAGTTATCGCTGGCGAAATCACAGAGGAAGTTGTATCAAAGATTGAGGAGCTGCTTGCTGCCCACGAGGCTGAGGGCGAGAAGAGACGCAACAGAGCGGCTGAGAAGAGAGCTGAGAAGCTGGCTTCGGAGAAGGTTCTCGAGGACGGCGTGCTCGCAGTGCTCGGCACAGACCCAATGACTGCTTCTGACATCAAGGACGCGGTCGAGGGCATTGAGACACCGCAGAAGGCTACTGTAATTGCGAAGAGACTGGTTGGAGCTGGGCTCGTGGTTCAGACAGAGGTCAAGGGCAAGAACGGAAAGGTCAAGGGTTACACTCTGGCTTAGTATACGTAATACTTATACGTAAAAACACGGGATTACTCCCGTGTTTTTTAATTTATATAAACTTTTGAAGCTGAAAATTGTGAAATTTGACAAAAAATTGCAAGTTTTCACACTATTTTTTTGTTTTTTGAACACAAAATTTGACTTTTGATGGTGGCTGTGGCAGCCATTTTTATCCACTACCAACTTACCCCTACACGACATTCCCGTGGGCAAGTCACCGACGTATAGTGATGACACCCTCTTCGTATACGTAGGTCACAATCGCCGCACACTTTTTTACGACTACGACAACTACTTATACGAACTACTTATACATATACGTATACGTAGTTCACTTCTATACATATACGTTTACCGTCAGTGTTGTCCGTTATATGTCCTCCTTACCTGCCCTCTTGCCACCTCCATTTATCGGTTTACCGTTTAAGTTAATTGTCTATCCGCCGCACTCTACCTACTTATACGACCTCCGGGGTGAGACCGGAGCTACGTTGTTCCGTTTAAGTTGCCCGTTCTATATACGTATATATATACTAATACGACTTACTTATACGAACCGTTGTGGAACTCCGGAGTGAAGCGGGAGCTACGTTGTCAGTGCGGTTATCCGTCCCTATATACGTATACTTGCCGCTGCGGCTGTCCGTAGTAGTCCCGAGCGTCGGTGTTTGGCTGCGGGGACTTCGCCCCTTGCAAACATCTCGCTCGGCCTCACTACTTTTGGGTTTATTGGTCTATTTACGTATAAGTATATGTATATATATACGTATACGTAATACGTATAAGTATATGTATAAGTTTTTCTATTTTGATTATAAGTAGATTTTAATTTTAATCTCTACTAATTTTTTGAGACGCGAAATTTCTACAAAATAAACCTTCGTAGATTTCTGCAAAATTAATAGCCATGTGAATTCCTACAAAATTAATAGCGACGCAAATTCCTAGAAAATTATTAACCTCAAAAATTCCTACAAAATTAATCATACGAATATGTTCCTGTTATACGTATACTCGCGGCCGTCCCATAAAATTATATCATGAGCGTTTTGAAAAATTTCTACAAAATTATTACCCAATAAAAAAGAGAGTTATATTTAACTCCCAATTTTATCCTACAATTAATATATGTTATAGCCAATTCCTGGAATATCTGCACCCGTTGCTTTAATAAGTGTGCGTTCAATCAATGCCGCATTTTGTTTCGTTAAATTTTCTGCAATAATTCTCTTTTCAACTCTATCCCAACCAAACTTTTCAATAGCTTTTCCTACTATTTGAGTTTTATATCCATTGCCGCCCTTCCATCTTGTAGCAGTATTAATAGTAGAACCATAGTATTTTTTACCGTCTGGAAAAGTAAATTCATATACACAATACTGCCCCATATTTTTAGCATCTAATGACCGTGCTTCCTCGGCTAACAATGCTACTTCTTCTGATAGTTCTTCTAATGCATGGGCAATTTGCTGAATGTGCTCTTCACTGACCACCATGCGGCCTTTCGATAATTCAGTTAATTTACCACTATAAAAATTACAACGCTTTTCTATATTACTTTTGGTAATCCCAAGATTTTGTATGCTATTCATTAATTCCTCAAAAGTCATATCCATATCCTCCCAAAAATTTTCTGTTTTATCTTCTATCTATAAGTAAAATTTTTGGAATTACAGTATAGAAAATTGGAAAATTTTCCGTATGGTTATTCGCTCAATTTACGACCCGCCGCGAGTATGCGTAGAACAAAGCTGAAAAATAATTCCCAATAAAAAAGAGAGCTACCAAGCTCTCTCACTATCCTTCCTAATTTCTATTATAAGAAACTTCATATCCTTGCCACTTGTTCTATCGGAATAGACTACGTTATCTATATGCCAGCCATTAGAAATTTCTACAATTTTTTCACCTGCTACTTCTATGTTCTTACAATTTTCATCACTTGCTTCCCATATCATTTTCAATTTTCTCCCCATAAGAGCAATAATCTTTTTCTGATTTAACCATCTTATGTTTTTTACAATAAACTAATCCGACTATTCGCGGCCGTTCACCACGAGTATGAATACAATCACCACAACGAACTAACTCACCAACTTCTTTCTGATGTAGTATATCTAAATCATCATACCATTCCCTTATAATAACTTCTCTCATGGTAGCTTATAGTAATAATCTAACTCCTCTAATAAGTGTCTTATATAGTCATCAATCTTGTCTCTCCGCACATATCTGCGACAGACCTGACCAGGCTCACATGGACAGAACTTATAAAGCCGACAATAAGTTTCTGGAAAATATTCACCATCGACAAGTTTCTCTCCTTCGGTTGCCCAATAACATTCCCAATTTTCCATTAGCTACTCTCCAAACCAATATTGAAGCACATCTAACACATCTATTACAAAATTTAAAGCCTCTTGTGAATCTTCTATATCACCATTATACCTATCACGATAGATATAACTTAATTCCTGATATATGTCTTCTTTTTTAGTTCCATCACCGAACATACTCATAGGCCTCTTTCCTCCTAAGTTTCATTTCAATAATTATCAATCTCTGCCATTTCTTCCGCAGTAGGCGGCCGCCCGTCCGCGTAGCATAACTCAATTAAGTTTTCCATTGTTGCGATATAATCATTATGCTTATCGTAGTGGTCTTCCATCCATTTATAGTGTTCTTCCGCCCAGCTTAAAGCGTCCCAGAAGCCTTCCATTCTAATCTTTTCTAACTCGGTATAGCCCTTATAGTCTGGAAGAGCCTGGGCACACCATGATTCAGACCTATGAAACTCACAGTTTTCACAATCATCTACGGGACAATTTACTTCTTCCATTAGTCCCTCCAAATCGCTCTGCCGCAGTGTGGGCAATATCTGTAATCATGGTTTGCATCAACCGCGAGTATTGGCTTATCACAGTTCTGGCAAAAGAACACATGATACAGAATTTCCTCTGAACCTTCACGTCTTACCGGCTGCCAATAGGAAAGTTCAGTATATGGCTCGTCCTCATAGGTTGCAATTACCTCGTCAAGGTCAGCCCAACTCCAATCATTACCATGCTCATGTCTCCAAAAAATAGTATTCAGTTTCTCTTTACAAACAATATCCATTATAAAATCTCCTTTGTTCTCAATTCCCTATATACTTCATCAAGTATGCCATCAATCATACAGAAGCCATCGCCGCCTTCTTCATAAACCATATACTTACAATTAATATTACAAGCGCGATGCTTCTTACAAGGCTGCCAATGCTGTATCTCCAATAACAAATCATGAAGCATATTATACTTTTCTTCTCTTGTCATAGCTGCTCCTTCCTAGTCAATGAACTGAACTTCTAATCCTGCGGCGAGGCACTCATTAGCTCTTACGCTGACTGCACCGGCACTTAAAATCTGCTCTTTATTTAAGCAAAATTCTACATCGAAGTCTTCGTCCAATGCGCCGCAGTCCTTACAGTTCCTAAAAATGCCATCATACTGACAGATGTGGTAGGCAGAATTAGTTGTGTATCTTGCTCTCCACCTATTATCTATATCTTTTTCATAGGTAAGCTGTATATACTTCCCATGAGCCAGAGGTTGGGTCATTATTATTTTCTTGTATTGACTTACATAGTCTTTATTTACTTTGCGTGCCATTGACATCTCCTACCATACTACATTATCACCTGCATGGAGAGTAAAATCGTGAAACAGTTCTCCATAAATATCATCTTCAAGCATTACGAAGTCGTCAGGTGAAAATGGAGTTATGGTTATATCTTCCAGATATTCATCACCATAGTAATCACTTATCTTTTGAACCGCTTGAACTGTTGTATCAGCACATATAAGCATAAAGCAAACTTTACTTTTATCATCCCACTCTTCGTAATGAGTTACCGTTGCTACATATATCATAAGCCTTTTCTCCATTTCCAATCTTCAAATCTATATTTCATGTCTCTGCACAGGCTACCAATTTTAAACCACGGAGTTCCATAGTAGTCGATAATGTGAGTTTTCTTATAGTATTTAAGGTCTACCCCATAGCCAAAGGCTACCTTATATTTGTGCCTGCGGTACTTCATTTTACATATATAGTAGTCATGGAACTTACGCGGCCGCACTATAAGTTCAACCTCGTCATCATCTTTTCCAATTAGATAGACCCTTTCCCACTTACGCCATCTAATAAAATCTTCATAACCGAAAAAAACAGTCTCATTATAAAATTTATCTACCGAATGTATATGCATTATATTTTTATAAAAACAAACTGTAAAGTCTTTATCACCAATATAAGCAAAATAATTATGCGCTAAGGTTGAACCCAAATCTGCACAAAGTACCTTGTTTTTATCTTCATCGCTCCAACCAACCATATCTTCCATTGGAGTAAACATGTCAGTTGAAATCAACTTACCGTCTTTCCACGCAATCGCGCCGTAATCTATCATTGCCATAGCTTATTTCCTTTCTACCATAAGTCTTCACTCATTAGTCTATCAATGCGAAGTTCTTCCGCGGTTTCTACCAACTGGCCGCATTCATATGCATGGTCCGCAGCTTCCCAACGGTCAAGAAACTCACCCTTATCAGTAAGAAAGCCTTCTATACTATGCGGATAATCATAAATATCAGGTCTTAACTGTGATAAAATAATTTTCGCATCTTTATGTCGATGAACGGGTAAAGTTAATTGCTTATCTAACATAAATGAATAAATTTTAACTGCAGCACTTACTATCATTTCTATTCTCCGCAAAACCTGAAAACTTGATGTCCGTCTCTTTCAATTATATCATACGGTTCATGTATATCTAAACCTTCAAATCCATTAAAGGAACGACCATGCTTTCTAACATATGTTTTAGCCTCTTCTTTTGTAAAGAAACTAGCTACATACTTACTACAATTACCCCAGCACCAGCAGTCATATACGTCCCAAAACGGATGATGCTTAATTACTCTTTCACTATCCATAATCAATCTTTCCCTTCTTTTCTCTTTTACCTTATACTTTATTATATCAAAAATTCCTAAAAAATTCAAATTTAAAAGACCGCACTCCTATACGTAGAAGTGCGGCCGTCCCATAAATTTACCATTCTCTTGTAATAAAATCATATAATATCTCTGGGCTATCAATCGTCCAGGTTTTATCGGTGTGCTTATCATAGACCTTACAATAGTCCTTCTTGCGGCCGAAGTCTGTTTCAAAACAGAACCAATCAAGGTCTGTGCCTACATATGGGTCTACTTCCATCTCACATAAATCAGTAAGCAAATCATAATAATTTGCAATCCAATCCGCACCTTTCCATTCTGGACTAATATCAAGAGCTTCAATTATCTGATTTTCTTCCTCTAACATTGACTGGTAAGTTTCAACCGCAATACAAAATTGTCTTTTACTCAACTTCATACCCAATCTCCTTTAAAAAGTTATCACAATGTTCTTTATGGGATAAGTAATATTCAACTCCCCACTTCGTTGCTTCGAACTCCGATGGGATAGCGAAATACATATTAGTGAAATCGCGGAAGCGTTCATAATCAAAATCTAAATCAAGCAGATAGTAGATGATAGAACGCTCGCGGTCAAGGGTTTTATTGAAGGTCATTATATGCCCGACCTCGTGGAGCAAGCCCGCGAGAAAAGAGTTAATTGATACATCAAAATGTTTGCGAAGGAACGCATCATAGAGACCATCGAACTCATCTGGCTCAAAAGTCAAATTGATTATCTTCTCGCTACTTATAGCATAGAACTCATTTTCAAGAAAAGTAGTTGTAATTTCTGGATTAATTGAGCGAACAAACTCGCGTGTTATATCATAGATAGAACGAGGTGCAAATGAAGCATCGCACACTGGTAATTCAACCCACTTATTTAAATCTATTGTAAGTCTAGCCATATCAATTTTTCCTTTCTTCACTTTATAATATAATTATACCATTATTTTTTTAAAAATTCAAATTTGAAGTCATACGTCTTCGACCTATTCACACTGCGGCCGGTCGCATGTGTCGCGACACTACCTCAACTTATGACGTCAGAGGTTGCAGTGCCGCTGAATACGTAGGGCAATAAAAAAGACCTAACATAGTTAGGTCTTTTCCTTATACAGGATAGTATTCTCCCTCTGCGAGATACCAATCGTCTTCTTCAAAGTATTCAATATACTCTGACCCGTCATATTCCATTATCTGGAAAAGCACACCGTCTGGAACATCAACAACTTCGAGCTGCTTGAAACCTCCCATATACGGCGGGCCGCCGTAGATGTCAGTGTAGCCACAAGCCACACACAGTTCCTTCATATCCTCCTGCGTAATGCCGCACTCAAACGCTCTAATCAAGCGTTCATCAAATGCCATTCTCGGGTCATTCCATGAGCTCCAACCCGCTCCGAAACCTTTACTTATAAGAACTTTCATTTATCCTCCAATCTGTAATACAGTATCAAGAAATCTTAACCCAGGGTAATTATACCATAGAACATAATCATAAACACTGAACATAATAGTTATAATACCAACAAGAGCTAATACTCCTACACATGTTCCAACTACAATTGGCATTATAGCATATTCATCATACTTTTCACTTTTATATCCATGATATATATATTTAAGAATTAATATGCCTACTATTATAAATATACAGCCAATGACAATATCCATTATATCTTTTGTCATCATATAATTTGAATATACAGGTATCAAATTATCTACCGTAGTATGAAACTTTTCACATAATGCATTAATTGTTTCTTCTGTCATAGACTACCTCACTATATTATCAACAGTTGGATTACCGACTTCAATACCTACATAGAGATAATTCTTATAATCTATATGTTCTTCATATTCAACGGCTTCAATTATATCGTCAAGAAAATTAAGATAATGCTTTACATACTCTGCTTTCTCTATCCCCTCAAGACAAACGCCAAGAATTTCTTCTATGTTCTCTATCTGTTCCATCTTCTCGTCCATGGAGTTATTCATAGTAGCAACATACTCTTTCATTTCCTTTGCACGGTCATAACGCTTCTGATAAGAAAGAATATCCTCATTTACGTTATCGCGTATCTTATTAAGCAGCGGCCGCGTGATTGGTTTAATCTTCTCCCATGGGGTGTATTCATCGAAGTATTGATAAAGTGCATTACTACGTGAATAAATGCTAATAGGTAGAAAAGCCTCTCCATTCCTTACAAAGAACTGTATATAAGCACTCATTTATCTTTCCTTTCATCATCATCGTTATCTTTAACTGACTTCGCAGCAGTAATCCCAACAGTTATACCAGCTAATAACAAAGTTAAAAACTGTGAATATTCAAGCATTCCTTGTCTTACTGCGGCGGTCGCTCCTACCAGAGCTAAACATAATATATATAAGATATTATCTAAATTATCTTTACTCATCTCCTCCGTCCTCGCCTAATTGGCAATACTCTGACCCCATAAGCGAGCCACAGGTGAAAATTCTCTCACTATCATCTTTATTAGTAAGATGTCTGAAACAATCAGTTTTATTACATCTGATACTATCAGCACACCAACATATATCACTATCAAACCACATATCCATAAATATCTCCTTTCTACCTTTCACGATATCTCAAATAGTTCATATCATCAAACCTCGCACCCACGATTGCTTCTGGGTCATCGAAGTTATCATATTCAATCTCCGCATAGGTTCTTGGTATCTGTTCCTGTTCTCGGAAATGAAGAATAAACTCGACCTCATTCATATCAAGGTCTTCATCCATATCGAACTCATCAAGCACTTCTATTAACTGTCTTTTTGTCATAGTAAAACCTTTCCTTTCTTATCTTATAATTAATTATATCAAAAATTTTTTAAAAATTCAAATTAAAAAAATCGTAGTATCATACACATACTACGATTAATGAATGAAATTAAAAGTTAAAAACCAAAGAAGTGTTAAATCTTGAAATCTATAAGTCATAAATAAAACATAAATAGACCACATAATTTTACTGCCTATTTTATAAAAACGCTCTTCATCCACCTCATATATCCTCTTCTTCAAACCAATCTTTTAACCACCCAAGCGCATTGAGTAACTCATTAAAAGCAAAACTATCCATATCAGTATCACCCAATACTGTTTCGATTAAATTATAAGCAACATTTATTTTATGTCTTTTATCGTCTTTACACATTTACCAATTCCACCCTGCATAATCTAACATAACTACACGATTACCTATACGCCCGATATTTTGAGTATGAATATCTGTAATATGCCACTTTGACATAAATACAACAAATGTTCTTAACAGTTCCCCAGGCACATAAGACTCAACATATTCAAGCGTCAAGTCTTCATCTACGCCATCATAACTCCATTCATCATATTCATCAGCATAGTCATAAGAAGAACTGTCAAGTCCTCTTTCCTTACAATACTGGCTGTATCCATACTTCCAGACTTCATCCATATTTACATCTTCATCGCAATCTACATACTCCATGACATAAATGCCAGGTGTTTCATACTCACCCTCATCATTATACTGCGGCTGAGCATAACACATACACCAAGCAAAGTTATCAGCCAGCCCTTCTTTTACGGCTGCCTCATAAACCTCAACCTCATGCTGACAATATTTTTCATAACGTTCGTCCAGAGCAATCTTAATTACATAATCACAATACTCGGTATCCCAAATTGCCAGACGCGACGCCCCATAAGAGAACTGCATATAATCTGGCATATTAGAATAATTCGCATAGTTAATAATTGAAGAAGGGTCTGTTATATCATACCCAGCACAATCAACCATTTCCAATATACGGTCTGCTGCCCTTGCAGCTTGATTAATTCTATTAAGCAGTCTGTCCATTGATATTCCTTTCCTTTCTTATATTATAATTATATAAGAAATTTTAAGAAAAATCAATTTTTATTTAGCCAAAATCGGCATATACTACGCCAATCCACATGACAATGCCATTTACCGCACCAGTCCCAATACCATTTATAATGATGACAATTGTCACAGCATCTATCCTTTTTCTTGATTGTCATTTTTATTGTTTTCGTTCTCCGAAGTCAGCGGCGGTGCCATCAATTCATTGAAACATTTCTCACACAATTGTCCTCTGAATTTCACAGACATACCGTCTCTATCTTCAACAATTTTAAAAGGCACAAGCGACTTTGCACCCGCACACTTGCACC